>JGI24140J50213_10001494_pt1 | contig 10142 bp, 7 predicted proteins | sample BarGraIncu00222A_FD_50213 | JGI IMG/M metagenome (IMG submission 50213) | reverse complement strand
ACGATTCATTCCACGGCCAAAGGCTTGTTGTCGTTTGTGGATTCGTACCGAAAATTTACGGCCATTCCCAAACCAAACATTCGATCTTTTGAGGTAAAACCGCTGATAGATAAAATTCTTCATTTGGAAGAAAAATGTATCAACGAAAAGAATATTCAGGTAGAACTTCGGGAAACCGGCAAGCATACCGAATGGTTGGCCGACGAAAAACTGATAACGCAAGTGTTGGTAAATCTGGTGAAAAATGCTGTGGAGGCTATTACTGACACCGAACCCAAAAAGATACGCATCAGCATAAATCGCCTGGCTGACGGGAAGGTACAGGTGGAAGTGAGTAACACCGGTAACCCAATTCCGAAAGAAGTGCTTCCGCATATTTTTATCCCGTTTTTTACCACCAAAGATGCTGGAACCGGCATCGGTCTGAGTATCTCACGCTATATTATGCGTTTGCATGGTGGTAAGTTAACTCATGCCACTTCAGCCGAAGGATGGACGGTGTTTACGGTGATAAGTTGATTGGTGATCACTTACTTTCCAAACCCTTTCGGGAATTCCCGATAGTTAGAGGTATATTCCTTTCTATTAACAGAAGCTCCGATCAGAACAAAAGGAACTCTGATAGGTATAAAAGGAGTTCCGATAAGGATGATAGGAACTCCGATCGGAACAAAAGGAACTCCGATAGGTATAAAAGGAGTTCCTATAAGGATGATAGGAACTCCGATCGGAACAAAAGGAGCTCCGATAGATATAAAAGGAGCTCCGATAAGGATGATAGGAACTCCGATCAGTAGAAAAGGAATTCCGATCGACCCCAAAGTATATCCGGTAAGGGTGATCGGAACTCCGACAGACACGATCAAACATTCCTCTGTATCAAAACAAAGCTTATTCTCCTTTCAGCGAATCCACCGGATTGGCAGTGGCAGCATGCCATGTCATCCACGACACAGAAAATAATGACAGGAATAAGACAAATAGTCCGGCCAAAGCAAATATCCACCAGTCGAGGGTAGTTTTATGGGCAAAATCCTGTAACCAACGTTGCATAATGAAATAAACGAGTGGGATGGCAATGATGAATGCCAGTGCAATCCAACGAATAAAACTAAGATTGAGCATCCTGACTATTTCTATCGATTTTGCNCCGTTTACTTTTCGTATTCCTATCTCTTTTGTCCGACTCTTGATGATAAATGCCATAAAAATAAGCAATCCCAGATTAGCAATAATCAAACAGAGAATGGAAAAACCCCGTACCAGCATTTCGGCATTTAGTTCGTTGCGATACACTTTGGCATATTCATCTTGTAAGAATGAATAGCTGGCCGGATAATCGGGGTTGATTTTGCTCCAGACTTTATTGAAAGTAGCCAACGATTTCTCCGGATCCTTCGGGTCAAGGCGCACCATGAAGCAGTTGAGAAAGAAATATAAAGGGCGTTGAATAATAATCATTGGTATGGTATCTTCATACAGGGTGGTGTAGGTGAAATTATTCACTACGCCACAGATTGCCCCCTGATGGATATAGCCCAGAGCAGAATGATTGATAGTTAATGTTTTGTTGATGGCTTTCTCTGGCGAGCCGAGTCCTAAGAAAGTCACAGCTTTGGTATTCAAAACATATTCTTCGGATATATTGCAATTGTATTTTTCTTTTTCCGTCATCATTTTACTAAACAACGAAACTTGTTCAGTGGATGTCATCTTGTCGGATGAAAAGATTCTGCCTGCGATCGGTTTTATATGGAAAAACGGAAGAAAATCTTCACCAACAGCCAGCAGTGGAATCTGTACCTCCTTGTCTTTTCCTTCGGGTTTTACGCCCAACATATCCCGAATAGCACTGCCGGGTAACTGCATGGCGGCTGTTACGCCCTTTATCTCGGAATACTTCTCTAATTCTGTTTTTAATATCTTGTAGCGCATTTTTACCTGTTCGGGCTGTTCATTCATGACTAAAATGGTAGAATCATTTCCCCCTACCTGTGTGTTTTTGATAAATGAAACCTGTTTGCTGATACCTGCTGCCAGAATGATGACAAACATCACAATGGAATATTGTCCCACTAACATGTATTTGACGTTCGAAAATGAGAACCTGCGTGGTTTAATTTCGCTGCTGGCATTCATAAACAAGGTGGACGACAGACTAAGCAATACCGGCAAAAGTGAGACGATAATGATAAGTCCGAGAAAGCCAATACACAAAATTGATATTTCGACCAAACTCAGAGCCGATAGTGAATAATGCAAAACGGACACACCGTAAGCGGCAATCAGAATTCCTAACAAAACAGACAGTATGCCAAGCAGGAATGCCAGCAAGGTTTCGTCGCGTAAAACGGTGGAAGACGAAGCACCATTCAACCGCAGCAGTTGGTAATACTTTTTGTTATCCGAAAAAATTAGACCCGTATTGAGCCAGAGGTTAAACAATACAATGACGAGCAAAAGAACATTGGAACCGACAATAAGATAAACAAAATAGATATTTCCATTTGGTTCCAACTCGCGCATTACCCTACTGTGTAAATGTATATCAGTCAATGGTATTAAATGTGCGGTAGTTTTACCGTCTTTAGCCGTTGCATCTTTGTTATATAAATTCGAAATCTTCTGACTGAGACCAGATAAATCGGTCTTCTTATTTCGAAGAATATAGACATAAGGCCAGTCATTTCCCTCGTTGTCTGGTCGTTGAACTATCATTTCAGTATGAAAATGGGAGTTCTCAGGAAAATCTTTAAATACTCCGGTCACAAAGCCATTCATAGGACCTAATCTCCTACCGTCAAGTTGAATTTCTTTACCAATGGGCGATTCTTTACCAAATAACCTTCTGGCAAAACTTTCGCTTACGACCACATTTTTAGGTGATTGTAACACTTTGTCTTTTTGCCCTATAACTAACGGATAACTGAATACTTTGAAAAAATTAGAACTGGCACAATAGATATTCTGCAGTATTTGAGGTTTTCCCTTATAAGTCATTACCGCCGTATTGACTTTTGACAAAGCAACAGTTTGTTCAATACCCGGAATTTTTGACAACATAGTAGAACCCGAAAATCCATAAATTCGCCCATCAATAGGTTCGTCGTTGTATTGTAATGATAAGCGGGCTATTCTATCGGCATTTACATTGAACCGGTCGTAACTCAGTTCTTTTTTGACATGAATATACGATAAAATCAGGCAGGCAAAAATGATAGATAAACCCAGCAGATTTACTGCACGCAGGTATTTGCTTTTCAGAAAACGGCGAAAGACGAATAAGATATTGGTCATAATAATTGTTGAATCAAGTAATTGTTGAATCGTCTATAATTCAATGATAATAGACGTTTCGGGATTATTTGTACATGTCAAACGACAAAGTAAAACCGCAGAAATCGTAAATGCTCAACGTAAATGTATTTGGCAAAGAAGATTAATTTTCGGATGTTGAACCGAAATGAATCATATTATTTTGAGCTTTACTATTTCTGCGGTTGTTTTTATAAGAGCATAGTTTACATTTTGCTTTCCACTTCCGACACAATCTGACCATCGAACAGGTTGATGACCCGGTGTGCAAAGGTAGAATCGTGTTGCGAGTGTGTTACCATCACGATGGTTGTTCCTTCCTGATTCAGTTCCGAGAGCAGGTTCATTACATCTTTTCCGTTTTTCGAATCCAAATTTCCGGTAGGCTCATCGGCCAAAATAAGTTTAGGGTTAGCTACTACTGCCCGTGCTATGGCTACACGCTGTTGCTGTCCGCCGGAGAGTTGATTCGGAAAATGTTTGGCACGGTGACTGATGTTCATGCGTTTCAAAGCCTCTTCCACTCGTCGTTTACGTTCCGANGCCTTTACCTTCAGGTAAACCAGAGGTAGTTCCACATTTTCATACACATTCATCTCTTCAATCAGGTTAAAGCTNTGAAACACGAACCCGATATTGCCTTTACGCATATCGGTACGNTGTTTCTCTTTNAAATGTCCGACCTCGGTGCCGGCCAGAAAGTATTCGCCCGAAGTAGGATTATCCAACAGTCCAAGGATATTCAACAAAGTTGATTTTCCACATCCCGAAGGACCCATAATGGCAATAAATTCACCTTCGGCTACATGTAATGAAACTCCGTTCAATGCCACTGTTTCAATTTCTTCCGTACGGAAGCTCTTTTGTAAGTCATTAATCTTTATCATAATGTTTGTTGTTATAACCTACTAAGCCTCCATAAGAGACTTTTGGGCTAGCATTGTTATATATATTGTTTTGTTTAAATTCGTGTTCTATTTGTAGCTTAAAACTATATTTCCTGCAGAAGTAAGGAGACTCACAGTTATTCCTCCTCCATTTAGTGCTCCGATAATATGCTCTTTTTTTGCCGTTCCTTTAAAGTTTGATAGTGGTGTGTCAATATTATCTGCCGATAAATTCAGATTAAGTCCAAGACCCTTTGGTATAGTAGCATCTATCGAACCGGCAGAAGTATTAAGTTCCAGTTTATCATTTAATTTAATTATGGTTGCCGATATGTTGCCAGAGCGGGAAACTGCTTTCACCGAACCAGAGATTTCGTGCAGTTTTATGTTCCCACCTGCTGTGCTTACATCTGTCACGCCTTGCAGGTTTGATAATTGGATGTTGCCTCCCTTGGTTTTGCCCAGTAGACCATTTGATATATTATCTCCTGTTATGGAACCTCCATAAGTTGTAACCTCCGGTTTACCTGTAATATCGCGAAGTGCTATATTCCCGCCATGAGTTAATGCAACTAAATTAGCTGTTGAGTTCAGTATTCTAATATTGCCACCTAATGTTTGAACATCAGCACTACCTGCAATCTTATCCATATTGATATTACCACCATTGGTACTGAGTTTTTGCAGTCCGTCTAGTCCAACTATACTGATGTTTCCACCACTTGTTTTTAAAGTTGCAGATGTGTTGGCAGGTGTTTGAATTGAAAATCCGATACTTACATTTTTGACCAGTATTCTTTTTACATCTATGGCAAGTCTTGAATTGTCATTTTTAATTTCGACATCTGCATACTCTTTTAGTTGATCAAAAGTTATATCTAATACCTTACTTTCCAGGCGAACAATGAATGAGATGTCAACAANATTGCTTTTCTGACTTTCGACGCTAATATTGCCGNCNGTGGTGGACACACTTAGATTTAATGGGGTTGAAACTTTGTATTGCTTACTAAATGATTCTTTCTTTATGATTCCTTTTTTATTGGGAATTAAAGCTCTACTGTTGCACACAGAAAAAAGAATTAAGCTTACAATGATAAATACACTTTTTGTCTTCATTATTTCTTATTTTGAGATGATTAAACTTCTAATATAAACTTGTAATTTTATTCATTCTTTATTGCATCTACCGGATTGGCAGTGGCTGCTTTCCGGCTTTGCCAGCTGACGGTTACCACGGTAATGACAAATACAAGCAATCCGGCAAGCAGGAATATCCACCAATAGATGGGTATTTTGTAGGCAAACTGTTGAAGCCAACGATGCACAATGTAGTACGATAGCGGAACTGCCACCACAAAAGCAATTGACAGTTGAATAAGTACGGTGCGGTTAAGCATCAAGATGATTTCTTTTACCGAAGCTCCATTGACCTTTCTGATGGCTATTTCTTTGGATTTGTACCGGGTGTTGAAGACGACCAGTCCATAAACACCCATAATAGCGATAAGTATGGTGATTAATCCGAACATTGAAATCAGCTTTGCCAGATTTGTTTCATTTTTATATAGTTTGTCCATAGATGCATCCAGAAATTTCAGATCGAAATCTTCATCCGAATACTTCTCCCAGGTTTTTTTGATACTTTCTATGGCACCCGGCACATCGTTTCCCGATAGTTTGATAAAGAACCAGTTCATATAATAGTTGTCCATAACCGCAAAACCTAATGGACGGATACTATCCCGCAACGAACTGTAATTTGTGTTTTTAGCAATACCGACGACAGATAATGTTGCATCAAAACCTGGAAAATCTTTTCCTAGTATATTCTTTAATTGATGTTTCCTAACAAAGTTCTCGTTGAAAATAATTGCATTTTTCTTATTCGTACTGTCTGCATCCTGAAAGTCGCGTCCATCACTCATTTTTACCCCGAAAAACTTTAGAAAGTTTACTTGTACGGGCCATATCCATGCATTTACTTGTTGCCCTTCAAACTTTCGACCCCAACTCATGCCTACGTGTCCGGGAAGAAACTGGGATGCTGTGTAATCAAGAATTCGCGGGTCTCTTTTTAATTCTTCCCCGAAGGTATGCATATCAATTTTTAGCTGACCATAGGGTACATAAACAATGTTTTCTTTTTGAATACCCCACGAACGATGCTGCATAAAGTTATTTTGAACCTGAATAAACAGAGCAACAATGATAAGTGTAATAGCTGCAATAAATTGTATAGTAATAAGTGTATTGCGTAAACGAACACTTCTGGCTGACATGGCAAAAGCGCCTCTCAAAGCAACTGCAGGTTGAAACGATACTATATAGCGTGCCGGATACCAACCGAACAAAAGCCCAAATAGCAAAGCTACAAAACCAATTACCGTTAAGAGTGGTTTGTTGGCAGACAGCGACATGTCTGCTGAAAAATAATCACTGATAAATGTTTCTTTTAGAAACGAGATATAGAATAAAGCGAGAATAAACGAAAGCAACGAAAACAGTGCAGCCTCGGAAGCCAGTGTCAGTTTTAGTTTCAACGGACTGGCACCAATAATCTTGTGAATATTCAGCCCTTTGACACGGGTAGGAGATATGGCAATGGAAAAATTCAGAAAATTGATGTATGCTATAATCAGTGTCAGAATACCAATGGCAAACAACGAAAGTGTAGTAGTGAGTCTCCCTTTTTCTAAATCAAAATGAGCTTTATTCAACGGAGTCAATTCTACAGTTTCTTTTTCCTCCGATTTTTGCATCTCCTGCCATGTTTCTTTGCCGAAGAATTTCTCACTGTTTAGTTGCGACAATAGTTTAGTGTAACCACTTTTGTTCACAACAAAATAGCCATTATAGTTATAATTTCCCGGTTGATCATCGGGGAGCAAGGTATAAATGCCGTTTTCAATTGAACAGTTTTTTGGAAAATCCGTACAAACTGCCATTACTGTTACAAGATTGGTTTTTTGGTTGTTGTAAAAATGTTTAGAGAAATGATAGTAAATTGTTTTACCAATCGGGTTTTCATTTCCGAATAATTTCTGTGCCGTACTTTGGGTTATCATTGCTCTACCTTGTCCGGCGAATAAATCTTTAGTACTTCCTTTTACTATCTCTGGCGTAAAAACATCCATAAAGCCGGCTGTGACAGGGATGACTTTTGTGGTGAATTTTTGCTTTATTCCCTTGCGGTTTATTACGTCCACTAAAAATTCGTCCGAAGTATTTGGGTTGACTAAACAATAGCTTTTTACCTCCGGAAATTTACTTTGAATTTCCTTGGCCATGGTGGTTGGCATATTCGTATTCCTGTCTCCATTAGAAGAAGACATACTAAAATAATGGATATCATCTGCATTTTTAAAATTACGATCGAATGACAGATCATAATGCACTTGAGTCAACGTAATTGCAAACACGGCAAATGCCACCGACAAACCTAGAATATTCAGTATGCTTGACGTTTTGAATCGTTTAAGTACAAAGAAAAAGTTTCGAAATATTGCTTTCATATTTTGTAATTTATTGTTTACTGTTTACTGTTTACTGTTCACTGTTCACTGCTCACTGTTCTCTGTTTAGTCTCTCTTTATGGCATCCACCGGATTTTGAACGGCTGTGCGGTAAGAGTTTAAGTTGATACTGCAGCTTATATATCCGTATCTTTTATTCGGGCTTTGTCCAAAACAAATTTGGATTGTTTGTTTTATAGTTTATATGCGAGTTCTTAGTTCGTTGACTTGACTTTAAATCTTTATTCTCTGATTTTTGAGGAGTTTGTACCAGGCCGTCTAATGGTAAAAGCTCTAAATATGTCACAGTCTTTCCATCTTTAAAAGATTCGGTGTCATATTCGCTGGAAACCGGACATTGAAGTCTGTAGAGATTCTTTGCCATATAGTAGTCTAAATAGTTCTCTTTTGTTTGTGATTCTTTTCGATTCCAATTTGCTTCTGGATTTAGAATTAATGGTTTGTTGTTGATCAATCGGTCTCGGACCTCAGCAAGCCCAAGTAGTTCGCCCTTCTCGTTCATGACATATGCGTCGAAAGTTGGATCAGCCCATATCCATTTTTTCAAATCATTACAGTAAACCATATTGATAACGTGACAATCATCGAATTCAGTTTCCTTAGGCATACAGGTTACATATCTCGATTTAAATCCCAATGATAAGTAACATTCGTTTAATATAGTAGCCATCATTCGGCAATTGACTCCTCTTTTCTCTGTTCTGCATACGTTGATTAAGTCTATCGCGTTTTTGAGAGTTGGGTTGTTGCTACTTCCGTCATGCCTTACAATATTATGTACCCAGTGCAAGACGTTGAGTATTCTTGAAACTTCATTTCCTGTACCTGCCACAGAGTCTAATTTGAACTCTTGTCTGATTTTTACCAGATTTGGATCGTCTTTGGACTGATAGGTGAATGTAGGAACAAACCTTGAATCATTGTAATTATAGCTGGCAGCCTTCTTGAGAATGCTTAATCGAGAAGGTTGATACTTAATTTGAGTTCGTGCTGAATCTTTTCCATTCAGCAAAATGATAAAATTATAGACCCCAACCTTCGGGTTTATTTTGAATGATATGGAGCTTATATCGGTGTAGAAAGTTACTTTTTTAGACGAAGTCAAATAAATATCCGGATTTATTTGAGGTGAAATAGTCCATGCTTCCTTTATTAGTCTTTCTCCGTCTTTTATATCAACAGTTTTAGAATTTGCCCGAACAACTGGGAGTTTAGTTTGAGCAACTGAAAGTTGAATAGGACTTATCAGCAATAATAAAGCTACTAATTTAATTTGTTTCATTTTTGTATGGTTTTATTTCTCTAACATGATACATGACTGATTACTGTAACACCAACTCCTGGCTATCCCCGAAAGTTTCGTAACCCGAAGTAATCACTTTTTCGCCCGGTTGCAGGCCGGCTGTTACCTCGTAGTAAAGCGGGTTTTGTCGGCCGATGGTGATGTTGCGGCGGGTAGCCGTTTTGCCATCTTTCGATACGACGAAAATCCACTGACCGCCGGTAGTCTGGTAGAACGATCCGCGCGGAACCATTACAGCTTGGGTTGGCTGCCCCAGTTGCAGGTTGATGTAGTAGGTCTGGCCGGTGCGAATGTTATCCGGTCGGTGACCTGCAAAAACAAAGTCGGTTTTAAACTGCTTGTCGTGCACTTCTGGGTATACTTTGCGCACCCGCAGGGCAAAGTTTTTATCCTGCCGTTCGAAGGTGGCACTTAGTCCGGCTTTTACTTTGTCGATATAGTGTTCGTCGATCAGCGCTTCGATTTTATAGTCGGACAATACACTGATTTGCCCTATTTTGTTTCCGGCTGCTACCGACTGACCTATTTCCACATCGAGCAATCCCAGCTGACCGTCAATCGGAGCTTTTACGTTCAGGTTATCGATGCGCTGCCGTACCAGCATCAGGTTTTGACGCATATTGTGCAGGCTTTCTTCCATTTGTCTGATCTGAATGCCGCGGTAGATGGAGTCCTGTTTCTGACGTTCCACTACCAGTTTGCGGCTATTCACGGCAAACTCATAGTCTTCTTTGGCTTGCAGATAGTCCTCCTGCGAACATAGTTTTTCGGCGTACAGTTGTTTGTATTGCATGAACTTTCGCTTTTTGCGTTCTACATCCAGCTCTAGTTGGAGTTTTTCTTTTTTCAGGCTGAGTCTTTCCTGTTCCATTTGCACCTGTGTGTTCCGCAGAAAGTTTTGCTTTTCGGCCAGTTGTGCCTCGCTGTCCAGAATGTTCAGGTTAAGCATTGGGTTTTTTAGTCGGACAATGACCTCGCCCTGATGTACCTGACTGCCTTCTTCCACCACTTTTTGCTCCACCATGCCGCCTTCGATGGCACTGAGCTGAATGGTATTTATCGGTTCCACCTGTCCGTTGATACGGATATAATCGTTGAACT
>JGI24140J50213_10001493_pt1 | contig 10146 bp, 9 predicted proteins | sample BarGraIncu00222A_FD_50213 | JGI IMG/M metagenome (IMG submission 50213) | reverse complement strand
GCGTCGCTCGTCGCGTCCAGCGACTCGCACGTGCTCTTCCTCGAGCGCGAGAAGCTGGAAAGCCTGATCGACTCGCATCCGCGCATCCTCTACCACGTCATGTGCGCCATCGTTCGCACCGTCCACCGGGTCCAGACGCGCCTGTCGATGCAGGCCACCGAGCTCACGAACTACATCGTCAAGCAGCACGGCCGCTACTGACGCGGTCCGCGGCCGCCGCTCAGTGGAGCAGGATGGCGAGGCACAGCAGGCCTGAGACCAGCACCTGGAAGCGTGCGGTGCGCGCCAGCAGCGCGTTGAATACCGGACCGGGCGTCTCGCGCCAGAAGCGGCGCACCAGCGCGATCGCCATCGGCAGGGCGAGCAAGGGGATCGCCAGCGCCGCGCCGAACCGCGTCTGCCATTCCAGGATGCCGAGCAGGGCGAAGGGCGCGAGAACGAGCACGGCGTACTCCCAACGGGTGAAGCGCCGGCCGAGGCAGACGGCGAGGGTGCGCTTGCCGACCGCGCGATCGGGATCGAGATCGCGGTAGTTGTTGACCACCAGGACCGCGACTGCCGGCAGGCCCACCATCGTCGCGGCGACGAGTACGCCCGGTCCGATGGTCAGGGTCTGCAGGTAGTAGGTACCGCCGACCGCGACGAGGCCGAAGAAGAGCCACACGACGAGATCGCCGAACGGCGTATAGGAGATCGGTCGTGCGCCTCCCGAGTACGACATCGCGGCGATGGCCGCTGCGATGCCGGCGACGAGGATCGGCCAGCCGCCGCGCCAGGCGAGGACGAGGCCGATCGCGGTGGCGAGCGCAAAGCAGCCGAGCGAGGCGGCGCGCACCTGGCGCGCCGTCAGCAGGCCGAGAGCCGTCGCCCGCGGCAAGCCCAGGCGCCCGGCCCGGTCGGTGCCGCGCTGCGAATCGCTGACGTCGTTGTCGAGGTTGGTTCCGGTCTGCAGCAGCAGCGCGCCGAGCATCGACAGCAGCATCACCGCGACGTCGATGCGGCCGGTCTGCCTCCAGACGAGCGCGCTGCCGACCAACACCGGGTTGACGCCGATCGTCAAGGTGTGCGGCCGTGCCGCGACGACCCAGGAACGCAGCATCGAATGCGCCGGCGTGCGCGACGGGGGCTGAGCGGCTGTGGATTCTTCCTGGCTGGACATGACGGCTCCTTCGGCAACGCGTCGCGTGTCGCGCGACGCGGATGATGGGATCGGCTCGAGGTCTGAAACTTGACGTGGATCATTCGGCGGCCCGCGGGGCGGTCCTAGAGTCGGCCACGTTGCGTCAAGGCGGCTCGCGTTCGCACCCGCGCAGCGGGCGACGAACCGATGAGGAAGCGTAGACACCGATGAGTCCTGCCGGGATCACCCTGCTGATGCTGCTGGCGTTCGCCGGCTTCGCCTGGCTGGCCTGGCGCAAGCTCTCGATCGTCGTCGCCCTGCAGCCCGAGGCGCGCTTCGACGCGCCGTGGCAGCGGCTGAAGAGCGTCCTCGTCAACGGCCTGCTGCAGGCGCGCATGGTGCGGCGCGAATGGCGCCCGGGCCTGATGCATGCCGTGATCTTCCTCGGCTTCATGTCGCTGCTGCTGCGCAAGCTCCAGTTGATCGCGATCGGCTACTTCGAGACGGCGACGTTCCCGGAGGTACTGGGTCCGTTCGCAGCGGTCAAGGACGCGATCGAGCTGGCCGTCGTCGCTGCGGTGCTGTACGCGTTCTGGCGTCGCTTCGTCGCCAAGCCGGCCCGCCTCGAGCCCAACCGCGAAGCCGTCCTCGTGCTGTCGCTGATCCTGACGATCATGGTGACCGATTTCGTGTTCGACGGCTTCCGCTTCTCGCTGCTGTCCGAGCGCGTGTCGGGCATCGGCAGCGAACGCGCCTGGGCTTTCGGCGGCAGCGCGGTGGCGCATGCCTTCGCTGGCTTGCCGCCGGCCGTGTTGACGGCCGGCTACGTGCTGACGTACTGGCTGCAGATGGTGGTGGTGTTCTCGTTCCTGGTGCTCCTGCCCATGGGCGAGCACTTCCACATCGTCACGGCGCTGCCGACCCTGTACTTCCGGCGCGGCCGCCCCGGCAATCGCGTTCCCGACGTCGACGTCGACAAGCTGATGGAAGCGACCGACGAGGCCGACATGCAGGCCGGCGTGCGCAGCGCGCGCGACCTGACCTGGAAGGAAGGTCTCGACGTCTTCACCTGCACCGAATGCGGCCGCTGCAAGGATGCGTGTCCGACGTACCTCACTGGCAAACCCTTGTCGCTCAAGGCGGTCAACGACAGCCTGAAGCACCACCTGCTCGAGCAGCGCGAGGCGCTCGTCGGCGGCGACGGGAAGGCCGAGCTGCCTTCGCTGATCGGCAACGTGATCAGCGAGGACACGCTGTGGGCCTGCACGACCTGCGGCTACTGCGAAGCGGCGTGCCCGATCGAGCTCGAGCACCTCGGCAGGTTCTTCCGCATGCGCCAGCACCAGGTCATGATCGAGGGCGAGTTTCCGCATGAGCTGAAGCGCGTCTTCGAGGCCTACGAATCACAGGGCAATCCCTGGGGCCTTCCGGCCGGGCAACGCGGCGACTGGGCGNACGACCTCGACGTGCCGCTGGTGCAAAGCGCCGCCGACCTGGCCGGGCTCGACTTCTTGTTCTACGTCGGCTCGGCGATGTCGTTCGATCCGCGCGGCCAGAAGATCGCGCGCGCCTTCGTGCGCATCCTGCAGCGCGCCGGCGTGCGCTTCGGCATGCTCGGGGCGCGCGAAGGATCGACCGGCGAATGCGTGCGCCGCGTCGGCAACGAGATGCTCTTCAAGCAGCTCGCGACCGCGCTCGCCGCAACGCTGACCGGGCTCGGCGTCAAGCGCATCGTCACCTGCGATCCGCACGCGCTGAATTCGCTGCGCAACGAATATCCCGAGCTGGGCGGCCGCTGGGAGGTGATCCACCACACGCAGCTCATCGCCGAACTGCTCGCCGACGGGCGCATCCACGTCGACGCGACGCTGCAGGGTGTCATCTACCACGACCCGTGCTACCTGGGACGGCACAACGGCGAGTTCGACGCGCCGCGCGCGATCCTGGCCCNCCTCAGCAGCGACACGCCGCTCGAGTTCGCGTTGTCGCGCGAGAAGGCCATGTGCTGCGGCGCCGGGGGCGGGCGGATGTGGATGGAGGAAAAGATCGGCAAGCGCATCAACATCTTGCGCGTCGAGCAGGCGCTCGAGGCGTCGCCGCGCACGATCGCCACCGCCTGTCCCTATTGCGCCGTGATGATGGCCGACGGGCTCGCCGCGCTGCCGTCGGCCGGCGCGACGCAGTCGCGCGACATCGCCGAGCTCGTCGCCGACGCCTTGACGGCGGACCCGGCCGCTCTGGCGCTGCCGAGGAAGTCCTCGTCGGCGGCAGCGGCGGTTCCCAGCGGAAACCACAATCTCGCGGAGGCCTAGACTGTGCACGCTCAACTTCGAGAGGTATCCCTCGTGGATATGACGGCTTTTCGCCCGCTGCATACCGCCGCCTGCGTGGCGCGGTGCTCGACGTGCAACATGCGCGAGATCTGCCTTCCCGTCGGGCTGACCCGCGACGAGCTGGAGCACATCGACCGGCACCTGGTGACGGGACGACGCAAGGTGGCTCGCGGCGAAGCGCTGTTCCGGTCGGGCTCCCGGTTCGATTCGCTGTACGCCGTCTGGACAGGCTTTTTCAAGACCGTCGTCTCGTCGAACCAGGGGCGCGAGCAGGTGACGGGCTTCCACATGGGAGGCGAGGTGATCGGTCTCGGCGGCATCGACACCGGCAGCCACGAGGTCGACGCGGTCGCGCTCGAGGACTCGCAGGTCTGCGTCGTTCCCTTCTCCGCGCTCGAGTCGCTCGGCCGCGAGGTGCCTTCGCTGCAGCGGCAGTTCCACCGGATCATGAGCCACGAGATTGCGACCGACCACAGCGCCATGCTCGTCCTGGGCGCCATGTTCGCCGAGGAGCGGGTGGCGGCGTTCCTGCTCAACCTGACGCATCGCCTGCAGGCGCGGGGCTTCTCGGCGTCGTCGGTGCTGCTGCGAATGAGCCGCGAGGAGATCGGCAGCTTCCTCGGGCTCAAGCTCGAGACGGTCAGCCGGACGTTCTCGAAGTTCCAGGCGAACGGCCTGCTGTTCGTGCGCCAGCGCCAGATCCAGATCACCGATCCGGTCGGCCTGCAGCACCTGCTCGACGGCGCGAGCGTCTAGCCTCGCCTGACCGGACTGGCCTTCGGCCCCGGCCGGACCCGCGATCCTCGCGACGGCGAGATCCCGCCCCGGCGGGCCGAGCCTTCTGTGCGATGGCGCACATAGCGGACCTTCCCGCGGCGTATAGTCGACAGGCAGAATTCCGAAAAGGCAGGGGTGGTCTCCGCGAGTCGGGTTCGCGGGAGAGAATTTCGATGTCGGTCGTTCTGGACCCCAAGATCAACCAGCTGCTTGCCGCGCTGCCGCCCGCCGACTGGAAGCGCTGGCTGCCCGAGCTCGAATGGATCGACCTGCCGCTCGGCGAGGTTCTCTACGAGTCCGGCAATCTGCAAACGCACGTCTACTTCCCGGCGACGGCGATCGTCTCCCTGCTCTATGTGATGGAAAGCGGCGCCTCCGCGGAGATTGCGGTCGTCGGCCGTGAAGGCGTCGTCGGCATCTCGCTCTTCATGGGCGGAGAGTCGACGCCGAGCCGTGCCGTGGTGCAAAGCGCCGGCCACGGCTTTCGGATGAAGGCGCCGGCGATCAAGGACGAGTTCAACCGCTCCGGCCCGGCGATGCACCTGCTGCTGCGCTACACCCAGGCGCTCATCACGCAGATGGCGCAGACGGCCGTCTGCAACCGGCACCACTCGGTCGACCAGCAGCTGTGCCGCTGGTTGCTCCTCAGCATGGATCGCCTGCAGGGCAACGAGCTCGTCATGACGCAGGAGCTGATCGCCAACATGCTCGGGGTTCGCCGCGAAGGCGTGACCGAAGGCGCGCTCAGGCTGCAGAAGGCCGGGCTCATCCGCTACTCGCGCGGCCGAATCACGGTGCTCGACCGTCCGGGCCTGGAGCGGCGCACCTGCGAGTGCTATGCGGTCGTCAAGAAGGAGTACGACCGCCTGCTTCCGGAGCAGATCGCGATCTGATTCTGGCGGTGCCGATGCGGCGGCGCGAATCGTCGCTGCGTTGTGTGCGCTAGCAGACGGTGGCCACCGAGCGATCGGGCCAGACTCGCAGGCTCCGTAGCCTGCCACACCGGGAAGGACCCGGCGAGCCCGCGTGTCCGAGAACCAGAACCACCTCATCGAGTTGCTCCCGCGCAAGGACCGACTGCGCCTGCTCGCCGTCTGCGAGCCGATCCAGCTTGTTCTCGCCGAGGTGCTGTGCGAGCCGGGACAGAAGACGCGGTTCGTCTACTTCCCGGTCGAGGGCTTCATTTCGCTGCTGGCGCAAGGCGGGCACGAACAGGCACTCGAGGTCGGCATGGTCGGCCGTGAGGGAATGCTCGGCGTCCAGCTCTCCATGGGCGTCGCGACGGTGCCGTTGCACGCGCTCGTGCAAGGGCCGGGCAGCGCCTGGCGCATCGGAAGCCGCGCCTTTCGCGGCGAGCTGGCGCGCAGCGCGGCGCTGCAGCGCTGCATCGACCGCTACGTCTACGTCTTGATGCTGCAGCTGACGGCCTCGGCGTCGTGCCTGCGCTTTCACGAGATCGGCCCGCGCCTGGCGCGCTGGCTGCTGATGAGCCACGACCGGGCCGGCTGCGACACGTTCCGCGTGACGCATGAGTTCCTCGCCTACATGCTCGGCGTGCGCCGGGTTGGCGTCACCGGCGCCGCGTCCGCCCTGCAGCGCGCCAAGCTCATCCGGTACCGGCGCGGCGAGCTGACGATCCTCGACCGCCCGGGCCTCGAAGCCGCATCGTGCAGTTGCTACGCAGCGAACCGGCAAAGCTATGCAGACCTCCTCGAGTAGCCGGTCGGATTGGAAGCTGAGCGAGCTGTGCCTCGCCTTCGGCGTGACCCGCGACGAGGTCGGGCAGATCGACGACCGCCTGGTTTCGGTGCGACGCAAGGTGACCCAGGGCGAGGTCCTTTTCCGCGCCGGCGATCGCTTCGACTCCCTGTATTCGGTCTGGACGGGCTTCTTCAAGACCGTCATCTCCTCGAGCCTGGGGCGCGAGCAGGTCACGGGCTTCCAGATGGGCGGCGAGATGCTCGGTCTCGACGGCATAGACACCGGCCGGCATGAAGTCGACGCGACCGCGCTCGAGGACTCCCAGGTCTTCCAGATCCCGTTCGCGGAACTGGAGGCGCTCGGCCGCGAAGTGCCGTCGCTGCAGAGGCAGTTCCACAAGATCATGAGCCGCGAGATCGGCAGGGACAGCCGGGCGATGCTGCTCCTGGGAACGATGTACGCCGAGGAGCGGGTGGCGGCTTTCCTGCTCGACCTGACGCACCGCCTGCAGGCGCGGGGCTACTCGGCATCGTCGGTGCTCCTGCGAATGAGCCGCGAGGAGATCGGCAGCTTTCTCGGGCTCAAGCTCGAGACGGTGAGCCGGACCTTCTCGAAGTTCCAGGCGAGCGGCCTGCTCTTCGTGCAGCAGAAGCAGATCCAGATCACCGATCCGGTCGGCCTGCAGCACCTGCTCGACGGCGTGACTTCGCCGGTGGGCGGCAGTACCTGTTCCTCGACACGCCAGCCCGGCGCAGCGCCGCCCTACAAGTCCTCGGGAACCATGTCGATCGCGCCGCAGGGACACTCGGCGACGCAGACGCCGCAGCCCTTGCAGTAGTCGAGGTTGAACTCGAAGCGCTTGCCCGGCCCGAGCTTGATGACGGCGTTGTCGGGGCAGACGCCGTAGCAGTTGTCGCACTCGAAGCAGTTGCCGCAGCTCAGGCACCGGCGCGCCTCGAACAGGGCGTTGTCTTCCGTGAGCCCGCCCTGCACCTCGTCGAAGCTGCTGGTCCGGCGGGCGATGTCGAGTTGCGGGCGGACGGTCTTCGGCGCGTCGCTGTAGTACCAGGTGTTGAGGCGATCGAAGGTCGCCGGCGCATGCTTGGGCTCCGGTTCGAGGCGCAGGCCCCGCAACCAGGCGTCGATGTGGCGTGCCGCCTTCTTGCCGTGGCCGACGCCGATCGTCACGTTGCGCTCGGCCGGGACCATGTCGCCGCCGGCGAAGAGACCGGGCACGCCCGTCATCATCGTCGCCGGATCGACCTGGACGACGCCGTCCTCGACCTTCAGGCCGGGAACGCCGTGCAGAAGCGAGAGGTCGACGTCCTGGCCCAGGGCGAGCACGACCGAGTCGGCTTCGAGCGTCTCGAACACGCCGGTCGGCTGCGGATTGCCCTTCTCGTCGAGCGTCATCTTCTCGATCGTCAGAACGCCGCCTTCGGCTTGCTTGATGGTCGACAGCCACTTGACCATCACTCCTTCCTGCAACGCCTCCTCGACCTCGAAGTCGTGCGCCGGCATCCGCTCGCGGGTGCGCCGGTAGACGATGATCGCGTCGGTCGCGCCGAGGCGCTTGGCCGTCCGGGCGACGTCGATCGCGGTGTTGCCGCCGCCATAGACGACGACGCGGCGGCCGAGCAGCGGCTGCTCCTCGCCTTCCATCGAGCGCAGCACGGCGACCGCGTCGAGGATGCGCGCCGAATCCTTGGCCGGGATGAAGGCACGCTTGGCGATGTGCGCGCCGACGGCGAGGAAGGTCGCGTCGTAGCCGCCGTCCTTCATCGTCCGCGCCAGGTCGGTGACCTTGGTGCCGAGCTCGACGCTGACGCCCATGTCGACGATGCGCTGCATCTCGGCGTCGAGCACGTCGCGCGGCAAGCGGTACTTCGGAATGCCGAAGCGCATCATGCCGCCCATCAGCGGCCCGGCTTCCATGACCGTGACCGCATGGCCGAGCCGGCGCAGGTGGTACGCCGCCGACATGCCCGAAGGGCCGGCGCCGACGACGAGCACGTGCCGGCCCGTTTCTTCCTTCGGCCAGGCGAAGCGCCACTGCTTCTTCAGCGCCTCGTCGCCGAGGAAGCGCTCGACCGAATTGATGCCGACGGCTGCGTCGATCTGGCCGCGGTTGCAGACGCCCTCGCAGGTGTGATAGCAGACGCGCCCCATGATCGCCGGGAACGGGTTGTCGCGCGTCAGGTGCCGCCAGGCGGCTTCGTAGTCGCCGCTTTCGGCGTGGTACAGCCACCCCTGGATGTCTTCGCCGGCCGGGCACTGCGCGTTGCACGGCGGCAGCCGGTCGACGTAGACGGGACGCTCGGTGCGCCACGATCCGGTCTTGTTGGCGAGCGAGGAGCCCGGGTCGAGCGTGATTGCGAACGGCTTTTGCATCGTCATGAAACGGCCTGTACGTCGAGCAGGCCGTAGCGCTCGATGTTGCGGTCGGCGTCGGCCTGGATCTGCGCCAGCATCTCCGGGTGGCCTTTCGCGCCGAAGAGATGGGCGAAGCGCTTCTGCGGTTTGAGGTATTCCTCGACCGGGACGCGATGGCGGATCTTCGTGACCCGCGTCACCTCGCCGTGCTCGGCCTCGAAGACCGGGAAGATTCCCGTCTCGCGCGCCAGCCGGGCGAGCTTGATCGTGTCGTGGCTGGCCGAGCCCCAGCCGAGCGGGCAGGGCACGAGGATGTGCAGGTAGCGCGCGCCGTGCAGGCTCATCGCGTGCTCGACCTTGGCCTCGAGGTCGTGCAGGTCGGCGACGGTCGCGGTGGCGACGTACGGGATCTCGTGCGCCATCGCGATGCGCGGCACGTTCTTGCCCTTGCCGAAGTCGGCGCCGGGATGATCGCCCACCGCCATCGTCGTCGCCGTGCGCGCTGCCGGCGGCGTCGCCGAGCTGCGTTGCACGCCGGTGTTCATGTAGGCCTCGTTGTCGTAGCAGATGTAGAGAACGTCGTCGTCGCGCTCGAACATGCCGGAGAGGCAGCCGAAGCCGATGTCCGTCGTGCCGCCGTCGCCGCCTTGCGCGACGACGCGCACGCGGCTTTGTCCTTGCCCGGCCTTCAGGGCCTTGACCTTCAGCGCCGCGGCGATCCCGGTGCCGACCGCCGCGGCGTTGCCGAACAGCGAGTGGATCCACGGCAGCTGCCACGACGATTCGGGATACGGTGTGGAGAAGACCTCCAGGCAGCCGGTGGCGTTGGCGGCGATCAGCTGGCTGTGCGTCGCGCGCATCGCCGCGTCGATCGCGTAGCGCGCGCCGAGCGCCTCGCCGCAGCCCTGGCAGGCGCGGTGCCCGGAGTTGAGCGAGTTGTCGCGTTCGATCGACGACTGCACGCTGCGCTGCTCGGGAGCGAGCAGGCGGTTGCCGACCGTGAACGTGCCGGTCTGGTAGAACTTGACGGGCTGGCTCATGGTCATGCCACCTTGGCCGCCACCGGGCCGACGTCGCGCAGCAGGTTCTCGGCGATCGGCCCGCTGCGCCGCATCTGCGCTTCGCGCTCCAGCTGGCGGTTGACGATGCGCCAGTCGAGGTCGAGAAAGGTCAGCGGCTCGAGCTTGTCGGCGATCGCCTCGCGCAGCATGCGCTCGAGCGACGCCGTCGTGATCGCGCGCCCGCCTAGACCCGCGATCACCGTGTAGCCGTGCAGCTGCAGGCCGGAGAGAGCGAGCCGCACGTCGGTCGAGACGACGCCGCCGAGACCGACCGAAAAGCTCTTCTCCAGCACGACGACGCGCTGCGCGCCTTGCAGCGCCGCGCGCACGGCGGCGAGCGGGAACGGGCGGAACGACTGGATGCTGAGCACGCCGATCCGGACTCCGGCGTCGCGCATCGCGTCGATCGTTTCCTTCAAGGTGCCGATCACCGAGCCGAGAGCGACGACGATCGTCTCGGCGTCGTCGCAGCGGTAGCCGCGAACGAGGCCGCCCGACTTGCGCCCGAAGCGCTCCTCGAACTCGGCGGCGATGCGCGGAATGAGTTCCAGCGCCGAGATCTGCTTGGCATGCGCGAGGTAGCGGACTTCCATGAAGGCCTCGGGCCCGACCATCGCGCCGATCGAGACCGGATCGGCCGGGTCGAGCACCTGGCGCGGCTCGTACGGCGGCAGGAAGGCGTCGACCTTGGCCTGCTCCGGAATGTCGACCCGCTCGTAGGCGTGCGTCAGGATGAAGCCGTCCATGCAAACCATCACCGGCATCGACAGCTCCTCGGCCA
>JGI24140J50213_10001491_pt1 | contig 10151 bp, 8 predicted proteins | sample BarGraIncu00222A_FD_50213 | JGI IMG/M metagenome (IMG submission 50213) | reverse complement strand
CCTTGGCGTCGAAAGCCTTGGCGTTAAAAGCTTTGGCGTTAAAAGCTTTGGCGTCAGGCCCGGAATGCCTGATCTCGCGATCCCTCAGCGCCAGATAACGTTCGGCGCCATCGACCAGAACTTCCACCGCCGCGTTGGCGCGGGCCAGCCGCGAGGCCAGCCGCGCCAGATTGCGGGCATCGCCACCCTCGGCGGCCAGCGCCGGCATGACCGCGCGGATGCGAGGCCGGGTGAAATTAAGGTCGCGATTGGTCGGATCGTCGGCGAAGTCGATCCTGGCCTTCTTGAGGGTGGCCACGAGTTGCGATTTCGCAACATGCAGAAGCGGGCGCGCCAGAAGCACGCCATCGCGTTCGGACTGCCGCGCCATCGCCGCCAGACCGGCGATGCCGCTGCCGCGCAGCATGCGCATCAGCAGCGTCTCGGCCTGATCGTCGCGGGTGTGCGCGGTGAAGACATGGGTCGCGCCACTGGCCCGCGCGGCCTGCGCCAGCAGATGGTATCGCGCCGCCCGCGCCGCAGCGGGCAATCCGGTTTTCGGCTTGGCGCCGGTCCATCGCATCGTGCGATGCGGCAGTTCGAGGCTGCGCGCGAGGCGCTTGACGGCACGCGCCTCGGCCGCGGATTCCGCACGCAAGCCATGATCGACGGTGACGGCGAAGAGCTGCGGCCCGCGCGCCAGAGCGCCGCGCCAGCGGACCGCAAGCCACATCAAGGCAAGGGAGTCAGGACCGCCGGAGACCGCAAGCACGATCGCAGGAACAGCCTTCCAGTCCGCGAACAGACGTTTCGCATCCTGTGCCGAGATCGCTGAATGGTCGTCGTCGGGCATGGCGTTCAAAAAAACCGCTTTCACCTCGGATCAGGTCCGAGACCATGCTTCTAGAGCGTTTTCCAGCGAAGTGGCTACCGGTTCGCGTGAAGAAAACGCGTCAAATAAGGAGTCTAGCACTTAACCCGCTTCTGCTCGCGGTCCACGGCCGCTTTAACGCCGCTCGAGGCGTGCGGATATTTCCGCGTCACCTCGCCAAGGGCAGCGCAGGCGGCCTCCTTCTCCTTCAGCGCCGCCAGCGATTGTCCCAGCCGCAGCAAGGCGTCCGGCGCTTTCGCCGATTTGTCGAATTTGGTGGTTACCGCGAGAAAGGATTCGGCGGCGTCGCGATAACGCTGCCGCTGGAAAAAACTCTCGCCCAGCCAGTATTGCGAATCCGCCGTCAACGGATCGCTGGGGTATTTTTGCGCGAAGTTGCGCATGGTCTCTTCCGCCAGCGCATAATCCTTGCGCTCGATGTAACCGATGCCGAGATCGAACTCGTCCTTCGGTGTCGCCGACGGCGGCAAAGTGGTCAGCGCGCCACCTGCGCCGGGCTGCGGCGGATTGGCATTTCCAAGATTGAGCGGCTCGCCGGGGTCACGTCCGCCAGGCGCGCCGACCGGAGCCTCGGTCTGGATCGGGAGTTGGCCACCGCCGAGCGCGCGCGGCGCGCCGGGAGCATTCGGATTTTGATTGGGATCGAAGGCATCGCCGCGGCGTCGGCCGGGCGCTGGTGGCACGCCTTCCGGCTCCTGGACGATCGGCGCCGGAGCCGCGATCTGCTGGCCATAACCCGGCTGGACCGGTGGCTGCCGGTAGGCCGGGCCCGGCTGCGTCGGAGCCACCGTGGCGATGTTGGGCTGGCCGGCCGGAGCCTGGCCGCCAGGGGCGACTTGAGCGCCGCCCTGGAGCAACCTCAACCGTTCTTCGAGCTGCCGGTTGCGATATTGCAGCTCCTCATTCTGGCCGGTCAGTTGCCGCAGCTGATTCTCGAGTTGCTGAATGCGCATCGCCGGATCTTCGTCATCGGATTGCGCCAGCATCTGTTGTGCCAGGACCTGTTGTGCCAGGACCTGTTGCGCAAAGGCTCGTTGCAGCAACGCCTGCGAACCAAGCGCCAGCATCGCCGACATTGCCGCGACGCGGGTAATTCTATGAAATCTGGATGACATTTTGGCCTGACGACGAAATCGGCGTGACATCGAAAGCGGAATACATTGGGCGACGGAGTACGCCAAAAATGTGACTGAGACAAATCGGTGCCCAGCCGGGGTGCCAGAATAAAGCTGCCAAAACAAAGCCGGCGCCCGAAGGCGCCGGCGAAAGATTTTGCGTCAGCCGAACGCCTTACGAACTGGCGTTCAGGACCGTGACGGCGCGGCGATTCTGCGACCAGCACGAGATGTCATTACAGACCGCGACCGGGCGTTCCTTGCCGTAAGAGATCGTCCGCATCCGGCCGGGATCGATGCCGCGCGAGGCGAGGTAGGTGCGAACCGATTGGGCACGCCGCGCACCCAGCGCGATGTTGTATTCGCGGGTGCCGCGCTCGTCGGCATGGCCTTCGATGGTGAACGAGTAGCGGTTGTAGCTCTGCAGCCACTGCGCCTGCTTTTCCAGGGTCGCGATCGCCTGCGGCGACAGATCGGTCTGGTCGCTCTCGAAGAACACGCGGTCGCCGACATTGACCACGAAATCCTGCTGGCTGCCCGGGGTCGCCGAACTCGCCATCGCGCCATCGGCGCCAAGGTTCTTGTTTGCACAGGCGCCCATCGATAACGCCACCGCGAGCACCGCGGCCAGTTTCAATCCCTGGAGGATACGCATCTGATGTTTCATTCGGGAGCCTCCACGCTCACGTTTTTCGACTGTTATCCGGTCTACAGGGCGAGGGTTAAGCGAACGTTCCGTCAACCTTGATGGGGTGTTGCCGGAGCCGATCAAATGCCGGCAAACGGCTAAAAGCAACCGTGATAGTTAATGAGTTGTAAATGTGGCGCGAGGGTGAAGGCAAGCGGGAACCAGGCCCGAATCACCCCGTCGGGCGCTCGGCCCCTGGCCCGAAGGGCGGTTTGCGCGCGGATTTGGCAGAAACCTGCTTGCCAACAGCACGTCCGGCCAGTTCCGGCCGGGCCTCTTCAGGAACTCGGAACGATCGAGGCAGGCTCGAAGGTCGAGATCACGGTGTGTTCGAAGGAGTGATGATCACGCTGGAACAACATCCGCCGTTCGAAAGCACTTGAGCGCATAATGGGAAAACGGGCCATGACCCGTTCCCGCACGGCCCGGAAATCGGACGCCATCAATGCCACCTGTGCCAATGCGTTCGGAAACGGGCGCGGTTCGGCGATGGTCTCGTTCAGAAAGACCCGGCGATAAAACCCCTGGTGCGCGGGACGAACGAGCGCAAGCCCGGTATCGGCATTGAAATACTCACATGCCAGGAACATCAGCCGCGCCGTCACATAGGGAAGCTCCGGAAACCGCTGGGCCTTTTCGGGGTCTGCGACAAAACGGGCCGGATCGATGAAAACCTCGCCTTGATCGAGCCGAGGGTGAAGAACATCGCCGAACAATTCGGTTGTATAGGACATCCGCCGTTCTGACGTCAGGACGTGGAGACGGATAGAGCTACAGAGTTCTCCGTCGACATAGATTCCGAACGTCAAGGCGTCGGGCGCTTCGTCATAACGATCGCTGTAGCGCTCAGACTCGGACGGCGGGATCAAGTCGGCCTGCCGATAGGCCTTGTAACGCATCAAATAAAGCTGATCCTTCTCCTCGGGAGTTTCGATGTGTCGATAATCGACTCGATCAAACAGCGCTCCTCCCCGCACAAAAAGCGAAGCGCGCGGTTCGGCTCCGGACTTCATCCGATATTCCTTCACTTCCAAACAACCTATGCGAGTGGAGTAAAAGATTAACAGTCCGTTAATAAAATTGCAAAGCTATCGGCAGGTTAAGGTTAAATTGGAGGCCGGCACGGATTTGGAACCCGGTGGAATTGATTGCCTCAGGCGATCGATCGCGACGAAACCACGAGCTCGGGCTCTTCCATGCGGCGGCCGTGCGACGCGTTCAGCAGCTGGCGTACCCGCACCGCCGGAACCGGCCGGCTGAACAGGTAGCCTTGTGCCTCGGTGACCGTGCCGTCGGCGCTGATAAGTTCCAGTTGCTCGTTGGTTTCGATACCTTCGACCACAACCGACATGCCTAGATCGGCACTGAGCCGCGCCACGCCGCGCAACAGCGTCAGCGGACGATCGCTATCGATACCCTGCAGGAATGAACGATCGATCTTCACTTTCTGCAACGGGAAGTTGTGCAGGTAGCTCAGGCTGGAATAGCCGGTGCCGAAATCGTCCAGCGAAATCCGCACCCCAAGGCTGCGCAATTGAGACAGCACGTCGTGGGTCACTTGCGTATTGCGCAACAAGGACGATTCGGTGATCTCGATCTCGAGGCGATGGGCGGGAAGCCCGGAGACTTCCAATGCGTAACGAACCTCGCTCAGCACATCGCGCTGGTGGAATTGCTGCGGTGAAAAATTGACCGCGACGTTAACGCCTTCAGGCCACATCATGCACTCCATGCAGGCCTTGCGCAGAATCCACCGGCCGAGATCGACGATCAGACCCATGTCCTCGGCAACCGGAATAATATCGATCGGGGAAACCGTGCCGCGCACCGGATGGTTCCAGCGCAGCAGCGCTTCGCAGGTCGATATCCGCCCGGATTTGAGATTGATCAGCGGCTGGTAGAACAGTTCGAATTCCTCGTTGGCCAGCGCCTTGCGCAGGTCCAGTTCCAGAATTCGGCGTGCCTCGACAGTGTGCGCCATCTCGTCGCGGAAGAAGCAGAAGGTTCCACGGCCATCCGCCTTGGCGCGGTAGAGCGCCATGTCGGCGTTCTTGAGCAGCGTGTCCGCGCTGAGGCCATGCGGCGAGGTCAACGCGATTCCGACGCTGGCACCGATCTCGACCAGGTGATTGTCGATTTTGTAACGCTCGCTCAAATGCTCGACAATTCGCCGGGCGAGAGCCGCGGCGTCCTCGCTCGATTTGATGTTCTGCTGGAACACCACAAATTCATCGCCGCCGAACCGCGCCACGAAATCCTCCGGACGCAGCATTTCGCGCAACCTGTCGGCGACCGCGCACAACAGGCGGTCACCGCAAGGATGACCCAGGGTGTCGTTGACCTGCTTGAACTGATCGAGGTCGACAAACAGCAATGCCGACAATTGGTCGGCATGATGCGGAACCGCCAACAGACGCTCGATCTCGTCGCGGAAATTGAGCCGGTTGGGCAGCGCTGTCAGTTCGTCGTAACGCGCCAAATGGGTAATTCTGGCTTCGGCGGTGCGCCGTTCGGTGATGTCTTCAAGCAGCACGACAGCGCCACCGCCGGCCATCGGTTGAAATGTCCATGACAGCGACCGGACCGTGACCGGGTCGGGATCCGCGGTGATGACATCCTTGGCCTGCGAATTCTCGATTTCCGAGAGGATCATCCTTCCGCTCGCAGCCGAGATCGATCCGGCGCCGACGCAGGCGGATATGATATCGGCGGCACTCGCGCCGCGATGCACGAGATCGTCGGACAGGCTCATCATCTCGCCAAAACGGTGATTCATGACCGCAAGACGCCCGTCGGCGCCAAACATGCACAGGCCGTGAGGCATGTTGTTCAAGGCGGTATCGAACTGGCTGGCAAGCGCCGCCTCGCGCTCGCGGGCCATCAGCGCCTGCATGAATATTCTGTGCAGATTGGCCGAAATCTGCATGACGGACACCAGAAATGCGGCGCAGGTAACCGACATCGCGATGTAGTAGGGCGTGCCGCGCAACGCCAGCGCGATCACCGTCGGAACGTAGCAAACCGCAACTTGCAGCTGGAATATCCACTGCCGTCCATAGGCCCTGCCCGCACCTGCCGCCACGAACCCTGTGGTGGTGGACAGACAAATCATATGGGCTACGGCGTCGTCGCTGACCAACAAAGTGGTGGAGCACCATATGCCGACCGCAGCGGCGTGGATAATCGCTCCGATCTGATGGCGTTTCTTCCATCGCGTAGCTTCTTCGGCGGTCAGTGTCGATTTGCGCGCCTGATACCGGTGCTGGTCGAACGTGCGGACGGCGCCAGCCACAACGAGAAGCGCGACACACGCCCAGATCAGGGGTTCTTCCGTCTTCAGCGCGGTCACGATCGCCACGAGGACGCCAAAGACGATACCCGTCAGCAGCGGACCGGGCGTCTCAAACAGCGAATCGATCAACGCCGCGCGAAGGTACGGCGATATCTTCTGGTCAAGTACTTCCCGCTGATTGGCAAGCTGCATTTTCGGGGTGCGCCGGGTCCTCTTCTCGCTTGTAGTTCTAGCGCTCGCAGATGAAGTCTTTCTGAGGGAATATCGTTACCGGGACGTTGCCATTGACCTGCTACGACAAAAATTCGCCCGTTGAATCAGCGAGCTGGGCAAGTTTTGCCGGTCGCGGCGGCATTGGCCGGCCGGTGCGGCGCCCGGTATCAGGACAGCAGGGGCGACCAGGCCGGATCGGACGCAAATCCGGGGGTAGGAACCTTCTGTTCGCTGCGGCCGGAAATGTCCACGGTGAACAGCGAAGGTCCATCATTGCCGCCGGGGTCACGGAAGAACATCAAGACGCGGCCGTTCGGGGCAAAGGTCGGTCCTTCGTTGTGGAATCCGGATGTAAGAATCCGCTCGCCCGAGCCGTCGGGCTTCATGATGCCGATCGAAAACTGTCCGCCGCCTTGCTTGGTAAACGCAATGTAGTCGCCACGCGGGGACCAGACTGGGGTCGAATAGGTCCCGTCTCCGAAGGAGATGCGCTGGGCGGGTCCACCGGTCGCCGGCATCACGTAAATCTGCGGCTTTCCACCGCGGTCGGATTCGAAGCACAGGCGGGAGCCGTCGGGCGCATAGGACGGCGAGGTATCGATCGCCGGCGTGTCGGTCAGGCGCGTGGTGGATTTCGAACGCAGGTCCATTACGAACAGGTTCGAATTGCCGCCCTGCTGCAGGCTCATGATCACGCGCTGGCCGTCCGGCGAGAACCGCGGTGAGAACGACATGCCGGGGAAGTTGCCGACGATCTCGCGCTGCCCGGTCTCGATATTGAACAGATAGACCCGCGGGTCGCCCTGGCCGAATTCCATATAGGTGATTTCCTGGGTCGATGGCGAGAAGCGCGGGGTCAGCACGAGATCGGTGCCACGTGTCAGGTAGCGGACATTGGCGCCGTCCTGATCCATCAGCGCCAGGCGCTTGATNCGTCGTTGCGCGGTTCCGGATTCGTCGACGAACACCACGCGACTGTCGAAATAACCTTTCTCTCCGGTCAGGCGTTCGTAGATCTGGTCGGAGATGATGTGCGCGATCCGCCGCCAATATTCCGGCGACGTAAAATATTGCTGACCGGCAAGCTGCTGGCCGGTGGCCACGTCCCAGAGCCGGAACTCCGCCTTCAGACGGCCGTCGCCCTGGCGGGTCATCCGACCCGTCACCAGCGCCTGGGCGTTGATGGTCTTCCAGTTCTGGAATTGCGGCGCCGCGTCGATGTTGATGACTTTTTCGATATAGGCGGCCTGATCGATCGGCGCGAACAGACCGCTGCGCTTGAGGTTGTTGGTGATGACCTGGGTCACGCCGGCGCCGACCTCGCCGTCCGACGGCGTTCCCGCAACGAAATTGGGAATCGCGATCGGCAACGGCGCAGCCTCGCCGCCGATCACCGGAACGCGCACCTGTCCGAACGCGCGATGGGCGCCACTCAACATCAGGCCGCTCGATGCCAACCCCGATAGGAGCTGCCGGCGGCCTATACGGAACGGCGCGTTGGCCGGCTTGTACTGGTGTGACATCTTTTTCTGCTCTCAGCTCACCGAGCTATAAGTCCCGACTATCGAAAACGGGGTTAAAGAATTTCCACTCTTCGAAGAACGAATCAGGCAGCCGGTACGGCGCGCACTCAATGATCGCGCGCAACCCGCTTTCCTGGAAGACGCGTTGGTACGCACTGCCCGGCGCCGTCTGCGCAACCGGCATCGTTTCGAGCATGCCGTCCTTCTTGAGCTTGATACTGAATTCGGCTTCAACCCGTTGCGCCTCGATGCCGCCAAACGGCTTCTTCCAGCAGCGAAGCACCTGCTCCTTGAACAGCGCGCCCCACGTCGCCGAGTTATCGGCTGCTTTCCCCTTGGCAAGCCCAAGCGCCGCGTTGGAATTCAGCGTTTCGCCGGTCACCGCCTGCCGCGTCGGGTCACGCTTGTCGAGCAGCGCTGCAATCTTGGTCTGATCGAAGGTCCGTTCCTTTGGCTTTTGCGGCTGCGGCGGTGGCGTGGCCGCCTGCACTTGCGGCTTCGGCGGCGGCTTCTTCTCTTCCTTCTTCAAGGCTTCCGCGATCGGATCGACCTTGGGCGGATCCGGCTTCTTCTCGATCGGCTTCGGCTCTTCCTTGGGCTTGCTCTCGGCAACCGGCTTCGGCGGATCGGGCTTTTTCTCGACCGGCTTTTCAACCGGCTTCGGCTGAGGCGGCGGCGAGGTGTCGGTCACGACCGGCGGCTTCTCGCTGATCTTGCCGATGGCATTATCATCCACCGGCTTGGCTTCGGCGACCTTCTCCACCAGCGGCTTCGGATTTTCCTTCTTGCCGGATTTCATGCCGGCGGTGACCTTGGCCAGTTGATCGGCGGAAATGATATCGACCGGCAGGGATTCTTCCGGCATCGACTCGAAGGCCTTGGACGAAAACGACACCAGTCCCCACCCGATCACGAGAACGTGCAGGGCCACGGACGCAACCAGTGTCTTGTCGACCTTCACTAGTTCCCCTGCTCCACTTCGGTGACGAGCGCCAGCCGCTTAAACCCGGCGCCGGACAATTGTCCCATCACCCTTGCCACGGTTCCGTAGTCCGCCTTTTTGTCCGCCCGCATGAATATACGCTCGTCCAGGCCGCCACGGGCGTCGGTGATCGCCTTTAATTTCGGCACCAGCTCGTTCATCGCAACTTCGGTGTCGTTGATGAACACCCTTCCCTTGACGTCGACCGAAAGCTGCAGCGGCGTCTTGTCCTGTTCCAGGCTCTTGGCCTGGGTCTGCGGCAGATCGAGCGGTACGCCCACCGTCAACAGCGGCGCCGAGACCATGAAGATGATCAGCAACACCAGCATTACGTCCACCATCGGCGTGACGTTGATCTCCGCCATCACGGCGCGACGCCGGCCCCGGCGTCCGCCGCCGCCGGACGAGCCTGCCATGTTCATCGCCATGATCTGGTGCTCACAATATACCGCTCCTCACGCCGTTTGTCCGGGGCATGATCTTGTCCGAAAACCGGTTTCCACTTTTCGGGATCATGCCCGCTCGTCGATCTGGCGCGACAGGATCGCAGAAAATTCATCGGCGAAACCTTCCAGCCGCTGCGCCTGCCGGTTCACCTCGGACGTGAATTTATTGTAGAAAATAGTCGCCGGAATGGCGGCGATAAGGCCGATTGCGGTCGCAAACAGCGCTTCGGCGATGCCGGGGGCCACTACCGCCAGCGAGGTGTTCTTCGATGCGGCGATCGACTGGAAGCTCGACATGATCCCCCAGACCGTGCCGAACAGGCCGACAAACGGGCCCGCCGAGCCGACCGTCGCCAGCACCAGCAGCCGGCGTTCCAGCCGTTCGATCTCGCGGGCGATCGAGACGTTCATCACCTTCTCGATCCGCATCTGAAGCCCGGCGAACGACCGCGCCTGGCTTTCGAACGACCGTTTCCATTCGCGCATGGCCGCGACGAAGCACGCCGCCATCGATTGCGTCGGCTTGGCCGACAGCGCGCGATAAAGTTCCTCGATCGACTGCCCGGACCAGAACGCCTGCTCGAAACGATCCATGGCCCGCTTGGTGCGGGCATATAGGAAGATCTTGTCGATCGCGATCGCCCAGACCCAGACCGAACACGCCAGCAGCCCCAGCATGACGACCTTGACGATCCATGCAGCCTGCAGAAACAGTGCAATCAGCGATACGTCGCTGGACGCCAGTGGCAAGGCTGACTGAGCCACGTCGGCCGGATTCATGAGCGGTATCCTCTCAACGCAAGTGTCCCATNTCGTCCGGGAGCAACTGGCCNCCGGTTCCATAGCCGCGCACCCGGCGCAGCAAGCGCCAGCGCGAGAGCCTTGTTTTGTGTCGCATGGGAGGCCCGTCCGAAGCCGAGGCCTGCATCCCCTGCCAACGTGTCAAAACGAGGGCTATCAGCGCGTCTTTACGCCCCTAACCAGACGCTAATCATGGTTAAGGCGAGGTTACCGACGTGGA
>JGI24140J50213_10001490_pt1 | contig 10159 bp, 7 predicted proteins | sample BarGraIncu00222A_FD_50213 | JGI IMG/M metagenome (IMG submission 50213) | reverse complement strand
CGGGAAAACCTAAAGACATTAAAGGGATGAAACTGGTCTGGAATGATGAATTTAATAATACAGGAAAGCCTGATTCTGCATTTTGGAGATATGAAAAGGGTTTTGTCCGGAATCAGGAGATTCAATGGTATCAGCCTGACAATGTCAATTGCGCAAATGGTGTTTTACTCATCGAGGGACGAAGAGAACAATTTAACAATCCACACAATATTTGATTTGAATGGTCGATTGATGATTTCAAAAAAAAGATGAAACTAATCATATAAATGTAATGTCTTTGGGATCAGGTGTATATGTGATGAAATTTATATTTATAATTATTCAATGGGGTATTAACAGATTTTTAATGATAAAAGTTCTTATGTTTTTTTATAAATCGCAATTAAGAAATAAATAATGCTATGTTTGTATTTTTTAAACAAACTTCATGAAATCATCCACCTTCGAGGTTATTAAAGATATCCGGGCAGGAAATATTAAAACTTTTGAAGAGGTTTTTGTTAACTATTATCCTTTTTTGCAAAAGTTTGCCGAAGGTTATGTGAGCAATAAAGATGAAGCAAGTGATATAGTGCAATCTGTATTCTTATCTATTTGGGAACGGAAAGAAAAATTAAAAGAGGATACAAATCTGAATAATTATCTTATTACGCTGACAAAGAATCAGTGTCTCAATTACATAAAACACTTAAAGGCTAAACAGACATATCTTCAAAATCAAAGTTATAATGTTAACGAATTAATGTTGAATTATTATGCGCTTGAAAAATTGAATGAAAATAAGTTGATATTAAATGAGTTATCTGCAATGATAGAATCTGCTATCAATTCATTACCTGAACAATGTAAAGAGATCTTTAGGATGAGTCGGTTTGAGAATATGAACTATCATGAGATAGCAGAGAAGTTGAGTATTTCCGTTAAGACGGTTGAAAAGAAGATGAGTATTTCACTTGCAATTTTACGGACAGTTTTAAAAGATTATTTATTTTTATTTTTGCTTTTGTAAATTCGTTAGTGAAATCTAAAAATAGTTATTTTTAGATTGAATATCAATTAGATATAATATTAGAGCCACATAATTAATTTTTCCACTTAAAAAATAAAATTTATATCTCTTTTAGCGTAGGGTATAGAAGACCTATGTTGTTTATATTTAATAAGCAAAAAAATAAGAGGATGATTACTGAGATTATTATAAAGTTTTTTCAAAATACGGCCTCCGAGAAGGAGAAGGCTAAATTACTTGAATGGGTAGAAGTTTCAGAAGAAAACAGGGCCTTATTTGCATCATTGAAAAATACTTGGGTTATTTCGAGCTTAGCTGAAACAGATCGTAATCAGGAGAGAATACATAATAAATTCAATGACCTGCTTCGGAAAATTGAAGAAAGTTCTGAGGAAAAATCGCCTGAAATATCGAAAAGAAAATACTTACCTGTAATTATGCAATTTGCAGCTGTTATAATTGCTACTGCTTGCATTACAACTGTGATTAGTTATTTGATTTTGAATCACCCCAAACCATTGCAGTATAATCAGTTGGAGGTGCCATGTGGTCAACAGGCAAAGTTAACGCTGTCTGATGGAACCAAAATTTGGTTGAATTCAAAGTCAAAGCTTATTTATCCTGATCATTTTTCCGGGAATTTGAGAGAGGTATTTCTGGATGGTGAAGGTTATTTTGAGGTAACGCATAATGAGAAGAATCCATTTATTGTAAAAACCTCAACTTTAAAAGTAAAAGTATTAGGAACGTCATTTAACGTTGCTTCATACAATAACGATAACGAAATGAAACTTACACTTGAAAAGGGATCGGTAAGTATGCTTGATCCTACAAGTAATGCGGAAGTTTTGAGGGTGAAACCGAATGAAATGGCAACCTTTTCTAAGATAGATCATCATTTAACTGTGAAAGAAGTTGAGACAGATCTTTATTCAAGTTGGCGTAATGGTCAGTTTAAGTTTCGAAAGTTAAGTTTCGAAGAGATTTCAAAACGACTGAGCAGAAACTATAATATGACAATCATATTCCATAACAGATTTCTAAAAACTGCAAAATTTAGCGGAGTCTTTTTTAATTACGAACCCCTTGATTTGATATTGAAGGTGTTACAAACAAATGCTGCATTCAGATATAAAATTGAAAAGGATACAGTAACCATAAAATAAATTTAATCTAAAACATATGCCTATGTAAAAGGAAAACTGGACACACACTAAAAAACCGGAAAATGGTGCGAACATTTCCCGGCTAGAATTCGGCTTATCCAAGCAACGAAAAAATCATTTACTTACCAAATTCATTGTAAAAATATGAAAAATTTTCACGTGCGTGAGGTTTTTTTACCTCATTTTAATTTCACTCAGTTATTTCGTATTATGAAACTGACCATATTAATGTTATTTTTAACAATTTGGCAACTTCAGGCAGTTGAAATACATGCACAAAATACAACTGTGAACCTGAGTTTAAAAAATGTAAAAATTGAAGAGGTGTTCAAAGCAATTGAGCATCAATCAGATTTTGATTTTTTTTATAACGATAAACAAATTGATGCAAGCAAACTATTTACTATTAATGTAGAGAATGCAAAAATCTCTGAAGTAATCAATAAGCTATTTGCCGACGAAGACCTTACGTATAAGGTCATTGGCAAACATATTGTATTAATTAAAGCAGATTCATATGAAAGTGAGCTCTTAAACGTTGTTTTAGATGCTCAACAGAAACAACCAAAAATTTCAGGAAGGGTTACTGATATTGCAGGTCTTCCTCTACCTGGTGTTGTGGTAAATGTAAAAGGCACAACCAAAAGTGTAGTTACCGATGCCAATGGTAAATACTCAATAGCATTTGCTGAAAATGATAAGGTTCTGATATTTTCTTTTATCGGAATGATAAAACATGAAATAACAATCAAAGGTCAAACCAATCAGGATGTTGTTCTGGAATCCGAGGTTTTAAATCTGGATGAAGTTGTTGTTGTAGGCTATGGTGTTCAAAAGAAAAAATTGGTTACCGGGGCTACTGTTTCAGTAAAAGGGGAAAATTTAAAAAAACTGAACACGACAAATGCTTTACAAGCTTTGCAGGGACAAGCAGCAGGTGTCAACATTACTTCTTCATCCGGGCAACCTGGTGGAGGTATTAAAGTAAATATTCGCGGGGCTGGAACCATTGGAAACGCTAGTCCGCTTTATGTAGTGGATGGTGTTATTACCGGCGATATTACTTATTTAAACAATTCGGATATTGCTTCGGTTGATTTTTTAAAAGATGCTGCATCATGTGCAATATATGGTATCAATGGAGCAAACGGTGTTGTATTGATCACAACCAGAAGCGGGAGTTATGATAGTAAAAAAGGGGGACAAATTTCATTCGATGCATATTACGGAACTCAAAATGCTGCCAGGAAATTAAATTTATTGAATGCAGAACAATATGCTACCATTCAAAATGAGGCCGCAATTAATTCAGGACAAGCACCTCTTTTCACGCAAACGCAAATTGATGCGTTGGCCCAGGGAAGCAAGACGTTGCAGGCTAACGGGACGAACTGGTCAAACGAAATGTTTTCTTCCAATGTGCCAACCCAAAATTATAATTTAACGGCCACTGGTGGAAATGATGTCTCAACCTATTCTTTGGGTCTATCCTGTATTCAACAGGGAGGTATAATTGGCGGTTCTGATCTTTCAGATTATCAACGTATTAACTTTCGTTCAAATACAGAACGTAAAATGTACGACGGGGTGTTGAAAGTAGGTGAACATCTTACTTTTTCTATGATAGACCAAAAAGGTGTTGCAGATGGTGGATTATATTCCGGTAACGTTGTTGCCGGCATTTTTACAAGTCCATTATTAGCTATGTACGATGCAAAAGGAAATTATTTGAGTAGTCTTAATTCTACTATATATAAAGGAGGAGTCTGGAATAATACAGAAGCAAATCCTTATGCATTGATGCAGTACAATAATCAAAATGATACGAAGACACAAAAATTGTTAGGAGATGTGTATGCAGAACTTCAGCCCATCAAAAATTTAAAAATAAAATCAACCTTCGGTATCAATTATTCTTCTTCGGCTAATCACAGCTATAGGCCAGTTTATGATAAGTTATCAATCTACGCTTTCAACCTTTACGAAAATATTGGTCAAGGCAGTTCTCAGGGATATACATGGAATTGGGATAATACGATTAACTATCTCTTTAAAGTCAAAGATCACCAATTTGATGTTTTAGCTGGTAGTGCAGTTCGTGAATACCAGGGATCGTTTGTAGGTGGGAACATTACAGGAGAAACTTTATTCGGCACGTTTGATCGTGGCTATCTAAGTAATTCTACCGTAACTTCAGTATCGATGAGTAGCCCTTCAACTATTACGCGACTTCCGGGAGAAGCTGACACTACATACAATAAAAGATTTGCCGCTGCCGCGCAACTTCTTACTCATGGAATGTCACTATATGGAAATGCAAATGCAGTATACGCTCAAGCCTCTTTTTTCGGTCGTGTAAATTACAGCTATAAAGAAAAATATATGGCTTCTGCTATTTTCCGCGCTGATGGTTCCACTATGTTTGCCCCAGGTCATCAATGGGCATACTTTCCATCACTTTCTGCAGGTTGGGTAGCCAGTAACGAATCGTTCATGGAATCGACCAAGAACTGGTTGGACTTCTTGAAAATACGGGCAAGTTGGGGTTCTAATGGTAATGATGGTATCTCTGCTTTTAATTACCTTTCTTTAATTAGCTTATCAAACGCACGATATAATTTTGGCAGTGATAATACTACCTTGACTCAAGGTTCATATCCTAAAACTATTGGTGTTGAAAATACTAAATGGGAAACGTCGTATCAAACCAATATTGGTATTGATGCCCGATTACTAAACAATAAATTAAATGTAGGTATTGATGTATACAATAAATTAACCAAAGACTGGTTAATTGCAGCGCCTTTATTAGCAACTGCCGGTGTATCTCAAAATCCATATATCAATGGCGGAGATGTTACCAATAAAGGGATAGAATTACAATTAGCTTACAACAACAAGATCGGTAAAGATTTCAACTTTACTGTTTCCGGTTCGTATGCCTATAATAAAAATGTGGTAAATAATATCCCTACAGCTGATGGAATTATTCACGGTAGTACAAACAGTTTATATGTCAATGGTCCCGAATTTTTCCGTGCTTCGGCAGGAAATCCTATCGGCTATTTCTGGGGATATGAAACTGCCGGGCTTTTCCAGACAGAAGCTGATGTTCAAAATTATAAGAATTCTGAAGGTGTAGTTATCCAACCTAATGCAAAACCGGGAGATTTGAAATATGTGGATTTGAATGGTGATGGTAAAATTACAGCCGATGATAAAACAAATATTGGTGATCCGAATCCCCATCATGTATTTGGTTTAAGCCTTGCATGCAATTATAAAAATTTCGATCTTTCTGTAACAGCCAATGGAGTAGCCGGTAATAAAATTGTTCAGGCTTATCGTGGCCCGGGCCAATGGGCTAACTGGACTACGGATATTTTGAGTCGTTGGCATGGAGAGGGAACTTCGAATACGATGCCCCGCATAACTCAAAACAGTTCTAACTGGGTAGAATTTTCAGATCTCTATATTCATGATGGAAGCTATTTAAGAATTTCAAATATTTCACTTGGATACGATTTTGCGAAACTAGCGAAATGGAAAAATCTGAGCCAATTCCGCTTATATGTTTCCGTTCAAAATCTGATTACGTTTACTAAATATAGTGGTATGGATCCTGAAGTTGGCGCTTCCGCTCCGGATGCCAGCGGCGCTTATTATTTTGGCCAAGGTATTGATACGGGTGTTTATCCACGTCCTCAGGTTTATATGGTGGGTGTTAATATTATTTTCTAATTGTTAAAAAAACATAATCATGAAAAAATATAGAATTATAATTATTGCACTTATTGCAATGATATCATTTAATTCGTGCAAAAAATTTCTTACAACCGAACTGACTGATGCCACGCAAACCAATACTTCTTATTATAAAACACCCGGTCAGGCATTTACTGCATTGGCAGGATGTTATAATGGATTGGATTTAATTTATAATAATGATGCAGTCCCTGCTGAATTGGAAGTTTATTCCGATAACAGTTTCGGAGGCACAGGGACTTATGACGGGTATGGATGGGAAATGATGGATGAATTTGATAAAACAGTTTCACCTTCGGATGTTTCCATGCATAGTACGGGATGGCAGGGTTATTATCAGGCCATTTACCGCTGTAATGTGTTACTTCAAAATATAGATAAGGTTGTATGGGGCGACAGTATTGCATTGAAAAAACAATACAAAGCGGAAGCCAGGTTTATTCGTGCTTACTGTTATTTAGATCTGGTTAGGTTATGGGAAAAAGTTCCTTTGCTTACAACACCTACCAGTGCCAATGTTCCACAAGCCGATCCGGATTCGACCTATGCACAAATCATGAGCGACCTGCGTTATGCTTCGGATAGCCTTCCTTCAAACGTGTATTCGAGCGTGCCAAGCGGGAGAGTAACCAAATGGGCCGCCGAATCTTTATTAGCCCGTGCTTATATGTTCTATTCCGGCTATTACGGAACAGCTATCATTGGCAAAGAAACAGCAACTACAGCTTTGGCTGCCGTGGAAGATGTGATTGCGCATAGCGGACACGGATTGGTAAGCGATTTCAACACTTTGTGGCCTGCAGCTTCAATAGGTAAAAATGTTTCTTATGCAGGTGAAGCAAATAAGGAAGTGGTATTTGCAATTAAATATTCTGCAACAGACAATTGGTCTGGAGATGCTACAGGTAACCATTGGATGGTAATGGAAGGAATACGTTCACAAAGCATTTATCCTTACCAATCTGGATGGGGTGGATGTACTGTTGATCCTAAACTTTGGAATGCTTTTGCTTCAACTGATACACGCCGTTTTGCTTCAATCCTTTCCGTAGTTGACGAAAACCTTGCTTACACTAAGTCCAGCGATTGTCGTGAATACACAGGATATTTTCTGAAAAAATACGCTTCGCTATGTGATAAAAATTTGAATCCTATTGCTATTGCTTCTAATTTTCAGACTGGTGAGGATCAGGATCTTTTCGCTATTCGTTATTCTGATGTTTTGCTGATGGCTGCTGAATTGGGAAGCCCCAATGCTGTAAATTATTTTAATCAGGTGCATCAACGTGCAGACCCTTCTGCTGCCGCTGTTTCTTCTGTATCTAAAGCAGCTATTTTGGCAGAACGCAGGTTGGAGTTTGTAGGGGAAGGTATCCGTTACTGGGATTTATTGCGTCAGGGTATTAGTGTAGCAGCTTCTACAATTGCGGCTAATACAACTGTTTCAATCTTATATGATGGTACAGCTAATCCGCCTTCTGCTTCAAAATTACAGGCAAATATTACAGCAACCCGTGGGTTCCAGCAAATACCTAACGACCAAATTACTCTATCATCAGGTGTATTGAAACAAAATGCCGGTTGGTAATTTTTATCTAATAATTTAAAATATTCAGACATGAAAAATAAATTAAAAATATTAGTTGTCTTTTTAGGGTCAGTGCTGCTGTTTTCAGCTTGCCAGCCTGATAAGTATGAATTGGGCCCTTTAGCCAGTAAAACGTCGTTGTCGTATACGATTGCGCCTTCTTCTGCAAATCCTAATAATATTGTTTTGACAAGTTTAACTCCCAATGTCACTCCAATGTGGGTAACTCCTTATGGACAATCTTTACGGGTAAAAGACACTATCAATATTCCTTTCCCCGGAACTTATAAATTTGTGTATGGTGTGGAAAGCGCCGGCGGGTATGTTCAGGCTGATACAGCTATTGTAATCGTAAATACTCTCGATCAAGCTGCAGTAAGCGGCCCTCTGTGGGTTAATCTTACCGGCGGGAATGGAAAATCGAAAACATGGGTATTAGATTTAGACGCCAATGGTGTCAGCAAATATTTTGGGGGGCCATTTTACTATGGCGGTACAGGATGGGAATGGGATCCCGCATTTAAAGATATAGGTTGGGCCGGGGTTTCAGCGGGCGATTATGGTACCATGACTTTTGATCTGAAGGGTGATGCACATTTTAGCTCGAATAATAAAATGTTCCCTGATTTGTCAGGAACAGGTAAATTTATGTTGTATCCGGCTACCAATCAGTTGGCAACTATTGGCGCCCAAGTTATACATGACAAAGCACAAGGAAACAATGTTCTTGATTGGTATGCAAAAATGACAATCAAAACACTTGATGCCGACCACATGCAACTTATCGCTATATCAGGTCCTGGCGCTTGGTATATTTACAACTATATTTCACTGAATTATTACAATACACATTAGAGTTATTTATTGAGTAAATTAACTATGGGAAGATCCTAAAAACTCTTCCCATAGTTTTGTGGTTAATGCATACTTAAAAAATATCAAATGAAAAAAATACATATTTTATTCCTCTTAATAATAGCTATAATAACGTTTTCTGTTTCTTGTAAAAAAAATGGAACTCCAACTCCACTACCAGTAGTTACTAACCCCGTTTTTAAGTTTTCTCCGGACTCTTTGAAGTTTGCAATAGCAGGAGGGATCCTTACAGTAACAGATTCAATGAGTGGTAGTCGTTGGGATGCAACTTCGGACCAAACCTGGTGTACATTGTCTGCCAATAATTCCACATCAGCAACTTCGCAAATAACAGTAACCACCACTGCAAATCCATATATGGGTGTTCGTACTGCCAAACTTTTGTTTGTTATGGATAGCAAAACGGTGAAATATGTTTATGTATCTCAAGCCGGAAGAACAACGCTCTACCCAAATTACAATACTACACCAATTGCGCCAGATGTAACCGGAATGAGTAGTACTGCGGTGCAATTAGCTGCTAAAATGGGGTTGGGCTGGAACATTGGCAACACGATGGAAGCTCCCGGTGGTGAAACAGGCTGGGGTAATCCTCTAATTACCGAGAATTATATAAAATTCGTAAAACAGAGTGGGTTTAATGCCATTAGAATTCCCTGCGCATGGTATCTGCATATGGATAATGCAATAGATGCACATATAAAAACAGATTGGCTCAACAGGGTAAAACAAGTGGTTCAATATTGCGTAAACAATGATATGTATGTTTTACTCAACATCCACTGGGATGGTGGCTGGCTCGATTGTACACCAGCCAAAAAAGATTCTGTTAATGCCATGCAAAAAGCATTCTGGGAGCAAATAGCTACAACCATGCGTGATTTCGATGAGCATCTGATGTTTGCCAGCGCTAACGAACCAGATACACATAGCTCTGCCGCCCAAATGAATGTATTGCTTTCATACCATCAAACTTTTATTAATGCCGTACGTTCTACTGGTGGAAAAAATACCTATAGATCTTTGGTTATTCAGGGGGATAGTAAATTNATNAGCGTAAACGCATTCCCAACNGACCCCACTCCCAATCGAATAATGTTTGAAGAACATAATTATACACCATTTCAATTCTGCGCTTTAGATGGAGATGCAAGCTGGGGTAAAATGTTTTACTACTGGGGCGCCGGACATCATTCGACGATTGAGCCCGATCGTAATCCAAATTGGGATTGCGAAGAGAATGCTCAAACCTTATATTTTCAAGGAATAAAGGCAAATTTCATAGATAAAGGTATTCCTGTACTGATGGGCGAATATGGCGCTTACAGACGAGACGGATCTGCCAATATCCCCAAAGATTTACCAACACACGAAGCCTCAGTGGATTATTGGATAACATTTACCACTAAAACAGCAATAACCAACGGGCTTAAACCATTTTACTGGGATACGGGTGGAATTTTAGATAGAAGTAATAATACAGTAAAGGATCAGCGTTCACTTGATGCCATTATTGCTGGTGGGAAATAAAAACATCATTACAACTATCTTGTATAAAATCCCTGCAGTGGCAAATTGACTACTGCAGGCTTTTGTTCCTAAATAAAAAGTAAATTCAAAATGAGATTAAAACTTTTCTTTATTGTTGCAATGACATTGTTGGCAATGACTTCTGTTTTTGCACAAAGTAAAAAGAACATAAAACAGGAGATACCTCAACGGGTAATCAATGTTGATTACAGTTTGGCAAATGGC
>JGI24140J50213_10001488_pt1 | contig 10160 bp, 10 predicted proteins | sample BarGraIncu00222A_FD_50213 | JGI IMG/M metagenome (IMG submission 50213) | reverse complement strand
CGATCTCGGGCGGATAGTCGTTCCACGCGACCAGCGCCGCCGGCCAGTTCCCGGGCGCGCCCCATTTCTGCAGGAGGGCGGCGGCGCCGTAGACGGCGTCGGTCTCGTCATACACGCTGGGTGGCTGCGCGCCGCCGGGCAGGCCGGCGGGGATCTGCGCGATGACCGTGTCCCAGTTGTCGGTGGCGGCGCCGCCGATCCCGATCTGCATCGGGCCGGCCGCCCCGGCCGAGTTGGACCCCGACCGGACGCCGGTGCCGGGGCTGTTGTCGGTGCCGAAGGTGGACTCGGCGTTGTTGAGGGCGGCGAGGTACGCCCAGCCGTCGTTGCCAAGCTGAGACTGTTGGGCGGCGCCCTCGAAGATCGGCAGCAGGCTCGTCGGGATCCGCGGCACGCTGGCCGGGCCCGGGCCGGTCGGCGACCCGCCGCACGCCGCCGAGGACGCGGGGTCGAGCAGCAGCAGGATGCTCAGCGGCAGGCCGAGGACGATGAGCGCGGCGATCGCCGCGCTGAGCGCCCCGGCGGCCCGCAGTTGCCCGGTCATCGACTGCGGCGGATCGTGTGCTCCCGCGGTCGTCCCGCGTTGCGGGCGGCCGCGGTGGCGCTCGCTCGCGCGGCCCGCGCCGCGGTGTCGCCGAGCTCGTCGGGTTCGAACATGCCGGGGGGTGGCGGGTCGTGCGGGAGCTCGTCGAGGGGTCGGTCGGAGTGATGGCCGTCGCAGCCTTTGAACGGGCCGTCTGAGTCGAGCAGGATGGTCATGTGGTGGTCGGCGTGGTCGCGAAACCAGACCGACAGGCCGGTGGCGGCGTCCTGGCACAGGTGCTCCCACGCCCGCCACAGCGACTCCAGCCGCGCGACGGCCTCGGCGTGGCGCCACCACTGCGGGCACCACACCCGGTCATGGCCGAGCACGGAGCGGCGATACACCGGGAACAGCCACTCCCCCACCCACTCCTCGACGGTGACGTAGTACAGGCCCGGCGGGTCTGAGAGCTCGGCGAGCTGGCGCTGCGCGGCCTCGACGGCGAGCCGCTCGATCTGCCCGCTGTCGAGCAGCTCGCCGCGATCAATCGCCGCGCGGGCGACCGACGCGATGTGCTCCTCCAGCGCGCCGCGGACGGTCTGCTCGACCAGCGGCGCCGCGCCGGCGAGCGGATCAGGGTCGGCTGGCGGTTGGCCGCTGGTCAGGCCGGTGTCGTCCACGGGCTCTCCGGCACCGACTGGGGGGCGTTGCGGCGCGCCAGGACCGCGGGCGGGTCATGGGTGGCGATCGACTCGCGGATCTGTGCCGCCTGGGGCGCGTCCCACCAGTAGACGGGTTGGGCGAGCACGGGTGGGGCGCCGGAGGGCATGACGATGATCCGGTCGCGCGGCAGCGCCGCGAGGTCGGCGATGGTNAGGATCGGCGTCGGGGTCAGCTGCCAGCTGGTGCTCGTCGAGCTGCCGTTGGGCGAGCGCTGGCGGCTGGGGCTNGCGACCAGGCGGTTGTAGTCGCCGATCAGCTTCTCCAGGTCNGAGAGGAACTCCTGCTCGGCGGAGCCGCCGCCGTAGACGCGGATGTTGGAGGCGCCCCACAGCTTGCGCATCCCGGTCTGCCCCCACACCTGCGCGCCCTGTGACCAGGACTGCAGGAGAGTGAGGAGCGGGATCCCCCGGGACCCGTAGTGGCTGTAGAGGTCGGGGAGCTGGCGCCAGCGGCAGATGTTCGCCGCCTCATCCAGCACCCCGACCAGCGGGACGGGGAGCCGGCCGCCCGGCGAGCGTTTGGCGAGCTGCTCGGCGGCGTCGCACAGCGCCATCGCCAGCGCCGTCACCAGCCCGGCGCTCGAGCCTTGGCCTTCCTTGCTGTGCAGATACAGCGTGTCGCTGCTCTCCACGAACGCGGCGAGGTCCAGCTGGGCTCGGCGGTCGACGGGGCCGGTGGTGGTGACCCAGCGGGCGATGTCGGGGTCGCGGAGGAAGGAGAGGATCTGGCGGGCGGTGCCGTACACGCCGCCGCGCTGCTCAAACGGCGCGTGCACGTGATCGAGCACCGACGCCGCGGCGAGCTCGAGGCCGTGGTCTTGCAGGATGCGGGCGGGCTCGTCGTCGTTGGGGCGCGTGGCCCACAGAAACGCCTGGGTCACCGGCCGGTTGTCGATCGCCGCCGCCCTGAGCAGGTGGGAGACGAGCTCCTGCCCGGCGGGATCAAAGAACGGGTCCGGCCGCGCGTCGGGATCGCGATAGGCGCCNACGAACGCGTCGGTGAGCTCCAGCGCNCGGCGNTCNGAGGTGACGTAGCTGAGCGGGTTCCACCACCAGTCCGCNTCCCCGGCGGCGATCGCCTCCGGATCGAANTTCCAGATCCGGCCGGNCTGNTCGCGGATCGCGCGGGTGGCGGCGTAGAGGTCGGGCTTGTTGGAGGTCGCAAACGCGGCGCCGGGCGCGGCCAGCAGCGTCGGGATCGCCCGGGAGCTCGATTTGCCTTTGCGGGGGCCCCAGATGTCGCACTGCATGTCCTCCCAGGTCGCGTAGAGCGTCTGACCGCCGGCGACCGCCCGTGCGATCGGGAGCCCGGGCTGATCGACACCAAATCGCCGGGCGGTCGCCTGCGCGTTGGCGCGCGAGACCGGGTGCACGCTTGAGCCGGTCCCCAGCAGCCGCGCCGCGCGGTCAGCGCCCGGCGCCGCGTGCTGGACGCCGACGACCACGATGGCGATGAAAAGCAGCGCCCAGATGGCGGCGTTGGCGATCAGGATCGGCGTGGCGGCGGGCGGCCAGTGGGTGCGGCCGTCGGCGAGCTCGACCACCAGGGCGAGCGGATCGACCGGCGGGCGGTGGCGCCAGTGGTCGATCGCGGCGCCCGCCTGCGCGGCGGCCTCCCCCGCCACTCCAGTGAGGGCGACGACCGCGAGCGTCCCAGCCAGCAGCGGCGAGACGGTTGAGGGGCCGGTGGCGTGCCGGTCGGCCTGCCGCACCCGCTACTTCTCCCCCACGCCGCCGGCGCCTGCCCCGGGTGCCTCTGACCGCGGGGGTGGCGGCAGCAGCGCGTGGCGGCCGGTCGCGGGCTGATGGCGATCGATCACCGGCCGCCCCTCCCGCGCCGGATGCTCTCCAGGGCGCCGCGGAGCGCCCGGGCGGGCCCGGCGGGCGGCGAGCTGCGCGACGGCGACGCGACCGCGTCCTGAGCCGGGCGCGGGTTGGCGATGTGCGCCAGGCCAACCGGGTCATCGGCGAGATCGGGAACGTCGTCTGCTGCGTCGGTCGGCAGTCCAGCGCGGTATTCGGTCAGGAACGCGCTCCAGCCGAGCGGGCCCTCATAGCGCTCGTAGGCCTGCTCGGGCATGAGGCGCTCCTCGATCGCGCTGGCGCGGTCATCGCGGTCCAAGGACGGCGCTCGGCCAGAGTTCGCCCCAGTCGCTCACGCGCGGTGGGCGGCGTGGCGGGCGCCGCATGGCGCCAGTCCAGGACAACGGGCGCTCCCTGCTGCGNAGGNGCCGGCCGATGGACGGGGGCCGTGCTGTGAGCGCTGCCGGTGATGTGCCCGGTCAGGCGCTCGGTCTCATACCACTCCTCGGTGGCGGTCACGCCCGATCCGTCGGCGTCGTCGACATGCAGCTGCCGGACGGTGGCGAGCGGCGGCGGCTCGTCCGATCGGCTCCCTCCCCTGCCCGGATCGTTGCCCATGGACACTCGAATACGTTAGCATCAACGATGTCGGATAACGTAAACGCCGCGTGACGCCTGCTACGACCGGACCCGATGGCTGAACGGACCACATTCGAGGAGCTGCTGACCGTCGGCGAGGTGGCCGACACGCTGCGCTACTCCGAGGGCACGGTCCGCCACTGGATCCGCACCGGCAAGCTCCCCGCGATCCAGGTCACCGGCGGACGCGAATACCGCATCCGCCTCCCCGACTTCCTCGCGTTCGCCGAAGGACTCGGCATCCCGGTCCGCGCCGCCGGCCCCGCAGCCGAGGCTCGCCTCGAGGACGAACCGCTCAGCGCCCAGCTTCGCCGCCAGCCATGAGCGTCGAGCGCGCCATCAACAACATGAACGCCGCCGACCACACCTTCCGCTCCGCCCTGCGCCAGCACCGGATCGCTCCCCCCGACGCCGGCTTCTCGCGACGCCTCAAGGACTTCGCCGACGCCTGCGAGTCCCAACAGATCGCCTGCGACTACGCCGCCAAGGAAGGCCTCGGCTGGGAGCCGATGCCCGCCGCCAAACGCCTCCCGCCACCCGAACTGCGCCCCGACAGCGGCCGTCGCGGCCCGCCAGAGCTCTGGACCATCTTCGACACCGCATGGAATGACCTCAGCAAGGGGCTGGAGGGGATCAGCCTCCCGGCGGTCGCACGCGCCTTCGGGGAGCTCGCGACCGTTCTCCGGCAGCTCTCCACCGGGGTCGCCGACGAAGACGCCGGAGCCGTGGGCGCTCAGCACGGCTGACAGGTCCCCCGATGCTCAGATCCGCCGTCGTCCTGGTGTCGCCGTTGGCACACCAAGGGCTCTGCCGGCGCAACACCGGCGAACAGCGCACGGAGCGACACGAGCCGAGATCTGATGCGATGACCCTGCCCATCGCCTCCCCCGGAACCTGAACCACGGCCGCGTCGTGCCGCTCGCTCTCCGGCTCGCCATCCTTCTCGCCGCGATCCTGGCCGGCGGGATCGGCGCCCTGATCCTCTTTCCTGCCAGCCGCGCCGCCGACGCCGCCGACGACGAACCCGAGGACGCGCGCCGGCGACGGCTGGCCGGCGAACGCGACACCGCCGCCACCACACAGCTCCAGGCGGCACTGAACGCCTGCCGCAGCCTGCCCGCCCGGCTGAACCAGCTCGCCGATGCCGCCGACGCCAAGGCCGCGGCGCTGCGCGACGCCTACGACGCCGGGCTCGTCGCCGCCCCGCACCGCGTCAGCCCCGACTGGCAGCCACCCTGGGAACTGCACCGCGACAGCCCCCCGGCTCCCCGTCACCGCCTGGCAGCAGCTGGACCGCGCCTTCGACCAGCTCGCCGCCACCCTCGACGATCCCGACGCCGACCTCCACGCGGACGCCCACGGATACGAGCAGCTCGCCGCAGCCGCGCGGCACGTCGCCGCCGAGCTCGCCGGCGACGACACGCACCGCCAGTTCAGTAGCGAGCTCGCACGCTGTGCGTTCTGCGGCAAAGCCGCCCGCGACGTCAAGAGAATCATCACCGGCCCCACCGCCGCGATCTGCGACGAGTGCGTCGACCTGTGCGCCTGGACGCTCGACGACGAGCTCGGCGACAGCTGGCGCGGCCCACGGCCAGACTGATCCCCGGATCCAATCCGGCAGCAAGTGGCGACATCCTGCCGTATGGCAAACTTGTAATACGGCAAGTAATATGACTTGCATGTAATATCGTCGTCCGCCAAGCAGGAGATATTTCCGGCCCACCGAACGAGGAACCTGTGATCGTCACCGTCGCTCAAGAGAAAGGCGGGGTGGGGAAGACCACCACCGCCAAAGACCTCGCCGCCGCGGCGGCGCACATGGGCCAGCGCGTGCTCGCCGTCGACGTCGACCCACAATGGGCGCTTACTCGGCAGCTCGGCGTCCAGGTCAACACAGAGCAGGCGCCCTTCAGCACCGCCGACGTCCTCGCGGGCCGGATCGAAGCCGGCGCCGTCCGCATCGCGCATGACGAAGGCTTTGACGTGCTGCCGGGGTCACGCGACCTCCGAGGGATCGAGATGGCGCTCGTGGGGGAGGTGGCGCGCGAAACACGCCTCGGACAAGCGCTCGCCGATCTCCAAGACGACTATGACCTCGTCGTCATCGACACACCACCGAACCTCGGGATGCTCACCGTCAACGCGCTCGTGCCTGCCGACGTCGTCGTCGCGCCCGTCGCCGCCGACGATGAGGGTGCTGTCCAAGGGCTCGCGGAGCTCCGCGCGACAATCGCCAAGCTCGCGCCGCTGCGCGTCGGCCGGGACATCCCCGAGCTGTGCGTGATCGTCACCCGGTGGGATGGCCGAATGCGGATGACGACGGTCGTCGAAGACGCGATCGCGGCTCTCGACCTGACCATCACCGCGCGGATCCCGGCGCGCGTCGCCGTCAAGCACGCCAGCATCTTTCGCCGCAGCCTCCAAGCGATCGCGCCCGACAGCGGGCCCGCCATCGCCTACCACGACCTCGCCCAGCAACTCCTCGCCGGCGCGCCAGCCCGATGAGCAAGCTCCCAGCGCTCACACCCGACGACCCACTGCGCGCAGGCCCGCCCGTTCCGGCGACAGAGCCGATCCCCGCCGCGCCCGCAGGTGCGCAGGAGCCCACGGTTGCTCCTCCGGCGCCCCCGCGCCGCCGCGCCACACGCCGACCGCCGCAGCCGGCGACCGAGCTCGCGCCGCCCGACACGCCACCCGCGCAGATGGAGTGGACCGGCGTTACCGACGTCACCACCTTCCGGCTCCCCGCCGAAGTACTCCACGCGTTGCACGAGCGCTCGCGGCAGCTGGGCGTCGCTAAGGGCATGACGGTCGCCGTCGCGCTGCTTGAGCTGCTCGAGCGCGCGGACGACGAGCTCGTTGAGCTCGTCGAACAGACCCAGCAGCGCTACGACAGCGCCCGGCGCCGCGCGCGCCGTGCTGCCTGAGAGGTCCGGGACCGCGAGCAGCGACACAGCGGTGGGGCACAGGGCACGACGCCGGCCATTCCAGCGGCTGTGAATACCCCCTGCGAGGGATAAGAGCCCCGACAAGTAGTTGCAGCTACCGCCTCATGGGCCGGCGACGCGCTCTTGGGCACTGCGGGCGCGCAGGAAGTGCGTGCCGTCGCGCTTGACCAACTCGATCGACCGGAAGCGCTCGTCGATCGCCACCACCCGACGGGCCGCCGCCGCCAGCGCGGCGCGGTTGTCACGGTCGCGGGCCGCCTGGAGGTTCATCGCCGCGAAGAAGTCGCCCGAAACCTCGATCATCAGCTCGGTCTCGCCCGGTAGGCCTGTCGGCTCGAACTCGCTCAACCGGGCGCTCAGCTCATACCACAGCCGCTTCGCCGCGCCGCTCAGCTGCCGCTGCGTGCGCCAGCTGAGAACGACCCCCTCCTCCAGTAGCCGACCGACCAGCCAGGGGGCGAAGGTGACCTCTACGCTCTCGCCGCGCAGCGCCCCGACCACCGCCCGGCTGCCGTCGCCGTCTCTGAGCAGCTCGACCTCCTCGTGGTCGTCGATGCGCTCGAGGATGTGCACCTTGGAGTGCAGCTTGCGCATCGTCCCGCCCACATCATCGATGTCGATGGAGCGAAACGTCAGCACCACGGCGTGCAGGTTGTCCAGGGCCTCGCGCATCAGCTCGCGATAACGACCGCCCGGCGACCACCCGCGCCGGCCGCCGCCGTAGAGGTCGCGGCCCAGCGAGTACCAGGTGAACCGCACCTTCCCGTCCAGAGGGCAGCCGTGATCGAACCACTCCTGCGTCAGCCACGTAAGGACATCGAGCTCGGGCTCGCCGAGCGGCGCCCGGTCGGCTCGGGCGATGGAGCCCAGCACGTCGCGGCGCTCCACGCGCTTGCGCTGCTGGCGCCCGCCCAGCTGCCAGAGCGGGGAGCGCGCGAGGGTTCGCTCGATTCGCCCCTCTGCTCGAGCCTCGGGCTGCATGATCGCTGCGGAGCGTAAGCCGTGCCCCGGACGCCCCAGGCGCGAGGTCAGGTGCCCCGTGCGCGCGAGTCCAGGTGCCCCGTGTCCCCGCCGGACACGCAGCCGCAGCCCGACCCGCTGCCCGTGGCTCAGCGCGCGAGCGCAGGTGCCCCGTCGCGAGTCCAGGTGCCCCCTCGGCGCGAGTCCAGGTACGCGGTCGCGAGTCCAGGTGCCCCGTCGGCGGCGCTGATCCATCCGCGCCGGCGCTCACGATGCACGGTCATGCTGACCTCGGACCGCACGCCGCGCGAATTCGCGCCGGAGCCGCCTGTGTAGCGAGCCGCGGATCGCCTCAGCGATGGCCCCTTTTAACGATCGAAGACCGAGTTCACAGCTCGGTCTTCGATGGTGGCCAGTCGGACCCAGATAGCGCCACAGGGGCGCGTACGAATGAACCCCAACTAACCCTTCAAGCTCTGGGGAACTGTAGCGCCCGGTCGGACGGAACCGACTCGGCGGGTGGTTGATCGATGTCCGATGCCGGTCGGCCGCGCCCTCTTGCGACTGTCGCCGCGAGCGCCGCATTGCAGCGGCGTTGGCGGTGGCAGTCACTACATCCGCACGATCGCGGCACGGTCCGCGCGCCGCCTCGCGCCGCGCGTTTCGCCATCCCGCAGCGCTTCCCCAGCAACCACTCGGCGTCGAGGTTCTCGCCGCGGTCAAACACGCCCGCGACCAAGCTGGGCGCCGGCATGAGTGGGACGCGCGGCTGGAGGCCTCGGCGATCGCGGTGCTGGCGTACCTGTGGCGGCGGGGGAGAGGGGAGAGGTGGGCGGGCTGTGAGGGCTCGGCGCGCTACGGCTGCTCGCTGGCGCAGCTGATCATCGGCCTGGCGCCGATCATGGGCTGGCGCGGGATCCCCGGGCGCGGCGATGAGCAGGCGCTCGCGCGGTTCGTCAAGCGACACCGCAAGAGCGTGCAGCGCTGGCTGGACTGGCTGGCGCTCGCCGGCCTGGTATCGCACACCCCGCAGCAGGACGAGGAGGGGTTCTGGTGGCGCACGATCATCGAGCTTCACCCCGTCCCCGAGCTCCCCGGAGAGCTGTTGCAAGAGGCGATCGACCGGCGGGCGGGCTGGACGGCTCGGGAGCGCCGCAGGGACGCCCGGGGGCGCCGGCGCAACCTGACCGCGATCCTGCGCCGCGCGCGGCTCACCCGGGCGCAGCGGCGCGCTCGGAGCATCACCCGGCGGCGTGAGCTGGCCAGCCACGCCGAGCGCCAGCGAGTCCGCGCGCTGGCGGCTGAGAGCCTTGAGTTAGCGGCTAAGACACATATGACGCACCCCTTCGGAGCCTCGCCTACGGCTCGGACTTCTCTAGAACAGATTTCACACGACGAAACCGCCAATAGAAGACTGACGAGCGCGCCCGCGCGGCCTTCCGAGACCGTCAGCGCACTTTCAACGTCAACGACAGGCAGCGAAGAAGGCCAGGCCCGGAGCGGAGAGGAGATTCGCTGGGCGGTCTACCACGAGGTCATGGCCCAGCGATTTGCCCGCAGCGACGAGGAGTGGACGCCGTTTGTGCGCTCACCGGCACGGCGGCTGGAGCAGCTGCTCGCATGGCCGCAGAGCACGCCGCTTCCGCGGTGGCGGCTGATCGAGGCGTGGACGGTCGCAGCGCACGGTCCGCAGATGGCGGTCGCGGGCGGGTTCCGACTCGCGTTCTGGTCAGAGCAGGCCGCGCATCACGGGCCGCGGCTTGACCGCGCGCTCGCCCGCTATGACCGCTACGCCGCCGCGCGGCCGGCCGACTCCCCGGCCGGCGCCGTGGCGGCGTTCGCGTGGTTCTTGGCCCAGCACACGCCGCGCCAAGACGGCCCCGAGCACGGGATGGCCTATGACGTGCAGCGCTTCAACGAGCTGACCAAGCAAATGAGCGCCTACGCCCACTACACCCGCGATGAGCACCTGGCGCTCGCCGCCGCGCGCGCCCAACGGCGCGACCGCGCACGGCAACTCGCCGAGCAGATCAACACCCGGCTGCGGTTTCGCCTCCACGACGGAAGGGCCGCACGGCTACGGGTCGCGTCAGACCTCCTGGACTCCGACCACCCCGCCCACCAGGCCACCGGCCGCGCGCTGTACGCCACCGCGCAGCGAGCGCAGCGGCTCGCCGAGCGCGACCAGCGACTCCGCGCCGGGCGACACCCCGGCAACGCCGACGGCCGCTACCGCGCCGCCTGCACCCACGCGCAACGCTGGGACCTACCGACGCCGCCCGGACGCTGGCCGGCGGGCTAACCGTGCTCGGCCATCCACACCCGGGCCGCCCGCTCGAGCGTCTCCTCGCCGAGCTCGACGCCGACCTCCTCGCCTGCGAGCAGCTCCCCGACCGCGTCACGCAGCTGCGCGGCGTCATCGAGCAGACACGCCCGGGCGTGAGACTGGCCGGGCAGCCCGTCCAACACCCCCTGGGAGACCCGCGGGGGCAGTGGGGTCGTCTGAGCAACGGCGCCAAAACGGCCAACAATCGTTCTTCTAACGCGCGTTAGCGGAAGCATGTT
>JGI24140J50213_10001487_pt1 | contig 10170 bp, 9 predicted proteins | sample BarGraIncu00222A_FD_50213 | JGI IMG/M metagenome (IMG submission 50213) | reverse complement strand
CCCGAAATCAGATTGAGCAGAGTGGTCTTGCCGGAACCGTTCGGTCCGATGATCGAAAACACCTGGCCGGAAGCGATCGAGATGCTGACGCCATCGATAGCCCGCACGCCCCCGAAGGTAATGGACAGCCGATCGGCCTCCAGGATCAGCATTTCCGCCATCCAGCAAGCGCTGCTGTAACCGACGGCACGATGCCCTGACGTAGGAAGATCATGAAAATCATCACGATCAGCCCGAGCAATGCCTGCTCGTATTCCTGGAAAATCGTGAGCACCTGCGGCAACACGACCAGCACAGCCGCTCCAACTAGCGACCCGAATATCGATCCCATACCGCCCAGCACGACCATGGCGACCAATTCGATCGAACCCAGGAATCCCGCCGCATCCGGCGTGATGAGACCGTTGAACAAGGCCAGAAGCGAGCCGGCCACCGACGCGTACATGGCGGAAATTATGAAGACGGCCAGCTTCTTGCGCGCCACATCGATACCGAGCATGCGCGCGGCGATTTCGCTGTCGTGGATGGCTTGTAGTGCCCGGCCGGTCGGGCTTTCCATCAGATTGAGCGCGAGTAGAAATCCGCCGACGAATGTCGCGCCGGCGATCCAGTACCAGGCATCCGATCCATGCACACGCCAGCCGAAAAGTATCAGCGCGGGGACGCCCATGCCGTCCGGGCCGCCGGTCCAGCCCGCCTCGTTGGTGAGCACGGTGGCGACGAGCAATCCGAATCCAAGCGTGGCGACCGCGAGATAGTGTCCTTTGAGCTTGAGAATCGGCCGGCCCACAGCGAAAGCGACCGCGCCCGACAGGATCGCCCCGGCGAACAGGCACAGCCACGAAGGCGCGCCGAAATGGACGGGGCCGATGGCGACAGAATACGCGCCGATACCGAGAAAGCCGGCGTGACCCANGCTGACTTGACCGGCAAANCCCATCAGCAGATTGAGGCCGACGACCGCCAGCGCAAAAATGAAAACAAGCGCGCCGATCCGATAGTAATATGCCGACGGGAAAAACAGCGGCAAGACAATGATGATGGCGGCGACCAACATCGCCGGCAGCAACCGAATTTCGAGCAGCGCGCGCAAGCTCATACCCGTTCAATTTTAGCCTGGCCGAATAAGCCCTGCGGCATGAAAACCAAGACAACAAGGATGATCAGGAAAGCGGCCGCGTCCTTGTAGCTCGAGGAGATGTATCCCGCGCTCAACGCCTCGATCATCCCAATCAGAAGGCCGCCGACCACGGCGCCGAGTGGGCTGCCGATTCCACCGAGCATGGCCGCCGTGAATCCTTTCAGCGCCAGCAACGTCCCTACATCGTAGCTGGTCAGCGTTATCGGCGTGATGAGGATGCCGGCGGTCGCCCCAATTGCCGCCGAAACCGCAAATGAGAAATCGACAATGCGCCGCGTATCGATTCCGATCAGTCGTGCCGCCAAACGATTGGCCGCGGTCGCGATCACCGCCTTGCCAAGCAAGGTGCGTTCGACGAACAACCAAAGCAAGATGACAATGACGGTGGCGCCGGCCAGAACGACAAAACTCTGCGGCAATATGGCCGCGCCGCCTAGCTGTATAGGATCCGCGCCGAATAGCGGAGGCAAGCTATGAAAACGCTTGTCAAAAACGATCTGAGCTACGCCGCGCAAGAACACCGAAGCGCCGATCGTAATCACGATTAGCACCACGGGACTCGCGCCGCGCGCGGGCTCGACGGCAAAACGGTGTAAAGCCAAACCGACGCCGGTCGTCACGACAACGGCCACCAGGGCGGCCAGCGGCAACGGAATGCCGGCAAGCGCCATGAACACGGTGATCATTCCACCCAACATGACGAACTCGCCCTGGGCGAAATTGATGATGTCCGACGCGTTGTAGATCAACGTAAAACCAAGGGCGACCAGCGCGTANATAGCGCCCACGGTCAATCCCGAGAAAGCNAATTGCAGTAATTCGGCGGTCACGCCGGAGGCCTCGTAGGGCTNGAGTCCAAAATCAGCNGGAGCGGGCAAGCTCTGACGAGCTTGCCCGATCGTTATTTCAGGTGCCGGGGACCAGCGTCCAGTCGCCGGCNTTGATCTCCAGCATGTGGAATGCCGACAGGTCGAGGCCCATATGATCGGTCGGCGACATGTTCACGATCCCGCCGGTTCCGATGTAGCCCTTAGTCTTCTCGATCTCGTCGCGGACCTTGGCCTTGTCGGCGCTCTTGGCGCGCTGCATTGCCTGCACGAGAATCATCAAACCATCATAGGCGTGGCCGCCGAAGGTGGACACCGCCTGTTTCGTCTTGGACTGATATTCGCGCGTATAATTCACCACTACAGGCTTCTGCGGATCGTTGGCTGGCAGCTTGTCGGCAATGAGCAAGGCGGCAGCCGGCAACCGTACGCCTTCCGCTGCGGGACCAGCGAGCTCGATATACTGCTTGGAGGCAACGCCGTGACTTTCGTACAGCGGCAGATTTATTCCTAGCTGGCGATAATTGCGCGTCACGATCGCCGGGCCTTGACCAAAGCCAGGATTGACCACCGCCTGCACGCCCGCTTTGTTGCGAATATTGGTAAGCTGCGGTGTCATGTCGCTGTCGCGCGGTCCATAACTCTCCTCGGCAGCGATTTTGATTCCTGCTTTGGGCGCGACGGCCACGCACTGGTCGTGCATCGACTTGCCGAATGCGTCCGTGCCCGAGATCAACGCGATCGTCATCAGATTGCGCTGCTTGAGATCGGCGAAGATTTTCTCGCACGCCATTTTGTCGGTGTGCGGCGTTTTGAAAACCCACTTGTGCACGGGCTCGACGATCTGGATGGCGCCGGCCAACGAAATGAAAGGGATACTGGCGTCCTCGAATACCGGAATCATCGCGAGGGTCGAGCCGGTAGTGCTGCCCCCGACGATCGCGACGACTTTGTCTTCTTCCACCAGACGGGTGGCGAAGGTGCGCGCGTTATTGGCATTGCCGGCGTCGTCGTAAATGATCAGCTGCAGTTTTTGACCGTTCACCCCGCCTTTGGCATTGATCTCGTCGACGTAGATTTCCAGCGTCTTCTTTTCCGGATCGCCAAGAAACGACGCCGGCCCAGTCACCGAGAGGACGGAGCCGATTTTGATTTGCGCGGAAGCCTGGAGCCCGGCCCCGAGCACGACACAAATGGTGATCGCAGCGGTTGCCGTAAAATATTGCGTTGCCCTCATAGGATTTCCCCATCATGCACATTAATTTTCTAGTTGATGCATAGCAGATGGGCAGAAAGCAGAACTTGACTAAATTCAAGGCGGCTGTCACGCGCCCAAGGGAGACTGCGCCTAGCGTCGGCGCGGGAATTTGTCCGCTGGAGCAATGAGATGATGATCTTTGCGCCTGGGTCAGAGACTTTGGGGACTAAGCAGACTGCGTGGTGGCGGACGCAGTCGCAATCGAACCTGTCTCCACCACCAAATTCCCTGCTAACAGGGAAAAGAACAGGGAATTTTTCAATTTTGGGCCAGATAGTGGCTTAGAGCATCCCATGCGCCCAATGATTTCGAGGGCTTTTGAGCAAATTCCCTACGTAACAGAACAGGGAATTATTTCGGCGGAGCAGGGAATTCTGCTTCAGGAACAGGGAATTTTCTCCGTTAAATCCGAAATCACCCCCGATTGAGGTTTTCGGTACACACAGGGAGAAGGATCATGAACGAGCACAACAGAAACGAGGATCGAGACAACAAGGTGCTGTACACTTTCCACCGGGAATGCGAGCGGCCACGCCATCGATTTCTGTCTGTAACGTCGCCGTCATAACATCGCCACTGACAGCGCGGCCGGCGCATGAACAGAGCCGGCCGTCTGAATTTGCCGCATAGGACTGCAGCCAAGCCTATTTCACGATCGCCTTTTCGTATGGGTAGATCACCTCGCCGCTCTTGTATTGCGGCGGATAAATGATCACCTCGGTCGTCAGATCGCGGAAGTCGTCGATGCTGTGGCCTTTGATGTTCTGAAACTGGGCCGCCAGCGTGCGCTCCTCAGCCCACTCGCCCTGCTCGTTGAACTTCACGTCGCCGACGACGGTCTTGAACGTAGTCTTGTGCATATAGGCGGCCAGCACATCGTCGTTCAGGCTCTTGGTGGCGGCGATGGCGTCGCCGAGCACCTGCAGATCGGCATAGGCCCAGACCGGCATATAGTAGCCAAGCGGGTCGATGCCGGCGGCCTTGGCGCGCTCCTGATATTTCTTGAGCAGCTCAAGCGAGCCCGGGAATGCCATCGACTTCGATGGCAGCCAGGTCTCGAAGTTCACCACACCGTTGAGCATCGGGCCAAGCTGGGTCTTGAACACCGTCGCCTGCAGGCCGACCATGGCGCCGCCCCACATCTTCGGCTTGAAGCCGACCTCGTGCATCGCCTTGACCATGCCGACGGTGTCGAGCGGGTACGAGCAGACCACGAAGAGATCCGGTTTGGTGGACTGGATCGCCCGCACGATCGACGTGAAGTCGACGGTCGTCGGCGGATAGCTCTTGTCGTAGACGATCTTGAATCCGGACGCCTTCGCGTTCTCGCGCGCGCCTTCGCAGGCATTGTGTCCAAACTCGGCGTCCGCGGACGCCAACGCGATCGTTTGCGGCTTCGGCTTCTGTACTTCCGCCACCTTGAAGAAGCCGCGCGTGAAGGCCGGCTTCGGCGTCGGGCCGTTCGGGATCATCGAGAAGTATTTTGCATATTTGAACTGCTCATTGATGCCGGTGCCGAACAGGCTGACGAACAGCTTCTTGCGCTCGATCGCCGTCGGCATGGCGGCGGCGATCTGCGTCGAGGCATAGCCGCTGACGATCAGATCGACGTTGTCGACATCCAGCAGCTTGGCGTAAATGCTGGGAACCTGCGCCGGACTGCTCTGATCGTCGTAATAGATAAGCTTGACCGGCCGGCCGAGCAGCCCGCCCTTGGCGTTGATGTCGTCTTGCCAGATCTGCATGGCCACCAGCGACATTTTGCCGTTGGCGGCGAGTGGGCCAGTGAGTGCCATGCCAAAGCCGATCTTAATCGGGTCGGCGGCCTTGGCCGGATTTGCGCTGAACAGTTGCGCGGCGGCAAGCGCTAACACCGCCATGCGGCTTATGCTGAGCCATTGTGGTTTCTTAGACATTTTCATCCCTTTCGTTCGCGTTCTGTGATGTCGCATGAAGTCCACGACGTCTTGACTGACGGCATCCCTCGCCGAGAATGCTAATCGGCAAGCAGCCGGGCCAACTTGCCAAAAATCAAGCGGATGATCGGTTGGTATTGAGAGGGTCTTGCTGTCTGCAGGATATGCACCCATGTCCTATTTCGATGGGGCGCGTGTCATATTTTCGAAACTTTCCAATTTATGCTTCCCTAAATACCATCTCTCAGTCATCCCCGCTCGGGATTACGTCTGATCGGCACGCGACACGAAAGCTCCACCCAGAATAGCTGTGGTTTCTGTTCACGAGATTGGGGGGACTAAATGCCCTGCACTTCTTGTTCGGAAATTTCCATTGATGACAATTGGATCGTTCAGTGCGAGAAATTTACACTTGGCGCCTATATGTCCAATGGAATGGCGCTCCGCCTAGCTACAAGAGAGAGCAACTGGACTCCACCGGCGAGGGTGGCGTTCAAGAAATTCAGTTCAGAACAGGGCTGGTGACATCAGTGCTGAATATTGCCTTTGCGACGATGCCGAGGAAGTCCGCTTGCATCCGGTGTACCTTTGAGCCTTGCGGTGCGTCCGTGTAAAATTATCCACCGCCCAGATAAAACCGGCGGACGAGTTCATTTTTCTGGAGCGCCTGAGGATCGTCCGCCGAAAGCACGATTTGACCATGCACCAGCACGTAGCCCCGGTCGGCGATTCGGATCGCCTGCCGAAAATTCTGCTCTGCCATCAATACGGTCAGCCCAAGCTGCCGCTTGAGGTTAGCGATTGTCTCTATCGTTTTTGAAACCAGAATCGGAGCCAACCCGACGGACGGCTCATCGACGAGAAGGATCTTCGGCAGCGCCATCAAGGCACGCGCAATCGCCAGCATCTGCTGCTCGCCCCCGCTCATGCTTCCCGCCAGCTGCCGTCGCCTTTCCTTAAGTCGCGGAAAAGCATCAAAGCAAAATGCAAGGCTATCGGAGATGCGCACGCGTGCGAATTCGCGAAATGCGCCGAGCAAGAGATTCTCTTCCACTGTCAGCTTGGGAAACAGGCGGCGACCCTCCGGGACAAGCGATATACCTATGCCGACAATATCTTCGGTGCTTTTTCCGATCAGATCGTAAGTAGTTCCATCGATGGTCGCCTCGATGCGCCCCGCCGTGGGACGAACCTGCCCCATGATGCATTTGATCAGTGTGCTCTTTCCATTACCGTTGGTTCCGAGAAGGACGACCGTCTCCCCGCCTCGCACATCTATGCTGATGCCGGAGAGGACCCGAACCTCTCCGTACCCGGCATGCAGCCCCTCTATGGCAAGACTATTCACCAAGGTAAGCCCTTTCGACATCTTCTTGCTGCATTACTTCATCAGGAAGTCCGTCAGCGATCTTGCTTCCGGCAACAATCACGACGATCCGTTGTGCAAACAACATGACGGCCCGCATGATGTGCTCAATAAGCAGAATCGAAATTCCCTCAGCATTGAGGCGATTCAATAAAGCAAGGATTTCATCAACTTCGCTTTCTGAAAGACCTGCCATGACTTCGTCAGCAATCAGGACCTTGGGCTGCGCGGCAAGCGCTCGGCCAAGCTCAAGCTTGCGCAGTTCGACTTGGGTCAGGCCTTTCGGGCTGAGGTCGGCCTTCTCGCCAAGTCCAACCTGATCGAGAATCACCTGCGCCGCTTCACTGATAGTGCCCGCCGATGTGTGGCCGACCGCAAACCGCAAAGGTACCTCGATATTCTCTTGAACAGTCATGCCCCGGAATGGCCGCGGGATCTGATAGGTCCGCGCCAGCCCACGCCTTGCCCTGAGCCACGCCGGAGTTTTGGTGATATCGTTGCCATCAAAGATTATCGATCCGTCGTCAGGAGCCAAAATTCCCGTAAGGCAATTTACGAATGTACTTTTGCCGGATCCATTCGGGCCGATGAGGCCTACGCGTTCGCCTTTCAACAGGGTGAAGTCGACGCTAGTAAGCGCCGCAAAGCCGTCGAACCGCTTTGTAACGCCTGTTGCTTCGAGGATTTTCGCGATCATTTACGTCCTCGTTTCCAGCCCCGGACGATGCCGACCACGCCCCTCGGGGCGACGGTCACGAAGACCACGAGCAAAACTCCGACAATGAAAAGGTTAGCGGCAGACGAAATCGTGACGGTCAGGATTTGCTGCGCCGACCCCAGAAGAATCGCACCAACAACCGGCCCCCACCAGGTGGCGGTTCCGCCGACCAATGGCATGGCAATGGAATTCACTGCGATCGCGAGACCGAAGGCGGTGGCCGGATCGACATAGGTGACGTAATAGGGAAACGGAGCGCCAGCCATGCCCATCAACGCGCCGCTCATGGTTGTCGCAATCAGCTTGAGACGAAGGCTCGGCACGCCCGAAGTCTCCGCCGCGGCTTCATCGTCCCTTATCGCCGCGAGACCAATGCCGATCCACGATTTTTCAACGGCCCAGGCCACGACCACGGCAAAAATCGCCAAGCCAAGCATAAGCACGACCAAGAACTGCGCATAGGAAACAAAGATGCCGGAGACTGCCGGCCGGATAACGTAAACGCCGCGCGCGCCGCCGACAAAACTCCAGTTCACGATAAGGGTTTGCAGGACGATGGCCAGCGCCAGCGTTGCGATTGAGAAAAACACGCCGCGCAGCCGTAACGTCAAATATCCCGTGCCAAGTCCAACCACGCCTGCGGTTGCCGCCGCGACGAGCATTTCAAACAACAACGGCATGGGGAAAATTTTATTGAGAATGATTGTGGTGTAGCAGCCGATTGCGAAGAAGCCGGCCGTGCCGAAATTGACGTAGCCGCCATAGCCGCCAAGGATATTCCACGCCGTACCGAGAACGATGAACTGCAGGATCGTGTAGGTCGCAAGATAGTAATATTCGCCAATGTGGGAACCCAGCACCATCGTAGCCGCCAAAAGCACAACGCCGATCAAGACGATGGCAAGTCCCGTGCGCGAGCGCCCGGATACCGGCGCTGGTTTCCGCAGTTCGGGCGCTGAAAGGGCTTGTCCGCTCATCGTCCAAAAATCCCAGCCGGCCGGAATATGAGCGTGAGCAGCAGAAGCCCGAACGAAACCGCCGGCGACCACGACGGGCCGTAGAAAGTCGTCGTCAAGGCCTCGGCAACGCCCAGAATCAGCGAAGCAACCAGGGTGCCGGGGATACTTGCGATACCGCCGAGGACACAGATGGCAAACGCCCGCCCGATATATTCGCGCGTGATCGACGGCTCGACCGGCTGAATAATGATGAGCAGAACGCCGGCTACGATGGCGGTCGCAACGGCAATTCCGAAGGCGATTTCCTTCGCACGGATCGGATTGGCGCCGATCAGGCGCAATGCTTCGACATCCTGCGAGACGGCCAAGATCGTGCGCCCGGTAAACGTTCGCGAGAGATACAGATAAACGCTGCCGAGCATGCCAAGCCCGACCAGAAACGGCACCAGCATCCGCCAGGGAACGGAGACAAATCCGACGCCGATTGTGGACTCAAGATAGGGCTGAGTGATGGAACGATAGTCCACACCAAATATCAAAACGATGCCGATCTCGACGATGAAAAGGATGCCGAAAAAGAAAGCGAGCCCTTGCAGCGATTCGTCGCCGCGGCGCTCGAAGAAAAAATGGTAGGCGCGGTAGAATGCACGTCCGAAGAGATACCCGGACGGCGCGAAGACGGCGATCGAGACGAACGGGTCAAAGCCGAATTTTTCGGAGCCCCAAAACGCAAGATAAGCGCCCGCGATCATGAAAGCCGGGTGGGCGATATTGACGATATCGAGCATGCCGAAGGCAATAGTCACGCCGATGGCCACCGACGCATAGAAGCCGCCCAAAACAACGCCCGTAACGATCGCGTTGATGACCAAATCCCAGCTGAATTCCATCAGCTGCCTCCGTTCCGCACATCGGCGGCGGGCACGATCACATTTGTTGGCGAATACAACGACAGCGCGGAAATATCAGGCGTTCGGTCCACGATGCACGCGGTGATCCAGTTGCGCTTCTTCCACAAGCCGTATTCTCCCAGGAGACCGAGCCGCCGCGCCTCCTCGGAAGCCACGCTCGTTTGCGCAGCGATCCCACCTTTACCGACTACTCAACGAAAAATCACACTCAAAGTAGAAAACCTTTGATTTAAATCAAGTGCGCGGCGCTGCGCATTGTTCGATGATGCGTGCGGAGGAATGTCGCGGCTTCAGCGCGATCACGCGGGCCATTCTCGACGGCTGTGCGAGCAAACGGCAGCCCAGACGTTCTATACAGTGGACCACCTCGTCAAACAAAAACGCATCCGACCAACGGTTGGGCCAAGGCCAGTTGCAAAGTCACCGACCTACGGAGGAAGACACTATGAGCGGAATTACCCGACGCGAATCGACTGCTTTAATAGGCTCAGCGCTGCTGAGCTCGGCATTTCCCGTGCTGGCTCAGACGAGCCAGCCATCGATCAAAATCGGATTCAGCATGGCGTTGAGCGGTGGTCTCGCCGGTGGCGGCAAGGCGGCGCTCTTGACCTATCAGATTTGGGCCGAAGAGGTGAACGCCAAAGGCGGCTTGCTCGGCCGCAAAGTGGAGCTGGTCTATTACGATGACCAGAGCAGCCCCGCGACCGTGCCTGCCATATATTCCAAGCTGCTCGACATCGACAAGGTCGACCTGGTGATCTCGGGCTATGCGACCGTGCCGACTGCCGCGGCGATGCCCACCGTGATCCAGCACAAGAAAGTGTTCTTGTCGTTGTTCGCCTTGGCCTTGAACGATCAATTCAAATACGACCGTTATTTTCAACTGCAACCGAACGGACCCGTTGCGAAGACCGAAATATCACGCGGATTCTATGAAGTTGCCTCGGCGATGACGCCCAAGCCGAAAACGATTGCTCTGACCGGCGCCGACGCGGAATATTCGCAACTCGCATTGGAAGGCGCCCGCATCAACGCCAAGAAGTACGGGATGAAGATCGTTTACGATCGGACCTA
>JGI24140J50213_10001486_pt1 | contig 10170 bp, 5 predicted proteins | sample BarGraIncu00222A_FD_50213 | JGI IMG/M metagenome (IMG submission 50213) | reverse complement strand
GTCACCAAGATGTTACCGGTGCTTGAATAGATACCTAAGAATGGTCTATTTATTGCCGAACTTTTAGCTGTTTTTTGCGACACTTTTAGTCGTTTTTTACCAAAATTTTGAGACAGACCTATTAATCAACAGGCCTTATAAATCAATCCAGAATAAGATCTTTCAGACAACTTTCCAAAAAATGATCTCCCATTTTTAAAAAGGTAGGGAGTAGGGGATAAAAGAGTTGCAAACTATATATAGTAGTACTATTATTAATAAATAAATATTTTATCTATATATAGTTTTAATACTTAATATTACCTCCCCCCCACCCCAAGGAATAGAAAAATGGTGGTTGGTTTATTTTTATCTATTCTGTTCTGACACTGTATAGGGATGAACGGGCAGTAATGAAGAGTGTTTTGCCATCTTTGCCGCCAAACTGGATGGTGGAAGGACGTTCGGGGACATCGATTCTGCCGGTCTTTTTACCTGTATTATCGAATATATAAATCTGCCCGTCTGCCACATAGAGGTTTCCTTTGCTGTCAACGGCTGAACCAAATTCGCCCTGCTCAACAAAATATTGCAGATTAGAAAGTTTTCCATCGGAGGCTACATCCATCTTGACCATCCTTCGGTCATATTCATCTGAAGCATAAAAAGGTTTGCCCGGAAAGGCCTCGAGCATAGAAGATGATCGCGCCAGGTCGTAACAATCGGGAATAATGGTTTTGCCATCGGGCGCTACGAAACAGTTTTCAGGTGTATAGACCGATACTGTATTAAAATCATGAAAGTCCCTCCACCTGTTCGATGGATAAAGCGCCTTCGCAACAGTAGTAATTGACCCCATCGGGACTTTTGGCAGTAATGTGATGGTTTCTTCGGGGTTTGATGGATCGATGGAATAGAGCCTTGTTGCAAATCCGGTATTGCCCCAGAGGCCAAAACTGGTTCCCTTGACATCGGGTAGATCGGGAAATGATTCCTGCTTTCCATTGATTTTATATCCGGGTTGAGGAAAATACTTGATTGTCACCAGGAGATTGTCTTTTGTGTCGCAACCCAAAGACAATGGCTCCCATGGGAAATCGGCAACCATTGAAATAGTCCCTGTTTCAACACTCCATTTATAGATACGGCGCATGCGTTGTTCACAGAAATAAATATTTCCCTTGCTGTCACGGGTTATGCCTTCTGCAAATTCCATCCCTGTAGCCAGTTTCTCTACCTTACCCTTTTCATTTGTAACGGGGGCTTTACTTGCTTCATTACCGGTGATTAGAAGTCTTGTGAATTCCCAGGGACGAACATCAAGATCTTTGTTGATGTCGTAAACAGGATTATTGGTTGTGAATTTGATCTGTGAAAAGTTGTGGACATTGAGGAATTCGATATTGTGACTGTTCCAGACCCTGACAGAATTAGGATATGGCGTTGTTAGCCTGATCACACGAAACATATAAAGATTTGCAAAAACCATATCGTGGCTCTCCTGAAGCTCGACGGGCTGACAGAATGTGCCTTCGCGGCTCTCCTCCTCCAGCTGTAGCGCATAGACTTTCCAGTTGGAGACATTTTTGAATCGTGCTTCGTTGCGAACGTGATGCTCAATCGACATAGCATAGATGCGGCCTTCGGTAGAAGTGTTATTGATGTAAAGACCATTGGTGCTGTATGTGTTGGCTGACCAGATGTTCGTGAAAACTCCACCTCCGCCATTTGTAATCCAAAGACTCCAGTACTGGTTGTCCCAGGCTTTGTCCGGTCCCGGATTAGAAACAGATTCTGAAGGGGAGCTTATTTTGGGTCCCTGACCGCCCTGATAATACTGACGGCCTCCCTGTGGTCCCCGTGATAAGGAGCCATGACCTCCAACAAACTTGACATCGTTCATGAATGACCCTTTCCCGGCCATCCATTTACATCCTACTGCACGATAGTTATAGCCCCCGGTATTGAGGCCGATGCCGGTGAGGATTGCTTTTCCCCCGCCGGGAACTTCTATCAGCGGTTTAGGCGCACCAAAACCACTGAAGGCAGGTGTGCTTTCAAGCAACATGATTTGAGTGGCGATAGGGTTTAATCCAATCAGGCAGGTGTTGGGTTTAAGCGTGATGGTCTCTGAAACCACATACCATCCCTGGGGGACATAAATATTGGGATATTTTTCAATGGCATCCTGAAATATTTTGGTATTATCTGTTGTTCCGTCTCCTTTTGCTCCAAGGTCGAGAATATTTACCCAACTGTTCATGGCCGGCAATTCAGGGATATCACTTGGTGCAAGTGCAGGAAATGACTTGATCGGTTGAATATCTGTTATTGTTTTTGCTTCAGGATCGGCAGTCAGACTTTCCATTTGCACACCGTGCGTGAAGTTCTTTACATTATATATGTTGGCATTCCCCAAAGTTTGGGTATTGCTTCGGCGATAACTAACCAGGACCGGAACTTTGCGGCAATCGATGTTGCGAAGGCTGATCTGATTGCATGCATTGTTTTCGTTGCTGACGATAAGGGCTGGGCCACTCACATTGTCAAACTGACAATCTTCCATAAAGATCTTGTCTTCGTAGTTTGGTTCAATGTCGATGACGGTCGGAACGTTCTTAGCCTGCAACCTGACTATCGTCAAACCACCCTCCTGGCTCTGGATGGCTGATTTTCGTTGTCCTTCAAAATAGGTATCCACCATCATCATCTGCCAACCTGGTGAAGATTTGGTCGTATAGATGCCATAATCGCCTCCGTAAAAACAGACATCTTCCATTTCATTGCCTACATCGTAAAGACCGGCTTTCCCGTTACCGATGTGAATATCGCAATGGGAGATGAAACTGTGTTGGGCAAAATGAGTGCGTAATGCCACTGCTTGTGGGTTTCCATCTTCTATCTTCAGATCGATATTGGAAAGGGCACTGTAAAAAGTACTGGCGCCTGCATCCGGGATCGACTTTTCAGATTCTACCAAAGCACGGGTAAACCAAAACATGTATTTTGCTTTGCCTTTATCGGTAGGGTCGGGAATCTGATATCCGGGAGAATTTTTAGTCAAGACGATAACAGGACGTTTATTTCCGTATCCGATCAAACGAACCGCGGTGGGGATATAAATAGTTTTGGAGATGGCATAGGTCCCTTCGGGAATAAAAACGACACCAAAGTTCTTTTCGGTCTTTACCTTGTTAATGGCTTTTTGCAATTCATCCGAGACATCTTTTTTCCCGTCTGTTTGAATATTGAAGTTTTCAGGGGTAAAATAGACTGCTTCGGGGTCATTGAGTTTCTGTTTATATACAGAGACGCCATGAAGGTTTACAGCGTGAGAAACAGATATCGTAAAACAAACTACCAGAAGAAGAAAGAGGATACGTTTAAACATAGTCCAGAATATTTAATGTGTTTTAAAAAGTTCACTTTAAAACAGGTTCCAATTATTTAACATAGAAAGGAACATTTGCAGTTCCGACTTTATTTTTACCATCAAACACATATGAAAAAAGCCTGTATTCTCCTTCGGTTGCAGGAGATGTGAAAGTGAGTTCGCCATTGGAATCGGATTTAATTTCAATTGGAACACTGGTTGGTTCTGCCTCTCTGGCTCCTCCCTGGCTTCTTACAGTGACCTCTTTTAAAATCACCCATTTATACGTCAATGGATCATGCTCCGGGTCCCAGGCATATACTTTTGCTTTAATTTGTATGCCGGGTTTTAAATAAATGTTATCCACGGCATTTTTCCCATCAATTTTCATTGAATCTACCTGAGGCGCTCTGTTTTTAGGATATTTCCCGGTCCAGTATTTTGTGAGCTCATCGACTGTGGCATTTGCCTCTCCTGACTTAATGAACATGCCATACCAGGTTGGGGTCCGTTCTTGTTTCTGCCCCCAGACGAAGGCATAGCTGCCAATACACAATCCGGATTTATCTTCGACAATTCCTTTTTGAATCCGTTTCATGATTCCTGCGGCTTTAACGGAGCTGGTCTCTTCAATTTCTCTACCCCAGGTTGTTGATGGTGATTCCCAATGACCACGGGGACCAAATTCAGTGACTGCATAAGGTTTGGTAATTCCTGCAGCCTTTGCCTGTGCGGGCAATGATCCAAGTCCTCCATAAACCTGAAATGAAAGAAAATCGAGGTCGGGGCAATGTTCAAGGGCAACCTGAACCTGGGCTTTTGTTAATCCTGCAAATGTTGTCGTCACTGGATGATTGGGGTCGGTTTTATGAATATACTCGACGATATCTTTTAACGCATCATATACCTTGGGGCTCACGGGTGTCTTGCTACTGCTCAGATTCAATTCGTTCCCTGCTACCCAGCACAAAAGGTTGGGATGGTTTTTATAAGCGTCGACTGCTTTTTTAATGGCATTAAATTGTTTTGCAACGGAAGCAGAATCGCTGTAATCAAACTTGTGCAATTCCTGCCCCATTCCCAGACCCATGGCAACCATCAGATTATATTTCGCTGCAGAATCCAGAACCTGTGCGGCATTGTTGCTGCCCCATGTCCGGAATGAATTAGCCCCGGCATCTTTTAACATCGCCATGTTGTTTAATCCCAACCCAACCCCTTTTGCATCAAAGAGTTTATTGTTGACATAGAAATGATATTGTCCGTTTATTGCTTTTATTGTCACATGCGAAGGAGAGGACGATCCGGTTTGATTTTTATTCTGTTGAGCGAGTGTTACATGACTAGCTATTAGTAGCGTTGCTACAAGGAAAATTTGAGTTATTAATTTCATCAGGAAGAGGGTTATATTTGTAAGGGTTGAATAATTCCAAAAAGAAGTGCCAAAAATAGTACAGATTGACAAACTATACTAATCATAAATTAATTAGTCTTTTTATTCTGCTTAAATCAACAATTAATCATAAAACAAAAAGACCAACACTTTATATCTAAAGGATTGGTCTTTTTTTGGTGACCTTAATAGGAATCGAACCTATATTTAAAGTTTAGGAAACTTCCGTTCTATCCGTTGAACTATAAGGCCAGAAAATATGTTTTTAACCGGATTGTTAAAGCCCTGCAAAAGTAGCACTTTTCGGGAAATATCAAAAACCCTTTTTAGAGAAGGTTTAGAAACTATTTAGAGAAGGCTTAGAAACTGTTTGCATTTTGTTTCTTCTTTTGCCCGTAGGGCATAAATATCAATAGAAATACAATTCGCTCTCCTCTTTTGCCCGTAGGGCATTAACATTAAAGGTTAATCCCCTACGGGGAAAAAACATAATATTCAGAACGTTCTATTGATATTTATGTCCTACGGACAATTTTTATTAGTCCGGCAGACAATTTTAATAGGTTCTACGGACTAATTTAAACTGTTTCTTACTTTACCTGGCTTCCATTGTCAAACTTCATGGTGGGCGCTACAAAACAAAGCTTTCCGACTTCATTTTCAGCCATCAGTATCATTCCCTGGCTTTCGATGCCTTTCAAATCACGCGTGGCAAGGTTGACCAGAATGCTGACCTGCTGTCCGATGATCTCTTCGGGCGAATAGTGTTCTGCAATCCCGGAAACTACTATCCGTTTGTCGATACCGGTGTCAATGGTGAGCTTGAGCAGTTTCTTGGTCTTGGCAACCTTCTCGGCAACAATGATGGTTCCAATCCGAATATCAATCTTTGCAAAATCATCAAATTCGATAACAGGCTTTGAAGGAGTAACGACTCTGTTGGCTTCAACATTTGCCATCTTGGTATCCCACAACTTCTGAACTTGCGTATCGATCACGCTGTCTTCAATCTTTTCAAACAACAGTTCGGGAGTTCCCAACTGATGTCCGGTCTCAAGAATAGAAGCAGTTCCGGCATATTTCCAAACCAATGCATCTAAGTTGAGCATCTTCAAAAGCTTAGTCGCACTGAATGGCAGGAAGGGTTCGGAGACGATTGTAAGGTTTGCACAGATCTGCAACGAGAGGTTCAATATCGTTTTCACGCGGGCCTCGTCGGTCTTGAAGACTTTCCAGGGCTCGGTTTCGGTGAGGTACTTATTTCCCAGTCGGGCAAGGTTCATCATTTCATTCAAAGCTTCACGGAATCTGTAGTTTTCAATACTGGTCGAAATCTTTTCAGGAAACAATGCCATTTCAGCAATCACGGCTTCATCTGTAGCATTATAGCCTGTAACTTCAGGAACAACACCGCCAAAATATTTGTGGGTGAGCACCAGTGTCCGGTTTACAAAATTGCCATAGACAGCCAGTAACTCATTGTTGTTGCGGGCCTGGTAATCTTTCCAGGTGAAGTCGTTGTCTTTGGTTTCGGGTGCATTGGCTGTCAAAACATAACGCAATACATCCTGTTTATTGGGAAGATCTTCGAGATATTCATTCAGCCACACCGCCCAGTTGCGCGAAGTTGAGATCTTGTCGTTTTCAAGATTCAGAAACTCATTGGCAGGCACATTCTCGGGAAGGATAAAGCTGCCTTCAGCCTTGAGCATGGCCGGGAAGATGATGCAATGAAACACGATGTTGTCTTTGCCGATGAAATGAACCAACTTGCTATCGGCATCTTTCCAATAGGGCTTCCAGTCGCGACCGGTCTTCAGACTCCATTCTTTGGTTGCGGAGATATAACCTATCGGGGCATCAAACCAAACATACAAAACTTTTCCAACGGCACTTTCGAGAGGTACTTTTACACCCCAATCCAGATCGCGGGTCACGGCACGGGGCTGTAATCCCTGGTCTATCCATGACTTACATTGTCCGTAAACATTGGTTTTCCAGTCGTCTTTGTGTCCTTTCAAAATCCATTCGCGCAGCCAGGGCTCATATTGATCGAGCGGCAGAAACCAATGTTTGGTCTCTTTCATGATCGGTACATTCCCACTAAGGGCACTCTTTGGATTGATCAGGTCGGTGGCGTTCAAAGTAGTTCCACAACTTTCACACTGATCGCCATAAGCCTTCTCGTATCCACAATGGGGACAGGTTCCGGTAATGTAACGATCGGCCAGAAACTGATTGGCTTCTACATCGTAATATTGTTCAGATGTCTTTTCAATGAAATCGCCCTTCTCATACAAAGTGGTAAAGAATTCAGAGGCGGTTTCGTGATGGATGGGGTCAGAGGTCCTGCTGTAAATATCAAAGGAAATTCCAAACTCTTCGAAAGACTTTTTGATGATCGTATGATACTTATCGACAACCTGTTGAGGTGTGAGTCCTTCTTTCCGGGCGCGGATTGTAATGGGAACGCCATGTTCATCAGAGCCCCCGATAAAGATCACATCCTCTCCTTTCGAACGAAGATAACGGACATAAATATCTGCAGGTACATACACCCCGGCCAGGTGTCCAATGTGAATAGGCCCGTTTGCATAAGGCAAAGCAGAAGTAACAGTATAGCGTTTGAAAGGATTTACTTTCTCAGTAGGTTGATTTTCCATGTGTTAAGCAGCTCGGTTTAGTTCTTGATCTTTTTTCTGATGATTTCAATCAGGCTGTCAATGGATACACGTTCCTGCAACATAGTGTCGCGTTCGCGAATCGTTACCGTGTTGTCTTCCAGTGTCTGATGATCAACCGTGATACAATATGGTGTTCCGATGGCATCCTGACGACGATAACGGCGACCGATGGCATCCTTTTCATCATACTGACACATGAAATCAAACTTCAGCACATCCATGATTTCGCGGGCCTTCTCGGGCAAACCATCCTTCTTCATCAATGGCAAGACGGTTGCCTTGATTGGAGCAAGTACAGGCGGGATCTTCAATACGACGCGTTCGGAGCCATCTTCCAAAACCTCCTCGGTATAAGCGTTGCTCAGAATAGCCAGGAATGTACGATCCAAACCAATTGATGTCTCTATAACATATGGAATATAATTTTCGTTCAGTTCGGGATCAAAGAACTGTAATTTCTTACCTGAGAACTGTTGATGCGCCGTGAGGTCAAAATCAGTCCTTGAGTGAATTCCTTCGAGTTCCTTGAAACCAAATGGGAATTTGAATTCGATATCACAGGCAGCGTTGGCATAATGAGCCAACTTCTCATGAGGATGGAACCTGAAATTCTCAGCTCCGGTACCCAATGAAAGATGCCATTCGAGGCGTTCTGCTTTCCATTTTTCAAACCAGTCCAGTTCGGTTCCGGGACGGACGAAGAACTGCATCTCCATCTGTTCGAATTCACGCATACGAAAGATAAACTGACGGGCTACGATTTCGTTTCTGAAGGCCTTACCGATCTGGGCAATGCCAAACGGAATCTTCATTCTCCCCGACTTCTGAACATTCAGGAAGTTCACAAAGATGCCCTGTGCCGTTTCCGGTCTTAAATATATTGTGTTTGCTTCTTCACTCAATGATCCCATCTGGGTAGAAAACATCAGGTTGAACTGACGCACCTCTGTCCAGTTTTTAGATCCCGAGACCGGGCAAACGATCTCCAGGTCTTCGATCAGGGTCTTCACCCCTGCCAGGTCATTGTTGGTCAGGCAGGTATTCAGCCTGTGATTGGCCTCCTTGATTTTAGCCAGATACTCCATAACCCGTGGGTTGGTAGCACGATATTGCGCCTCATCAAAGGTTTCGCCAAAGCGTTTTGCGGCTTTCTCGACCTCTTTATTGATTTTGTCTTCAATCTTAGCAACATAATCTTCAACGAGGACGTCGGCACGGTATCTTTTTTTCGAATCCCTGTTGTCGATCATCGGGTCACTGAAGGCATCGACATGACCGGAAGCCTTCCAGATGGTAGGATGCATGAAGATCGCGGAATCGATTCCAACGATGTTTTCATGATACTGCACCATCGCACGCCACCAATAATTCTTGATGTTGTTCTTCAGTTCGACGCCATACTGGCCGTAATCATAGACGGCGCTCAGTCCGTCGTATATCTCGCTCGACGGAAATACAAACCCATACTCCTTGGCATGGGAAATGATTTTCTTAAAAATATCCTCGTTATTTGCCATGGTGCAAAAATACAAAATATCTTTGCTTGTTTCTGTATGATCTGATTACATCAGGATTATAATGCAAAAAATTAAGAAACTGTTTTAATTTCATCGTAGTCGGTTTAAAATATTCTGTATAAACCATGTATGTAATTATGTAAATACAATAATTGTATTATCATAATGCAAATACAATAATTCATAAGAAAAAGTTAAATAGAAACAGTTTTTAAAAAATACAAAATATCTTTGCAAAATGATTGCAATTGATGATACGTTGATAAGTGATGATCTGGGTGAAATCTATTTCACCTGTGATCTGGGCAAGTGTCATGGCGCCTGTTGTGTGGAAGGTGATGCCGGGGCGCCGCTGGACGAGGAGGAAATTGGCGTTTTGGAAGATATCCTGGACAAAGTTCGTCCGTTTATGACCGAGGCCGGAATCCGGGAAGTTGACGAAACCGGTGTTTTCGATTATGATGCAGGAGGAAATTTTGTGACTCCTCTTGTAAATGATTGCGAATGTGCCTTTGTTTACATGGATTTTGGGGTGGCAAAATGTGTAATCGAAAAGGCCTATTATGCAGGACTGATCGACTTTAAGAAACCGATTTCCTGTCATCTCTATCCAATCCGTATCACGAAGTTCAAAGATTTCGAAGCACTCAATTATCACAAATGGCCCATTTGCGAACGTGCATTGGTAACCGGCAGGCGCGAAGATGTCCGTGTCTATGAATTTCTGAAGGAGCCGCTCATCCGGAAATATGGCAAAACATGGTACGAGAAACTCGACGCGGCCTTCAAAGAAAAAAGATCAAAAAAATAATAGCGCCGTTTTATTGCTCTTGCCCTCCTGCAAGAGTTTTTGATTTTATGTAAAAGTCTAAAAGTAAGACCCTACAAAACGGTAGACATGCTTTCTGTTTGTGGCAATAGTTGCCACAAACAGAAAGTTCGTGACATTTTGATATTTTTCTGTCGAAAAACAACCAAAAATATAAATTGACTATCGAAAGACATTGAAAAGACAATGAAAGGAACATTCAGGGATGAAGGGTAAACCAGGGGTAGATGAGTGGTAAATGAAGTGTAGGCGTCTCGCACGTGTCTCGCACATGTCTCGCACCTGTCTCGCACGTGTCTCGCTCTAATATGTGCGAGACAGGTGCGAGACACCTGCGAAATACCAGCGAGACACGTGCGAGACAGATAGGAGTCATTTACCAATGGTTTACCAGT
>JGI24140J50213_10001483_pt1 | contig 10189 bp, 11 predicted proteins | sample BarGraIncu00222A_FD_50213 | JGI IMG/M metagenome (IMG submission 50213) | reverse complement strand
AAAACCGACACCAAAATAAGCAATAGGTTTTTGCGGTTTGATTCTTTTGCCTGAGTGTTTGCCCATAAAATAAGTATCCATGCAATGATGGTTATTAATCCTACCGACCAAATCATTGCATCAGCGTTATGAGGACGAATAGGCAAGGGGATAATGGCAGGAAAAATAAAATGCGAAAATCCAATGGCTTCTTCGGCGTTGTGAAGCGTGAAAAGAGTCCCTGCAATGAGTAACTGTTTGTTATAATCTGGTTCTGACATAATATATTTTTTAGATATAGATATTAATCTTAAAGAATTAATTCGCATTTTTAATTCACAAGATCCGCATTTATCTGCTTTATAATCTTCTATTTATTTATATTTGCTGATAAGACATTCTATCGTTCCTAATGCTTGATACTATTTCCCGGAAAATATAAAAATACGTTTTTTATTTCAGGTTAGCCAATCGATGAAACTCGCGCAATTCCTGTTTTTTTTCAACTGATAGTTGTGATTTGGGGATACCTTCAATGGCACCTTCCAGTGCCTGTAACAAATGGATGCATGCACCAGGGTCGAGCGTTTGCAGGCGCAGAAAAGCCTGTTCGGTACCTGCAGCCTTCAGTTCGGCGTAGTTATTAATGCCCACCTGTATCAGTTTGGTGGCAGTATCTTTTCCTAAATTTGGTTGATTATAAAGATCGGTTTCCATCATCGTCTCTTTAAGTCTTTTATTAATCGTTATCGTATGCATCCAGTGCCGTTTGCAGGCAGGTTGACACGCCTTTTAGTCCGCANACAGTGAGTGTTATCAAAATCGTATCTTTAATCTCGTCGCGNGTAGCTCCCAGTTTCTTAGCCATTTTTACATGNAAAAATACTGCTGTGCTATCGCCNGTCGACGCTTTGATACCGANATATACAAGCTGCTTGGTTTTGCCATCCAATCCGNTAGTCGATTTTAATGCATCGATAAGCCCATCGAAAGCTTTTGCCACTTCGGGAGCTTCGTGTTGGAATGTGTCCAGTGTAGTTTTCATACTTTATTTGTTTTAAGAGGAGTAATTCGTGTTGTTTTTTTATGATCTACAGAAAGGTTGTTTGAATTCTACTGTTATACAAACGGTTCGAAAGCCGGTGCAAACTTGCTTGTGCAGAACTCAATAATATTATAACTGGCTGCACCGTGAATATTAAACGGGTCTTCCGATACAATACGTTCTACTTCGGCTTTGCTGTCGGCTTTACACAGAATAACTCCACCCGTACGTGGATTCTGAGCTCCCGAACAAATAAATTTATTAAGGGCATAATATTTGTCCAGAAAAATTCGGTGCTCAGTCAGATGTTTTTCTATTTTTTCCAGACCGTGGGTATAGGTAAGAAGAATGATATACATAACTGTTTTTTTTTAATAAGTGAGTAGCAAAGGTATGAAAAAATACAATTAACGAGCATTTGAAATAAGAAAAAAGGACTGAAAAAAATGTATTTTGCTTGTACCGGCATTTGCCTGAATACTTAAATTCTTGTTACACAATATGCTTAAATTGTAAAAATAGCGTTCTTTGTTTATATTGAGTTGCTTATAACTTGATAAAAAGGCTTTTATGTATGAGTTTAAAGGCTATTCACATCCCAAAATAGCAATTTATCATATAATAAATTGAAAATATCATATGATAAATCGAAAATAGCATATGGTAAATTGGAAATAGCATATGGTAAATTGAAAATATCATATGGTAAATCGAAAATATCATATGGTAAATTGAAAATATCATATGGTAAATTGAAAATAGCATATGGTAAATTGAAAATAACATATGGTAAATCGAATATATCATATGATAAATTGAATTTCATAGTTGTGAAATTCAATATAACAGTTGGTAAAATCAATTTCATAGATGGTAAATTGAAAATAACAGATAGTAAATTGGATTTTATAGATCGTAAAATTGATTTTAGATATATGAAACCGGATAACCGTCGGATACGCGTAGAAATATTTGCATTATACGGAATCCCTGATTTTTGCCAGTGTATTTAAAATGTGTATTTTTGTACAAAATAAATAGATTATAATATGGATAAAGTTAAGTTCAATCATACAACACCTATTCAGCTGCGGTTTAACGACTTCGATGCATTGGGGCATGTGAATAACTCAGTTTACTTTTCGTTTTACGATTTGGGGAAAACGTCTTATTTTGATGAAGTTATGCCAGACGCAAGCACAAATAAGGAAGTCGGTGTGGTAATAGCAAACATAGAGGTAAGCTTTTTGCTATCGGTATATCCGGGTGAAAATGTAGCTGTGGAAACTGCTGTGGTAGGAATCGGAAACAAAAGTTTCAAGCTTTTGCAACAACTGATTGATGTTGATACCAAAGAAGTAAAGTGCATTTGCCAAACGGTAATGGTTTGTTTTGATGCAAAAACTAAAAGTTCTCATCCTATTTCGGACGAATGGAGAAAAGCTATGGCCGACTTTGAAGGTAACCTGGAGTTGATGAAAGTACATCCTAAGAATTAATACGGCTATTGTCAATTAGCTGATCCAATAGAACCATGCGTAAGATAATTCATATTGATATGGATGCTTTTTTTGCTTCTATTGAGCAGCGTGATAATGCTGATTACAGAGGCAAACCTTTGGCAGTAGGTTATTCGGGTGCTAGAGGAGTGGTGGCAGCTGCCAGTTACGAAGCACGACGCTATGGAGTGCGTTCGGCCATGGCATCAAAAACAGCTTTGCGTAAATGTCCGTATCTGATATTTGTGATGCCACGGTTTGATGTCTATAAATCGGTATCGCGTCAAATTATGGAGATTTTTCATGAGTATACCGATTTAGTAGAACCTCTCTCGCTGGATGAAGCATTTCTGGATGTAACCGAAAACCACAAACAAATAGCATCGGCCACACAAATAGCCAAAGAGATAAAGCAGAAGATACAGGAAACAGTCGGGCTTACGGCTTCGGCGGGCGTATCGTTTAACAAGTTTCTGGCCAAGATAGCTTCCGATTACAATAAACCCAATGGTCTGTTTGTGGTAAAGCCGAAAGATGCCGAGCGCTTTGTGGAAACACTCGTTGTTGAACAGTTCTTTGGCGTGGGTAAGGTTACGGCAGAACGAATGCATCAGTTGGGTATCAGAACCGGTGCCGATTTAAAACAATGGTCGGAAGAAGGACTGGTAACCAATTTTGGTAAGGCCGGACATATGTATTATCAAAATGCACGGGGCATAGACAACCGGTCGGTAGAGTCGCAACGTATCCGTAAATCGGTAAGTTCCGAAACAACTTTCGCAGTTGATATGGATAACTACAACGAGATTCTGCCTGAACTGGATAAGCTGGTGAAAGAAGTAATTGAATATGTAGGTAAGAAAAACTTCAAAGGACGTACCGTAAGCCTGAAAATAAAGTTTTCCGATTTCAAAATTATAAGTCGTAGCAAAACATTCCTCACGCCCATATCCGATTATGAAACGCTTTATAAAACCGGAAGTGAATTGTTGAGTCTGGTGGATTTGTCACCTAAAATCCGGTTGATTGGCATCGGTATCAAGAATAATGAAGAAGAGGTGAGTTGGGCTGATGCCATTCAGTTGAGGATTGAGTTTAAGGAGAATGAAGAACTGGTGGAGTGAGAAATTGTTGTATTCGATTGTTGTTTCTTAAGTGATCAACAATAATTAATGATGTGTTCCTTGAGAGTAATATTCAGACAAACAGATTTTTAATTCGTAACTGCTTATTTGTCGCTGCTTATATTACAACCGATTTATAGTTTAGCAAGAAAAGTAAACTACTTGTTGCCGTAAATGACGAACTTTGTTGCGACATATTTAAAACAGCTCTGAATCCTCGAAATTGTTGGAGTTGTTGTAAACCAAATCAGCTAAAAACGCATAAAAACATTCTTATGAAATACGATTGGAAGAAAATGGAGAAAGCTTACTATGCTCCAAAAGCCAAACCGGAGAAAGTAATAGTTCCGGCAATGAATTTCTTTACAATATGTGGCGAAGGAAATCCGAATGATTCGTTCTTTACCGATTATATTGCTGTGTTATATTCTTTGTCGTATGCTGTTAAGATGAGTCCAAAATCGGATAGTGTCCCTGATAATTATTTTGAATACAGTGTTTATCCGCTCGAAGGTATATGGGATATTAACGATGAAGCTAAACAGGCACCAATGGAGCAGTTGGATAAAGATTCACTGATGTTTACGTTGATGATTCGTCAACCCGATTTTGTTACAGCTGAATACGCGGCGGAAATTATCGAAAAGACTAAAAAGAAGAAGAAACATCCACTGCTGGATGTTGTAAAGTTTGAGACAATAGAAGATGGAGCTTGTGTGCAGATGTTACACCTTGGTAGTTTTGATAATGAGCCACAAAGCTTTGCAGAAATGGAAGTTTTTGCCGAAAGTAAGGGATTAAAAAGAAAATCCAAAATCCATCGCGAAATTTATTTGTCGGATGCCCGAAAGACTCAGTCTGATAAATTGAAAACAATTTTGAGATTTCAGGTTTGATTCCTACCGGGACAGCATAAGCTCTTTTTGTCTGAACTTATGCTAATTCCCGGTAGCATTTTTTGATTATTGAAATTTCTTCAATTCTTCCAATAAAGTCTTATTTTCTTCAGGTGTTCCTACAGTAATACGCACACAACCCATACACAACGAAACCGTGTTGCGGTTACGCACAATAATGCTTTTGTCCACCAAATAATGATATATGGCATTGGCATCAGGCACTTTTACCAATACAAAGTTGGCATCGGTAGGGTAGATGTGTTGAATCAAAGGTAATTTCTGTAACTCTTGAACTAACACAGTTCGTTCTGCAAGTAATGTTTTTACCCAGGCTTTCGTCTGGTCGGCATTTTTCAATGCTGTCAATGCCTGCTTTTGTGTCAGAATATTGACATTATACGGATACTTGATTTTATTGAGTATCCCAATAATTTCAGTTGATGCAAATGCCATTCCCAAGCGGATAGCTGCACTTCCCCAGGCTTTGGAAAAAGTCTGTAAAATTACCAGATTGGGATATTGTGATAAAAATTCGGAAAAACTGCCTTCGGAAGCAAAATCAATATAAGCTTCGTCCAATACCACGATGCCTTCGAATGAAGTCAATAGCTTTACAATCTCTTTCCGATCCATACTATTGCCCGTAGGATTGTTAGGCGAGCAAAGCCAGATCAGCTTTGTATACAAATTGGTTGCTGCCAATAAACTATCGGCAGTGAATTGAAAATTCTCATCCAGTAATACTTTCCGGTATTCAATATCGTTTATAGCAGCTGAAACTTTGTACATACCGTAAGTCGGTTCAATAGCCACCACATTGTCTATACGTGGTTCGCAAAATGCGCGGTATAGTAAGTCGATGGGTTCATCGCTCCCGTTTCCAAGAAAGATGTTTTCAACCGGAACATTTTTCACTTTAGTGATCAACTCTTTTACTTCCCATTGCAACGGATCCGGGTAGCGGTTGTATGGGGCGTTGTATGGATTTTCGTTCGCATCCAGATATACCGATGCTTCGCCTTTAAACTCATCGCGGGCACAAGAGTAGGGCTGGAGAGAACGTATATTGGCACGTAATAATTTATCTAAATTCATATTTACTCGTTTTATTCGTGATATTAACTCACTTCATTCGTGTTATTAATTCGCTTTGCTTATGATATTAACTCACTTCGTTCGTGTTATTTGCTTCGCGTTATTATAACTATCAATTGTTAACTATCAATTGTCAATTATCTACGGTGGCTACTATATCTTTCTTCCACCGGTTTTTCTTCATTCAATCGAACTTTCACGGCATTGCTGTGAGCCATCAGTTCTTCATTTTCTGCCATCAGGATAATGGCATTGCTCAGGTTGGTCAGTCCTTCCTGCGTAATCTGCTGGAAAGTTACTTTACGTACATAACTATCAAGGTTCACACCATTATAAGCTTTGGCATAACCGTTTGTAGGTAAGGTATGATTTGTTCCCGATGCATAATCGCCGGCACTCTCGGGTGTGTAATTTCCTAAGAATACCGAACCTGCATTGATAATATTCGCAGCAACTCCCATATAATAACGGGTGGAAATAATCAGGTGTTCGGGAGCATATTCGTTGGTCATTTCTACTGCTTCTTCCAATGTCTTTAATACAATGATCTTGCTGTTTTCCAATGCTCTTCGGGCAAATTCTTTTCGAGGAAGTTGTTCCAGTTGAAGTTCCAGTTGTTCCAGCACAGGTTCCACTTGTTTTTCGCTGACAGTAATCAACATAGATTGACTGTCTACGCCATGTTCAGCTTGCGAAAGTAAGTCGGCAGCCACAAAGGTTGGATTAGCTGTTTCGTCAATAATTACTTCTACTTCCGAAGGACCGGCAGGCATATCAATAGCCACATCGCGCAACGATACTAATTGTTTAGCAGCCGTTACATATTGATTTCCGGGACCAAATATTTTATAAACTTTAGGTACAGTTTCCGTTCCGTAAGCCATAGCAGCAATAGCTTGTGTTCCGCCTATTTTAAAAATACGATGAACTCCTGCTACTTTAGCGGCATATAGCACAGCTGGATGAATTTTTCCTTCTTTGTTTGGGGGTGTGCACAGTACAACTTCATTGCACTCGGCTATTTGTGCCGGAATACCCAGCATTAAAACGGTTGAGAAAAGAGGTGCAGTTCCACCGGGAACATACAAACCGACTTTTTGAATGGCAATAGCCTTTTGCCAGCAATAGACACCCGGTGAAGTTTGAATCTCAGGCAAATCATGTTGTTGTTCCGAATGGAACTTCCATATATTGCGTCGTGCCATTTCAATGGCTTGTTTCAAATCGGGTGATACCAGCTTTTCAGCTTCAGCAATTTCTTCCTTGCTAACTTCAATATTGTCAAGACTCACTTTATCAAACTGTTCGGTGTATTCTTTCACCGCTTTATCACCGCGGGCACGAACATCATCCAATACTTTTTGTACCGTATCAAACAACGATGTATTGTCGAAAGTTGGACGAGTCAGAAGTGATGCCCACTCTTCACGTGAAGGATATTTGATAACTTGCATAATAGTATGTCGTTTTATTATTATTTTTTAATTAGATATTTACTCGCTTCGCTCGCGTTATTTGGTTGATCTTATTTTTAGGAATCACTAATCACTAATCATTGATCATTAATCATTAATCACTGTCTTCTACCGACTACTTACTAGAAACTACTTACCAGAAACCAGGTTGTCCCAGTTGTCATGTAGTTCTTTCATATCATTAAAAACCACACTGGCACCACTCTTTGTTAGTACAGATGGTTCCAGTGGTCCGGTATTCACTCCGATGGTAAACAATCCTGCTGCATGAGCTGATTCAACTCCGAGAGGAGCATTTTCGATAACAACAGCTTCCCATGGATGTACTCCCGATTTTTTTAGTGCGATCAAATAAGGTTCCGGATGAGGCTTGCCATATTTTACATCAAAAGCCGTAACCATTTTATCTTTACTGAAGATACCCGGAAAATTATTTTCCAGACTATGAAGTAAAGTGCGTTGTCCCGAACCGGTAACGACAAAGATTTGAAGTCCTTCTGCCTTGACTTTCTTTAATAAATCGTAGACAAAAGGGATTTGCTCTGTTTTACCGCAGGCTTCAAATAAGCTTGATTTTAATTGGTATATATCGTTTTTTTCCTCTTCTGTAGCTGTTCTTCCTTGCTCTTTTATAAAGATTTCATCAATTGTTGATGCTCCGGTACGNCCTTCATTCATGTAGGCTTCATATTCGGTAAACGGAAGATTCTTGTTGTGTAATGCTTTTACCCAAGCTGNTGCATGATGCTTCATCGAATCAAACAGAACTCCATCCATGTCAAAAAACACAGCTTTTGGACNGAGTTTAGGGTAATTATTTATTTTAATAAATTGGTCTATTTGTTTTGTNAACATGCAGTTAAAATTTTACTGCAAAGATACTTATTTTTGAAGTNAAATATGTGNTTTTTCTTCGGCATATTTCCCGGTTTAATTTGAAAACCAGAATTCAATTCTCTGTTTTAAAACTCAGAATGAGCATCCAGATAAAAAAATAGCACTTTTTTTATCTGAATAATCCATATAAACAAATATATATTGTAATTTTGCAGCCTGAAAATCGGGGTGTGGCGCAGTCGGTAGCGCGTTACGTTCGGGACGTAGAGGTCGCAGGTTCGAATCTTGTCACCCCGACAAATTGAAATCTTACAAGTTCTTAATTAATTCTGAATTTGAGAGATTATTGATGCTGATTATGTATTTTTGCACAAACAAAATTTTGTGGCTTAAATTAGCATTTGGAGANATCTTCACCATTGGCCGAATAAGTGCTTTTTACGTGCGNAATTACTTAATGTAAAATATATTCGCATGAAATTACATCAAATTATTCTTTTAAGTTTTATTTGTTTCGCTTCCGTAGCATGTAAGTTAAGCGGAGAGTCGAATAGTTCTCCTCAAATGTCTTTGTATAGTAGCCCTGTTGCTAATGGTAAAGATACCTTGAAAATTACCTATGCAGGGAAGGACGATTACGATTATCTTATGGATACAATTTCCGTGGGAGATACAGTGCAGTTTAGATTTGTATTAAACGCGGTTTCCAATAATCTTGTTGGATTTAGCCTGACACGACCGAACGATACAATTTCAACTAAGATTATATTACCTGCAGAATCTTTGCTGGATGGAGTTTTTGTAAAAGCAAGCTCAGATTACTCGGCGGGGAAATTTACATTTATAGCAAAGCAAAATTACGCATATTTTTCGTTTGGCTATGTTGCAAAAGCTGCGAGTACAAATTCGATTCTTCAATTTTACTTACAATCGGATGCAAATTTCGGGGCTTCCTCCACTGGTGTCAATTATGTCTCATTTAAACTGAAAACACCTATTGTGGGTAAGAAATAAAAATCGTCTGTTCCCATATCTTCCGATAAATAAAAAAGGTCATTCCAAATTTGGAATGACCTTTTTTATTTATCGGATATTTTTAGGATTAAAGTCTTGCTTTTATCGCTTTTGTTTCAGCTTCAAAACCCGGTTTTTCCAAAAGGGCGAACATGTTTTTCTTGTAAGCCTCTACACCAGGTTGGTCGAATGCATTTACACCAAGCAAGTAGCCGCTGATGCCACAGGCTTTTTCAAAGAAATAGATCAACTCACCCAAATAGTATTCGTTTAGTTTGGGAAGTTCTATTTTTAAATTAGGTACGCCACCGTCGACATGAGCAATCATGGTTCCCAGTTCGGCCATTTTGTTTACTTCGTCTACGCGTTTTCCGGCAAGGAAGTTCAAACCGTCCAGATTTTCTTCTGAGTGTGGGAATACTTTTGTGTAGTTGCTTTCTTTTACTGAAATTACTGTTTCAAAGATAGTACGTTCACCTTCCTGAATCCATTGACCCATAGAATGTAAATCGGTAGTGAAATCAACAGCGGCAGGGAAGATGCCTTTGTTTTCTTTGCCTTCGCTTTCGCCGTAAAGTTGTTTCCACCATTCGCCAAAGTAGTGTAATTTAGGATGGAAATTGACCAAAATTTCTGTTTTCTTTCCGCTTTTGTAAAGTTCATTACGTGTGGCGGCATATTGAGCAGCTGGATTTACTTCGAACGGAATTTTATGTCCGCATTTATTTTCCATTGTTGCAGCTCCGGCAACCAGTTGGCGAATATCAAATCCGGCAACAGCAATAGGTAAAAGACCTACGGGGGTAAGAACCGAGAAACGTCCACCAACATTGTCTTCAATTACAAATGTTTTATAGCCTTCCTGAGTAGCTGCTGTGCGAAGAGCACCGCGCGATTTGTCGGTGATGGCTATAATTAGTTTTTGTGCGGATGCTTTGCCTTGTTGTTCTTCTAACTGGGTTTTTAGCAAGCGAAAAGCCAGTGCAGGTTCGGTTGTTGTTCCTGATTTAGAAATAGAGATGATCCCGAATTTTTTGTTTTTCAATAGTTCTTGTAATTCGTACAAATAATCTTCGCCAATGTTTTGTCCAGCGTAAATCATTACGGGCGATTTGCGTTCGGTATGTAACCAGTCGAAGCTGTTTGATAGTGCATCAATGACTGCTCTGGCTCCCAGATAACTTCCACCAATACCAATTACAACTACTACTTCGCAGTTGTC
>JGI24140J50213_10001482_pt1 | contig 10193 bp, 10 predicted proteins | sample BarGraIncu00222A_FD_50213 | JGI IMG/M metagenome (IMG submission 50213) | reverse complement strand
GGCTCTACGACACGCCCGACTGCGCATGACGGAGCGGACGATTAAAGCCGACTCCGCCTTGTAGAGTTCGGCTGAAGGCGAAGGGGAAGTGACAGGTTAACGTGCAGCGGGGCGTGCTTCATCCAACGCTAGATAAAGGCCCGCCCCGCTGCAGGATGGTGTACCGTCAAACACAATTTAATCGCGTGCAAAAGGGATTAGAAAAATGAGAGTTGTTGTGCTGTTTCTACTTTGCCTATTTTCCGAGACCGCGATCGCCCAAACGTCGGAATGCCAGTCTATACCCAAGGCCAGTGCGCGGCTTGCTTGCTACGATAAGATAACGCCGCCCATTGCCCCAGGTAAATCCGCGACGTCCAAAACGCCGCCGACGTCGGAGCCGGGGAAATTCGTTGACCTGCTCAGTGCGGAAAATGCACGAACGGACGCCGCTATGAAAAACATATGCCGCGGCTGCTGAATCCTAATTGCGAAGGGAGACCGCCGTTGGGCGGTCTCTTTGTTTGCCAGTTCCAGAATTAACCCGCAGCGCCAGCATTCAGCTTAACGAGCGAGTTTCGTTGCAGAGGAAAACGAAAGCGATAGCGTGGTCGGCACCGGAAATTGTGCCCATCCGGACCCAGCATGACAAGGCCGTCGGGCGATTATATTCCGCTCGGCGGCTTTGTTTTCCTCGACATAGGCGAGTGGTGCCGATGCTTCAGGAAATATTTCAACCGCGACGTGACATCGAGCGACGCGCCGTCGGCCGCACGACGATCAATCGCGACGTATTGATGTTTTTCACCGGCCAAGACCGCGTACACCCATGTTGCGTCCGCGATGTAACCAATATCGGCGCGTGCATTCGGCTAAACGGTCTAAGCATCGTGCCTTCCGAATTCGGCATTTCGTTCGACAGTTTCCGCACGATGCGTCGGAGTCGCCTGGTCTGGCGCGACGGTGATTTTGTCGGAGCGGCATTCGAAAGCTAAATCGGGGTAGGGTAACCTTGACCGGTTAGGTTAAGGTTCGGATTGCGTTGCCGATCGCATTCGGAATTCTATCGTGGCCGCAGTCGTGCTGGATTGGTCGCCGCGACCCCGACGGCCATGCGTACCGGTGCGATTAGGGGTCGCTGCCTTCCCTGGAGGCGGCGGCCCCGCCCAAATGCCATCCTCCTGCGGCCGGAGCTTCTCTGTTGCTGCGCGGCAACTAAACTTTTGTTCCTGGTTCGGAACCACGCATTTCGATTTACGTCGGCCGCAAGGTCGTCTTAGCTCCGATCACCGGGGCTGGGATAGGATTTCATAGCCATAACTTTTCGAACCCGGCGAGCCGCAGCGCGAAAATGCCTGCGGCTTTTTGCTATCTCGTCCCCGAGCCCTCAACTTGGGTCACGCCGCTAATCGGTTTCGCTGCGGTCGGGTTGCCCGCATCGGGGCCATGGGAGCTCCAAACCGTCGAGCGCCAAATTCAACCCCGATCGCAAAGACACGCATTGGGGCATACGGAAGCTGAAACGGGACGAATAGCCACCCGCAAGGGAAACCGACGAAGTGGAAGCTGACCGCCGGTTGATCGGCGGTCAGCGGGTTAATTTAACCCCGGTCGGCACGGTCCTTTTCGATAGCCTCCCGGATATGGCGGGCGCTGCGCCGGACAGCAATCTGGCAAGGTGTGGGACCCTGCGGATTGGTTTGCTCGATTCTCTCATTTGCCAGCGATTCCGCGGCCATGACATATGTGAGGTCAGAAAGGCCCATTTTATCCCTGAGGTTATCGTTCTTTTTCAAGCCGCGTTCGGCTTTCATGGACTTGGCCCGCTTGTCGAATAGCGCGATGTACGTTTCGTTGGTGATGTTGGCGAAGTCTATCGGCGCGCGCCGCTTTATTTGATAGTCGAAAACTTCGTGCATACGCAGATCAAAGCCGCGCGGCTTATCCGGTTGTCGCCAATTGCAGATTTCGCAAAATTCCGGATTGCGCATCAAGCGCAATTTTTTCCAAGTCCACGTATCGAGAATCTCATGCAATGTCTGATGAGATAATCCTTTCGGGCCGGGGTTGAAGGCGAGCTTGAGTGGATCCATCGGTGATAACGCGCTGCGGGGCTCATGCGGTCGTGCTGTCATCCTCGTCATATCTTCCAGCGTCTTGCCTTCATCAATTTCCAGCAACTTTCTGGAGAACTTCAATCAGATCGATCCCGAAATACCGGAGAATGAATGCAAAGATGATCAAGGCGAGAGTCCAGAAAAGTGCCGCACTGATCATGGCGGCAGCGTATCCCACGGGACCCGGACCTTGGGAATTTTTAGGTTCGCCACCTTCTCAACCAACCGTAGTTGCGCATGCTGCTCGTGGTAGACCTGCCACTGGGTGGACAGCGCAGCGTCGCTAATCACGGCCCGCACGCCACCCATGGAGCCAACGTGAACCAACAGCGGATTAACGCCATGCTGCTGGCAGAAATCGAACAAGAGTTCATCGAACGCGCGGTGATGATGATCTACGGCGCAATTCCCTGCCGTAAGCTGAACGCTCGTCAGCGGGCATACCGGATTTGCTACCAGGGTCTGATTTCTGAAACCCATCGTCTGGGTTGCGACAGCTACTCTGGCAGCGTTGCGGAAGTCCCGCAGGCCCTGCGGTATCAAGCTCGCAGTCCTTGCCGTCGTCATAAGCCGGATCGCATGGGGGAAGGAGAGATCGATCTGGTCGAGGGGCCTGGGCGGGGCCGGCAGCCCTCCCCTCACCCCGTTCGTCCTCGCACTGGAAGGACCGTAAATGACAGTATCGAATGACAGTATCGCAGCGGCTAGCGTAGCAAAAACCCCGGTTTTCTGCGGGGAAACATATAAAGTTTGACTCCAGCCCGGGGAGCCAAAATATTCCACACAATCAAGGTATTTAGAGAGATATCCTCAACCGGCAGTTTGTGGTCGGTTGGTTGCTGTGTCCGGTCGGAGGCGCATGATGCCGCGCCGACCATGATTCGCCTGCATTTACGGACGCAAAAACTGCCCGCCGCCGATCGCCCTGGTCCCGCCTTGCATCAACGAACTTCGCTAGCAAAGAGCTTTCATTGCCGCCTTAACGAAATCGAGGCGCATTTCCGAGCCGCAATGCGAGGAGTCTTTGTGCAACGCCAATTCGTCCTTGGTCATGTAGACGTGACGCGGCACGGCGCCGAGGATCACCGCGACAACATTGTTCGTCGGGCTGACGTAAATCCATTGGCCGTAGCTCCCGAGCGCCTGATAGTCGCCGCCCTCGCGAACCCACCATAAATATCCGTAGCCCTTGTAAGCGGAATCCGCCCCGCCGGCGACGCCGCGCTCGCCGCCGAAATCGAAGGCGAAATTCGGCGCAGTCGCGGTGGTGGAGTCCTTCACCCAACCTTCCGGCACGACGCGTTTGCCGTCGATCACGCCGTCGGCGAGCATGAAGAGACCCCAACGCGCGTAGTCGCGCAGCGCAGCGCCGCTGCAGCTACCGACCACTTCGTGGCCGTCGTCCGAATCGAGGATGAAGTACCCGTCCTGCTCGAAGCCGAAAGGCCGCCAGAGTTTCTGCGAACAATAGTCGGCGACCTTCATGCCCGTCGCACGGCCGAGGATATGGCTCAGCAGGAAAGTGTCGCCGGTGTTGTAGTAGAACTGCGCGCCGGGCGGATTGGCGCGTGGCCTCGTCCTGAGATAGTTGACGATATAGTTCGCTTTGCGCGCCGCGATCACCTTGATGTAGTGCTCGGCGACATCGGTGTTCAGATCATCGGTGTTTTCCACCCATGAGACGCCCGAGGCCATATGCAGCAGATGACGTATAGTTACGCCCTCGTATGACGAACCGGAGAGTTCCGGGAGATAGTCGATAATGGGCTGATCGACGCCAGCGATCGCCCCGTCATGGATCGCGGCGCCAATGAGAATCGACGCCAGCGATTTCACCATGGAAGAGGATTGCCAGCAGCGCTCCGGCGTAAGCCCCTTTGCATAGCGCTCCAGCTTTATTTCGCCGTCCTTCACGACGAGGAGCCCGCTCACGAATTCCCAACGCATGAGATCGTCGACTGTCCGCATCGCGCCATGACTGTCGAAAACGAGATCCAGCGGCCTTGCAGCCCGCGGCAGCGGTTTCGGCGTTCCGCGCTTGATTGTCCGCGTTGCCCAGATCTTGTCCCAGTTAAGAAACCCTTCCGCCTGAATGTTTGGCGACCACAGCAGAAAGTCGCCGCCCAGAAGACGCCGCAGAAAATGTTCGCTTGCCTCGCCTGTCATGACGGGAATCCTCTCTAGCTCTGTTCGAGCTTCACTGTCTCGCCGCACGCTGGCCGCCCGTGCTTTCGCGGCTGATCGATTCGGGGCTCGGCGTTGATCAGCTTTTTCGTGTAGGCATGGACGGGTCGGTTGAAGACCTCGTGAGCGGGGCCCGTCTCGACGAAATTGCCGCGATACATCACGCCGACGCGGTCCGAGATCATCTCGACCACCGCCAGGCTGTGACTGATGAACAAGAAGGCCAGGCCATAGCGGTCGCGCAGATCCATGATCAGGTTCAGGACTTGCGCCTGAACCGATACGTCGAGGGCGGAAACCGGCTCGTCGGCGACAATCAGCTTGGGCCTGCCAATGATCGCGCGTGCGATCGCAATGCGCTGCCGCTGGCCGCCCGAAAATTCGTGCGGACGGCGGTCCGCGTCCGAGGGCTGAAGACCGACGCTGGCAAGCGTTTCTTCTATCAGATCCTTCCGCGCCTTGCCCCGGGGAGCGTCGGGATCGAGAAAGAGCGGCTCTGCAACAATACGTCCGACGCTTTGACGCGGATCAAGCGATCCGCGCGGATCCTGGAACACCATCTGGAAGCCGCGGCGCAACCGTAACAATTCGCTGCGTGATTTTGCGAAAATATCCTCGCCTTCGAACAAAACTTGTCCACGCGTCGGACGATTCAATCCCATTACGACACGAGCAAGCGTAGATTTGCCGCAACCACTTTCGCCCACGATGCCGAAAATCGTCCCGGGCGCGATCGCAAAGCTGACCCCGTCCACAGCCTTGGTCAGCGATTGATCCGCGTGACGCCCGTAATGGCTTTCGACATCCCTGACTTCAACGAGAAAACTCCCGTCCAAAGGCTTCGCCCGCGGAAGCAAAGCCGATGTCTCGATCGGGCTGGCCGCCACCGCGAGGTTGGGCGCTTTGTCCTTAGCGGGACGCGGCAGGGCGGCGATCAGCTTTTGCGTGTAGGGATGCATGGGCCGGCGCAAGACGCGCTCGGTCTCGCCCTCCTCCATACATTTTCCCGCATTCATCACCAGAGTGCGCTCGCTGATGCTCGCGATGACCCCGAGATCGTGGCTGATGATCAGGAGCGACATGCTCAGTTCAGCGATCAGTTCTCCAAGCAGATCCAGCACCTCGGCTTGCACGGTCACGTCAAGAGCGGTCGTTGGCTCGTCGGCGATGAGAAGGCCTGGGCCAGGCGCCAAGGCGATCGCGATTCCGACCCTCTGCCGCTGACCGCCCGATAGTTCGTGCGGATAGGCGTCGATACGCCTGCGTGCATCAGGAATGCGGACCCGTTCGAGAAGCCGGAGCGCTTCCGCTCTCGCCTCAGCTCGGCCAATCGGCTTGTGCCTCAGCAGCCCTTCGGCAATCTGGGCGCCCACGCGCATGGCGGGATTGAGGGCCGTCATCGGCTCCTGGAAGATCATGCCGATCTTCGCACCGCGCACATGCTGGAGCTGGTGTTCGCTCAGCCGCATCAAATCGACGCCATCGAGAACGACCCGGCCTTCCGCGCTGATCTCCCTCGGCAACAGCCCCAGGATCGCGAGGGCCATTAAGGATTTCCCTGAGCCGGACTCGCCGACGATGCCCAACGTCGCCCCTGTGGGAATCGTGAAGGAGACATTTTCGACCAGCGTCGCCGGCTGTTGGCGCGGACGATTGAGCCGGATCGCGCTGATATCGACCTCGATCGTCAAGCCTGGCTCCCGGAACGTGGGTCAAGCCAATCCCTCAATCCGTCCCCGAGCAGGTTCAACCCGAGCACGGCGATCGCGATGGTCACGCCTGGCGCTATCGCCATCCAGGGGGCTTGGCTCAGATAGGTCTGGGCGTCGCTCAACATGCGGCCCCAACTCGGAGCAGGTGGCGGAAGGCTGAGGCCGAGGAAACTTAGGCCGGCTTCCACCAGAATGGCGAGCCCGATCTGGATCGTCGCCTGAACGACGAGCGCGCCGGCGATATTGGGAAGGACGTGATCGATGGTGATGCGCAGGCGTCCCTTGCCGGCGGTCTGCGCCGCCACACAGAAATCGAGCGCCCAGACTCTCAGCGCCGCGCCGCGCGACACGCGAATGAAGACCGGGATCGTGAAAATGCCGATGGCGAGAACAGCTGTGAGCTGCCCGGCGCCGATCAGCGCCGCGATCATGATCGCAGAGATCAACGCCGGGAAGGCGAAGACGATATCAGCAAAACGCATGATCGCCTCCTCGATCCATCCGCGAACGGCCGCCGCGGCTGCGCCCAGTACGACGCCGGCAAACAATCCCAGGAGAACCGAGAGAAAGGAGATCGAGAGCGAATTCCAGGCGCCAACCATCAGCATCGAGAAAATGTCACGCCCGAACGCGTCGGTTCCCGCTAACCCCGCTTCGAATGGCGGCTTCAGTTTGTTCATCATATGCATTCGGGTCGGCAATTCGGGCGTCCAGAACTGCGACAGGATGGCGATCCCGACGAACGCTCCGGTGATCCCCGCGCCGAGAATCAGGCCGGAGCGGGGCCTGATACCGAAACGAGGGGTGGCTTCCGCTATGCTCGTCATCGGGCTGTCCTTAGCCGGGGATCGAGCCAGAGATAAGCAAGGTCCACGAGGAAATTGACGAGGATCACGAGCCCGGCAAAAAACATCGCCACGTTACGGATGACAATCAGGTCGCGTTGGGCAAGCGACTGAAAGGCGAGGCGTCCGATGCCCGGCAGATTGAACACATTCTCCACCAGCACCGCGCCCGCGATCAGAAAGGAAAACTGCAGGCCGATGATGGTGACGATCGGCACGAGCGAGTTACGGACCGCGTGCCGCCAGAGCACTTGGCCCGCCGTCAACCCCTTCGCGCGCGCGGTGCGGATGAAATCTTCGCCTGTCACGTCGAGCACGGCCGAGCGGGTCACGCGGGTGAGAACGGCGGCCTGGGGCAAGGCCAGCGCGACCGCTGGCAGCAGAAGGGATTTGATAGCCGCGACTGGATCGCTCCAACCGGGAAAGCCGCCCGCCGAGAACCAGTGCAGCGTCGTCGAGAAAAGCAGGATGAAGAGGATGCCGAACCAGAAATCGGGAACCGATATGCCAATTAGCGCGAAAGTCGACGCGGCGCGGTCGGGCGCCTGTCGCGGATGCGCCGCGGCTGCGACGCCGAGGGACACGCCGATCGCGACGGCGATCGCCATCGCCATCAAGGCGAGAGGCAACGTGACTTGCAGCCGCTCCGCGATCAGCGGGGCGACCGGCACGCCATAGGAGGCGGACAGGCCGAGATCCCCAGTGAAGGCGCGCCAAATCCAAGTGAGATAGCGGATATAGGCCGGCTGATCGAGGCCAAGCTGGCGTTCGAGCGCGGCGATTGTGTCTGGCTTCGCCGCGGTTCCAAGCAAGATCGCCGCGGCGTTTCCCGGCAGCAGGTCCAGCGTCGCGAAGACGATCAGCGACGCCGCGAAAAGAGTGAGCGCGAACGAGGAAAGGCGGCTGAGAATGAAGCGAAACTTTTGCAAATCTTCCGTTCTCGTTTGGCTATCGCGGCTTCCTCCAACGCGATGCCGGCCGGGCCGCTGACGAAGAACCGGCGCCGCGGCCGGGAAATGGCCGCGGCGCCTGTCAGCCGATCAGTTCGCCCAATGAGCGTCGCGGACGTAATTCTCGGAAATCGGTTCGTTGTCCCATATTCCTTCGAGTTTCGCGCTCAAAATGTTGAGGTGGGGAAGGTCGAAAAGATAGAGTGCGGGCACATCCTGGGCGAGGATCTTCTCGGCTTCGCCATAGAGCTTGTCGCGCTCGTTGTCATCGGACGTCTTTTCCGCGGCCGCGACGATATCGTTGAACTTCGGGTTCTTGTAGCTGAAATAATACCCGGGCCGCGAATAGATATCGATGTCCAACGGCTCGGCGTGGTCGACGATCGATACCTCATAGTCGTGCTTGATGAAAACCTCGTCGATCCACTTGGCGGGGAATTCGCTCGGCACAATATTGAGCTTGACGCCGACATCGGCCAGCATGGCTTGCATGACCTCGGAGGCGCGGGTCGTGTAGCTCATCTGGGGCGCCTTGATGGTGATGGTGAAGCCGTTCGGATAGCCGGCCTCGGCGAGCAGGCTCTTGGCTTTTTTTGGATCATACGGCAGCACGCCGGTCAGATCGATATAGCCGCGGTCGGTCGGCGCGAAATGACTGCCGATCGGCGCGCCATAACCGGAAAAGGCGCCCTCGATCACCGCTTTGCGGTCGATTGCGCTCATCAAGGCCTGGCGCACTTTGACATTGTCGAGCGGCGGCTTCTCGTTATTGAGGGCGGCCACCAGTTTGCGCGGCGTGGCGCCGATCACGGTCTTGAACCGGGTGTCTTTCTGGAACTCGCCAAAGAGTTCAGGGGCGGTGAAATTTGGGAAGGCGTCGATATCGCCGGCGCGGAGGGCCGCCGCCTGCGCCTGGGGATCGCCGATGAACCGGAAGGTGACGCTCGAAAGTTTCGGCACGCCCTTTTCCCAATAATCCTCGTTCTTGACGAGCACGACCCGGTTACCGCGCTCCCATTCCTTGAACTTGAACGGCCCCGTGCCGACCGGCTCCGTCTTGTTGGCGGCGACGGTCTTGGGATCAATCATGACCGCATCGCCCCAGCCGAGCCAATAGACGAAGAGACCGGCGGGGTGCTTGAGCTTGATCACCGCCGTCAACGGGTCGGGCGTTTCGACGCTCGCGATCGGTTCGAAGAATTGCTTCTGCGCATTGGTGGAATCTGGCGCCCGCGCCCGGTCGAGAGAAAACTTGACGATCGAGGAATCGAAGGGCGTTCCATTATGGAATTTCACGCCAGGACGCAGCTTGAACGTATAGCTCAGACCGTCGGGCGACACCGTCCATTCGGTAGCGAGCAGCGGCTTGATCTTGCCGTCCTTGTCGATCGTGACTAGGCCCTCGTAAAGGTTGCCCCAAGTGACTTCGCGGATCGCCACTGGCGCGGAAATCGTTGGATCGAGACCCGATGGCTCGACCGCCATCCCAACGATTAGCGTGTCTTTCGCCGACGCTAGCGACGCCCCCGACAAAAGCGCCAGAGCGGCAATCGTCAGTCCCCAAGCCATTCGCCTATTGCTCATTTTCTGTTTCCCTATTTACGCGCCGAGTGGCGGATTTGCGAAGCAGTCAAATATTCAAACTTGATCGAGCCAGCGCATCGGCCAGACCTCGACATCCCCCAGCAACACGGATGGCGCATGCGAACCTGGTCTTGGGCGAGTGGCGGTGAACATGCCGGAGCCCTACCCCACCCTGCTAGAACTTTCCCGCCCGAGCCAGGTAATCGGCCGATATCCGGCCGGGCGTCATCCTCCAAAAGTCGAGACTATCGGCCGAATGATAAAGTTGTCAAATTACCTTATTGCTTTTAACGCCGCGGTGGGGAAGGCTGGCGNGGAGAAGACGCTTGAGTCCGATCGTTCCAGCGTGATGGCTTTGCCAACCGTGAATCGAAGGAGCCAATCNCCAAGCATCAGGTCGAGGGGCCGATGACAGAAATGCATTACTGGTCAATCCGCGAGCTTTCGCAGAGGATTCGCAGCGGAGAGATTTCGCCGGTGGCGGTAGTCCGGACCCTTCTCGACCGGATCGAAGCCCTCGATGGGCGTCTGCATTCCTACATCACAGTGATGGGCGACCAGAGTTTGGCTCGCGCCCGCATCGCTGAGGAGGAATTGCGCCGCGGTCAATGGCGGGGGCCTTTGCATGGCGTTCCACTTGCGGCGAAAGATCTATTCTACACGAAGGATGCGCCCACGACCGCGGGCATGAGTATCTATCGCAATTTCACGCCCGATTATGACGCCACGGTCATCGAAAGGCTCTACGGCGCCGGCGCCATCATTCTTGGCAAGCTGACCCTGACCGAAGGGGCCTACACCAACAACAACCCGATGTATCCC
>JGI24140J50213_10001479_pt1 | contig 10203 bp, 10 predicted proteins | sample BarGraIncu00222A_FD_50213 | JGI IMG/M metagenome (IMG submission 50213) | reverse complement strand
GACTCTCGATCTGGATCGGCTCGAGCAATTGCACGGCGACGCCGCGCAGCGCGATGTTCAGCACCGCGCGTTCCCGGCCGAAGCCGCCAAGCAGACGCTCGATGCGTCCGGTGCTCGCTTCGGAGCTCTGGTTGGCGCTGTCGGAGACGATCTCCACGACTGGCGCCTCGCCACGCGCGAGCATTGCTTCGAAGTCCGCAGGCACGACGACAACCGGATCGCTGAAGCGCGACTTGCGCAGCTCGGCCTCGTAGCCGGGCGGCGCTTCCTTGACGGTATAGGTTTGCCGCTCGAGGAAGTTGCGCAGCGTCGGCGCGTTGGCGAGGCCGGCGACGTAGACCTCGCGCTGCTCGGCACGAGACTCCAGCGAAGCGATCAGCCCGGAAATCGCGACCAGCAGCAGCGGCCCCATCAGCACCGACGAGAACAGCACGGTGAGCAGCGTGCGCCGGTCGCGCAGCGCATCCGTCAGCTCCTTGCGCAGTACGACGAGCACGGCGGCGGCACGTCTGCTCATGGGGCGTCCCTGACATCGCCGGCCCGATCGCCGGCGGGCGCGAACGCGAGCTTGACGAACGCCTCCTCGAAGTCGGATTCGCCGGTGCGCTCGAGCAACTCCGGCACGGTGCCGCTCGCCACCGTGCGGCCGTCGGCGACGACGACGACGCTATCGCACAGCCGCTCGACCTCCTGCATGATGTGGGTCGAGAATACGATGCACTTGGAGCCTCCCGCCGGCGTGCGCAGCCAGCGCAGGCTGTCGCGCAGGGCGCGCGTGGCGAGCACGTCGAGGCCGTTGGTCGGCTCGTCGAGGATGATGTTGGCGGGGTCGTGAACGAGCGCGCGAACCAGCGCCGTCTTCATCCGTTCGCCCTGGCTGAAGCCGTCGGTGCGCCGGTCGAGCAAGGCCGTCATGTCGAACATGCGGGCCAGGTCCTGGGCGCGCGCATCGGCGGCCTCGCGCTCCATGCCTTGCAGGGCGCCGTAGTAGACGATGTTCTCGCGCGCGGTGAGGCGCGCGTAGAGACCGCGCGAGTCCGAGAGAACGCCCATCTTCGCCAGCACCTCGCGCGGCCTGGCGACGACGTCGATGCCGTCGACGAGGAGGCGCCCGGCATCGGGCGTGATGAGCGCGGCCAGCATGCGCAGCGTCGTCGTCTTGCCGGCGCCGTTCGGGCCGAGCAGGCCGGTGATGTGGCCGCCCGGCGCGGTGAAGCTCACGTCGCGGACGGCGTGGACGACCGTTGGCGCGACGCGTTTTCGCGTCAAGTGCGCGAAGCGGCCCAGGCCGCGCGGCCGTGAAGCAGCAACGGCGAACGACTTGGCGAGGCCGCTGATCTCGATCATCGCGCCGGCTCCGATGGCCGATCGACCGCGGCTTGAATTGGCTCGAACGCGAACGGCCTTGGCAGATGCGACGCGCANGTCGCGTCGACGGCGAGCGCGTCGGCGTCCGACGCCGCGTCGATGAAGCGAAAGACGACATCGCGCATGCAGCCGATCGCCATCACGCCATGGCCGGCATTGATGACGACGATGTGACGCGCCAGCGGGCCGAGCGCACGCGCAACGCGCTCGCCGTGGCGCGGTGGCGTCACCGGGTCGAGGCTGCCGCTCAGCGCCAGCACCGGTGAATCGCTCTTGGGCAGCGTGTAGAACGCCGCCGGCACGGCACCGCGCGGCCAGGTCGGGCAGACCTTCTCGTACATGTGCGACGACGAGCCGCCGAAGTCGGCGCCCGGCATGTCGAGCGATGCGGCGAACCGCGGCAGGTCCTCGGAACAGACCACCGACAGATGCATGCCGATGGCCAGACGGGACGATTTCTTCGCCGACAGCGTCGCGCTGAGCCCGATCAGCGGCGCGAAGTTGTCGTGCGACGCGGCATCGATCGCCGCAGGCAGCGCCGCCGCCAGGGCCGGCACGTAGAGCGCGCCCCGCACGGCGTTGAGCACCATGTCGCGCGTCATGGTGAACGTTTCGTCGCGGCCGCTCAACGCCTGCGCGGCGGTGATGCGTCTGGGCAGGCTCTGCAGCAGACCGGTGAATCGAGCACGCAGATCGGGGTGCGCCCTGGCGCATGCCGGTTCTGCCGCGCACGCCGCCACCAGCGCATCGAACGCCGCCTGGTTGTCGGTCGAAAAGCTCGCCGGCAAGGCCATGTCGGGAGGCGCCACGCCGTCGATCACGGTGCGCCGCACCGNTTTCGGAAACTGGCGCAGGTATTCGAGCGCGACGCGCGTCCCGTACGATGCGCCGACGATATCGACGCGCTCNGCGCCGAGCTCGCGGCGGACGGCGTCGAGGTCCTGGACGGCGATCGAGGTCGTGAAAAGGCCGAGATCGCTTTCGCTTCGGATGTAGGGCAGCTTCAGCAGCGACGCCTTGCACTGCGCCATCATCCGCACCTGCCGATCGGTCTCCGACTGCTCGGCCAGCGTTCCTTCCTCTGGGTCCTTGCAGAGCAGCGGCGCCGACTCGCCGGTGCCGCGCTGATCGACGAAGACGATATCGCGGCGGTTGTTGAGCCGCGAGAAGAGCGGCATGGTCAGCGCGGCAACCCCGATCGCGCTCTGCCCCGGACCGCCGGCGAGCATGAAGACCGGGTCGGCGAGCTTTCGCCTCGCCATCGCCGGCACGACGACGAAGTGGATCGCGATCGTCGTCCGCTCGGGATGCTCCGGATCGAGCGGCCGCTGGATGCTGCCGCACTGCACGCCGTTGCGTATCCCCGCGACATGGCAGTCACTGAGCAGCGGGGCCGCCTCGGCATTCATGCCGGGCCAGGCGATCGCCGCGGCGGCGAGCGTCGCGGCCAGCCCCGCCGACCGCCACGGGCTCATTCGCCGAGCGTGCGCTTCAGCTCACCGCTTGCGACCAGGCCCTCGAGCTCCTCGGCGCCCCCGATCAGTGTTCCTTTGACGAACACCAGTGGGAACGTCGGCCAGCCAGACCACATCTTCAGGGCGTTGCGCTTGCGCCATCCGCCGAAGTAGCTGCCGTACTCGAGATAGTGGTGGGCGATGTCGGCCGCAACCAGCGCCTTGCGGGCGCGCCGCACGAACGGGTTGCCGACCATGCCGACGACAAGGACCGGATTCGACGTCGCCGCCGCCTGGACGTTGTGGACGATGTCGGCGTTGAGGTTGGCGACGCGCTCGCGGATCGCCGGATGCAAACGTGCTTCTTCGAGGATCGTGCGCGACATGGACGGCTCAGGCGGGCTTCGGCAAGCGCGACCATACCATCGCCGCGTAGGAGACCGGCGCCGTGGCGGCCTTCCTGCGCACGCTCGGGCGGCCGGCTCAGGTCGCGAGCGCGCCGCGCTGAAAGTCGCTGACCGCGCGCTGCAGCTCCGCAACCGTGTTCATCACGAACGGGCCGTGCTGCGCGATCGGCTCGCCGAGCGGCCGACCCGCGACGAGAAGAACGCGCGCTGGCGTGGCCGAGCCCGCCGGGGCCGAGAGCCGGACCCCGGCGGCGCCCGGCTCGTTGCCGAGAATCGCCATGCGCTCGGCATCGACCCGGGTCGGCCCATCGCCGCCGACGTCGACCGCACCCACCGAGACGTAGGCGAAGGCGTTGTGGCCGGCGGGCAGCTCCGCCTCAAACGTCGTGCCCGGGGGCAGGCTGACGTCGAGGACCACCGGCTCCGTCGTCGGGCGCGTCACGGCGCCGTCGACGCCGCCGCTTCGACCGGCGATCACGCGCACGCGCACGCCGTCCGCCGTCTCGAATGCCGGCACGTCGCCGGGCGGCACGTCGCGGTAGGCAGGCGCCTGCATCTTGTCCTTGGCGGCCAGATTGACCCAGAGTTGAAAGCCGGCCATCCGGCCCGCCTCCTGCTCGGGCATCTCGGAGTGGACGATGCCGCGCCCGGCCGTCATCCACTGCACGCTGCCGGGCTCGAGCAGGCCGACGTTGCCGACGCTGTCTCGATGGCGCATGCGGCCTTCCACCATGATCGTCACGGTCTCGAAGCCGCGATGCGGATGGTCGGGGAAGCCGCCGACGTAGTCGGCCGCGGCATCGCTGCCGAACGCATCGAGCATGAGAAACGGGTCGAGGCGCTGCTGCAGCGGCTGCGTCAGGACGCGCGTCAGCTTGACGCCGTCGCCATCGGAAGTGGCCTGCCCGCGAACGAGACGCTCGACGCCGCGGGAGCGAAAGGATGTGGATGCTGAATTGTTCATGCAGCCGATCTGGCGACGACTTGGCGCGGCGCAAGCGCGGCGCCACTGCACACNGCTTTCAAGCCGATCGAACGACGGGCCGGCGAATGCGATGTGTAATAGCCGCCCCAATGCTCTCGACTGCATCACCATGAAGCTCTACTACAGCCCAGGCGCNTGCTCGCTGTCGCCGCATATCGTCCTCGTGGAATCCGGCCTCGCCTTCGAGACGGTCCTCGCCAGCACCAAGACGCACAAGCTGCAAGACGGGAGCGACTACTACGCGATCAGCTCGAAAGGCCAGGTGCCCGTGCTCGAGTTCGACGACGGCACGCGTCTCAGCGAAGGCCCTGCCATCCTGCAATACATCGCCGACCAGGTGCCTGCGAAAAGGCTCGCGCCCGCCGCTGGCACGATGGAGCGCTACCGGATGCTGGAGTGGCTCAATTTCATCACCAGCGAGTTGCACAAGGGCATCGGCGGGCTCTTCAATCCGGCCATGCCGGAGGAAGCGAAGGCGCTGATGCGCGCCAAGGCGGCCGACAAGCTGAAGTGGGTCGATGCCCAGCTCGAAGGGCGGCAATATCTGATGGGTGATGCGTTCTCCCTGCCCGATGCCTATCTCTTCACGGTCACCAGCTGGACCCAGCACGTCGGCATCGATATCTCCTCGTACAAGCACCTCGGCGCCTTCATGGCCCGGATGGCGGCACGGCCGGCGGTCCAGTCGGCGATGAAGGACGAAGGCCTGCTGAAGTAGAGGCGATGCGTTCGGCCTGGCTGCTCGCGCTTGTCGCCCTGTCGGCGAGCGCAGCGGTGCCGGCGCCGGGTCGCTATGCGGCGACCTTCTGCGCCGCCACCTCGCCGGCGCAGCCGCCCAGTTGCGGCCCGGCCGAGCTCGACGTGCGATCGCGATCGCACGCCGAGGTGAGGATGTCCGACATCGTCTACCGCCTGAACCTGCGCCCGGGCCAGCTCGACGTGACGATGCTGCAAGGCCGGATGCTGCTCGACGGCTTCAGCGCTCCGTACAACTGGTCCGGGACAACGCTTCGCTTCACCGATGGCGAAAAGAACACCCGCTACGAGATCCGGCCGGGACGCCGGCTTGCGCCCGCACGCTGAAGCGCGCGCCGCGCTAGGTCTTGCGCGGTGGCGCCAGCAGGCCCGAGCAGGTCGCCAGCTCGGCCTCGTTGCGACCTGCCTGACCACAGAGAGTCGCCAGCTGCGCGCGCAGTCGGCCCATCGGCGCAGCGTGAGCCCCGCCCGCGCTCCAGGCCTGCAGCTTCGTTCCCACCCGCTGCAGCGAGCGCCCGCTGCGCTCGTAAAAGGCATCGGGCTGCGTCGCTGCGTCCTTCCAGACACGGGTCGTCGCCGCTTCGATGGCCGACTCGTCGCCCGGTGCAAGGTCGACCAGCGCGCTCACGTAGCTGGCGCCCCACTGCAGGCGAGTCGCCGGACCTTCGCTCTTCTCGAAGGCCTTGCGGTACCAGCGCAGTGCAGCGTCCTTGTCGCCGCGCCGCTTCGCATTGCCCGCCAGCTCCGACATCAGGTAGTACGGCGAATGGCTCTTGACCAGATTGGCCTCGAGCAGCGCATCCGAGTCCTTCGAGAGCCCGGCCCGGTCGAGGAGATAGGCGGCCGACGTGATCACGGCCTGGCGCTCGTAGCCATCGGTGATCTCGCGATCGGCGCGTGCGGTCTGCTCGCGCACGTCGGCGAGCAAAGCCGGGGACAACTTCGGCAACGGGGCCGGTGTCGCGCCAGCGGTGGCCGCATCGTCGTCGGGCATGTCGATGCGGGCGAGGTCGACCTGGCCGATCAAGGCCTGCATGCGATCGGCGCGCGACAGCGTCGCGTCGGCCTCGAGGCGCTGCAGCGCGGCGGCCAGCATGTCCACCATCTGCGTGCGCTCGGGCGTGCCCTTGGCAGTCGCCGAGCGGGCGATCTCGACGGGTGAGTTGAGAAGGACGTCGGCTTCCTCGCGCGATGCCGCGGGGTCGCGGAGCAGGACGAGCAGGCCCAACATGGAGGCCCTTGCCGGCAAGTCACCGGACGGCGGCGGCTTGGTGCCGGCCGCAAGCGCCTTCAGACGCAGACGCGTCGCTGTCTGGGTCTGGCCTGGCGGGCAGAGCTCGGCGAGGCGGGTCAGGGTCGCGGCCACCTTGTCCTTTGCCAGGAGCTGCTGCTGGTCGGTGTCGAACGAATAGAACGCGAGCAGCCGCCATTCGTTGGGCGTCAGCGTCTTCCCGCTTGCCATCGCATCGGCGAGCACCGCCCTGGCCGGCCGCGCCGCGCTCATGCCGAGATTGAGCACCTCGGTGTAGCGGGCCGGATCGACCTCGCCGGGCAGCCGCGTGATTTCATCGCCGCGCGAGTTGAACAGCACCATCGTCGGATAGCCGCTGACGTGAAAGCGGGCACCGAGTTTTTGCGCACCNGCGCTGTCGCCGTCGACATACACGGGCACGAAGGCGCGCGAACGCTCGATGAAATCCTGCCGNTTGAAGATCGTCGCCTTGACCTGGTTGCACGGCGGACACCAGCCCGCTCCCCAATAGACGAATACGGGCTTNGCCTGCGACTTCGCGAGCGCGAACGCGGCATCGACNTCGGCGGCGCTGGCCGCGTGCGTCCAGGCGATGCCGTCGTCGGCAAGGCGGGCGGAGAGCGGCNGCGCTTTCTGCGCTGCCGACGCGGACGCAGCGGTCGAAGAGATGCCGGCCGCGGTGGCTGCATCCGGCGACTTCGAGCAAGCCGCCAGCCCGCCGACGAGCGCAGCGACGGCGGCGAGCAACGCCAGGCTTGAAACGGGTTGCGCGAAAGATGAAGGCATCGTCGTCATGGCGTCTCCGTGGCGCGTNTCGAAATCGGCTGGGCGCGACCCGACATGATGGGCCATCGCGCCGTTGCCGTCTGCCGGCGAGAAGAAGGACGGCATCGACACGGCCGCCGAAGTTACGATTCGCGGCGACTATCCGCACTTTCTTTCAGCACTCCCTTCAGCCGAGGATTCGACGCGATGCCCGCCTTCCTTTCGCCGCGCCTGCGCCACCTGATCGCGATCGCCGGCATCGTCGCGGCCACTCTCTTCGCGGCGCCCGATCGCGCGTTCGCCGCAGATCCGAAGGTGCTCAACATCTACAACTGGTCGGACTACATCGCCGACGACGCGATCAGGAACTTCGAGAAGGAGACCGGCATCAAGGTCAACTACGACAACTACGATGCCAACGAGGTGCTGCACGCCAAGCTCGTCGCCGGCAACACCGGCTATGACATCGTCGTGCCGAGCTCGCANTTCGCCAAGCAGCAGATCNCCGGCGGCCTGCTGCAAAAGCTCGANCGCTCCAGGCTCACGAACTGGGGCAACCTCGATCCGGCGCTGCTGAAGCAGTTGGAGAANGTCGATCCAGGCAACCAGTACCTCGTCGACTGGCTCTGGGGCTACGTGACGGTCGGCATCAACACTCCGAAGGTCAAGGCGGCGCTCGGCGCGATGCCGATGCCCGACAACGCATGGAGCCTGATCTTCGATCCGAAATACGCCTCGAAGCTGAAGGGCTGCGGCGTCAATTTCCTCGACTCGGCGTCGGANGTGCTGCCTGTGGCCATGCTCTACGTCGGCAAGCCCGCTTACAGCACCAACGCGGCCGACTACGAAGCCGCGGCGCAGATGCTGAAAANCGTGCGACCCTTCGTGACGCGCTTTTCCTCGTCGGGCTACATCAACGATCTCGCCGGCGGGAGCCTTTGCGNGGTGATGGGCTATTCGGGCGACATCAACATCGCTCGCGCTCGCGCCATGGACGCCAGCCCCGGGCAACCGGCGGCCATCGAAGCGCTCATTCCGAAGGGTGGCGCGACGCTTTTCTTCGACACGATGGCGATTCCGAAGGACGCGAAGAACGTTGCCAATGCACACCTCTTCATCAACTACNTCCTGCGTCCGGACGTGGCCGCATCGCTCACCAACAAGGTCTTCTACGCGAATCCGAACGCCGCGTCGCTGAAGCTCGTGAAGAAAGACGTCGCCGACAACAAGACGATCTTTCTCTCGGCCGTGGACAAGGCGCGCATGACGCCTCCCGATTCCGTACCGCAGGACATTCGTCGCGTTCAGACGCGCATCTTCACGGCCTTCAAGGCCGGAAAGTAGCCAGCCCCGGCTTCGCCAATCACTCGACCTTCACGCCCTTCCAGAACGCGACGCGGCCCTTGATCTCCTTGGCCGCGTCGCTCGGCTCGGGGTAGTACCAGACGGCGTTCTCGTTGAGATTGCCGTCGACCATCAGGCTGTAGTAGTGAGCCTGACCCTTCCAGGGGCAGCCGGAACGATGATTGCTAAAGGTCGTGTACTCGCGCTTGAGGCTTGCCTCGGGGAAATAGTGGTTGCCTTCGACGACCACCGTGTCGTCGCTTTCGGCGAGCGTCGCGCCGTTCCAGGTTGCTTTCATGCGGGGTGCTCTTTCGGTCAGGTCTCGGAATACTACGGCGACGTGCAAAGGCTCACATGACGACCAAGGTACGCAAGGGCCAGGCGCCCGATCACCTCGACCGGGCCGAATTCGGCCGGCGTTTTCGCGGCTCCTTCGTCGACCCGGCGTTCCGGGCCGAAGACGGCGCCCTCGGCCGGATCGAGGAGATCGCGTGGGACGCCTACGTCGACGGGCGGAAGTCGCCGATCACGGTCAAGGCCGGCCCGGGTTTTGCCGATCCAGGCTACGACCTCTCGNTCGACTGGCTGGAGACAAAAAAGCGTCTCGAGCAGGCGCAGGGCGTCTGGGCCGATCCGACGACGACGACGCGCGCGCTCGTCATCTGCGCATCGCCGCGCAACGACGGCACCTGTCCGGGCGAAATCTCGAAGACCTTTCGCCTCTCCGGACTCGTCAGCACCGAGCTGACGGCGGCGAAGATCGAGGTCGACTTCCTCGACCTGAGCCTGTTGACGTCCGAATACGGCCGCAAGATCCACCCGTGCAAGGCCTGCGTGTCGACGGCGATGCCGCTCTGCCACTGGCCCTGCAGCTGCTATCCGAACCATTCGCTCGGCCAGACCAACGACTGGATGGCCGAAATCTACGAGCGCTGGGTCGCCGCGCACGCGATCGTCATCGTCACGCCGGTGCACTGGTACCAGAGCCCGAGCCCGTTGAAGCTCATGATCGACCGGCTCGTCTGCGCCGACGGCGGCAATCCCGACCCGACCTCGACCCACGGCAAGAACCCGGCCAAGGCCAAGGCGCTCGAGCTGAAGGGCTGGGGCTACCCGAAGCATCTCGACAAGCGCGTCTACGGTCTGGTCGTCCACGGCGATGTCGCCGGCATCGAAGGCTCGCGCCGGGCACTGTCCGACTGGCTCGACTGGATGGGTCTTGTCGATGCCGGCGACGAGGCCCGGCTCGACCGCTTCATCGGCTACTACAAGCCGTATGCCACCAGCCACGACGAGCTCGACAAGGACGGGCCGGTCCAGGAAGAGGCGCGCCATGTCGGCCGGGCCGTCGCCCGCTTCGTCAGGGCCTTGCGCCGCGGCGAGCTGAAGACGGAGCTGGCGACGCTGCCGAGGCCACGGCCGAAATAGTCGCTGTCGCACGCCTTGGGCGCCGAGGGTATACCCTCACGCCTTTCGCATTCACCGTTCCCGCCGACGAGAGCCCTCCGCCTTGAGCAATTTCCTGAAGAAAATCCTTGCCGCCACCGGGCTGACGCGCCGCGGCCACCTCGTGGAGGCCACGGCGACGCTGCAGCGCGCCCTTGCCGACCACGTTGCCGCGACGATGCCGTCGGCGCCCGCGACCGACCCGGCCGCGATGAAAACGATCGCTCCAACAAAACCCGGAGGCCCTTTGGACGACGACGTGCTCGACGGTCTCGTGCACGAGGTGAGGTCAGGCGCCGCAACGACGGTCGACCGCCCGAGCCGCTTCGCCGAAAGCAGCTTCACGGGCGCGACCGGCACCCGCCTCTTCAAGCTGTTCGAGCCGGCGGGCTTCGCAGGCCCATTGCCGATGGTCGTCATGCTGCA
>JGI24140J50213_10001478_pt1 | contig 10211 bp, 7 predicted proteins | sample BarGraIncu00222A_FD_50213 | JGI IMG/M metagenome (IMG submission 50213) | reverse complement strand
CTGGACCCCCAGCGGACCCACATCACCCGGGACATCGCCAACGAGTCCCGCATGCTCTACCGCACCCTGACGAGCTTCCCGGCCGCCAGCGGTAAGGCCGGCAGCACGCTCGTCGCGGATCTCGCGACCGACACGGGCACCGCCTCCGACGGCGGCAAGAGGTGGAGGTTCACCCTCAAGGACGGGGTGAAGTGGCAGGACGGGTCGGATATTACCTGCGCCGATCTGCGGTACGGGGTGTCTCGCACCTTCGCCACCACCGTCCTGACCGGTGGCCCGGGGTACGGCCCCCAGTTCCTTGACATCCCGACCGACCCCCAGGGCGGCTCCCGGTACAAGGGCCCGTACGTCGCTGACCCAGCCGGTCAGCGGCTGTTTGACAAGGCCGTCACCTGCGACAACAAGACGATCACCTTCACGCTGAGCAAGCCGGTGGCAGACTTCAACGAGGTTGCCAGCAGGCCCGACTTCGCGCCGTACAAGGCGGACGTGGATAAGGGTGACAAATCCAACTTCACCGTATTCTCCTCCGGCCCGTACCAGCTCCAGGGGCCCTGGACCAAGGGCCAGGGCGGCACCTTCGTGCGCAACCCGAACTGGAGCCCCACCACGGACACCATCCGCAAGGCATTCCCGGACAAGATCGTCCTGGCAGAAGGCCTGACCGATGTGGCCATCGCCCAGCGACTGATCAGCAACCAGCTGAATGACCAGTTCGCCGTGACCGATCGTAGTATCCCGCCGGAGCTGCGCCCCAATGTCAGCGTCAACCCCGCGATGAGTACCCGCTCGGAGAACGTGGACGGTCCCATCGTCGACTATCTCGTGCCGAGCTTCACGAAGGTGACCAGCCCGCTGGTGCGTCAGGCTCTGGCCGTCTCCACCAACAAGAGCAGCTGGGGGGCCGCCAGTGGGGGCCCCGGCGCCGCCAAACCTGCGCAGTCCATCGTCAGCCCCTCGGTCCCCGGTTACACGCCCGCCAACGTGTTCACCACTGCCGATGGTGGCGACCCGTCGAGGTCCAGGGCGCTGCTCGCCCGCGCTGGGGTCAGGCTGCCGTACCCGATCACGTACACCTACGTCGGTGACTCGCCCACCGCTCAGAGGTCTGCGGCTGCTTTGAAGGCCGGCTGGGAAGCCGGCGGTTTCTCCGTCACGCTGAGCGACCTGACGGACCCCGGCCACGCCGCGCTCCAGAACCCCGCCAACGCGAACAGGTACGATCTCACCTCGGCCAGCTTCGCTGCTGGCTGGCCGTCCGCGTCGAGTGTCATCCCCGCGCTGTTCGATAGCCGCGCCAACCTGTCGGCCGGTTTGAACGGCGCGGAAGTCGGGGCCTATCGCAACGACGCCGTGAACTCCGCGATCGACGCCGCCTACGCGCAGCGCGATCCGGGAGCCCGCGCCAAGATGTGGGGCGACATCGACAAGACCCTCGCCAAGGATGTCGCCTACATCCCGCTGGGCGCGCCGAGGCTCTTCTTGGCCTGGGGCTCGCGCGTTACGGGCTGGAGCGACAACTCTGTGGTCAGCGGCTACCCCGACCTGGCCTGTGTCGGCGTGGACGTGCGGGTGCACTAGGACAGGTCACCGGCTGCCACCGGGGGCGTTTCGACGCCCCGTCCCCTGAGCTGACCGGAATCACGTTTCAGGTTAGCTCCCGCGGAGGGTACGCTTTTGTGGCGTCGAGAGGGGTCGGCCATGAGCATCACCGGCCGGCCACCCAGAGGAGTTACGCCTTGCGCGCTAGAAGAGGCAGCGTCGCTGTCGTCGTGGGTCTGGGACTCATCTTGGTGTCCGCGTCGTGCTCACCGCTGAGCGCTGTCACCGCCGGAGCCACCTCGCCGGCGGCGACAACAGTCGGCGGGACCCTGCATGTTCTGCGCCAAGGTCCCGTCGGCACCTGGGACCCGCAACGACTCATTGACGGAACCGACATGGCCTTTGCGGGACGGGTCTTTCAGCGGACCCTGACGGCGTGGGCACCGGCGACCCATCAAGATACGATGCCGGCTCTTGCGCCCGACCTGGCCACCGACACGGGGAAGGTAGCCGCGGGGGGCAAGTCGTGGAGCTTTACCTTACGCAGTGACGTCACCTGGCAGGACGGTAAGCCGGTCACCTGCGCCGACGTGAAGTACGGAGTATCACGCACCTTCGCGACCACCGAGATCACCGGTGGTCTTACCTACGCCCTGGACTTCCTGGACGTGGCGTACAACGCGGACGGTACGAGCACGTATGCGGGTCCGTACGCCAAGACTGGCCGGAGCGCGTTCGACAAGGCGGTGAGCTGCGCGGGGCAGACCATCACGTTCAAGCTCGCCAGGGCCGTGCCGGACTTCAACCAGGTGGTGGCCCTGTCGGCATTCGCGCCGGTCCGTTCCGATATGGACCGTGGGGCCAAGTCCTCAACCCAGATCTTCTCTGATGGTCCCTACATGCTCAAGGGCGCCTGGCAGGTGGGAAAGGGCGCCACGTTCGTGCGCAACCCGGCATGGCGTTCCGCCAGCGATCCGATCCGCAAGGCGCGTCCGGCTGAGGTGCTGTACCAGGAAGGGGTGCCGGTTGAGACTGTGCTCGCCAGGATCATGACCAATGCGGGCCCGGACTCCCTGGCGGTGACGGCCGACTCCGCCCCGCAGGTGCTGCAGAACGACATCATGTCTAGCCCCGCGATCACCGCCCGCTCCTCAAACCCGCGAGGGCCGTTCGTGGACTACCTTCTGCCCAACTTCAGCNGGCCGGCGATGAGTAACCCCTCGGTCCGCCAGGCGCTGGCGATGTCCACGAACAGGACGGCTTACGTGACGGCCCTGGGCGGAGCCTCAGCGGCAGAACCTACCTACGCGATGATCAACAAGTCCCTGCCTGCCTATCGCGCCTTCAACCCCCTGGACGTCCCGCTTCAGGGGGACGTCGCCAAGGCCCACACGTTGCTTCAGGCTTCGGGGCTGACTCTGCCGGTCAAGATCACGGTGGCCTACCGCAAGGGCTCGCCCTCGGACAATGCCATGGCCGCTTTGCGGCAGGGATGGCAGGCCGCCGGGTTCGCGGTCACCCTGGTGGGTATCGAGAAGGACTACTTCACGACGATCGCCTCGGTGGTGAACAGCCGCAACTACGACGTGATGTGGGCGGTGGGCTCTGCCCAGTGGCCATCGGGTTCCAGCGTGATCCCGTCCCTGTTCGACAACCGGCTGAATCTCAGCGCCAGCACGTCCGGCCAGGACTACGGCCGGTACGCCAATGCCGCCATCAATGCCAGAATCGATGCTGCCGGGCTGATCGCCGCCGCGCCGCGCCGGGAGCAGGCCTGGGGGGANCTGGACCAGTCGCTGGCCGCCGACGTGGCCGCTATCGCGTTNAGCAACTCCAAGTCGGTATTCGTGCATGGCGCCGGGGTGACGAACTACATCGACAACCAGGCACTCTTTGGTACGGTCGACCTCGCGACGGTGTCGCTTCGGTGAGTGGCCGCCTCAGGTCAGAGGTCGCCAGGGACACCGGCCGGGCGGTAAGGCTCCTGTTCGTTCACGCGCACCCCGATGATGAGACGCTGACCACCGGGCTGACCATGGCCAGCTACGCCTCGCGCCACCACGACGTCCACCTGCTCACCTGCACCCTGGGTGAGCAGGGCGAGGTGATCCCGCCCGAGCTGGCCCACCTCGCCGCCGACCGCGATGACACCCTTGGCCCCTATCGCAGACAGGAGCTGCAAGCCGCCATGTCGGTGCTGGGGGTCACCCACTCGGTCCTGGGGCAGGATCCGGCCCGCGGCGTGCTCTCACGGTATCGAGACTCCGGCATGGCCGGCACGGCTGGCGCCCGGCACCCGGATGCCTTCGCGGCCGCCGACCCCGCCGAGGCCACCGCAATGGTGGCCGCGCACATCAGGGCACTGCGGCCGGACGTCGTGGTGACCTACGACGCACACGGCGGCTACGGTCATCCCGACCACATCGCGACCCATCGGGTCACGATGGCAGCTCTGTCGGTACTGGCTGGCGAGGCGCAGGTCGGCGGCATGGGCCTACCGGCAGTCTTCTGTATCCTCACCCCGTCGAGCTGGGCCCGCCAGGACCGAGCCTGGCTGCGTGACAATATGGTCTCGAAGCAATCGGACTGTGTTGTCCCGCAACAGGATGAGCCATATCCACCATCGGTGGTGGCTGACGCGAGCGTTACCCATGTAGTGGAGGATCCGACGTTGGTCCAGATGCAGAGCAGGGCGCTGGCCAAGCACGCAACCCAGGTCGTCGTCTACGAGGGCTACTACGCGCTGTCCAACCACGTCGCGAGCCGGCTCAGCGGCCGTGAGGGCTTCGCACAGGTCAACCCCGTGACCGGCGCACTGGTGCCGGCCAAGCTTGGCGCCCCGGCGGTCAGGGGCCTGCTCGACACAGAAACGCGGGAAGACCCGCGGGGCGCTCGATGAGCCAGAGCACGCCGGGCGGGCAGGACACGGACCGCCCGGATGTCGACACCTTCCGGCGGGCGATGGGCCGCTTCGCCACCGGCGTGAGCATGCTGACTACCCGGACCCGCGATATCGACCATGCGATGACCGCAAGCGCGCTGACCTCCGTGTCGCTCGAGCCCATGCTGCTGCTGGTGTGTATTGACCGTGAGGGGCGCTTTCATGACGCCGTGATCGATGCCGGATTCTGGGGTGTCAGCGTGTTCTCCGCCGCCCAGAGGCCAGCTGCCGACTGGCTGGCGACACGAGGGCGACCGCTGCATGGCCAGCTCGATCGCATTGCCCATCAGTATGGTCCGGTGACCGGGGTGGCCCTGTCCACGGATGCACTGTCCACCTTCGAGTGCCGAACCGCGGCGGTGCACCGGGCCGGGGACCACGCCATTGTGGTCGGTGAGGTGGTGTCGGTGGCGAGCAGGCCACAGTCAGCCGAGGCCCTGGTGTACTACCGGGGTCGGTACGACACCCTGGCATAGCGGCGCCCAGAGCAACGTCGGGATTCGCACAAAGGTCTCGGCCGCGCACTGCTGCGGTGCTGACGGCTCACCTGGCCAGATAGTCATACTCATGGTGAGTGCTGAAGCCCAGTCGTTCGTACAGGCCTCGGGCAGGGGCATTGGCTTTCAGCGCCTGCAGATACACCGACCGGATACCACGGGAACGTGACGCGTCGCCCAGCGCGCCCATGAGCTGCACCGCCACCCCGCCCCGACGATGTTCGGGCGCCACACGCAGTGCGAACACCCCGGCCCAGCTCTTGGCGAAGACGATCCTTGCTAGGCCAATGACCGCGCCGTCGACCTCCAGGCGGGCGAACAGCTGGTCGGGTGAACCGGTCACGACGGCCCGGGCGCTGGTGGGGAGCGCGTCGTGGCCCTCCTGTGCGGCCCACGCCTGCCACCACCTGGGCGAGAGGGTGGACTCCAGCCGGACCTGGGCTCCAGAGGGATGGGGGAGCTCGGGCGGCAGGGACGTGATGGGTGCGGTGAGCACCGCAGACCTCTTGAACGGTAGGTAGCCGCGTGCCAGCAGGTCGCGCCCGAGGGGGTCGTCGTGGACCGCGAAGCCTGCAGGGCCAAAGAGGGCGAACTGGGGCGCCAGCCCCCGCTGGTCGTACCAGCTTTCGCACGTCTCGACCGCCTCGGACAACGACACACCTGGATCACCAAGTGGCAGAACCGAATTGGCTCTGCAGGTGAAGCCGCCGGCGGCCCGCAGGAGCCAGCCACCAAGCTCGCCGCGTTCGAGGGGCGGTAACCCCTCGACCGTGATCGCCTCCAGGTCGTGCATCGAGATGGCTAGGTGCGGGGCGCCGCGGCGGACGGGCCGAGGCGGGACCTCCTTGGCCGCCACGATCAGTGCCCGATCGATCGTCTCTACGCCGTGTCGGGTCCGGACCGAGACGGTGTTGGCGTTTATCGCCTCGATCTCGCCCAGAGCATCGGTGACGCCGTCCTTGATGCGGCGCCTGACCACTGCACGCATGCCGGGCCGTAGTTCTTCCACGGGGTCTGAGTCGGTCATGGCTGGAGCGTTCACTTCTTTCGATGGGCGTTTCTGTCGTGGCTCACCCCCTCGTGCCGGCGGGATGACGAATTGGGCGCATAATAGGAGTCGTCTGCCAGCCGCCCTTCAGGAGGACCACTCACTATGACTTATGTCATCGCTCTACCTTGCGTCGACGTCAAGGACAAGGCCTGTATCGAGGAATGTCCCGTTGACTGCATCTACGAGGGTGAGCGCACGCTCTACATTCACCCTGACGAGTGCGTCGACTGTGGCGCGTGCGAGCCGGTATGCCCGGTTGAGGCCATCTTCTACGAAGATGACACCCCCGAGCAGTGGAAGGACTTCTACAAGGCCAACGTTGAGTTCTTCGACGACCTTGGGAGCCCCGGCGGCGCCGCCAAGCTCGGCAAGATCCCCAAGGACCACCCGCTGGTCGCTGCTCTGCCGCCGCAGTCGCACGAAGAGTAGGGCCGATTAGTCAGCACGACAATGGGCTATGACCTCGACGCGTGCGATGAATAGCCTTCCAGATTTTCCCTGGGACTCGCTTGCTCCGTACAAGGAGCGGGCGAGTTCTCATGCCGGGGGGCTCGTCGACCTCTCGGTGGGAACGCCGGTTGACCCGACCCCGGATGTTGTCCGGGCAGCCCTCATCGCCGCTGCCGATGCCCACGGCTACCCCCAGACCTGGGGGACCCCTGTCCTTCGCGAAGCGGTCGCTGCATGGTTTGAACGCCGTCGTGGGGTCCCGGGCCTGAATCCCGATGGCGTCCTGCCTACGGTGGGCAGCAAGGAGCTGGTGGCCTGGCTGCCCACGTTGCTGGGCGCCGGCCCCGGTGACGTTGTCGCCTTCCCCGCCCTTGCCTACCCGACCTATGACGTGGGTGCCCGACTTGCCGGCGCGACGCCGCAGCCGTTGCAGGCTCTGACCGGCCTGGGCCCCATGACGTCCGGCAAGACACCGAAGCTGCTCTGGGTCAACAGCCCCAGCAATCCCACCGGCCAGGTCCAGGGCATCGGGCAGCTTGCCAAGATCGTGCGGTGGGCGCGTGAGCATGCCGTGATCGTCGCCAGTGACGAGTGCTATGCCGAGCTGGACTGGCGGGTCGCCGACACGGCAACCCGGTCAGGCCTGCCCGCCCCCGGATCTATCCCGAGCATCCTGGACCCGCGGGTCTGTGACGGAAGTCACCAGGGCCTGCTGGCGGTCTACTCACTGAGCAAGCAGAGCAACATGGCCGGTTATCGCGGCGCGTTCGTGGCGGGGGATCCGGTGCTCGTTGGCCGGCTGCTCCAGATCAGGAAGCACGCCGGGATGATGGTCCCCTGGCCGGTTCAGCAGGCTATGGTTGCGGCTCTGAGCGACGACACCCACGTGGCTGCGCAGAAGGCACGCTACGGGTTACGCCGCGACCTGCTGACAACCGCGCTAGGCAGCGCCGGATACCGAATTGAGCACTCGGAAGCGGGTCTTTACCTCTGGACGACCTGGGAAGGCTCCGATTCAGATCGTCCCCGAGGCGCCGTCACCGGCCCGTCCCGGGAGGTTGGTTCTAGCTGGTCGCTGGTTTCGCAGATGGCTGACCTGGGCATACTCGTGGCGCCGGGCAACTTCTACGGCGCGGCTGGCGGGCGCCATGTGCGCATCGCTTTGACAGCTACCGATGAACGCGTCGCGGCCGCGGTGGGGCGTTTGGCCTGAGTCCGGACGAGGTGTGGACAAGGCACCCGATGGTGTCCAAGACTTGACTTCAGGTCTCGCGCCCCATGTTGCTGGAGTAGCGTGACCGAATCGCATGACCCGGCAATGGAGCCGGCATACAAGGAGGTCTACCACTTCATGAGTATCGACACAGCTGATGCAATCCTGCGCACCGGTGATCAGGAACTTGCTTGTCCGCTGATCCATGCTACAGAGGGAAGCGACGCTTACGACATCTCCAAGCTGCTGAAGGAGACCGGTCGAGTCACCCTCGACCCGGGCTTCGTCAATACCGCTTCCTGCCGTTCGGCGATTACCTACATCGACGGTGACGCCGGCATCCTTCGCTACCGCGGATACCCGATCGAGCAGCTAGCCGAGAACTCCACATTCCTGGAGACCTCCCACCTCCTTATCTACGGCGAGCTTCCGACCGCCNACGAGCTGGCCGACTTCGACGCCCGGATCCGCCGCCACACACTGCTGCATGAGGACCTGCGCAGCTTCTTCGGGGGCTTCCCCAGAGACGCGCACCCGATGCCCGTGCTGTCTTCGGCTGTCTCGGCACTGTCAACGTTCTACCAGGACAGCCTCGACCCGTTTGACGCTGAGCAGGTTGAGATGTCCACCATCCGCCTGATGGCAAAGCTGCCCACGATCGCGGCCTACGCCTACAAGAAGAGCATCGGACAGCCGTTCTTGTATCCCGACAACTCCTTGTCTCTGGTAGAGAACTTCCTGCGCATGACCTTTGGCTTCCCGGCCGAGCCTTATGACTTTGACCCGATCAAGGTCAAAGCGCTTGACCAGCTGCTCATCCTGCACGCCGACCATGAGCAGAACTGCTCCACCTCGACCGTGCGTCTGGTCGGTTCCTCACACGCCAACCTGTTCGCCTCGGTCTCGGCCGGGATCAACGCCCTGTTCGGGCCCCTGCACGGGGGTGCCAACCAGGCAGTGTTGACGATGCTCGAGCAGATCCAGGCCGAAGGCGGCGACGTTGACGAGTTCGTGCGCAAGGTCAAGAACAAAGAGGGTGGGGCCAAGCTCATGGGCTTCGGGCACCGGGTCTACAAGAACTACGACCCGCGTGCGGCGATCATCAAGAAGACCGCCGACCAGCTCCTCGAAAGCCTGGGTCACCGTGACGAGCTTCTCGACATCGCGTTCAAGCTCGAGCAGGTGGCGCTGTCGGACGACTACTTCATCGAGCGCAAGCTGTACCCGAACGTGGACTTCTACACCGGGCTGATCTATCGCGCGATGGGTTTCCCCCCGAAGATGTTTACCGTGTTGTTCGCCCTCGGCCGGCTGCCGGGCTGGATCGCCCAGTGGCGAGAGATGATCCAGGACCCCGACCTGAAGATTGCCCGCCCGCGCCAGCTCTACGTCGGGCCGAACGAGCGCAAGTACGTTCACGTCGGCAGGCGCTGACCGAGTCGTGGGCGCATCCCCAGTCCTGCGGGTCTGGGGGGATGCCACGCTAACGCCGCGCCCTTGGTGGTACTGGCAGCCAGATGCTGGCCCGGGCGATCTGGCGGGAGAAGCCCAGGGAACCTGACAACCCGCAGCAACGCCCGTCACACCCCTGAGGGGATGTGACGGGCGCCTGTGTTACCTGCAGGCGGGTGCTCACCGCTATCGCGCGCCTAGAGGTCGGCCACGGCCGCCATCCAGTCCAGGGTCGGGGCCAGAACCGCGTGGTAAGCGTCCAGCGAATGTCCGACATTCTGGACGATATAGGGCTGGATGCCGGGTATGTTCTGCTCCTTGCGCAAGAACTGTCTGGCTTGGGGATAGGACTGCGGGTCCGTGTTCGAGCTCATGACCAGCAGATGTACGCGCGCCGGCGGGCGATTCTCGACCAGCCACATGGGCGAACTCTGGTGGTACAGGGTCGGGGACGCCTTCAGGAGCTGAGTCAGGTTGCCGGTGAACGAGTCCGGCGCGGGGTTGAAGTACCCCTCGATAGAGGCGCCGGCGCCGAAACGCGACGGGTCGCGCAGATGCAGCATTGCCGCGCAGTAGCCGCCGGTAGACCAGCCCATGACGCTCCAGCGCCGGCCATCGGCGGTGACTCGAAGCGTTGAGGTAGCCCAGTTCCGCACGTCCTGGTTGAGCCAGGTGAAAGCCTGGGTGCCGCCGGGGTAGTCGAGGCACTCGGTCTCCACCGGCAAAGCCACGTTGATCTCAGGGAACACTGCCACGAAGGGGGCCACCCGGCCGCTGCGGATCTCTGCACTGGCGATGGTGGCGAAGTTGAGCCGGTCGATCACAGGCTGGATGTGGACGTCCGCGCCGCCGAGCACCATCACGACGGGAAAACGGGTCTTGGCGTACTGGCGGTCGTGATACTGCGGTGGCAGCCAGGTGATCACGGTCTGGGTGATGCCCGACACCCCGCCCTTGAGGGTGATTGTCTCGAAGCGTCCGATGTCGGAGGCAGATCCAGAGGTCAGCGGCACGATGGGTCGACGCGTGCCCACAACCGCGTGCAGCCCCAGACGCGCCCCCGCC
>JGI24140J50213_10001477_pt1 | contig 10214 bp, 11 predicted proteins | sample BarGraIncu00222A_FD_50213 | JGI IMG/M metagenome (IMG submission 50213) | reverse complement strand
GACTGGGGCAGAAATTTTTACATGACTAGGCCGACAAACAGCGGAAAAATTCCCCCGTCGTTGCCGGCAAACGAATTCTTGCTCAGCCTCGACAGGCAGTCCTGTGTCTAGGCTGGATGCCGGCTTTCCCGCATGGCGGATTCATTTTGATGTTGCAAAAGAATCCGGAAGGGTAGCCCGTGCGTGATCAACAGCAGCGGCACCACGAAAGTCGGGATGACGTAGGCGGCTCCCAACTGCCCCGCCAGCAACCCGCCGGCATTGCCCTCGCCGAAGCCGCTCACGCGCCCGCGGTGGCGCAGGCGCTCGATTCCATCGGGCGCGAGACCAGCCGTGCCGCCTTGCGCAAAATCATGACCCAGGCTCTGGCATCAGGACTGCTCAAAGGCCGCGCCGCCGAATTGGCGGAGCAGTTCAGTGGGCTGCTCTGGGGCAATTTGATGGTCAGCCTGCTGCTCGGCGTCGCCGAGCGACCAGCCCAGCGCGAAATCGCGGGACGTGCCCGCGAGGCGGCGGCCGCCTTCCTGCGACTTCATCCGCCGCCGGATGACCGCGCGTCACCGGACAAGAGCCTCCTCCGTTCCGATTGAATCGGAACGGAGGCTCTATATTTTATTTGACGCGTTTTCTTTACGCGAGCCGGTATCCACCCCGGATCAAGTCCGGGGCAGCCTTTTGCTGCAAAACGCTTTAGCTTTCGCGTTTCCGAAAGGCGGCCTCTCCGGCGTCCGATACCTTCACCCATTTCGGGTCGGGCGCGGCATCGGGGACGTAGCTGTCGTTCCAGTTCCACCATTTGTACGGCCGGCTCTGCGGGGTGCCCTCCGGCGAGTCCTCCCAGGTTTCCTGACGCCCGAGCGCCGTCATGTCGAGGTAGCTCCAAATGGTGCCCATCGCCTCGTCGCCGCGGCTGTTGATGAAGTAGGTACGGAAGATGCGCTCGCCGTCGCGGATGAATGCATTGTGGCCGTGCCATTCATCGACTCCGAAGTCGGCATCGAAGCTGTCTGAAATGGAAACCCAAGGGATGTCCCAGCCCATCCGCGCCTTCAGGCGCGCGATGTCGGCCTGCGGTGCACGCGAGGCATACACCAGCGTCGTGTCGCGCGCGTTGAGGTGGGCCAGGTGAGCGACCTGGTCGGCCCCCAGCGAACAACCAATGCAGGCATGCTCCGGCCAGCCATGAACGCCGGGCTCGAAGAAGGCGCGGTAGACGATCAACTGACGGCGGCCCGCGAACAGATCGAGCAGGCTCGCTTTGCCCTCGGGCCCGTCGAACATATAGGCCTTTTCGACGGCCATCCACGGCATCCGCCGCCGCTCGGCGGCCAGCGCGTCGCGGGCGCGGGTCAGGGCCTTCTCCTTGACCAGAAGCTGCTCGCGCACAGCCTCCCACTCTTGCGGCGATACGATCTTTGGCGTGTTCATGGCGTGCTCTCCTTCGCTGTCGGTCATGGGCTGATTTTGCCGCCGGAGGCCAAAGGGTGGGAGTGACAAGTGTGACGCGATTCATGATCCGGCCGACGCGATCACGGCACTGTCACCGTCATTCCCGTTCGGCCTACGCCATTATCGGCGCCGGCTGCGTTTCCCCCTTGGGAAACGGCCGGAAGGTCATTGCGATCAGGAACGCGCCAAGTCCTACCGCCCATGAACCGATATAGAGCCAAGCGTAGCTGGCAAAGGTGTCGTAGATCAGACCGCCGGCGAGCGGCCCGGTCGCCATGCCGAGACTGCCGGCCATCGCCGTTCCGCCGATCACCGTGCCCATGATCCGCATCGGAAAATTCTCGCGCATCAACACCGCATAGAGCGGCATGGTGCCGGCATAGATGAACCCGAACACCGCCGCCACCGCGTAGAATGCGGCAAGCTCGCGCACAAAGACATAAGCGAGCGCGCCGAAGGCTTGCGCGAGCAATCCTGCGACCAGCACACGCTTGGCGCCGAAGCGGTCGCCGAGCAGGCCGAAGGCGATGCGGCCGCCCATCCCCGCCAGCCCCTCGACACTGTAGATCGTGACCGCGGCCATCATCGGAATCCCGCAGGTGACCGCATAGCTCACAGTGTGGATGATCGGCCCCGAATGCGTGGCGCAGCACAAAAAATTCGTCGCGAGCAGGATGATGAATTGCGGCGAGCGCACCGCTTGCGCGACCGACATCTGCGGTGACGGCGCGTCGTCGCCGGCCGCAGCGACGTCCGCGCTCTCGAGCGCCGGCGGGCGACGCACCAGCAGCGACACCGGGATCATGATGGCGGCGACAACGATGGCCATCACCTGCATCGAGGTTCGCCAGTCATGGTTCGAGACCAGCCAGGCGGCGAGCGGCGACATGATCATCGGCGCCATCCCCATCCCGGCCGAAACCAGCGAGACCGCGAGGCTGCGATGGGTATCGAACCAGCCGGTGACGCACGCCATCATCGGCGCAAAGATCGCGGCGGTCGAGCCGCCGACCATCAGCCCGAACATGATCTGAAACGAAAGCAGCGACGGCGCCCGGCTCGCCAGCGCGAGGCTCGCCGCCAGCACGATCGACCCGGTCAGCACCACCGGCAGCGGCCCGAACCGGTCGGACAGGGTGCCCCAGATCATGCTGGTGAACGCCATGGCGAGGAAGCCGATGGTCATGGCGCTGGACACGCCGGTGACCGACCATCCGGTATCCTGTGTCATGGGCCGAAGGAAAACCGGCAACGAAAACATGCCGCCGATGGCGACGCAGCCCAGCACGCCGCCCGCCGCGACAATCACCCAGCGATAGCTGGAGTTGGTCATTCGTGGTCTCCCATGCAGTTCTATCCTGTTGGAAGACGAACGGAACATCAGGGAACCGACAGCTTGATGTGGCTGCCCGATTATTTCTCTATCGCCGGTGGCTAACGGCTACCGCTGGCGGCAAACAATCTCCTGGCCCAGGCCGACAGCGCTAACGCCAGCGCGCCGACACCGGCGACGAACCAGAACCCCGCATCAAGCCCGTTCCACTCCGCAATTATCCTCCAAATGTCGAGGACGGCAATGAGCGCGAATAGTGTGCCCGCTGTCACGAGATAGGCCTTCATCCGTGTTTACGTTCACCGAAATTCACCGGGCCTCCTCCGGCCTCGAACTGCTCAACGGCTGATACCGCATCCCAACGGCGCGAGTTTCAGCTTGGCCGATGTCAATCGGCGGCTTCTGTTTCCAGAACGTCCCCTTGCATTTGGCCGCCGTCAAGCCGTCGAGTTGTTCGGTAACGGCCAGGCGATAGGCCATGATGTCGATGGAACAGCTTCGAAAACGCGGCTGCAGTCTCGTAGCCGACTCGGCTCGCAATCTTTGCAATCCCCTCGTCGCTTGATTCGAGCAGAAAAGCAGCCTCCGCCATTCGGCGCGCGATCAGATAACGGCGCATGGACTGGCCGACGAGCCTGGTGAAGCGAGCCGAAAACGCTGAGCGACCGAGCCCCACGCGGCGCCCGAGGTCGTGAAGGGTCCAGGGCCGATCCGGTTGTTCGTGGATCAACTGAAGCGCCGGTCCGATATGCGGGTCCGCCATCGCCCCGAGCCATCCGCCTTCGCCGGGACGGAGAGACTTGATCCAGCATCGCAATACCTCGACGAAGAGCACTTCTGTCATTCGTGAGAGCGCGACGCGTTGGCCGGGGCGCTCAACCGCCGACTCGCTCACCATGCGTTGCAGGATCGCGTCGAGCCAATCGTCGTCCGTCTTCGGCTTCAGGAGAAGCAGGGGCGGAAGTAACTCCAGCACGCGACCGCGCACGGGCTTCGACAGAGTGAAATGTCCACAGATCATCGTCGAGAACGGCGGCGCGCCGCCTCCGTGACGAACGACGCCCAGATGGGCGGGCGGGCGATCTAGGTCCCGAATCGGGAACGGCTTCGTCCGGCGATCCGAATAAATCACATGGGACTCGCCGCGTGTGATGACGACAAAGTCACCCCCGTTCATGCGGAGCTTTTGTCCCTGTTCGAGTGCGAGGGTCGCTGACCCGCGACTGAGATAATGGAACACGGCGTCGGGGCACGCAGGCAATGCCAGACTCCAGGGATGGCCGAGTTCGTAGTGGAAGAGCAGGGTTCCGCCAAGGCGAACGCGATCGAGCACTTCGGCGAGGATGTCCATGCCTCAATGCTAGTCCGGTGGACGGTCAGACACAACACTCGGACGATTGGGCCTATCGTCCGAAAACTCCCCGTACTACTTCGCGTGACAGCAGGCCGACACGTTGTGCGGCGATCCCATTTCGCAAAACGGCGGATGGAAGAACCGCGACTTTGCAAAACGCCTGTCCATTCCTCGGATCTGCGTCCGACATCCCCTAAGGAACAATCAATGCGAAATCTTCTAGTCTCCGCGGCCACCGTCCTCTTGGCCGGAGCAGCTTTTGCCGCCCCTGCCCAATCGGCTGATCTGCCCAAGGGAGCGGCTCACAATATCGTACTCGTACACGGCGCTTTCGTCGACCAGACAAGCTGGCAGCCCGTTGCCGATATCCTCACGAAGAAGGGTTACAATATAACGCTGGTCGAAAATCCGCTCACGTCCCTAGCTGCGGACGTCGCGGCCACCAAACAGGCGCTGGCAAAGCAAGACGGCAGGACGGTTCTCGTCGGCCATTCCTGGGGCGGCGTGGTCATCACGCAAGCAGGCAACGATCCCAAGGTCTCCGCGCTGGTCTACGTCTCCGCATTCGCGCCGGACGTGGGAGAATCCCTGGCGACGCTGGCCAATGGCGGTCCGCCAACCGAAGGCACCAAGGCGATTCATCCCGACAACAAGGGCAACCTCTACATCGATCCCAAGGTGTTTCCTTCGGCGGTCGCGGCTGACCTTCCGCCAGAGATTGCCGAATCCCTAGCCAACTCCCAACTCCCGCTGAACCACACGGCTTACGAGGCTCCGGTCGACATCGCAGCCTGGCGCGACAAGCCGACGTTCTATGTGATCAGCACAAAGGACAAGGTACTCGCACCGGAGGCCCAGAAGATGTTCGCAGCCAGGATCAAGGCCCAGACGACGGAGGTCGCCGGCAGCCATGCTTCGCTCGTCGTCCATGCGCAGGAAGTCGCTGCGGCGATTGAAAAGGCCGCGCTCGCGAAGTGACGAGATTGCTCCCGGCGCCCTCGTGCCGGGAGCACCCGCGCTTGCCTTAATTCATGAGAGTTGTTGCGGAGAAAAAAATGACAATCGCAAAGGTCGAGGTGGAACGTTTCAGCTCACGTGTTCCAAACCATTCGACGCCGTTGTAGCCGCGCTCAAGGCAGCGGTCGTGCAACCTGACATGATCGAGTTTTTCAAAGCGACGAGGGCTGCAAATTCCGTCGCGGATTTGGAGCGCGTTCCACTTATTATGAAAGAAATGGTCAAGCACGTTCCCGACGCTGGATCGTACGCTCCGGTTACACTCCTTCTTGATGAACGTCGCGACGGGGTACAGGTCTCCTACGACAAAATGGAGAGTTATCTGCTTCCTTATGGCAGCTTGGACGCTCTTGCCGTCGCCCGCAATCTTGATGCGAAAATCACGACCTTGCTACGCGAATGCGCAAGCTAAATCGCGGAACGCGAGAGCAAACTTCGTGACGCAAGCCAGACGAACCAAGAACGCCATTCCATCCGAAGGCAACTGGGCAGGGTTTTGGTGCAACGACGCGATCGACCGAAAACTGCACGATATAGCTGCATCGGGACCGGTCGTCCTCGCGCCCGACCTTTCGCGGCTCAAGGTCGTCGGACTGACGCGTGATGTAGCCGAATCCTACGCCCCAATGAATATTACGGTGTCCTATGCAGGACAGGACGGGACGCCAAAACCATTTCTGATGATCATCTACTTGATCAAGGTCGAGAAGGATTGGAAGGTCGCTTCCGAGATCATCCTGCCGGTCCCGCCTACACGGGCCGTCCAAGCTGGCGGGTGAGACGCGCAGAAGTCGACAGCAGGATGTACGCGTCAGCAAATTTTTTAAAGCGGCGCCACTTAGCCGATCAGCCGACGGCGGCATCCAAAGCGATCTTGGAAAGCGGAGCGTTTGACTAACCGCATCTCATAAAAAGCCCCGGACGATGCCGGGGCTTTCAAGCCGAGTTTCCGATCAAATCAGTAGCGGGCGACCGCCGGTCCGCCGAACTTGTAGTTCAGGCGCGCGGTGAAGAGATCGACATCCTCCTTGACATGGTCGGCGATGAGGAAGCCGGTGGCTGAATTGACGTCCCGGTTGCCCATGAAGAGATGATCGTATTCGAAGCCAAGCGACCAGTTTTGAGCGAAGGCGTATTCGACGCCGGCGCCAAGCGTGGCGCCCCAGCGGGATTCCCGCGCCGTATCGAACCCCATCAGCGGCGGCAGCGTCGAATTCGCCGTGTACTTGTTGTCCGTCACGGCGGCGCCGCCCTTCGCGTAGATCAAAGTACGGTCCCAGGCATAGCCGATCTGGCCGGTGAACAGGCCGAAGCTTTCAATCGTGGTCTGGTTGGTCTGGCCGGGAAACTGCAGGCTGGCATTGCTGCCCTTTAAATCAGCCCAGTTGCCCTGCGCTTCCAAACCGAAGACCCAGGAAGAATGCGTCTGCCAGCGATAGCCGACCTGTCCGCCGAATGTTCCGCCGGACGGATCGTGGCTGCCTTCGTTTCCGAAGCCATCCGCATTCCAGTTGACGCGACCGGTACCGCCGCCGCCGTTGATACCGACGTAGAGACCAGTCCAGTCGTAGACGGTCGCGACGACCACAGGCGCATACGCAGGGGCGCGAGCGGAAAAATCCGCGGCCAAAGCTGTGCCAGAGACCCCCACGGCAGCCAATCCAATCACGCCGGCGGCAACACGAATCTTCATGTGAGAACCCCTCAATGTCAAAAATCGCTCGTGACAACGATCACCAGATATTTTGACGAATCCGCGGCGGTATTGTTTCCAGGCCGAAACATGGAAGGCTTCTTTTTGAACGCAATTAATTTTTGGTAATTTTTAGCGATCCAGGCCAACCCGCGTTCCCGAGAGCGCGCGAAAGAGCGGCATTACCGTGACGCCGCATTTAATTAATTTGATGGCGCCACATCTGCGCCTATTTGTATTTCATCCGCCACGAACCGTCCCAATTTTCGGGCGGCGGATTCCGTTTCAAATCGGTCACTCGGGCAAGCATTGCGATCGAAGGGCCATCGTCCGGCACAGCCTCGAGCGCTGCCGCAAACGCCGCACGGGCCTCGTCCCAACGCTGCTCCCGATACGCTGTCAGTCCTGCTGCATAGCGCGCGCGCACCTGCGTTTGTTGAGGCGCGACAACGTCTTTCCTGCCCATGACCTCATAGACCGTCTGGTGATGGCTCTGGCCGGTGAGCACCACGCGATCGATCTCGCGGACCTCGAATTCAGCCGAGCACATGTTCGCGGTTGCCTCCGAGATCAGGCAACGGCTGCCATACACTTTGTTGGCACTTTCCAACCTTGCGGCGAGGTTCACTGTGTCACCCATCACTGTGAAGCTCATCATGTATTCCGAGCCGATACTGCCGACCAGCGTCTCTCCAGTCGCGATCCCGATCCTGAGATCGCAATCGACCGCGATCGTCCGCACACCAAGCAATTCCGGCAGCTCCTTGCGCAACCTCTCGAGGCGGCTGATCATGTCGATTGCGGCTGAGCAGGCGCATTTCGCCTGCTCAGTCTCCTCGACAAAAGGCGCTCCCCAATAGGCCATGATGCCATCGCCAATATATTTGTCGATTACACCGCGATTGGCATGGATAGGTTCGGACATGGTCGACAGATAGCGGTTCATGATCTTGACCAGCCCCTGCGGGGTGACGCCCTCGCTCAGCGCCGTGAAGCCTTTCATGTCGCAGAACATCACCGTCATTACCCGCCGCTGCCCCTCGGCGCCGGCAATCGCGGTTTCGTCAAGCAGGCCTTCGGCAATCCTGGGATCGATGTAGCGTCCAAAGGTCTCCCGGACCCGCTGGTTCTGTCGCAGCCGTTCGATCATACGATTGAACGCTGCCGAAAGTTGGCCGATTTCATCGTGCGTTGTCACGCTGATTGAACGGTCGAGTCGGCCGGCCTCAATCTCGCGGGTACCCTCCAGCAGACGCAGAACCGGACCGGTGATGCCACTGCCCACCATCATCGCGAACATGAAGCCGAGCACTGCCGCGACTCCCGTCGCGATCGCCGATACCCAAATCGCTTGCCGTTGTTCGCGAATGACGGTTGCAGCGCTCGCATGAACCTGATTCAGCATGTCAGTACGGATGCCGTCGATCTTGCGATCGAACTCCGCGCGTAATTCATCGGCGCCGGCGAGCGCCGATTTCGCTTGGTCGAAATTGCCCAAATCGAGTTGCTTCAGCAGGATCGCGTCTCGCTCGTCCAGTCGCTCACGAAGTTCATTGACAGCCATGTCGATGCGGTTATCGAGACGGCCGAGCGCGGCGTTATCCGATGGTGTCGACGGGTCATCTATGATCGCGGCGATCTGTTCGCGTGCGGCTTGCGCCTCGCGATCGATCTCGGGATTGATCGACTGGAAGGCCTTCAGATGCGCGGCGTAGCTCGCCTGGTCCGGCGGGTTCTCCATTTTGGCGATGATCATCTGCCGCACCTTCAGCCCTCGCTCGAGCGACCGGACATTAGCCCGCGCGAGGTCTCCATAAGCGGGGACGTAGCGATTGGTTAGTTCATCGAGCAGATGGCCCACGCGTGCCGCCATGATCATCGACAGCGACGACGTGATCACGGCCAGCACAATCAGTCCGGCGGCGATGCCGACAATCTTCTGTTTGATGGATCTTCGAAACATGCCCCAAGGCCCGAACCGGAAAAGGCGCAGAATGACGACTTTTTGTGCTGCACGAAAGCCGTTTGTCGCTCCCGCCTTGGGCTAACGCCGACATGGTACACGGAGGACTTCGCTGAACTGGCGACGCCGTCCTGTACGCTTGCGATCGGCAGCAAGCGCACCATGGACACGTTCGGCGCCGGGGCGGCTCGCCCCGCCGACAACCATAGCGCGATCATCGAGTTCCGCGTCGATGATGTCGACCAGGAATATGAAAGACTGGAGAAGGTGATCAGCGACTTTGTGCAGCGGCCGACCACCCAACCATGGGGAAACCGCTCCTTGCTGTTTCGCGACCCCGACGGGAATTTGATCAATTTCTTCACGCCGGTCAGCGCGGAGGCGATCAAAAAATACGATCGCTAGAAAGCCTACTCAAATCCGGTAGCTGACGCCGTTTATTCCTATCACTCCCACTCGGACACCTTGAGGCCCCCTCGATGGGACAATTATTAGGCCAGGCCGCTCGATGCCATACGTGCTTGATGCAAATGCCCCGGTTGTTCCCACTGCCTGCGCAGTGAGTGGTGCTCACATCGTCGGACCCAGGAACTTAAACGGCTCAGCCTCCTGGAAATTCGCCGTCGCATCGCCGGAAAAGGTGCGCGACTGTTGAGGTCCCAGATCGAGCTTCTTCACCTTTCCCTTCTCAGGTGAGAAGTCGATCGCCTTGAGATCCACCCAGAATGTGTTCGGCGTTAGCACGGATTCAAAGAAGTAGAGCTTGCGCTGATGGTCGGCGACGGTGCGCCACCGCGTCGAGGAAATATTCGGCTGGTCCGGCGTCGAAATGCCGAATGGCACAGACACGTTGCGGATCACGCTGAAGACGCTGGCCACGGCGCGGTCAGGATCTTCATCTTTCGGGATTGCGTTGACGTAGAAAGACGCCCGCGCGAACCGATCTGCGGCGCGGTTCGTGCCCGGCAGCATTACCGTGCCGCCGATCTCCTTCCAGTATTCGTTCAGCGCCAGTTGCTGTTCAAAGATGGGGGAATTGGTCATCACCTGGTACTTCCGGTCGTGATGGATGACCGGCTTGCCGTTGATGTATTCGACGATCGCGCTGTCACCTGTGGCATCCGAGATCGACAGGTGAAGCGTGGTGAGCAACTTCTGCCCGGGTACGTTGTCCGTGACGATCGTGAAAGTATCCTTCTCAAGTATCTCAACCGCCTGCTGAACGGTCGCGAAATTGTCAAGGACATATTGTGCCCAGGCGGCGATGGACAGGCCCGGCTTGCTGGAGTCGAACTTTGGATATTCGGATTCCGAGAGCCAGAGGGCGTTGGCGACAAGTCCCGCCTCGTTCATGCCGTCCGACGTCGAAACCTCATAAGCGGAAGCAATTACGCTGCCATATTTG
>JGI24140J50213_10001476_pt1 | contig 10220 bp, 9 predicted proteins | sample BarGraIncu00222A_FD_50213 | JGI IMG/M metagenome (IMG submission 50213) | reverse complement strand
CCCCGCCGAGACGACGACGCATTGACATTGCCGGCCCTTCGGGCTGCGCGGAGCGACGCCGAGGGCACAATGCGCGAATGACCGAGAGAGTCATCATCCCCGTCGCCGATCACCGGGACGTCGCCCCCCTGCCGGTGATCCCCGCCACCCCCGCCGCGCCGACCGGCGAAGTGCTCGACCGCCTGCAGCGGCCGCTACACGATCTGCGCATCTCGGTCACCGACCGCTGCAACTTCCGCTGCGGCTACTGCATGCCGAAGGAGGTCTTCGACAGGCGCTACCCGTTCCTGCCGCACTCGTCTTTGCTCAGCTTCGAGGAAATCACTCGCGTCGCCCGGCTCTTCGTCGCGCACGGGGTGCGCAAGATCCGTCTGACCGGCGGCGAGCCGCTGCTGCGTCGCGACCTCGAACGCCTCGTCTCCATGCTCGCCGAGCTTCGCAGCGTCGAAGGCGACCGGCTCGACCTGACGCTGACGACGAACGGCTCGATCCTCGCGAAGAAGGCACGGGCGCTGAAAGATGCTGGGCTCGGTCGCGTCACGGTGAGCCTCGACGCGCTCGACGACGCGATCTTCCGCCGCATGAACGACGCCGATTTTCCGGTTGCCGAGGTGCTGGCGGGAATCGACGCTGCCGAGGACGTGGGACTCGGGCCGATCAAGGTCAACATGGTCGTCAAGCGCGGCGTCAACGACCAGGAGATCGTGCCGATGGCGCGCCGCTTCCGCGATCGCAACGTCGTCCTGCGCTTCATCGAATACATGGACGTCGGCTCGACAAACGGCTGGCGCATGGACGAGGTGCTGCCCTCGGCCGAGGTGATCGCGCGGATCGGCGCCGCCTTCGCGATCGAGCGCGTTGCCGTGTCGACGGTCGGCGAGACGGCAGAGCGCTGGCGCTATGCGCGATCGGGCGGCGAGCCCGAGGCGCCCGGCGAGATCGGCACGATCTCGAGCGTGACGAAGGCGTTCTGCCGCGACTGCAACCGCGCCCGCCTGTCGACCGAGGGCAAGCTCTTCCTGTGCCTGTTCGCCAGCCGCGGCTACGACCTGCGCAGCCTGGTGCGCGGCGGCGCGAGCGACGCCGAAATCGCCGCGGCGATCGGCCTGATCTGGCAAGGCCGCGACGATCGCTATTCCGAGCTGCGCGGCCGCGCCGAAGCGCCCTCCGGCACCGGGGCGCGCCGGGTCGAGATGCACTACATCGGTGGTTGAGAGCCGGCAAGCCCCCGAGCGCACGACCGAGGCGCCGGCGATCCGTCCCCTCGTCGTCGCCGACCTGCCGGGCTACAAGCAGCTGCGCGACGACATGCTGCTGGCGCATCCCGAGGCGTTCACCTCCGACGCCGCCGCCGAGCAATTCAAGGAGCCGGCCGACTATCTGCAGCGCCTGGGCCTCGACCGCAAGGAAGGCGGCCACTTTCTGCTCGGTGCCTGGAGCCGCGGCCGGATCGTCGGGGCGATCGGCTGCGAGCGCGACCTGCGCACAAAGGTGCGCCATGTCGGCCACGTCGTCGGCATGATGGTGCGGCCCGAGGCGCGCGGCCGGGGCATCGGACGCGAGCTCCTCGTCGCCTGCATCGCCGAGGCGCGCCGCACCGCCGGCATGGAGATGCTGACGCTCACGGTGCCGGCCAGCAACGCCGCCGCGATCCACCTCTACGAAGGCCGCGGCTTCGTCGCCTACGGCAACTTGCGCCGCGCCATCAAGGTCGGCAACGCCTATCACGACAAGCTGCACATGGTGCTCGCACTGTGAGGCGAGGCGCCACGTTTGGGCGGCGCCGACGCGGCGCCCGGCCCGCTGCAGCTGGCCTTCAGCGCGTCGCCAGCCGCCGCCACGTCTCGATGACCGAATCGGGGTTGAGCGAAATCGAGGCGATGCCTTCGTCGGCGAGCCAGTCGGCAAAATCCGGGTGGTCGCTCGGCCCCTGGCCGCAGATGCCGATGTACTTGCCGGTGGCGCGGCAGGCGGCGATCGCGCGCGAGATCAGCGCCTTGACGGCGGGATCGCGCTCGTCGAAATCGCGGGCTAGCTGCTCGAGCCCGGAATCGCGGTCGAGCCCGAGCGTCAGCTGCGTCAGGTCGTTCGAGCCGATCGACATGCCGTCGAAGTGCTCGAGGAAGCGCTCGGCGAGGATGGCGTTGCTCGGCACCTCGCACATCATGATGACCTTGAGGCCGTCGCTGCCGCCGGCGGCGGCGCGCCGCAGGCCGCGCGCCGCCAGCATGGCGACGACGCTCTCGGCCTGGCCCAGCGTGCGCACGAACGGCACCATCACCTCGACGTTGCTCAGGCCCATCTCGCGGCGCACCCGGACCAGCGCTTCGCACTCCATCGCGAACGCCTCGCCGAAGGCCTCGCTGACGTAGCGCGAGGCGCCGCGAAAGCCGAGCATCGGGTTTTCTTCCTCGGGCTCGTAGCGCGAGCCGCCGATGAGCTTCCTGTACTCGTTGCTCTTGAAGTCGGAGAGGCGGACGATCACCGGCTTCGGCCAGAACGCGGCGGCAATCGTGGCGATACCTTCGGCGAGCTTGTCGATGTAGAAGGCACGCGGCGAGGCGTGGCCGCGGGCGACGCTCTCGACCGCCTTCTTCAGGTCGGCGTCGATGTTCGGATAGTCGAGGATCGCCTTCGGGTGCACGCCGATGTTGTTGTTGATGATGAACTCGAGGCGGGCCAGGCCGACGCCGGAGTTCGGCATCTGCGCGAACTCGAAGGCGAGCTGCGGGTTGCCGACGTTCATCATGATCTTCACCGGCGAGTGCGGCAGTTCGTCGCGCAGGACCTCGGTGACGTCGGTCTCGAGCAGGCCGTCGTAGACGTGGCCGGTGTCGCCTTCGGAACAGGCGACCGTGACGAGCGCGCCTTCCTTCAGCACCGAGGTCGCGTTGCCGCAGCCGACGACGGCGGGGATGCCGAGCTCGCGGGCGATGATCGCGGCGTGGCAGGTGCGACCGCCGCGATTGGTGACGATGGCGCTCGCCCGCTTCATCACCGGCTCCCAGTTCGGGTCGGTCATGTCGGTGACGAGGACGTCGCCGGGCTGGACGCGATCCATGTCGGCGACTCCGTCGACAATGCGGACCGGCCCGGTGCCGATCTTCTGGCCGATGGCGCGCCCCTCGACGAGCACGGTTCCCGTGCTCCTGAGCGCGTAGCGCTGCTCGGCCTTGCCGACGCTTCGGCTCTTCACCGTCTCGGGCCGCGCCTGCAGGATGTAGAGCTTGCCGTCGATGCCGTCCCTGCCCCACTCGATGTCCATCGCCCGGCCGTAGTGCTGCTCGATGACGAGGGCGTAGCGTGCGAGCTCCATCACCTCGGCATCGGACAGCGAATAGCGGTTGCGCTGCTCGGTCGCCGTGTCGGTGGTAACGACGAGCTTTCCGCTCGCAGCCTTTTCCTCGGCCGAGGCGAAACCCATGCGGATCAGCTTCGAGCCGAGGTTGCGGCGGATGATCGCGACCTTGCCGTGCTTGAGCGCCGCCTTGTGGACGTAGAACTCGTCGGGGTTCACGGCACCCTGGACGACCGTCTCGCCGAGGCCGTAGCTCGAGGTGATGAAGACGACGCCGGCAAATCCGCTCTCGGTATCGATCGTGAACATCACGCCGGCCGAGCCGAGGTCGCTGCGCACCATGCGCTGCACTCCCGCCGAAAGCGCCACGTCGTTGTGCGCATAGCCCTTGTGCACCCGATAACTGATGGCGCGATCGTTGTAGAGGCTGGCGTAGACCTCGTGCGTCTTCGCGAGCACGGCGTCTATGCCGACGACATTGAGGAAGGTCTCCTGCTGCCCGGCGAAGGACGCGTCGGGGAGGTCTTCCGCTGTGGCCGAGGAGCGCACCGCGAAGCTCGCCTGCGGGTCGTCGTTCGCCAGCCGTTCGTACTCGCTGCGAATCGCTTCTTCGAGTGCCGGCGGGAAGGGCTGCTGCTCGACCCAGCCGCGAATCTCGGCGCCGGCCTCGGCGAGCGCACGCACGTCGTCGGTATCGAGCCTGACGAGGCGCTCGGCGATCCGCCGGGCAAGGCCTCCTTCGGCGAGGAACAGGCGAAACGCATGCGCCGTCGTCGCGAAGCCGCCGGGGACGCGAACGCCCGACTCGCTCAACTGGCTGATCATCTCGCCGAGGGAGGCGTTCTTGCCGCCGACCGCCTCGACATCGGTCATTCTCAGGTGTTCAAGGCGGGCGACGAGGGCGGTCGCCAGGTGGGTGGTTGGCATGGGAGAGCTCTGGGGTCGTGACAAACCGGTGCCTCCCGGCCCTCGGGGGCCGGCCCGGCCGTGCTCGGTCTGCGATCGCCGTTCTCGCAGCCCGGCCTGCGAACATCGAGTGGGCAGCGGGCGCGGCGTGGGCGAGAGACGGAATGCATGAGCGCGGAACGGGGCGGCACGGGCGGAAACTGCGTCGATTCTACGAGCCGCCCCGATCGGCGCTGTCGGCGGCCGCGCCGCGATGAGTGTCATCATCGCCGACATGAATCACGCCACCACGCCCGNGCCCGCTCCCCCGCAGGCGCCGTCCCAGCCGGGCCCGCGGCACACGGTCTTCTTCATCTCCGACGGCACGGGGATCACCGCCGAGACCTTCGGCAACTCGATCCTCTCGCAGTTCGCGATCAAGCCGCGCCACCTGCGCCGGCCTTTCATCGACTCGACCGACAAGGCGCACCAGGTCGTGCGCGAGATCAACCACACGGCGCAGGTCGAGGGGCGCCGGCCCGTCGTCTTCGTGACGCTCGTCAACGCCGAGATCCTCGCCGTCGTGAAGGAGCGCTCGCTCGGACTCGTGATGGACATGTTTAACACCTTCATCGAGCCGCTCGAAGCCGAGTTCGGAATCACCTCGAACCACCGGATCGGGCGCTTCTCCGACGTCTCCGAGAGCCAGGAATACACGGACCGCATCGAGGCGATCAACTTCGCGCTCGCACACGATGACGGCCAGTCGGTGAAGAGCCTGGTCGAAGCCGACGTCATCCTGGTCGGCGTCAGCCGCAGCGGCAAGACGCCGACCTCGCTCTACCTGGCGATGCAGCATGGCATCAAGGCCGCCAACTACCCTCTCATTCCCGAGGACTTCGAGCGCGCCACGCTGCCGGCGACGCTGACGCCGTTCAAGGCCAAGTGCTTCGGCCTGACGATCGACCCGGACCGGCTCGCCCGGATCCGCAACGAACGCAGGCCGAACAGCACCTACGCCTCGACCGCGAACTGCCGCTGGGAAGTGAGGGAGGGCGAATCGATGATGAAGCGCGAGGGCATCGCCTGGCTGTCGTCGACGCACAAGTCGATCGAGGAGATCGCGACGACGATCTTGCGCGACCTGCGGCCGGATCGGCTGATGTACTGAGGACGACTGCACGTCACCGGGCGGGCAAACGTCACGACCGGCGTCCGCCGCGGGGGTCGTCGCGCCGCCCCCGAACGCATAGAGTTCGCGTTCTTGCCGTCGGCAAGATGACGGGGAGCCTGCGTGGACCTGACCTTCGACGACACTTTCGACATCTCGGACTACGGCGGCAAGCTCTTCAAGGCCGAACCGATCCGGCTCGGCACGAGCTGGGACATCCCCGGCGTAAAGGCGGCGACGCCCGAAGGCAAGGAAGTCGAGAAGATGGTCAAGGCCCTCTGGGCCAAGGAGATGGACGCCTTCAAGAAGGCCAGGGAGAAGGAATACAAGGACATCCTGGCTTTCACGGAACAGGCGCTCCGGACGACGGCGAAGAAGAAGGGCGAGGAGCTGATGAAAGGCGGCGACCGCAAGGCTGCCGAGGCCGCCCTCCTGAAGTGGCTCGACGAGGAAGCCAAGGGCGCGAACGTGATGATCCGCAACGCCCTGACAACCTTCAAGGGCGTCGCCGAGAAGAAGATGAACGAGCTGTGGGCGAAGATCGCCGACGCGGTCGACAGGAAGTTCAAGACGACGCTGCGCAACGCCAAGATCGTCGCGGCGCTGAAGATCGCCGGCCTGGCGATCGTGATCGTCGCGGCGGCGGCGCTGACGATCGCTGCGGGCGTCCTCGGCGCGCTGACGGCACCCACCGGCGTCGGCCTGGCGGCGGGCGTCGGCCTGGCGCTCGGCGGCATCGCCACCATCGCGGCGGCGGCGGCCAAGATCCAAGGCGTCTACACGACCCACTGGCCGAACCACAAGACGGCCGCCGCGAACCTGAAGAAAGCAGCCGAGACGCTCAAGGAGGCGATCGAATACGAAGAGAAAAAGCTGCTCAAGACGAGCCAGGGCGCCTCGCTCGGCCCGAAGGAAAAGGCCANGCTCTTCTTCGGCAACACGCAGGGCAAGCGTGCCGCGCTGGCCGAGTCGATCAAGGCGATCTCGGTATGGACGGCGACGATGCTCCAGGACGTCGAGAAAGGCGGCCAGGCCGAGCTCGCCATCGAGAAGCAGTTGCAGCAGCTGGAAAAAAGGCTCGCGTCGGAGCAGGACAAGAAGAAGGCGGCCGAGCTGCAGAAGCTCTGCGCCGCGAGCGTGAAGAAGATCTTCGATTCGCGCGTCGCCCGCGAGAACACGCGCCTGTACCTGCGCCGCTATGCCGCGCTCACGAACGAAGGCGCCGCCCTGCTGGCGTCGGAAGAGAAGTTGAGCTCGGCGGCGCTCGGCGCCTTCCTCGCCAGGATCCAGGAACTGGCGAACTCGCAGGAGATGGACACGCTGATCGCGGTCGGCAAGAGCGGTGCCGAATTCCTCAAGGCGTTGATCGCCTTTCAGGGATAGCGCGACGCGAGGAACGCCGCGTCCCCCGCCGGCTACGGCGTCTGCTGCTGCCGCATCGACTCGTAGAGGCAGACGGCCGCTGCCGCGGCGACGTTGAGCGACTCTTCGCCGCCGGGTTGCGGAATGCGCAGCAGCATCGCGCAGCGCCCTGCCAGGCTGCCGCCCATGCCTTCGCCCTCGTTGCCGAAAATCCAGGCCGCCGGCCACGGCAGCGCGGCTTCGGCGAGCGAGTGCGGCGCGTGCGACCCGGTGCCGAGGCAGGGAACGCCGAGCGCCTCCAGGGCATCCTCGTCGACGCCTTCGACGAGGCCGAGTCCGAAGTGCGCCCCCATTCCCGCGCGCAGCACCTTCGGCGACCACAAGGCCACGCTGCCGCGCACCGCGATCACCTGAGCGAAACCGAAGGCCGCCGCGCTGCGCAGGATCGAGCCGGCGTTGCCGGCGTCCTGGATGCGATCGAGCACGACGCTCGGCGCTCCGGCGCAGATCGCCGGCGGCGCCGGCAGAGGCACGACGAAGGCGATCGGTGCCGCAGTCTCGAGCGTGCCGAGCTCGGCCATCACCGCGTCGGCAACGATCGCCGTCGCCGCCGCGGCGTCGGCCAGCTCGAGAAAACGCCCCTCCTCCCAGGCTGATTCGGCCATGACCGCATGCAGCGCCTTCGCTCCGCCGCGTTCGGCCCAGGCCTGGCACAGGTGCTCGCCTTCGAGCAGGACCTGCCCCTGCTTTCGATAGTCACCGGAGTGGCGCGCGAGCTTGCGCAGGCGTACGAGCAGCGCGTTGTCGCGCGACGTGATGTGGGTCAGCTTGAGGCGAGGCACGCGCGCTCGAACTCAGAAGAGCCGGTCGATCGCGTCGCGCACCGGGGCGAAGCTGCGCCGGTGATGCCTGCAGGCACCGTACTCGCGAAGCGCCGCCAGATGCTCGGGAGTCGAATAGCCCTTGTGCTCGCGAAAGCCGTACTGCGGGTGCTCGTCGTGCAGGGCGACGAGGAGGCGATCGCGATAGACCTTGGCGATGATCGAGGCGGCCGAGATCGCGCGCACCTTGGCGTCGCCGCCAACCACGGCGCGCACCGGCATCGCCAGCTCGGGACGCTGGTTGCCGTCGACCAGGACGATGCTCGGCTGCTCGCGCAACCCCTCGACGGCGCGGCGCATCGCCAGCAGGGCAGCGCGCAGGATGTTGAGGCGGTCGATCTCCTCGACGCTCGCCTCGGCGACGCTGCAGCAGATGGCGCGCATGCGGATCTCGACGTCGAGCCGCTCGCGCTCTTCGGGCGCGAGGAGCTTCGAATCGTTGAGGCCGCGGATCGTCCGCCGGTCGTCGAGGATGACCGCCGCCGCGACGACCGGGCCGGCGAGCGGACCGCGCCCCACCTCGTCGACGCCAGCCATCGGGCCGCTCACGTCGACGATCAGCCGAAGCTTTCCGGCGCGAAGAAAGGTCCTGGCGTGCATGGCTGTCGATCGGGGTTCAGCCCTTCAGCACCGCTTCTATCGCCTCGGTCGCGAGCCGCGCGGTGTCGCGACGCAAGTCGCGGTGAATCGCCTCGAAGCGGACGCGCAAGGCCTCGCACGCCGCCGGGTCGTCGAGCCACTTAAACGCCGCGGCGCTGATCTTCTCCGGCGTGGCGCTGCCCTGCAACAACTCGGGGACGGCGAAATCGCGCAGCAGGATGTTCGGCAGCGACACCCACGGCTGGTAGTTCATGCGCTTGCCCATCTGCCAGGTGAGCGCGTGCATGGCGTAGACGACGACCATCGGCCGCTTGAACAGTGCCGCCTCGAGCGTCGCCGTTCCGCTCGCAACGAGGGCGACGTCGCAGGCCGCGAGCGCATCGTGGGCACGGCCGTCGAGCAGGTCGACCCGCGCATCGGGCGCGTACTGGCGGCGCAAGGGCTCGACGACGTGGCGCAGGCCCGTGACGACGGGGACGACGAACCGCAGGCCGGGGCGCTGCTTCACCATCTCGGCAGCGGCGCCGAACAGGCGCGGCGCGATGTACTGGATCTCGGAACGGCGGCTTCCCGGAAGCACCGCGATCAGCGTCTCGGCGTCGCCGATGCCCAGCGCCGCGCGTGTCGTGGCGCGCGGCGCCTCGAGCGGAATGACGCTGGCGAGCGGATGCCCGACATAGACGGCGTTGACGTCGCCCTTGGCATAGATCTCGGGCTCGAACGGAAAGATGCAGAGCACCAGGTCGGCGGCCTTCCTGATCTTCTCGATCCGCTTGCCGCGCCAGGCCCAGATCGAGGGGCTGATGAAATGGACCGTCTTCACGCCGGCGGCGCGCAGCTTCACCTCGAGGTCGAGATTGAAGTCCGGCGCGTCGACGCCGATGAAGACGTCGGGCTTGTCGCGCATCAGCCGATCGGTCAGCTGGTTGCGGATGCCGACGATCTCGCGAAAGTGACCCAGCACCTCGACGTAGCCGCGGACGGCGAGCTTGTCGTGCGGCCACCAGGCGACAAAGCCCTGTGCCGCCATCGTCGGCCCGCCGATGCCCTCGGCCACGAGGCCCGGCCAGCGCGCGCGCAAGCCCTCGAGGAGGAGCCCGGCGAGGACGTCGCCCGAGGCCTCGCCCGCGACCATCGCGAAGCGCGGAGATTCGAGGCTCATCGGGAAATCAGCGGGCGATACCTCGCTTCGCGCGAGCGAGGAAGGCGCTCATCGAGGCGATATCGCCGGCCGCCTCGGGCTCGCTGGCGGCGAGCGCGGCGATCTCGTCGCGCGCCTTGTCCAACGGCAGGCCCTCGCGATAGAGCAGGCGGTGCATCTGCCTTACGGCGGCGATGCGCGCCGTGCTGTAGCCGCGCCGGCGCAGCCCCTCGGCGTTGAAGCCGCGCACGCTGAGCGGATTGCCGTCGACCATCATGTAGGGTGGAACGTCCTGCGAGACATGGCTCTGGAAGCCGCACATGCTGTGCGCGCCCATCTGGACGAACTGGTGCAGTCCGCTCTGCGCGCCGACGATCGCCCAGTCGCCCAAGTGGACGTGGCCGGCGAGGCCGGCGTAGCCGGCGATGATCGTCTGGCTGCCGACCTGGCAGTCGTGCGCGATGTGCACGCTGTTCATGATCCAGTTGTCGTCGCCGATGCGCGTCGTCCCGGCGTCCTGGATCGTGCCGATGTTGATCGTGCAGAACTCGCGGATCGTGTTGCGGTCGCCGATCTCGAGGGCCGTGTCCTCGCCGGCGTATTTCTTGTCCTGTGGCACGCCGCCGATGGAGTTGAACTGGGCGATGCGGTTGTCGCGACCGATCGTCGTGCGGCCTTCGATCACGCAATGCGGCCCGATCGTCGTTCCCGCGCCGATGCGCACCTCGGCGCGAACGATCGTGTAGGCGTCGACGCCGACCGAATCGGCAAGCTCGGCGCCCGACTCGACGATGGCCGTCGGATGGATCTTCGCCACGTCGGCTAGGGCCCGTGCACCGGCCCTACTCCCAAGCGCGAACCGTGCACATCAGCCGGGCGTCG
>JGI24140J50213_10001471_pt1 | contig 10238 bp, 12 predicted proteins | sample BarGraIncu00222A_FD_50213 | JGI IMG/M metagenome (IMG submission 50213) | reverse complement strand
TCCCCGCCTGTCGCCCGAAGGTGGCTTCAAGTTGCCTGCCCGTTGCGGTCCTGGCGCCTGAGAGGTTCCGGGGAGGTTTGCCCCTTCGGCGCCCCATCACCGTGCGCCCCCACAGGGAGACTGCACGGCACGGGGACTCTCCCGCACGGGGTAATCAGCGACGCCAATATAGCACCGGTGGGCTGGCTATCGGTCGTCGCGATGTCTGGCTCAGCTGATCTTGCGTGCCCGCCTGCGCGAGGTGAGCTCATCTGCGGGATCTGTGGCCAAGCCTTCTTCCACGGCGCGTTCGCTGGGAAGAGAGGCAAGCACGCCCTCCACCTCGCGCCAGACATGACCCACGGCAATGCCAAAGACACCCTGTCCGCCCTGCACCAGGTCGATGATCTCCTCAGCGGAGGTGCATTGGTACACGCTGGCACCATCGCTCATCAGGGTGATCCGCGAGAGGTCCTCGACCCCACGCTCTCGAAGATGGCTGATCGCGACGCGGATCTGTTGCAGGGAGACCCCACTGTCCAGCAGTCGCTTGACCACCTTCAGGACCAGTATGTCGCGGAAACCGTAGAGACGCTGGGTCCCTGAGCCGGTGGCACTTCGCACGGAGGGTTCAACCAGTCCCGTGCGGGCCCAGTAGTCGAGTTGCCGATACGTAATACCTGCGGCGCTGCAGGCGGTAGGTCCGCGGTAGCCCGTGTCCTCACGCAATTCGGGAAGGTCATCGGTGAACAACAGACCCTGTGCCGCGACCGGCGCAGAACCGGGGTCATGTCGCGCTTCTCCAGTGGAGTACACGCTTACCTCCTTGCGAACTACAGCGACGTTATTTGTTCTGACGTTACGGCGGTCAGTGGGCGATGGTCAATCACCACGCATGACAGGTGGCGTGTCGCAGCACCCGCGCTGAACCCTAGACATTTACTTGAGATTCACTCTTGTTCCGGAGGCCAGGTCTCGGCCTGACCGGTATCTCCGGGGTTGTCGAAATCCTCTGCGGACACGTGATCCAGGAACTCGCGGAAACGCTCAACTTCGTCGTCCTCTTCGGCAGCGATCGCCACGCCGGCCTCGTCCAGGAGACTGTCTTCGACCAGGATGGAGGTACCCGTGCGAAGTGCCAGGGCGATCGCATCCGAGGACCGCGCACTGACCTCCACTGCCCCGTCGAAGACAAGAGTGGCGTGGAAGATGCTGTCCTTCAGGGCGACGATCCGCACCTCGACGAGCTCGTGCCCGAGCGCCTCGATGACGTTCTTGAACAGATCGTGAGTCATCGGGCGCGGCGGCACGACTCCCTGTTGGGCATAAGCGATTGCCGTGGCTTCGGCTGCACCGATCCAGATGGGCAGATACCGTTCACCGCCCCGTTCGCGCAACAGGACGATTGGCTGATTAGTAGGCATCTCGACGCGAACACCCAGGACGTCCAGTTCTCTCACCCAGACAACGGTACTCGCTTAGTCGGCGGCTAGTCCTGCCTTAACCAGGGCGGTATGCAAAGCGATGCACTGGGCCAGGATCTGGGGGGTCGGATCTCGCGCCAGTTTGCCGCCTGCCCCCCGGCTTCGACCGCGCATGGGGGAAACGACCTGCTGAACCAAACCGATCTCGCGCTCAGCAGCGGTACGAAAGGGGCGCAGGTGGCGGGGCTCGATCCCGTAGGCCGCCAGGGCTCCGGCGGCGCGCGCCACCGCCAGCGCAGCGTCCCCGTAATGACCGCCGGAGTCCGGGGACAGAAGGCCATAGGTTGACAAGGCTTCGAAGGTGGGCCGGTCCAGGCCTGCCGCTTCACGCAGCTCGGTGCTGGTCATCCGCAGGTGATTGCGACGGCTCAGATCCACGGCAGAGGGCAGACCGGGGTCGCTGACTCCCGCCGGGACTTGAGGACGGGAGTCAAAGGAGGCCCCTGCTGCCGGCTCCAGACCACGTTCGAGCTTGTCTAAGGCCTCTCTGATGACCTTCAGCGGCCAGAAGCGATCGCGCTGGGCCGTCAGGATGTACCGAAGACGTTCGACGTCAGCGGGCGAGAACCTGCGATAACGAGATTTGGTCCGTTCGGGAGAGAGAAGTCCTTCGGCCTCCAGGAAACGGATCTTGGAGATGCTGATGTCCGGGAAGTCCGGGGCAAGCGTGGCCAGAACGGCCCCGATCGTTAACGAACCGGGGGTGGCGGCTGGGCTCACGCGAGGCGGGTTACTGGGCGGCACCGGCATAGAAGACCAATCGGAACTTGCCGATCTGGACCTCGTCACGAGTCTTCAGCGCGGCCTCGTCGATCCGTTCCCGGTTGACGTACGTGCCGTTCAGCGAGCCGACGTCACGGACCAGGAAGACGACACCTTCGCGGCGAAAAGTCGCATGCTTGCGGGATACGGTGACGTCATCGAGGAAGATGTCACTGTCGGGGTGACGCCCCGTGCTGACCTCGTCGGCGTCGAGCAGGAATCGCGCGCCGGCGTTGGGGCCACGAAGGACCACCAGCAGCGCCGTGCCGTGACGCAACGCATCGACTGTTGCCTGGTCCTGGGCCGACAGGGTGGCGGCGACCTCAACATCGGGATCGGTCAACGGCTCGGCGGGAAGTCCGATGCCGGCCAGGCGCATCGTGGTCGGGTCGTTCCGTCGCCCCTGTCCCTGCTCGGGCTCTTTGTCCGTCATGACGTGTCCGCCTGCTTCCGTTGTCGTGTCGTTGGTCAGCCTGGTGTTGGTCAGGTCAGAAGAGCGCGGTACGCCACGATGTCCAGCAGTGAGGCGGCTGCACCGGCGTCAGTGACCTTTACGTCGTACATCCATCCCTCACCGTAGGGATCGGTGTTGACCAGCTCAGGGGCTGAGTCCAGTGTTGCGTTGACGGCTACGACCTCCCCTGAGACCGGTGAGTACAGATCACTGACCGACTTGGTCGACTCGACCTCGCCACAGGAGTCGCCGGCGCTGACCGTGTCGCCCACTGCGGGCAGACTCACGTAGACGACGTCGCCCAAGGCGTCCTGGGCGAAGGCGGTGATTCCGACGCGGGCGACACCGTCAGACCCAACTCGGACCCACTCGTGCTCGGCGGTGTAACGCAGGTCCTGGGGGTACTCCAGCTCGCTCATTCTGCTCCTTGGCTAGAAAGATGATCCTCTTGGCGTGCAACGGGTGAGAACACAGTCATTAAACAGTTACTGCTACCACAATCAAGTAGAAATGCCGTCACGGTGTGGCTGGAGCTGACACCGGCACGGGGCGAGCGTATCGAGGCGCGCTCAGCGTGTGCAACGCGCCCACCGTCACGTCTTGTTCTTGGGCGATGCTGATTGTTGCACCGAGCTGGCGGACGTTCTCGGACAGACCGCCGGGGATCTCCATCGCCGAGGCCATCGTCGCCGGATCGGCGATGGCGGTGATCGTGTAGGGCTGGTTGACGTTCTTGCCGTCAATCTCGATTCCCGATGCCCTGGGTCCGAAGTGTGAGCTGGCAACAATCCGGACGTCGTTGACCTGGATGGCTTCGGCTCCTGCGTCTCGCAGCTCCTGGATGGCGTCCAGGAGCAGCGGGAAAGTCACCTTGCCGGCGGGGTCGGTGATGGTCATCCGAATGCCTGGCCCGTGGGCACGAGCGGTGCCCGCCAGGATTCCCAAGGCATCGAGCCGCTGCTGGGCTGCCTCGATGGCTGACGCACCACTACTGCTGCCGCTGATCAGCTGGTCGCGGGTGGCCTGGAGCTCACGGGCACTCTGGTCCAGCCGTGAGGCCTCGTTGGTCGCGTTGTCCAGGATGTTCAGCAGATCGCTCTGACGCAACGTCTCCAGACCAGCGGACTGATTCTGATGAACCTGAGTCGCCACCGCAAAGCCCAGAAGCAGGGCCAGTAGTGCCGCCAGCAGGTTGGCCTTGGTGGCCCGCGGACGCGCCGACAGCGATAGCCGCCTCAAGGCAGATGAGGTGGGCGGTGGCGCCTCATCGGCGTGCGCGTTGTTCTGGTTCTGGGTCATGCGCGGAAGAGGTGTCGACGGATGGAGGCGACGTTCGAGAAGATCCTGATACCGAGGACGACGACGACGCCGGTTGACAGCTGAGAGCCGACTCCGAGCTGATCCCCGAGGAAGACGATGAAGGCGGCTACGACCACATTGGACAGGAACGAGACGACGAACACCTTGTCGTTGAAGATGCCGTCCAGGACCGCGCGCACACCACCGAAGACCGCGTCCAGAGCAGCGATCACCGCGATGGGCAGATAGGGCTGCAGTACCAGTGGCACGGCGGGATGCAGCAAGATGCCGGCGGCCAGACCGATGAGAAGTCCAAGAGCAGGAATCACGGTGAGGTCTCCGTCGTTCGGGGGGTTCTTGATGGTGAGGGACTTGTGGTGGCGGTGCTGCTGCCAGGGGTCGCGGGCCGTCCGGTGGCAGCGGAAGTGGGCACTACCGATGTCACTGGCTCGGCACTTTGGACGGACAGCGTTGGCTCCCCCGGGACCACCAGCGAGGCGCGATTCTGGATGTCGCCGCGGATCTGGTAGTTGCTCGTCAGCGACTGGAGGTAACTGCCGCCATTGTTGTCAGCGAACTCCACTCCCAGGCTGCCGGGATCCCCGATCACGTTGATGACGTAGGGCCGGGTGAGGGGCCGGTAGTCAACCAGGATCGCGGCACCGGCAGCACGGATGGCAGATCGGGTCGTGAGTCTGTGGCCGTTGATCGAGATCGCCTCCGCTCCGGCTTCCCACAGACCGTTGACGATGATCTGGAGGTCTGTCGCGGTCACCTTGCCTGGGTCGGGTCCGGTGACCGCCTGTGCGTTGGCATCAGGGGCGACTGGCTCGGCCTTCGTCGGGGCGTCGTCGACGGTGACCACCAGTCCCGGGCCGGTCACGGGCACCGTACCCGCCGCCAGCTCGAGCCGTGAGAGCTCGGCGGCGAGAACTGTCTGACTTTCCGCGCTCAAGGCTGCGGCCTGCGCTGAGTTGATCTGGGTGCGAAGGGTGTCTATCAGGTGCGTCTGGGCGTCGACGTGTGCCCGGCTCTGATCGATCCGATTCACAAGGTCCTGCTTAATCTTGCTGGTAGCGGTGGTCGGGGTCCGCAGGGCCAGCGCGGAGGCCCCTAGTAATGCCCCGATCAGAACGGCCACCATGACTAGCAGGGGGCTGCGGATCCCGGTAGCGGCGGGCAGCCCGGACTGTTGACGGCGCCCGGCTGCGGCTGCGTAACCGGGGTCCAGCGGGCGCTCCATCATCTCGGTGATCAGCGTCATCGAGTTCTCGTGCCGGCCGTGCGGCGGGGTGCTCATCGGTGGGCTGCCCGGTGGGTCATCTTCGTGCCGCCCTGGCAGCACGGACCACAACTCGGGTCTGCACCGCATACATGACTCCGGCCACCCAGTAGAGAACGGTGCCCCACCAGGCGAACGCCCAGCCGCACGGTAGGGCGACAGCGGCCAGCCCGCTGTCGCCTTGACCGAGCAGGATCAGGGGAAAGGCGAACAGAAGGTCGAACGTGGCAGCCTTGCCAATGAAATGCACTGGCAGTGCTCGGTATCCGTGGTGGCGTACCACCATCAGCAGCGCCGTCCCGAAGATCTCGCGGCTGACCAGGATCGCTACCAGCCACCACGGGATGACCTCGCGCCAGGCCAGGCCGAGCAGGGTTGAGAGGATGTACAGCCGGTCCGCGAGCGGGTCGAGCAGTTGGCCGACCCGAGTCACCAGGTTGTAGCGCCGGGCGATCTTTCCGTCCAGATAGTCGCTGATTCCGGACAGGATCAGCACTACCAGAGCCCAGTTGTCCTGATAGGTCAGAATCAGCCACAGGAAGACGGGGACGCACGCCAGCCGGAACATGGACAGGACATTGGGGGGTGTCAGAATTCGGTCACTGACCGGTTGACTCCTTTGACTGTTCTTGTCCACCTGTTCCCTCACACCTCACAGCCTAGGCGTTGGAAGCGTTCCGCCTGCTGTGTCGGTCGGGAAACAAGCCGATTCTGTGACGTGGAGCGCTCAGGGACGTGGGGGTGTCTCTTCTCTGTCGGTTTCGGTGTCGCCGCCCTCGGTTTCACCGGTTCGGCTGTCGATGGCTGAGGACCCCTTGGGCAGGTTCGACAGGTCGGGTGCGATCACGATGTCGGGCATGCCCGAGCCGGGCAAACCAAGGCTTTCCCGCTCGCTCGCGGGCTCCGTGGCAATACCGGCCAGGATGAGGTCGTGAGCTCCGCGTCGCGGCAGGGTCTCACCCCGGAAGAAGGGCGGAGCCACCAGTCGGTAGATGATCATGAGGATCCCACCCACCAGCAGGGAACCGATCCCGATCACAAACACGCCACCGATCCCGAGGATTGTCGTGTTGCCGTAGTCAGGCTGTGCGTAGTTGTAGCACGCGTCCACGAACGCACCCAGCAGCAACAGCCCGCCCAAGAACGGCAATACGCCCTTCATCCACAGGTCACGCCCGCCCTGGCCGATAAGCCGACGGTAGTACCACACGCAGGCGAACCCGGTCATCCCGTAGTAGAACGCGATCAACAGGCCAACGGCCGCGATCGAGTCGCCAAGGACGTTCTGGCTGACCAGGGTCAGACCGACGTAGAAGAGTATCGAGACGCCGCCCATCCAGACCGTCGCATCAGTGGGAGTCAGGTAGCGCGGGTGGATCCTGGCGAACTTCGAAGGGAGCGCTTTGAAGGCGCCCATCGACAACACGGTCCGCGCGGTGGGAAGGATCGTCGTCTGGGTCGATGCGGACGCGGAGGACAACACGGCGATGATCAGCAGATCCTCCATGACCTTTCCGGACCCAGACCCGCCGAACACGGTCGTGCCAACGGCGTGGAACACGTCGGCGGAGTTGTCCGCGTTCCCGAGGCCGACACCCTTGGAACCGACTCCGGCGAACGCCACGGTGGCCACGCTGACCAGCGCGTAGGTAACCAGCAGTATCAGGGTAGAGATGATGCCCGCCTGGCCCGGGGTCTTGGCCGGGTCGGAGGTCTCCTCATTAATCGAGAGGGCGGTGTCCCAGCCCCAGTATATGAACACCGCGATGAGGGTCGCTGTGGTGATCGCGCTGAGCGACAGACCGCCGGGCCACAGCCAGCTCAGGCTCGGGTGGATCGATCCGGCCGGTGAGGTGCCCTGGTACACCTTGGTGAGTGCGACCACGGAGAAGATGACCAGGATGATCACCTCAATGGTCAGCAGCGCGACCTGGATCCGCGCGGACAGCTCGATTCCGCGGAAGCAGATGTAGGTCATGATCACGATCCAGATAATGCCGGCCACNGTGGTCCAGAAAGTGCTTGCNGCAAGCGAGTCGAGGCCGAAAAGCGAGAAGGTGTAGGAGCCGGCGATCTGTGCCAGGTTCGCCATGACAATGACGTCGGCGGCGATGATTCCCCAGCCGCCAAGCCAGCCCAGCCACGGTCCGAACGCGCGTGACCCCCAGGTGAACGTGGTCCCGCAGTCCGGCTCGGCCTTGTTGAGCTCGCTGTACGCAACCGCAATCAGGAACATCGGAATGAAGGCGAGCAGCATGATCGCCGGAGCTTTCACCCCGACGATGCTGTTTCCGTTGGTCGCGGCGACGACAAAGCCCAGGCTGGCGGCCAGGCTGTACGCGGGCGCGGTGGATGCTACGCCGACGACAATGCTCGAGACCAGACCGAGCGCGCCGGACTTGAGGCCTTTGTCACCTGCCGTCTCCGGGTATCCGAGGGGCGCGGAAGTCTCTTGAGCCGTCATGCTCGCTCCTTAGCNTATGGAGGTTGTTTTCCACCACTGCGGTTCGGCGACGGTCACCCTCGCCGTTCGATGTCGCCGTCGCGCGTTCCTCGGTTCGACACTGGTATCGATGGTCAGGCGTTGTCCTAATGAGGAAATGTAACGCAGCGCATACTCCGGGAGGAAGACCTGTAACAGGTGTGTTGCGCCAGGGTTGCGCCTCAACGGACCCCGCATTGGTGGCTTCACTGGTTCGCAGCCCGTGTACTGGTCGCCAAACAAGGAGGTGGCCGTATTGGCGCTGGTCGTCTCGCGATCGGCATCGTTCTCCCTCTGCGATGGCGCAGGGTGAGCTACGTCTTGCCGCACCTACTGCCCCTTTTCTCCTGCACTGACGCTGGACGGCTGCTCTGTTACCACCCGCGACAACGACAAGGACCGCGCCACCAGCGAGAGGCTGACCAACCAGGGACTCGACGTTGGCGACACGATGGACAGCCTCCCCCCATCTGGTGCTGGTCCGGCCTACCGTGAAAACGAGCCGCAGCCGGCGCGAGAACACGGCCCTCAGGCCGGTGACCGATCTACCTAGAAGCAAGGAAGAACGATCATGACCGCGATCACTCAGGAGTCAGAGGCCCTCGGTATGACTACCGTCCCAGGCGGTTGGGGGCAGTTTGATTTTTCTCAAGAGTACTCAAAGGGTGCGCTCGAAGAGATGGGCTCACGCGAGCTGCTTGAGGGATACGCTGAGTAACCGACGCCGTCGCGCACTCAGGGATCCCCACGGAATCTTTGGCGCGCTGTTCGCCGAAGGTGGCTTTGCCGGCACCACGTTCCAGCTCGATGAGGTTCTCTTGCGGTAGCTGGACAGTTCAGCAATGGCTGACGGCTCTGAGATGGAGGCGCGCGCATGAGGGGAATCAACCAGCTCCGCGGTGTGAGGAGATACCTGGTCTGGGCACTTATCGGCTTGGTGGTCGGCTTCGCTCTCGCCCTGGTCGATCACCAGCTCGAACCGAACCAGCCCCTGTACGTCCTAGTGGTCATAGGTCTGATCGCAGGTCTGACGCAAGCGTTCTATTCCGAAAGGGCCAGTAAGAGGCTGTAGCCACTGATCACTGCACGCGGGCAGACGGCGGGTCGGATCACCCCGTGAGCAGGGAAATCGACGTGGGGCAACTGGCCTTGCCTCGCTCACATGCAGAGCGGCCCGCACACCGGTGGCGGCGCTGAGACGAACAGGGGTCTTTGCGCGCCCCGGCGGGTCTCGAGCATCCTGTTCGGTGCCGTAATCGGGATGCGGGTGAAGTCCACCGTGGTGCTTCCTCGTTGATGAGACGGCACCTCGGGTGACCTCGGCTGGGTGGCTGTCCCCCGAGGCCCACCTTGACCGTCCTGGGCTCCGTGCAGGACGACAAGGCAACTCGGTGGCTTGTGCTCCAAGATCCCTACGGATGCTGAGCTCAGCCGGTCATCGAATCTCTCCTAGGGTGAAAGCCCGGTCGTTCAGAGCCGGGACGAACCCCCTAGGCCTGTCGGTGAAAGACTGGAAGTTCAGGTCTGTTGGGAGACAAACAGGCCTGACACTCTTGGCAGGAGCGGCAGTGAACCGCGGCGGGCATACCCTGTCAGCGCGTCAAGACTGGGAGTTGGCCCTGTCTGTGAAGCGCACACCTCAAGACGGTGCCTCCGGGTGAGCGTTGGGAATCCTGGAAATTCGTGGTCGCGAGGATGCCACGATGAGCCAAGCAACCGCCTGGGCGAAGCTGTGCGCTCGGTGCTCGGCGGCTCCCCCGTTGGTGCTGTTTGCCGTTCGGATCGTGGCAGCGTGATTGGCAGGCAGCGGTTTGAGAGTGGCGAAGGTGATCAGTGCCACGTCCAGCTCGGGCGACGCAGCCTCTGAGCACCGGCCGGGTCGTGCTGGCTACCTGTGTCCTGGTAGCCACTGAAGGCTGCGGGCACGTTGCCGTGGTCTCCACGCGCCACCAGACCCATCGAACCAGTCAGAGCACCGGACGGTAGTTTGCGGTCCAGCCGCTGCTGATCTGCCGCCGGGTCGGGAACGACGTGCCGACCCCGGGGAACAGGAACATCTTTCCGGTGGCTCCTTCGACGGCGATCAGGTCGTTGGTGCCGTCATGGTTGAAGTCGCCAGCGCTGATCAGGTCACGCATGCTGTTCCAGCCGGTTCCAATCCGCACCCTGTACGGCAAACCTGTGCCCGTGCCTGGGTAGAGCCAGAGGTCGCCGGTTGCGCTTTCGCGGGCAATTAGGTCGACGTGGCCGTCCCGGGTGAAGTCACCGATTCCCACAAGCTCGTTCATGATGTTCCAACCTGTCCCGATCAGACGCCGACCACCAAGGGATGTGCCGTGTCCGGGGTACAAATACAGCTTCCCGGTGGATGACTCGACCGCTACCAGGTCGGGGAACCCATCCCTGTCGAAGTCGCCGACCGGGGTGATCTCCCGCATCCCGTTCCAGCCCGACAGACCGATCTTCACGCGGGACGAGAAGCCAGCCCCGTTGCCC
>JGI24140J50213_10001470_pt1 | contig 10240 bp, 6 predicted proteins | sample BarGraIncu00222A_FD_50213 | JGI IMG/M metagenome (IMG submission 50213) | reverse complement strand
GTGAGCACGACCCAGGCCACGGCAATCCAGCTGAGCAGGGCCTGGCCGTCGTTCGCGAGGCGTCCGTCGTTGGCGACGAGGCGTGGCTCGCCGCGCGTGACGCGCCCGTGGTGGCGGATCAGCCGGTGCAGCCAGAGCGCGGCGCCGATCGCCACCGCCCACGACACGAGCGGCCCGAAGACGCCGACCATTGCCGTGAAGGTGTAGTCGCTGTGGATCTGCGCCGGCACGCCGCTGCACCCATGCGCCGCCGAGAACCCGCACCACGGCGTCGTGCCGATGCCGAAGCCTCCGGCCGGCGCGGCGCGCTGGAACCACGTGACCAGCGCGAGCTGGTCGTTGATCGAGGCAAACGGTGCCGCCACGCTCTCGAGGCGGCTCGCGGCGACGCGGTCGTACGGGCCGACCTGGAACAGCCCGACCGTCACGGCGCCGATCCAGGCGCAGAAGAGCAGCACGGCGAGCATGAATGCCGAGACGACCTGGCCGCTGCGGTGATGCCACCACATCGCCACCGTCGCCGCGACGAACGCGCCTGAGGCGTAGCCGGCGATCAGCAGAGGGCCCATGTCGTGGGTGGCGAACATGGCGGCGATCAGCACGCCTACGATGACGAGGAGCGGCCAGGCATAGCGCAGGAACGACAGGCCCGCGGCTCCGGAGCGCGCCAGCCGCTCGGTCATCGGGCCGGCGCGCAGGAAGAAGAACCAGGCGGCGCCGACGATCAGCCAGACGCGGCCGAGCTCAGAGGTCAGCTGCGCCATGTTGGCCAGCGCGAAGCCGAAGACGACGACGACAGCGAGCGCGAGCAGCCCGATGGCGATGCCGACGCCGACGCGACCGAAGCGGTGCGCCGCGCGCCGCGCCGCTTCGCCAGCGACGCCGAGCGCCCAGGCGAAGCCGCGCGACAAGCTCCGGCGCATGAACAGCAACACCGACAGGGTCAGCATCGCCAACCACAGGTGGCCCTGGTGGTATAGCGCCAGGTAGCGATTGCCGAAATGGCCGTTGAACGACAGGTCGAACAGGAGCAGCCAGCCGAGCCCGGTGGCGAAGACCAGGCCGGCGTAGCCGACGCGCGAGCTCATCGCCTGCGCGACGGCAGAACGCCGGTCTGCGCTGGCGCCGCGCGCCAGCGCCAGGATGAACAACACGACGGCGGCGGCGGCCAATCCCCACACGAACGGTGCCGGTGGACCGGTGAACGACGCCTCCGGCCGCGCCGGTGCGAAGGCGCGCCCACCGGCGAACGGCCACGGCATCCGGGCGAACCAGGCCGCGGCAGCCCAGACAGCGAGCGCTGCGGCGATGCCGAGCGCGGGCCGCCGCGCGCGCCGGCTCCAGACGAGAAAGACGTAGCCGATCGCCATCGCCGCGGCCCACTGCATCCCCGCCGATCGAGCCAGGGCGCGCATCGCATCGTTCTTGCGCGAGTTCGTCTGCGCCTGGCGCGCGTCGGCCATCAGCGCCGCCGTGGCGGCGAGCGATTCGATGGCGCCGGGGCATGGCGGCGAGGCGGACGCGGCCGCGGGCGGCAGCCGCGCCTCGGCCGCGGCCCTCGCGGTCGCCGTCCGCCCGTCGAGCGCGGCGGCCAGCAGCAGCACGGCGTTGGCACGCGCGCTCTCGTCGACTGCAGGCGCTCCCGCGGAGCGCGCAGCGAACGCCGCTTCGACCCATCGGGCCGTGCAGCGCAGCGGCAGCGGGCCGGTGGCATCGCCGGGCGACAGCCGATACCGCTCGACGAAAGGAACGATTTCGGCTTCGACGGCAGCGATGGCGTCGGTGTCGTCGCGCAGCTCGCCGCCGCCTTCCTGTGCCCGCGCCCGCAGCGCGTCGACCCGTGCCTCGGCGGCGCGAAGCGGGACGACGAACGCGCGTGCCGAGCGCTCGACCTTCAACGCCAGCGCAGCGGGAACGGCGGTCGGCGACTGCGCTCGCGACGCGTGCCAGCGCGTTCCGCACAACGCTTCGCGGAGCGACGCTTCGGCGCGACCGGCGTAGTCGTCGCATAGCTCGGGCAGCGCCGGCTCGGGAAGGCCGGAGACGAAGATGCCGCTATCGAGGAAGCGCTGGTCGCGACCGGGTCCCAGCCCGGCCACGCGGTCGAACAGAGGCCATAGCACGACGATCGCGGCGGCCACCCACAGGAACTCGACGAGCGACGGCACGGCAGCGACGAGGCGCCCCGGCAGCGCTGCGCGCGGGCGCGCCGGCAGCGTGAGCGTGTCCGCGGAAAAAGGAAGGGCGGACATGCGCAGCGGGCGCCGAGGACGAAGCCGGTCAGGAGATCGCCGGTGCCGCGGCCCTGCGAACGGCGCCCGCGGAAAGGCTGATCGTGTCGCCGGGCCGAAACGTCGGTGGCCGGTCGTAGCGACGGATCAGCGCGCTGCCGTCGGGCAGGCGCAGCACGACCTCGTAGCTCGGCGGCCGCGCGCTGCGCATTTCGATCTCGCGGCCGAGGAACAACCCGCCGATGGCGCCGAGCACGCGCATCATGTGGCGCCGATGCGCTTCCGCGAGCTCGTTGCCGACGATCGCGCCGGCGATCGCACCCGAAATGGCACCGATCACGCCGGGTCGCGGCGGCGCTTCGACGGTGCGGATCGATTCGACGACGGCGCAATCGGCGCAGGCTTCGCGCAATGGGGCCGCGTGCGGGACCTGCTGTGGCGGCGGAGCAGGGGTACCGGCAAGCCACGGGGCGGCGCGTGCGCCTGTGTCACGGGGCGCCGGCACGTTCGTTGGCGCCGGCACGGCCGCCGAAGGCGACGGTTCGGTTGTCGGCAACCCCGGACGCGGCTCGACCGCGGTCCACGGCAACGTACCGCGCGCGAGGAGCAAGGGCTCGTCGAGGGTGGATCGTGCGACCTGTCCGTCGCGTTGCAGGCTGGCGACGACGCGGCTGTCGGGCCGGATCCGGTCGGCCGCGTCGATGATGTAGCTCCCTTCGTAGATCCCGGGCTCGGTCTCGGGCAGGTCGACGAGGCGGCGGCCGCCTTCGATGGCCAGGGTCACCGCCGCGTGCGGGCTGCCGTAGACGCTGAAGTTGAGGGACACGCCGGACGACAGCTCGGCGACCCGCTCGAGGTCGAAGCCCTCGACGACGGGCGCGGTGTTCTGCCGGATGCGCGAACTCTCGGCCGGTTGGGCCGCGGCCGGTCCCGCCGTGCCCGTCAGGCATCCGACCCACGCCGCAAACGTCACCAGACGAAGGAAGGACACGACTGCTCCACGACCCGCACCCGCTCGCGCAGCGCAAAGGACCTAGGTAGAAGGGAGACGCGGCGCACTCAGCCCGGCAGCCTAGCCCTCNCCGCTTCCCTTGGTGCCGCACCGACGCGAGCTTTACGAAAGACTACGTTTCTTCGCACAGCATGGACGACAGGAACGACTGCTCGTCGCCTGTGCTGCACCGTCAACGCGCCAGACGTCGATTCGGCGGACCGGGAAATCCCGCCGTCGTTGGCAAGGCGGAACGAGCCGGCGTGCCCCGCCGGGGCGAGCCGGCGCGCACTCCTACAGGGACAGCAGGCGCTGGAAGAAGGAGCGATAGCGCCGCAAGGTGATGCGCAGATTTTCCGTCGACGCCTGTTCCGTCGCGGCGACCTGGCCCTCGAGCCCGGCGCGCTCGCTGGAGAAGGTTTCCGCCAGACTCGTCATCACCTGGTCGACCAACGCGTCGGCCTGGTGCACCGCCTCCTTCGGGTCGTCGACGAAACCGATCTGGATCGCGTCCCAGCGAGCGCGAAAGGAGCTCGCCGCCTCCGGCGAGAACAGCGCGGCGAGCGGCTCGTCTGCACTATTCACCGGGCGATCCTGCTTCGCGGTGGCGCGTTCGTCGCGCTGCGGTGCGGTGACCGGGTCTTCCAGTTTCGACGGCTCCCCGGCAGCGACCACGGCGGTGACGGGACCCTTTTCCGATAGCTCGACGCTCATGATTGCACCTCCATCGCCTGTGCCGGCACGGCGCGCGGCTTGTCTTCCCTGACTTCGAGCAGCTCATCGAAGAGAGCGCGGTAGTGGACCACTGCCTTGCGAAGCTCCTCGGTGTCGGCTTCGCCCCGCTTGTCGCGCGCCGCGATGGCCTGCGCTGCCCGATAGTTGGCGACGACGGCAGGGTGATCGACCGAGATGTCGGCCGCGCGCCGCTCGAAGTCCGCCATCGGGTAACCGCGCTTTTGCAGCAGCTCACGAACCAGTTGGTCGGCCTGGACGACGACCCCTTTGGGGTCATCGACGAAGTTGCCTTGCAGGGCCTTCCAGGCCTGGGCGAACCGGGCGGCATCCGCTGCACTCAGCGCCACGATGGTCAAACGCTCGACCCGCTTTTCGCGCGTCTTGAGTTCTTCTTCGGCCTTGGCCCGGGTGCCCAGCTCGTTGACGGCCCGGCCATATTCCGGCCCGAAGCGTTGTTCGAGCCGGCGAGACTGCCGCTTCTGGTAGAGAAAGGCTCCGACCAGGGCGATTACCACCACCGCCAGGGCGACGCCAACCACTATCCATGTCTGCGTGCTGATCGTTTCCATGCGAATCTCCTGTTCCTGATCACTCGATCGCCGGTCGCCATCGCGGGGATGGCGAGCCGACAGACTTCGTGTCGGTCGAAGACCCGATGTTGTTCCTGCTTCCTCGCCGAGTCCCTCGGCCGAGTGGACGTTGGATCGTCGGAGCCCACCTACAACCTGTGCAGTCGTGCGAGCCCTCTATCTCGGCGAGCTGCCTAGCCGCACTGCCCGATATCGCCGCAGGCGGTGCAGAAGTCGCATCCGTCCTTGTGGATCACGGTCGCGTTGCCGCATTCGGTGCATACCTTCCCGGCCAGAAGGCGGGTGCGCTCACCCGGGTCGCGCGAGGTTTCGAGAACCCCCATGTCGCGAAGCGGGAAGCCCTCCTCGTTGAGGACGCCNAGCATCGCGTAGCGGTGGATGACGAGCCGCGCCAGGTAGGCCACCGTCGACGGCCAGGTCTGCTGCCGGCGCTCGCCGTGCGGCAGGCCGGGAACGAAGGCCATGAAGTGGCCCAGCGGCTCGGCATAGTTGAGCAGCTTGCGCAGCTTCATTCCGATCCAGGCCGGGTCGATGACGCGCATGTCGAGCGAGAGCAGGCGCGCCAGGCCGTCGAGGGCGCGCGGATAGTTGCCCGAAAAACCGATCGCGCACGGGCGCGTCACGGTGCCGCGGTCCGGTCCGGGCAGCGTGACTTCCTTCAGGGTCAGCGTGAACGATTCACCGGTTGCCGGGTTGTCGATGTCGACGGCCCAGGCGAGCGTTCCCGACGGCCCGGTGTGCGGCTCGTCGATGCTGAACATCGCGTCCATCACCGGCGTCGCGCCGCCGCGGCCCTGGCCGGGCAGGGCTTTCAGCTGCTCGCAGCGCCAGCGGATCACGGCCGCGGTCGCGGCAACGACGCCCGGGAAGAGGCGCTTCTCGCCATGCGGAGGGAACGGCATGTCGAAGTCGCGCTCTTCCGCCACCGTCGCCAGCGCGTCGAGCTTGAGCTGCAGCCACGAAGGATCGTTGGCGCGCAGGTCCATCGACAGCGTCTTGGCGAGGGCGCCGAGGCCGCGCGGCTGCTCGGCACCGTTGATCCACACCTCGAACGGCTGCGCGGCGCCGCCGTCGGCAGAGGCGAGCTCGCCGACGAACAGGGCGAAGTCGCCGAACGGGTAGTGGACCATGAAGGTCCACGCCGGGTTGCCCGACGGCAGCTCCGGGCGTCCGGGCCAGCGCAGCGACGAGAGCACCGGCGCCGGGAGCTTCTCGACCGCCAGGCGCCGGTTCGCGTCGTCGATGCGTAGCGGTGCGATCGCCTCCGAAGGCACTGGCGGCGTTGCGCTCAGCACGGCGCCGAGGACGCTGTTCGGGCGGTACGTCGCCAGCCCCTTCAGCCCCGACCGCCAGGCTTCGAGGTACAGGTGCTGGAAGTCGGCATACGGGTAGTCGGCCGGGACGTTGACGGTCTTCGAGATCGCCGTGTCGACGTACGGCGCCACCGCGGCGACCATCGCTTCGTGCGCCTGTGCGCTCATCTCGAGTGCCGTCACGAACGCCGGGGTCAGCGGCGCAGCTTCGCCGTGGAGATGCCGATAGAGGCGCCAGGCGTGGTCTTCGACGATGTACTCCCGGGCGCTTCCGTCCGGCATGCGCTTCTTGCGCGTGTAGCTCCAGCTGAAGGGCGGCTCGATGCCGTTGCTGGCGTTGTCGGCAAAGGCGAGGCTGATCGTTCCGGTCGGTGCGATCGAGAGCAGATGCGAGTTGCGCAGCCCGTGGCTGCGGATGCGCTCGCGCAGCGCCGCGGGCAGGCGTGCAGCGAAGGTCGACCCGCTCAGGTACAGGTCGGCATTGAAGAGCGGGAACGTGCCGCGCTCTCGCGCCAGCTCGACCGAGGTCTCGTAGGCGGCGTCGCGCATCAGCTCGGCGATCCGGCGCGCCATCGCCCGCGCAGCGGCGCTGTCGTAGCGCAGGTTCAGCATCACGAGCGCGTCGCCGAGGCCGGTGAAGCCGAGGCCGATGCGGCGCTTGTTGCGCGCCTCTTCCTGCTGTTGCGGCAGCGGCCAGACGGTCACGTCGAGGACGTTGTCAAGCATCCGCGTCGCGACCTGGGCGACGGCGACGAATGCCGCCTCGTCGAAGCGCGCCGCGTCGGCGAAAGGTTCGCGAACGAAGCGCGTCAGGTCGATCGAGCCGAGGCAGCAGCAGCCGTACGGAGGCAGCGGCTGCTCGCCGCACGGGTTGGTCGCGGCGATGCTCTCGCAGTACGACAGGTTGTTGTCGCGGTTGATGTGGTCGAGGAAGAGCACGCCGGGCTCGGCGTGGTCGTAGGTCGAACGCATGATCCGGTCCCACAGCTCGCGCGCCGGGCGCTTCCGGTAGACCCACAGGCCGCCGCCTCCCGGCTGCGTTTGCTGGTACGCGCCGGCCGCCTTCTGTGCGGCGCCCGGCTCGGCCCGGTGCAGGAGCTCGACCTCGGATCCCGCCTGCACCGCTTCCATGAAGGCATCGGTGACGCCGACCGAGATGTTGAAGTTCTTCAGGTCGCCCGAGTCCTTGGCGCGGATGAACTCCTCGATGTCGGGGTGATCGCAGCGCAGCACGCCCATCTGCGCGCCGCGCCGCGCCCCCGCCGACTCGACCGTCTCGCACGAGCGGTCGAAGACGCGCATGTAGCTGACCGGTCCGGAGGCGCTGCTGCGCGTGCTGCCGACCCAGGCGCCGCGCGGCCGAATGCGCGAGAAGTCGTAGCCGACGCCGCCGCCGCGGCGCATCGTCTCGGCGGCTTCCGTCAACGCCGTGTAGATGCCCGGGTGGCCGTCTTCGACCTGCGAGATCGAATCGCCCACCGGCTGGACGAAGCAATTGATCAGCGTCGCCGACAGGCCCGTGCCGGCCGCCGACTGGATCCGCCCGGCCGGAACGAAGCCCGATCGCAGGGCCTCGGCAAAGCGCTCCTCCCAGAGCGAACGCTGCGCTGCGGGCTCGGCCTGCGCCAGCGCGCGGGCGACGCGCCGATTCACCGCGTCGATCGAGCTCTCGTCGCCCTTGGCGTACTTCTCGAGCAGCACTTCGCTGCTGATGTCCTGCGCCGGGAGGTTGTGCAGCGTCGCGGCTGGCGTCTGTTCAGTGTGTGGCATGAGGTCGGGTTCTTCTTCCTGAAGGATGCTCTCGGGTTTCTCGAATGTCGAGGCTGGCCGCGGAACGACAAGTCGACCTGCACGGGCCGCCCTGAAGGCGACGAGGTCGGATCGATCGCCTGATGACTGCGTCGTCGTCCGCTCCGGTCAGCCCGGCAAACCGTCAATTCTCGCGCTGCTGAGCACCGGCCAGTAGCGAACGGCGAAAATAGCGAAGCCGGCCGACCACAAGGCAGCCGGGCCGGCGACGGCGACGACCAGCTGTTCCGGCGCGACCAGGGGAACGAACACGCGCACGACGGCGGACATCGCGATCATGAGGTAGCACGCGGTGTCGAAGGCGTCGGCGCGCAGCGGGCGGCCCGTATGCCCGCGCGACGTGCGGGTCATCATGCGATGACGATTCCGCCGATCGCGCCGACGGTGAGCGCGTGGGTCGAGGCCGAGCCGCCGATCCAGCCGAGATGAGTCCCAGGATCGTCTTCTCGCGCCGGTCGAGGTCGACGAGCGGCTGGTGCGGCGCTTTCGCCGTGCCGTAGAGGAGGCCGAGGGCAAAGCGCAGCATGTAGAGCGCGCCGAGGACGACGCCGGCGACGGCGAGCGAAGCGAGCACGAGCGGCAGGTTGTTGCCGGCCACCACGTGTAGCGGCCCGCCGGCATGGTCGCGCTCGAGCTCGAAGTGCCCGGGCACGTGCTGCGCGTGCAGACGCTCTACGCCGGCGACGCGTTCGACTGGTCGGCGCTCCTGCCCCGCGCGGGCAAGCACTTCCAGGCCCAGCGCGCTCAACCGCGTGACCACCCTGGCCTTCGAGGGCGACCAGCTGCTCGCCGCCTCCAAGAGCGATCCGCAGTTCGGCGTGGCCTTCAGGCTGCGCCTGATGGGCGTCGTCTCCGAGCGGCGACGCGCGACGCGCCTGCAGCTTCTCGACATGTACTCGCCGGTCGCCAGGCGCGCGGGCGCCTGAGTTCACGGCGGCCCGGCCAGCCGCCTGCATCGTCCCTGCCGTCTCGCGGCCGCCGCTGTCGCGCGGCGGGCCCTGCGCGCGAATCGCACTGAGGCCTGCCGCCGTATGGCGCGTGCTGCACGCGGCGCGGCCTGCGGCTTCGTACGGGGCGGTTCGTCCGCCGCAACGAAAAAGCCCGGAGGCGTCACCGACTCCGGGCAGGCTTGCCGGCCGGGCCCGCGCTGCTGTGCGCTACACGGGCCGGCTGTGCTCTCTCTCTCTAGGTCATGGCGAGCCGGTGAGGAGCACCGACTGGTGCACCGCCACCGCGTCCATGGTCTGGCCCTGGCCGTGGCAGACGAGGCAAGCTTCGCCCGCGACGCCACTCGACACCAGCGCCGTGTTGCCGCGCGGCTGGTAGATGACCCCGCCGTTGGTCATCATGTGGTTCTTGTCCGACACCGTGTCGTGACACGCGAAGCAGGCTGCCGCGATCGGCGAGCTGACGAGCGTCGTCGCCTCGGCCTGACGGGTGTCGCCGCCCGCCGCGGCGACGTGCGCAGGCACAACGGTGCCGTTGACCAGCGTGTAGGCCGCGACCGTTGCGCCGGCTGGCGTGAACTGGAAGGCCAGGCCGTACTTCGTGCCGGCGACCTGGCTGATGTACGGCGATGTGCCGGCGCCCGGTGCGGCGGTCGTTCCGGTGGCCGTCGTCGTCCACAGCAGGTTGGGCTGCACGCTCATTCCCGAGGCGCCGAAGTTGACGGCGTTGGGCACGTGGCACTGGTTGCAGTCCTGCAGGACGCCCGGGTACCTGAGGCTGACGAACGCCCCGGACTGCCAGCTGTAGGGCACTGTCCGGAAGGCCGCGGCGTGGATGCCGTGGATGAAGGTGCTGGCGTTGTATGACCAGCCGGTGTCGACGCCGTTCGTCGTGTGGCACATGGCGCAGGCCGTCGGGTCGTTGCGCACGCCGCCGTGGAAGCTCGGATTCGTGCCGAGCTGGTCATGGCAGGTGTCGCACTTGTTGATGTCGACGACGACGCGGCGCGCCGTGTAGCCGGTGGCGACCTTCTTCTTCAGGATCGCGACCGTGGCCAGCCCGCCGGAGGCGGCGGTCGTCGGATTGACCGACACGTTCGCTGCCGTGTACGGATAGGTGAGCAGCGTCTTCTGCGTGAAGCCGCCGAGGATCACGGCGGTCACCATCTGTGCGGTGGCCGGAACGACCGTGGGCGCCACGAGGACGGCCGTGTTCACGCAAGTTGCCGTCGCCGGCGCGACCGGCTTCGTGCACCCGGGGCCGACCGGCTGCCCGACGAGGTCGCCGGTCAGAGTCGCCGTGAAGTAGCCGTTCGCGTCGGCCTGGTAGGCGCCGTTGGCGATCGCGTTGCTCAGGGTCCCCTGGCCGGGCGAGCCGCCGCCGATGAGCAGGTTGGCGAGGGCGACGCTGGATCGGCCGTTGAAGTCGGCCGGAGTGGCGATGTTGTCCTGCGGTACGCCGTAGGTCACGTACAGGGTCGGGCCGCCGGCGAATCCGGGGATGGGCTCGTAGGCAGGTGAAATCACCTGGGCACCCGAGGCCGCGTTCGTCACCAGCGGGGCCAGCGGCAACGAGGTCACCACGGTTCCGTCCTTGACGATCTGGAAGGCGATGACGGCGTTA
>JGI24140J50213_10001467_pt1 | contig 10255 bp, 8 predicted proteins | sample BarGraIncu00222A_FD_50213 | JGI IMG/M metagenome (IMG submission 50213) | reverse complement strand
CTTCAGCTCATGGTCGACCACCGCATCAGAAGCATGCCGGTGATCGAGGGCGATCAGCGACTCGTGGGCATCATCTCGCGCGATGACGTGATGCGCGCGCTCCAGTGCTGCACCAGCGAAAAAGCGTAGCTCTTCCGGCGCCTTAGGTGGATATGCGCGGGCGTTGCAGCCGCGCGATCCGCAGCGCAATCAGCCCGCCTTTAGCAGACGATCGTCTTCCGGAGAGTTCAGGTACATCCCTGACATCGTGTCGACCCAGCACAGATGGTCGTGAACCTTCGTCACGCCGGCAACGTTCTCCGCCACGACGATAGCTGCCTGCCGTGACCGCTCTTCGGTGATGACGCCGCTCAGGTGAACGATACCATCACGCACGATGACGCCGAGGCCGAATGGACACCAGTCGTTCTTCTCCAGGGCATCGATGATGCGGTTGCGAATATGGTCGTCGTCGGCGGTCGGGTCGGGAATCTGCCGCGCCAGGCTCGCTACCGCCTGCAACAGGTTGGCGCGGGATACGATGCCGACGAGCTGGTCGCCGCGCATGACCGGCAGTCGCTTGACGTGGTTTTTCTCCATCAACTCCACGATCTCCTGAAGACCGGTGTCTTCGCTGATGGTCAGGGGCTCCGGCGTCATGATTTCAGCGATCTTGCGGCCGTTCTCGTGAACGAAGTCGGCCGCCTCCTTGCCCGGACCGAGAATGAATTTTAGAAACCGACCACGCCTGCGCTGTGTCCCGATTTCGCCGCGACGGAGGAAGTCGCCTTCCGAGATGATACCGACGAGCTTGCCGGTCGGATCGACCACTGGAAGTCCGCTGACATGCCGTTGCAGCATGATATTTGCGGCCTCGGCGATCATGGTATCGGGTGTGACGCTGATAACCGGCCGAGTCATGATCTGGTGAGCACGCATTGCAGCCTCCGCTGGTTCAAGATTGAATTCGTGCCATGCAAGCTATTCCGATCTGCGGACCGTGATTTGATGGAGATCAAAGGGTAACCGGAATCCAAGGGCTTGATGCAGCTCAATGTGAACTCCGAATCGGAGCCGTATCATTTGCTAAAGTGACGCGAAACCGGAGGCCATCATGCTGGAATTTTACGAACCTGGTGCGGCGATCGTCGAAGATTCCGTCACGAAAGCTGTGGCGCGATGGAACAAGGCAAACAACAGCATTCTGAATTTCATGTTTGGCGCGCAAAAAGCAATGTTTGAAGAGGTGATGTTCGCTAGCAAGGAAATTCTTGATCGCGTTCTGACCGAGACGCATTTATTTAACGAATTTTCTTCGAAAATAGCCGAGGCGCATTCGGTCGGAGACCTGAAAACGATGTGTCAGGAATGCGGTCAGCACCAGATCGATTTCATTCGTCGCGATAGCGATCGGATATTCAAACATGGCGAGCGAATGATCGAGGTGACGTCGGGGCTGTTCAGTAATCGGCCACAGACCTGATCGTCGCTTCTGTCCCGGAAGATCGATTATCGAGCCAAATTTGATGGAGGTAGGTTTCGTGCGGACGTTGTCGGACTTGTTAGACGCTGAAGTTCCACCTCAGCCGTGTCACGCGCATGCCTTGGGCCACGGCGGAGATGGCCGGGTTATCGTCCCCCCCGAGTCCTATCAAGGATTGACGCCCGAGACCCACCAAAGCGAGCCGGCGGAAGCGTATCAGTTCGATCGCGCGCTTCATGCAATGGTGGCTAGTTTAACTGGTGGCATATCGCCGGTCGCGTTGTCGCTCGCTTATATCGATTGGGCTGCGCATCTGGCTGCGGCGCCTCAACGGCAACTGGCGTTTGCTCAGGATGCGTTGCGGAGCACGAATGAGTTTTTCGAGTTGATGCGTCATTGCCGGTCGCCGAGTGAGCCTTGGGCCTTGATCAAGCCGCAGCCGCAGGATCGTCGGTTTTCCGAGCCGGAGTGGGAGCGTGCGCCGTTCAATTTGATCGCGCAGGGTTTCTTGCTGAATGAGCGATGGTGGCATCAGGCGACCACCGACTTGCGCGGCGTGGCGCCGCGGAACGCAGCGATCGTCGAATTCTCGGTGCGGCAGGTGCTCGATATGCTGGCGCCTTCCAACTTCGCCGTTACAAATCCCGAAGTGCTGGACAAGGTCTTCCGAAGCGGCGGCGAGAACTTCGTATTCGGCTGGCAGAATTGGCTCAGCGACTGGATGCAATTGCTGTCGGCCGGCAAGCCGGCCTTGGACCAGGAGTTTGTCATTGGCAAAACCGTGGCCACGTCTCGCGGCAAGGTGGTGTTCAAGAACGAGCTCATCGAGTTGATCCAGTACTGCCCAACTACTGACAAGGTGCACCCGGAGCCGATCTTGATCGTGCCGGCCTGGATTATGAAATACTACATCCTTGACCTGTCACCGCGAAACTCCCTGGTCAAGTACCTGACTGGCGAAGGCTTCACCGTCTTCATGATTTCGTGGCGCAACCCCGGGCCAGAGGATCGCGACATCTCCTTTGATGACTATCGGAGGCTCGGCTTACAGGCCGCGCTGGCTGTGATCGAGGAAATCGTTCATGGTCCTCAGATCCATGCATTGGGCTATTGTCTGGGCGGGACATTGCTATCGATTGCCGCCGCGGCGATGGCCCGAGATGGCGACACCCGATTGAAATCGGTCACCTTGCTCGCGGCACAGACGGATTTTACCGAAGCAGGCGAGCTGACCTTATTCATCAACGAGAGCCAGGTTGCATTTCTCGAGGACATGATGTGGAAACGTGGGGTTCTCGACACCACGCAGATGGCGGGTGCATTCCAGCTGCTCCGCTCGAACGATCTGATCTGGTCGAAGCTCACCCGGGACTACCTGATGGGGGAGCGGGCGCCGCCGAGCGATTTGATGGCTTGGAACGCCGACGCCACGCGGTTGCCTTACCGAATGCATTCGGAATATCTGCGCAAGCTGTTCCTTGACAATGAACTGGCCGAGGGCCGCTACCTCGTGGAGGGAAAGCCGATTTCGCTGTCGGACATTCACGCGCCGATGTTCGTGGTCGGGACGGTTCGCGATCACGTGGCGCCCTGGAAATCGACTTACAAGATCAATTATCAGGTGGAAGCCGACGTTACCTACCTTCTGACCGGCGGTGGTCACAATACGGGTATCGTGGCGCCGCCGGGCGAGCAGGGGCATTTCTATCAGGTCAGGACGAAAACGGCCAGAGCCGCCTATATCGGTCCGGACGAATGGTTGAAGGCGACCCCAAAGGTCGAAGGATCGTGGTGGCTGGAATGGACCAGCTGGCTTGCCGGGCAATCCGGCGAGCTCCGTGAGCCGCCACGCATGGGCCGTGGGCACGTCGACGGCGAGACTCTGCCTGATGCTCCCGGGGATTATGTCCGCCAATGATCTGGGCTGTTGCGCGCTGACCTACCGAAAGCGGCGATCCTGGATCTCGAAAGGCTTCAAAGCCGCCAGTTTCCGATAGGCCTTGTTTGCGGTCCGCATCAACCGCCTTTCTCGTCCGCGGCCAAGAAGCGGCATGAACGAACGGACACCGTCTCGTTGCAGGGCGATCGCGAGAGCCTGACCCTTTGCATCGTCATTCAGCTGCCCAAGAGATTTTTGAGCTTGACGCAAATACGTCAACGCGGTCTGTTGTATTGAAGATTGTTTGTCCGAAAACAGGTTTGGGAAAAATTCAATTGAATAGCAAAGCTTCTTGCTCATCAGACGCAGCCGGTGTCGCTTCTTCGCGCTCATAACCTGAAGTTTTCGGCTTTTCTTCACCAGCTTTTCTCGCCATCGCGCCAGTTTACGCGCGCTATACGAGACGATGGGACGACTGCGCCCGTGCGTGGCTTGCTTTCCTGTCTTCGTGGACCAAGGGCCGTTCTCGATCCAATCGGTTATGTTCCCGACGAGACGCCGATACCTGATCGACCCGAGCGCCCGCGCCAGAGATCGATGGCTTTCCGCACGCCTCCGCTTCCAGGCCTGAAGAGTGGGTGTCGCTTTGGCCCGCTTGTTAACCTCTCTGAGCCGTTCAATTGAGACGTCCAAATCTCGTACAGCGCCAAGATGGAAGTGCAGCCACTTCAGTTCACTCCGTATTTGCGTTCGTTGCGGGTCGGCAACCATCGGTGAGAAAAATGATATGGCGGCGCGCAAGCGAGTCAGCGCAATGCGCATTTGATGCACTGCTTCAGGATCGCCCCGGCACGCAGTCCGTTGATTTGCGATCAAATTCCAAAGACAGCCGCGCGCCACAACCCGAAATGCGGTGTGGCACGGCATCGCTGAATATAGCCGTGGGCGCGGCTGCCGCGTCCGTTCGGGATAACGGACGGACTTACCCGCTGATTTCGGTGCTGGCGGCATTGCTGTTCTGCAACCGGTCTGAGTCGTCTTGCGATGAGGAAAAAACGGCTTGGCATCGTTTCAGTGTTTGCTCTGATGCTCCGGATGCATCGATGATCGTCCAGTCGATCGCGCCGATATCGTATTTTTCCTGAAGTCCGGCGATCTCGGGCGTAGCATCGGACGCGTCGCCCTGGCGACGGCCGAGGCGGTTTAGCCTAGTTGCAAGATCTGTCTGAAGAAAGAGGCCGACAAACCTTGCATTCAGGCTGCGAGCGGCATCGCGGATCGCAACTCGCTCCGATTCCCGGGCAAACACCGCATCGACAATGACGGAATGGCCTTGGACAAGAATTCGCAAGGCTCGTTGCACGAGCAGTTCGTAGATTTTCGCGGTCGCCTCCGGCTGATACGCGCTCTCCGGTAGCCGATCCGTCTCAACGACCTGAAAATGTTGCTTTCGCAGGACGTCGGTACGCAACACGACGGCTCCCGGCTGCGGCATGACGAAAGGAGCAAGCGCGCGCGCCAGAATCGACTTTCCGGTCCCGGACAGTCCGGCCACAGCGACGAGTACCGGCGCCGAAGGATGGATCAGCTGTTGCGCAAGTCTAAAATAGGTCCGGGCTGATCGCATGATTTCAGCATTGTCGCCAGAATTCCGGTCAAGACGGGCCAGCAGCACGTTAGCGCGGATAGCCGCGCGGAGCGACATAAACAGCGGTAGCGCTGCGAGGCCGTCGAGATTTTCGATGGACGCCGTCTTCAGGTATCTGTTGAGGAGGGTGTTCGCGGCAGTACGCCTGTCGTAACGCAGAAAATCCATCATGGGGAACGCCAGATCGTAGAGAACATCGACCGAGGCGATATCGGGATCAAATTCGATCGCATCGAACAGGACGGGTTTGCGCTCGATCATTACGATGTTCGCCAGATGCAGGTCGCCATGGCATCGACGTACATGTCCCTGTCTGCCGCGCTGCTCCAGCAGCTTGCGGATGCAAGAAAACGCAGACAGAGACGCAGCCTCAAGGTCGTCGATGTCGTCTGCGGCAAAGCAAGCCGCGGTTCGGAATGCCTTGCTATTGCCTTCGATCAAGGCGGGGGTCGATCTGATCCAGGGTTCAACCGGCGCCAGCGGCGCGACCGCGTGCGAGGCCGCGATCGCGTCGGCAATGGCGTCAACGATCGCGCGATCGAGCTCACCGGATTCCGCCAGATGATCGATGGTCTGGCGCTCGTCGAAGCGGGTCATTTCAATTGCGTATTCGACCGGCGCACCCTCTCCGTCGATGCTCAGGGATCCATCGCCGTTTTGCGTGATAGGAATGACGCGACGGTAGATTTGTGGCGCGAACTGGCGATTGATTGTCATCTCCGCATCGCAGGCGGCTTTCCGCTTCTCAAGCGTCGAATAATCCAGGTATGGAAACCGGACGGAGCGCTTGATCTTCAGGGCGCGGTCGCCTTCGAGAAAAACCGACGCCGCATGCGTATCGATCCGATCGACATGAGGATGGGCAACGGAATCTGTCAGAAAGGCAAAGACGCGCTCTTGCGCGCTCGTGTCGGCTGCTACCGAAGTTGTCATGCGCCGATGAACCTAGGGTTTGAGGACTGCTGCGCCCAGGATTTGTCCCGTCCGAAGCTTTTGCAGGACCTCGTTGGCCTCGTGAAGCGGAAACACTGTCGTCTGGGTCTGAATTCCGGCCTGAGGCACAACTTTAAGGAAATCCAGTCCGTCCTGGCGCGTGAGGTTGGCCACCGACACCAGCTGTCTTTCTTCCCAGAGAAGATTGTAAGGAAAGCTCGGAATATCGCTCATGTGGATTCCGGCGCATACCACCTTACCGCCCTTGCGCACCGCGCGGAGTGCTGCCGGCACCAACTCTCCGATGGGAGCGTAGATGATGGCGGCATCGAGCAGAGTTTCAGGCAGCTGGTCCGACGAGCCGGCCCATACCGCTCCGAGTCGGCGGGCGAAGTCTTGCGCTGCCGCATCGCCAGATCGTGTAAAGGCGTAGACCGACCGACCTTGCCAGCGCGCGACCTGGGCGACGATGTGGCCGGCGGCGCCGAAGCCATAAATGCCGAGCCGTTCGGCACTACCCGCTATCACCAGCGATCGCCATCCGATCAGGCCGGCGCATAACAGCGGCGCGATCGAAGCATCGTCGCGGTCCTCGCCGAGCGGAAAAGCGTAGCGCGCATCGGCAATGGTGTGGGTGGCGAAGCCGCCGTCGCGCGTATATCCAGTGAAGAGAGGATGATCGCAGAGATTTTCCATGCCCTCCTTGCAGAACCGGCAGACGCCGCAGGTATATCCGAGCCAGGGGATTCCAACCCGATCACCGACCTGATGGGTCGTCACGCCGCCGCCGACAAGGTCGACGCGGCCGACGATTTCGTGACCGGGAATGATCGGGTATTTGACGCCGGGAAGCTCCGTGTCGACCACGTGGAGATCGGTTCGGCAAACCCCGCACGCGCTTACCTTGACGCGAATCTGCCCCTCACCGGGGATAGGGTCCGCGCGCTGTTCCATCTGGAGAGGCGCCCCCGGGGCGGACAACACCATCGCACGCATCTGCTTCTCCAGCGAATCCTGTATGTCGAGCAGGACAATGCATAAGACTTGACGCCGACGAGCCCTTGACGTCGATCAAAGCGACAGGTGTTTCATCCAGGAACTTGTCTTGATGAAGATCAACAGCAAGTTCCACGCAATACCTAAGATAAAAAGATCGGGGCCGTCATCGGGCGGTCGCCGTGCCGGGTTCTAACGTCGCATTAGAAGCCCGGATATGTCCACTGGCGCCTCAAGATTCGTATATTCAGGCTAAGCGCCTGCTGGATGATTGAACTGATGTCCGTTTACCGTCTGGAAAATCTGCTGTCGCCCCGTTCGGTCGCACTTGTTGGAGCAAGTCCGCGGCCTGGTTCCGTCGGTCGAGCCATTCTCGGTAATATTTGCAAGGCGAAATTCAAGGGCGAATTCGGCCTGGTAAATTCGCATCACGCCGAAATCGACGGCATTGTCGCCGTTGGCAACCTCAGTCACTTGTCTTTTGTGCCCGAACTCGTGGTGATCACGGCGCCGGCAGCCGCAGTTGCAGATATCATCGATGAAGCGGGACGGCTCGGCGCCGCTGGCGCTGTTATCATTTCGGCTGGACTGGGCCATGGCGCCGGATCGCCGGCGGAAGCCGCCGGACGTGCCGCGCACAAGTACGGAATGCGGCTGATCGGACCGAACTGTCTCGGGATCATGATGCCCGGCGTCGCCCTCAATGCGAGTTTCTCCGCGCACATGCCGAGTCAGGGAAATCTGGCACTGATTTCCCAGTCAGGCGCCATTGCCGCTGGCATGGTCGACTGGGCTGCCCAACGAAAAGTAGGGTTTTCCGGAATCGTTTCCATCGGCGATCAACTTGACGTCGATATCGCCGATCTGCTCGATTATTTCGCGCTGGATGGCAAGACCCGCGCCATCATGCTCTATGTCGAAGCGATCAAGGACGCCCGCAAGTTCATGTCGGCGGCGCGTGCAGCGGCGAGAATCAAGCCTGTCGTGGTCGTCAAATCTGGGCGCATGGCCCAGGGGGCAAAGGCGGCTGCGACCCATACCGGCGCGCTGGCTGGTTCGGACGCGGTCTATGACGCCGCATTCCGTCGCGCCGGGATCCTGCGGGTGTCGGATCTTCGCGAGTTGTTTGACTGCGCTGAAACGTTGGGGCGCGTCGAATTGCCATCGGGAAAGAGGCTAGCAATCCTCACCAATGGCGGCGGTATCGGCGTTCTTGCAATCGATCGACTAGCCGAGCTCGGCGGTATCCCCGCGGCGATCGAGCCCGCCATCCGCGAAAGGCTTGATGCGGTTCTACCACCGACATGGTCCGGATCGAATCCTGTCGACATCGTTGGCGACGCCGACGCTGCGCGCTATGCGGCCGCGCTTGAGGTGTTGCTGGCCGACGCCAACAATGACGCGATCCTGGTGATGAACGTTCAGACCGCGATCGCTCCGGCTGATGAGATCGCAGCTACCGTGACCGACATCGTCGGCAGGTACCGCCGGCAGTGTCTCGGATCGGTCAAACCGGTGCTCGCGGTTTGGGTCGGCGCGGACCGGAAGATCATCGACATGCTGAGCGGCGCTGGAATCCCGAATTATCCGACCGAAGACGATGCGGTGCGCGGCTTCATGCATCTCATTCAGCATCGCGAGGCGGTGACGGCGCTGGCACAGGCTCCGCCCGCCATGCCCAGCGAGCTTGCTCCCGATTCCGATACCGCCCGAAAAATCGTAGTGGCAGCGCTTGCCGATGGCCGCCAATGGCTAGACCCAGTTGAGATTGCCCGGCTGTTCGAAGCTTATCAAATCCCGATGGTGCCGACCTTCGCGGCAGCCGACGTCGAGCAGGCCGTCGCCCATGCCTCGGCGCTGTTCGCGCAAGGTTCGGCCGTCGCGCTCAAGATCATGTCGCGCGATATTGTTCACAAATCCGATATCGGTGGCGTTGTTCTCGATCTCACCAATGCCGATGCGGTGCGCTCGGCGACTGCCGATATCCTCGCGCGCGCAAAGGCGCTTCGCCCTGACGCTCGGATATCCGGCGTCGTCGTTCAGGCAATGGCGACGCGGCCGAGGGCGCGCGAGCTGATTCTTGGTCTCGCCGACGACCCGACCTTTGGCACCATCATCGTGTTCGGCCATGGCGGCACGGCTGTCGAGATCATCAATGACAAGGCGCTGGCGCTTCCGCCGCTCGATCTGCAGCTCGCCCGCGACCTTATCGGACGGACGCGCGTTTCGCGGCTGCTGTGCGCCTATCGCGACGTGCCGGCGGTCAAGGAGGACGCGGTTGCGATGGTCCTGGTCAAGCTGGCGCAGATGGCGGCAGATATTCCGGAGATCCGCGAACTGGATATCAATCCCTTACTGGCGGATGAGGCCGGCAGCTTAACGGTCGACGCGCGTGTCGCCATCGGTGCCGTGGAACGAAAATTCGGAGGCTCAGGCCTTACCAATTTCGCGGTGCGGCCCTATCCGTCGCAATGGCAACGACACCTTGAGCTCAAGGACGGCTGGCGGATCTTCGTGCGCCCAATTCGCCCCGAGGATGAACCGTCGATTCATGAATTACTTCGGCACGTCACCAGCCAGGATCTACGGCTCCGGTTCTTCGCGCCAGTGAAGGAATTTAGCCACGAGTTCATCGCCCGGTTGACACAGCTCGATTATGCCCGCGCAATGGCCTTTGTCGCGTTCGACGAAGCCGGCAAAGAACTCGTCGGAGTGGTTCGGTTTCATTCGGATTCAATCTATGAGAACGGCGAATACGCGATTCTGCTCAGATCCGAACTCAAGGGCAGGGGGCTGGGGTGGGCCTTAATGCAGTTGATCATCGAATATGCAAAATCTGAAGGACTGAAACGATTATCGGGTCAGGTGCTTCAGGAAAATTCAGTGATGCTGAATATGTGCCGGGAGCTCGGCTTCGCCCTAAAATCCGATCCGGCAGATCGCACTATTTGCGATGTTACTCTGAATTTAACAAGAACTTGAAGGGAATGGAAAGCGATCCGCCGTCGACCGTGTCGATGTTGATCGCGTCTATCGCGCGACCAGCCTTCTAAATCGGTTCAATAGCGCCAATAGCATTACGATTGCCATTCCGAATAGACCAATATTTTCCACCGACATCAAAACGAAAGCGATTTGAATTTGCCAACCCGATTGGTGACCGTCTGCGATCGGCAGGCTGTCGGGGACGATCGAGATACGAGTAATATGGGCGACCGCGAAGAACAGAGCGAACAAAAGAAAGGCCTTCAGAAAGCTGCGCATTCGACCCTCCAAGACTACAGGTGATTTACCGATACGACGCGATAGGTGTGCATTTTGCCGCCCTCGTTGATCG
>JGI24140J50213_10001464_pt1 | contig 10260 bp, 9 predicted proteins | sample BarGraIncu00222A_FD_50213 | JGI IMG/M metagenome (IMG submission 50213) | reverse complement strand
ACCAGGACGGAAGCGCCCGGCGCCACCAGGTTGGCGATGACGGCCTCCCAGCCGCCGTGGCCGTTGGCGGCATAGAAGAAGACGTCGGCGCGCTCGGTCTGNAGCAGCNCCTTCATGCCGGCATCGCAGNCGGCGATCATCATGNGCAGGCGCGCGTCGCCGAGGTCGGTCGGCTGGCGCGCCATCGCGTTGACGACTTCGTCGGGCACCCGTGTCGGGCCGGGCGAATGCAGCAGGCGTATGCCGGGAATGCGGGTGGATTGCGTCATGTCCGGAGATGGTAGCCGCGGCGGGCGCGGGCGATCGGCATCGGTCGCTCAGCGCACCGTGCAGAGTGCGCGCAGGCTGCTCAGATCGACCTCGACGCCGAGGCCCGGCGCCGTGCCGAGCTCGGCGGCGCCGGCGTCGATGGTTGCGAGCGGCCCGCTCAGCGCGCTGCGCAAGGGATTGGCGTTCGCGTCGATCTCGAGCATGCCGTCGCCGCCGACGGCGGCGAGCAGGTGCGCCGACGCGAGCAGGCCGATGCCGGCGCCGAGATAGTGCGGGCAGAAGCGCAGGCCGGCGCTGCGAATCGCATCGACCACGCGCCAGCAACCGGAGATGCCGCCCCACTTCGCGACGTCGGGCTGGATGACGGACAGGGCGCCGCCGTCGATGGCGGCGCCGAACGCGTCGTCGCCGATCAGGTTCTCGCCGCCGGCGAGCGGCACGCGCGTGGCGGCGCGCAGGGCCTGCCAGGTCGGCAGCGGCGTGTCGACGCGCAGGGGCTCCTCGAGCCAGCCGATCGCGAACGGCTCGACCGCCTGCGCCATGCGCCGCGCGTCGATGGGCGACCAGGCCTGGTTGGCATCGAGCATGAGCGCGGCGTGCTCGCCGATCTGCGCCCTCACCTCGCGCACGTTGTCGAGGTCGCGCGCATCGTCGAAGCCGACCTTCAGCTTGAAGGCGCGGTGGCCTTCGGCTGCCTTCGCCGCGACGACCTCCTCTGGCCGATCGGGGTTGATGCCACTGGCATAGACGGCGATCCGCCCGCTCCGCCCGCCGAGCAGACGCCAGAGCGGCACGCCGGCGCGCCGGGCGGCCAGATCCCAGAGTGCGAGGTCGACGCCGGCGATCGCCTGCGCGATCGGGCCGGGCTCGCCCGCCTGCAGCGCTAGGACGGCGGTGCGGCTGGTCAGCTCCGCGAACGCCGCCGCGGCCGAGGCGAACGGCTTGCCCACCACGAGCGGGGCGATCAGTGTCTCGACGAGGCGGGCGCGGTGCTCGGCGGCGCACGATGGAAAGTTGCACCAGGCCTCGCCCCAGCCGACGGCGCCGTCGGCGTCTTCGGCACGCACGACGACGGCGGGCCGGTCGAGCATGGCGCCGAACGAGGTGCGAACCGGCGTCGCGATGGCGACGCGAAAGACGAAGGCGTCGAGCCGCGCCAGTCGGACCGCAATCTCGGGCAAGGGCTGCAACGGATGGACGACCGGCATGGACCGAGTTATAAAAGTATGGTCTATAGTACGTTTAAGCTCNGATGCCCGCAAGTTCCCGGTTCCCGATCGCCTCGCGCGCACTGTCGCGCGTGCTGCTCGTCGTCGCGCCCTGGGCCCTGATCGTCGCCCTCTGGTATGGCGTTCGTCTCACCGGGCTCGTCAATCCCGCGCTCGTGCCGGCGCCGCACGCGGTGCTCGAGAAATTCATCGTGCTGGCGCACGACCGGCTCGGCATGGACGTGTGGATGTCGACCCGGCGCGTCGTCGTCGGCGTTGCGCTCGGCGTCGTCTGCGCGGTGCCGGTGGGTTTTTGCCTGGGCTGGTACCGCGGCCTGCGCGGCTTCATCGATCCGGTGATCAATTTTTTTCGCGCCTTGCCGCCGATCGCGCTGATCCCGCTCGTCATCGTCTACTTCGGCATCGGCGAGCTGGCCAAGACGGTGATCCTGTTCTATGCGTCGTTCTTCGCCGCGGTCATCGTCATGTACGAGGGCATCGCCCAGATCAGCCCGATCTTCGTTCGCGTCGCGCGCACGCTCGGCGCCAACGACTTCGAGATCTTCGCCAAGGTGATCGTGCCGCTCACGGTGCCGCACATCCTCACCTCGATCCGCGTCGCCCTCGGCGTCGCCTGGGCGACCCTGGTCGCCTCCGAGCTCATCGCCGCGCAGCAGGGCCTCGGCGCGCTGATCCAGAACGCGTCGTCGTTCTTCCAGCTCGACATCGTCTACGTCGGCATCATCTCGATCGGCCTGATCGCGCTGACTATGGACCTGCTGCTGCGCGCCGCGAGTCGCCGCCTGGTCGCCTGGCAGGACCGGATCGCATGAGCGCCACGGCCGCCGCCGTGCCCGCTCCCGGCGCTGGCGCCGCGTCGAGCGGCGCCGCGGCACGGATCCGTTTCGACCACGTCAGCGTCGACTTCCCGACCGCCGCCGGGTCGATGCGCGTCATCGAGGACGTCAGCTTCGACATCGGCAACGGCGAGTTCGTCTCGGTCATCGGCCCGTCGGGCTGCGGCAAGACGACGCTGATGAACATCGTCGGCGGCTTCGTCCAGCCGACGAGCGGCCGCGTGCTGCTCGACGGCAAGCCGGTCGCCGGCCCGGGCCCCGATCGCGGCGTCATCTTCCAGGAGTACGGCGTCTTTCCGTGGCTCACGGTGCGCGGCAACATCGAGTTCGGGCTCCGGCTCGCGGCGAGCCGCACGCCCGCGGCCGAGCGCGAGGCGATCTGCCGGCGCTACATGGCGCTGATGGGCCTTGCCGACTTCTCCGACCACCATCCGAAGCACCTCTCGGGCGGCATGCGGCAGCGCCTCGCGCTCGCCCGCGCCTACGCCGTCCGGCCGCAGTTCCTGCTGATGGACGAGCCCTTCGGCGCGCTCGACGCGCAGACGCGCAGCGCCATGCAGGACCTGCTGCTGCACGTGCTCGAGGCCGAGGGCAAGACGGTGCTGCTCATCACCCACTCGGTCGACGAGGCGATCTATCTCTCGTCGCGCATCGTCGTCGTGACGGCGCGGCCGGCGCGCGTGCGCACGATCGTCGACGTGCCGTTCGGCTACCCGCGCNCGGAAAGCGTGCAGAGCGANCCGCGCTTCGCCGCCTTGCGCGCCGAGATCCGCGCGCTCGTGATGGAAGAGTACGCGGCGCAGGCGCGCCAAGCCGTGCGCCTGGCCGATTGATGCCGGCGACCGCCCGCGGCCCTCGTTCAACGACCCCCCGATCCACGAACCACACCCAAGGAGACACCATGACCCTTCGCCGCAGAACCCTCTTGCAAGCGGGCGCCGCCGCGACGCTCGCGTCCAGNGCGATCGCCGCCTTCGCGCAAGCGANAACCAAAGTCCGCGTCGGCTATCTGCACACGCCGGCCGTCGATGGCCAGATCTGGATCGGTCAGCAATCGGGCGCGTGGGCGAAGCACGGTCTCGACCTCGAGCTGGTGCAGTTCACGACCGGCCTGGAGCTGTTCCAGGCCATGATCGGCGGCAGCCTCGACGTGCTCTCGACCGGCGCCGTGATCTCCAACTTTCCGGCGCGCGGCCAGGGCAAGGTCTTCCTCGTCAACGACATCGAGTACGCGACCGCGCAGCTCTGGGTCCGCGACGACGCCATCAAGACGATCGCCGATCTCAAGGGCCGGCAGATCTCGACGACGACCGGCACCACCGCGCACGTCTTCCTCGACCGGGCGCTGCGCTCGGCCAAGCTCGATCCGACCAAGGACGTGCAGATCGTCAACCAGCGCATGGCCGAAGCGGTGACCTCGTTCGTCTCCGGCGCGGTGCCGGCGGTGGCGCTGTGGGTGCCGTTCGATTCGATCGTCAAGCAGAAGGTGCCCGGCGCGCGCAAGCTCATCGACGCCTCGGCGTTCTTCCCGCAGGCCGCGATCATCGACGGCTGGGCGGCGCGCAACGACTATTTCGAGAGCAACAAACCCGTGCTGGCGTCGATCATCGCCGCCTGGGCCGAGATCAACGACGCCATGCTGGCCAATTTCGACGGCGCCGCCGAGACACTGCAGAAGACGCAGTACAAGGACGTGCCGCTCGCCGACTTCAAGGAGTCGATGAAGTTCTCCAAGTACTACACCGCGTCGGAATGGCGCACGCGCTTCGCCGACGGCACGGTGACGAAGTGGCTGCAGCAGGTGACCGACTTCTTCGCGGTGGCCGGCAACATCGCCAGCCCGGTGCCGGCCTCGACCTACTTCGATCCCAGTCTCTACCTGCAGACGGTCAAGGCATGACGCCGGTGAGGCCGGCGACGTACGACGACATCGTCGTCGGCGCGGGCTCGGCCGGCTGCGTGCTGGCCAATCGCCTCAGCGCGAACGGCAGGCGCGTGCTGCTGCTCGAAGCCGGCGGCGAGGCGCGGAACTTCTGGCTGCGCCTGCCGGTCGGCTACTTCCGGACCATCTACGACCCGCGCTTCACCCGGCAGTTCGCGGTCGAGCCGCAGGCCGCCACGGGCAGCCGCGACATCGTCTGGCCGCGCGGCAAGGCGCTCGGCGGCTCGAGCATCGTCAACGGCCTGCTCTACATCCGCGGCCAGCACGAAGACTTCGACGACTGGGCAGCGCTCGGCGCCAGGGGCTGGGGCTACCGCGAGGTGTTGCCGCATTTCAAGCGCTCGGAGCGCTACGAGGGCGGCGAGAGCGCGTACCACGGCGGCTCGGGCGAGCTCGGCGTTTCGGACCTGCGCAACGACCATCCGTACTGCGAGGCCTGGCTCGATGCGGCCGAGCAGGCCGGCTACGCGCGCAACGACGACTTCAATGGCGCTGGTTCCGCAGGCGTCGGCCGCTACCAGTTGACGCTGCGCGGGCGCTGGCGCTGCGATGCGGCGACGGCGTTCCTCGCGCCGGTGCGCGAACGCGCGAACCTGATCGTCGCGACCGGCGCGCTGGCGACGCGCGTGCTCGTCGAGCGCGGCCGGGCGGTCGGTGTCGAGTGGCTCCAGGGCGGCGAGAAGAAGATCGCGCGCGCCGACGGCGAAGTGATCGTCGCGGCCGGTGCGTTGCAGTCGCCGCAGTTGCTGCAGCTCTCCGGCATCGGGCCGTCGGCCCTGTTGCGCGCCCATGGTGTCGTCGTCGTCGCCGATGCGCCCGAGGTCGGCGCGAATCTGCAGGACCACTACCAGGCGCGCGTGATCGTCAAGCTGCGCGAGCGCCATTCGCTGAACGACGACGTGCGCAATCCGCTGCGCCTCGCGCAGATGGGCGCGCAGTGGCTGTTCCAGGGCCGCGGCCCGCTGACGGTTGGAGCGGGACAGGTGGGTGGCCTCGTCGCCACCGAGCATGCCGACGCTGGCCGGCCCGACGTGCTCTTCAACGTCATGCCGCTCTCGGTCGACAAGCCTGGCGACCCGCTGCACCGCTTCTCGGGCTTCTCGGCCTCGGCGACGCAATGCCGGCCCGACTCCAAGGGCACGGTGCAGATCCGCTCCGCCGACCCGCTGGCGCCGCCGCGCATCGTCTCGAACTACCTGACGGAGCCGCGCGACGCGAAGACGCTGGTCGCCGGGCTGCGCATCCTGCGCGAGATCTACGCGCAGCCGTCGTTCCGCGATCTCGTGACCCGGGACGAGTACCTGCCCGGCAACGACGTCGCCAGCGCCTCNGCGCTCGAGTCGTTCGCGCGGACGAAGGGCGGCACGGTGTTCCATCCGGCCGGAACGTGTCGCATGGGTGGCGATCAGCGCTCCGTCGTCGACGAGCGGCTGCGTGTGCGCGGCGTCGACGGCCTGCGCGTCATCGATGCGTCGGTGATGCCGCGCCTCGTCTCGACCAACACCAATGCCGCCGCGATCATGATCGGCGAGAAGGGCGCGGCGCTCGTGCTCGAAGACGCCGGCCGCTCCGCCGACGCCGTTCGCGCCAGGCCGGCCGTCGCCGCATGATTCTCGACAACGCCCAGTCGCCGCTCTACGTGCAGCTGGCAGACCTGTTCCGCCAGCGCATCCTCAAGGGCATGTGGAAGCGAGGCGAGAAGCTGCCATCTCTGGAAAAGCTCGTCGACGAGTTCGAGGTCGCGCGCGTCACCGTGCGCCAGGCGATCGAGCGGCTGACGCGCGACGGCCTGGTCTCGCCGCAGCGCGGCCGCGGCACCTTCGTCACCGGCGCGCCGCAGGCCAACCGGTGGCTGCGCGTCGAGACGACGCTGCAGAACCTGTCCGACGTCTACCGCGACACGCATCCGACGATCCTCAACATCGACGAGTCGACGCGCAGCCCGTTGCTCACCGAAGCCGACGGCACGCCGGCGCCGAAATACGTCTACATGCGACGCATCCATGCGCGGGATGGGCGCCCCTACTGCGTCATCGACATCTACCTCGATGCCGAGATCTTTCGTCGCCACCCGATGCGCTTTCGCAAGGAAACCGTGATCCCGCTGCTGATGGCGATGCCATCGGTCAAGATCGTCACCGCGCGCCAGGTGCTGACCATCTCGACCGCCGATCTCGAGGTCGCGCGGCATCTCGGCGTCACCGTCAACGCGCCGGTGGCCGACGTGCGGCGCGTCTTCACCGGGCCGAAGCGGCGCGTGATCTACCTCGGCGAGGTCACCTACCGAGGCGACTTCGTGCACATGGAGATCGATCTCAAGTCATAGTCACGGGTCGCGCCCGGCCATCGCCGGCGATCCTTTCCAGCGAGAAGCAACCATGTACCCCAACACCCAGCTCTACATCGACGGCGCCTGGAGCGACGCTGCCGCGGGCCGCACACACGCGGTCATGAACCCTGCGACCGGCCAGGCGATCGGCAAGTTCGCCTGGGCCGAACGCGCCGATCTCGACCGCGCCCTCGAAGCGGCGGAGAAGGGCTTCGCCGTCTGGAAAAAGGTCTCGGCCTACGAGCGTTCGAAGATCATGCGCAAGGCCGCCAACCTGGTGCGCGAGCGCATCGACACCATCGCCGCCTACATGACGATGGAGCAAGGCAAGACGCTGGCCGAAGCGAAGATGGAAATCATGAACGGTGCCGACACCATCGACTGGTTCGCCGAGGAAGGCCGCCGCACCTACGGCCGCGTCATTCCGGCGCGCGCCGAGGGCGTCTACCAGCTCGTCGTCAAGGAGCCGGTCGGCCCGGTCGCCGCGTTCACGCCGTGGAACTTCCCGATCAACCAGATCGTTCGCAAGCTCTCGGCCGCCCTCGCCGCGGGCTGCTCGATCATCATCAAGGCGCCCGAGGAAACGCCGGCCTCGCCGGCCGAGCTGATCCGCGCCTTCGCCGATGCCGGCGTGCCGCCGGGAACCATTGGCCTGGTCTACGGCGACCCGGCGGAGATCTCGTCGTACCTGATCCCGCACCCGGTCATCCGCAAGATGTCGTTCACCGGCTCGACCGTGGTCGGCAAGCAGCTCGCCGCGCTCGCCGGCCTGCACATGAAGCGCATCACGATGGAGCTGGGCGGCCACGCGCCGGTGATCGTGTTCGACGACGCCGACGTGGTGATCGCGGCCAAGGTGATGGCCGCGAGCAAGTTCCGAAACGCCGGCCAGGTCTGCATCTCGCCGACGCGATTCCTCGTCCAGGAGGGTGTCTACGACAGCTTCGTCGAGCAGTTCGTCGCCAACACCAAGCGGCTCAAGGTGGGCGACGGCCTCGAGGCTGGCATCACGATGGGCGCGCTCGCCAATCCGCGGCGCAGCAAGGCGATGGAAGCCAACGTCGAAGATGCCGGCAAGCATGGCGCCAAGCTGCGCACTGGCGGCCATTCGATCGGCGACAAGGGCAACTTCTGGGAGCCCACGGTCGTCACCGAGCTGTCGAACGACGCCAAGGCGATGAACGAGGAGCCGTTCGGGCCGCTCGCCATCATCAACCCGTTCCGGACCTTCGACGATGCCGTCAAGGAAGCCAACCGCCTGCCGTTCGGCCTCGCCGCCTATGCCTGGACCAAGTCGGCGAAGACGGCCAACGCGATCGCCGCCTCGGTCGAGACCGGCATGATCTCGATCAACCACGTCGGCCTCGGCATTCCCGAGACGCCGTTCGGCGGCGTCAAGGATTCCGGCTACGGTTCCGAAGGCGGCAGCGAGGCGATCGAGTCGTACATGAACCCGAAGTTCATCAGCCAGGCGGGGCTGTAGCCGACGCTCAGGCCAGCGCGGTCTTGTAGAGGACCAGGAGCTTGCCCCAGGCGATCTCCGCCTCGGGTTTGCTGTAGAGCGAGACGCCGTCGTCTTTCGGCATGTCGGGCACGCACCAGCCGTGCTTGGCGGGATAGACCTCGACGACGGCCGCCACGTTCGCCGCGGCGAATGCGTCGCGCAGCTTCAGCTTCGCCTCGGGCTGCTTCTGGTCGTCGTTCGAGGCGACGCCAAAGTACATCCGGGCCTTGATCTTCGGCGCCAGCAGGTGCGGGCTGTCGGGCTTGTCGGTGACGAGGCCGCCGCCGTGGAACGAGGCGCCGGCGCCGATGCGATCCGGTACCGCCGCGGCCGTCCGTACGACCAGCGGTCCGCCCATGCAGTAGCCCTGGGTGCCGATCTTCCTGGCCTTGTCCACCTGTGGCTGTGCATCGAGAAAGGCGACATGGGCGATGGCATCGGTCTCGGCCGCGCCGGCCGCGCCGATCGAGCCCATCCACGGACCGAGCTTGGCGCGCTCTTCGGGATTGTTGAAGTCGAACGTCGACGCATCGATGACGACCGGCGCCTTGGCGATGCGGTAGAACGGGTTCGGCACCAGCACCGCATAGCCTTCTGCAGCGAGGCGCTTGCCCATCTCGCGCATGGCCGGACGCAGGCCGAAGGCGTCGGGCCAGAGCAGCACGCCCGCGTGCGAGCCGCTCTGCGGATGGATGAACGCCGCGTCGCAGAGCCCATCGGGCGTCTTCACGATGACCTCGGTGACGGTCACGGGAAGACCTGCCGCCGTTGCGGAGCCGGCCGCGCCGGCAAGACCCGCAGCCACCGACAACGCGACGAAATCGCGTCGCGAGATGTCGGCGTCGTTCTCAGAGCCGTTCTCGTCCGGCGCTCGGGATTGATGCGTTGCGTCCATCGTCGTCGAGCCTCTCGCAGATCACTCGGGACGCGAATCTTCCGTCATTTCGCCCGACCAGGACTAGCGCGTCGTCGTGCTCGCGGAGGCAGCCTGGCTGCGGCGCGGGCGTGTCGGGCTCGGCAGCCGCGGCAGGGTCAGCAGGCTGTCGCTCGGCGCGTGGAGGCGAGCCGAGGCGAGATGCCCGCGCACGCGCCGTCCGAGCAGCGTGGCGACGAGGTTCGATCCGCGCGAGGGCACTGGCACGATGTCGATGCGGCCGGTCGGCGCGACCGTGTAGTAGCGGCAGCGTCTGGCCCAGAGATCTTCCACGGCGCGCTGGCTCGACATCGCGCCGCCCGCGGTCCAGACATGCGTGATGTGCTGCAGGCGATCACCGCCTTCGAGCGATACCGCGATGATCCGGACTTCGGACACGTGAGACCCAGCGGGAAGTCATGTCGAAACAAATCGTAAGCGCGGCGATCTGGCCAACGCGGACCACTCGGCGGGCGATGTGCAAAAGCGTGACCCGTTTCTCCTTTTCCGCCTTGCGGCGCCTCGACGATGCAGCTGACACCATGAGATCCCCGAGCCCCCGCACGGCGCCGTTCGCGCCCGAGCCGAAGCGAGCGCGACGTCGGCACGGCGTTGCTCCGCTGGCGTTCGCCCTCGCCACGATGCTCGCCGGCTGCGTGACGCCGCGCGTCGGTGTCGAATCGAGCGAAGCCTTCGATTCCGCGTCGACCTTTTCGCGCTCGTATCCGGTCGTCGACGTGCAGGCCTGCGAGGCCGCGCGGCGCACCTTGCTGAGCCAGGGCTACGTCGTCAACGTCGCGACATCCGAGCAGGTGCGTGGACGAAAGAGCTTCCAGCCCTCGCCCGACGCGCACGTCGAGGTCGAGCTGAATGTCGTGTGCGCCAAGGAAGGCTACCAGGGCAAGCGAACGATCGCGTTCGTCAACGCCGTGCAGGACAGCTTCGTGGTGAAGAAGAGCAACAACTCAGCGAGCATCGGCCTGAATCCGTTCGGCTCGCTGTCGCTGCCCTTCACGGGGAGCGACGAGTCGCTGGTGAAGGTGGCCAGCGTGACGATCGAGAGCCCGCGTTTCTATGAGCGCTTCTTCCGCCTGCTGGAGCTCTACCTGGGAGGCGACCAGGGCCAGCTCATTCCGCCGGCCTCCGCGCTCGACCCGCCATCTGCTGCGCCGGGCCCGGCGTTCCGGGCATCGGCATCGGCAGCGTCGGCGGCACCGGCGGCGGCACCGGCGGCGTC
>JGI24140J50213_10001462_pt1 | contig 10262 bp, 10 predicted proteins | sample BarGraIncu00222A_FD_50213 | JGI IMG/M metagenome (IMG submission 50213) | reverse complement strand
GCCGACGGGCGCACCGACCGTCGCCGACGAGTTCCGCGCCGAGATGGGCATCTCGTCATCTGATCCCGCCTCGTAGCCGGGCGACATCCGGCACTCGCGCCCGTACGTTCGCGAACGTGGAAGCAAGGAGAATCGATCTTGTCTAGGGAACGATTCGCCGTACTCAGGAGGACATCCGGCAGATGCGAGTCTTTCATGGCTTTGCCGCCGAGTTCGATGACCCCAACCTCGTGTCGTGTGCCGGTCTGGCACCGGTGTTGGGGCTTGCCGAGGGAGCTGGTCTTGGAGGGGGGTGAGTGCCTTGGCGGGCGAGCCGTCTAGCCGCTATTGACTCAGCGTATACGCAGAGTGCATAGTCCCCCCATGAGTGTTCCCTTTGCACTGCTGGGCTTGCTCGAGCGCGAGCCAAGCTACGGATATGAGCTCAAGCAGGAGTACGACGCTCGCCTGGGGAAGGGGCGGGAGCTGCCGTTCGGGCAGGTCTACGCCACTCTGGGTCGTTTGGCGCGAGATGGGAAGGTCACGGTCGGCGTGGTCGAGCCGGGTGCTGGTCCCGATCGCAAGCGCTACAGCATCACTGAGCACGGGACAGCGGAGTTCGAGGCGTGGCTGGCCGCGCCGGTGGCACCTGAGCCCAACTTGCAGACGGTGTTGTTCATGAAGGTGGTGCTGGCGATCTTGGTGGGCCGGTCGGCGCAGGCCTATCTGGATGCGCAGCGCGCCTCGCACCTGATGCGGATGCGTGAGCTGACCGCGGTCAAGAGGTCCGCGGGCCTTCTGGACAGTCTGCTGGCCGACCATGCGCTGTTCCGGGTGGAGGCCGACCTGCGCTGGATCGATCTGACCGAAGCACGCCTGGATGCCCTGGCTACGGAGATTCGCAGATGACCTCTCAGTTGAGCCCGGCCACGGAAGACTCCGCGCGCGCCCTCCTGAGCGCGCGCGAGGTGCACAAGTCCTTCGGTCAGACCACCGCCCTGGCAGGAGCCGACCTGTCGGTTTCCGCCGGGGAGATTCTGGCGATCATGGGCCCGAGCGGGTCGGGCAAGTCGACGTTGCTNTACTGCATGGCCGGCATCTTGATCCCCGATCGCGGCGAGACCTGGTTCGCCGGCCGCCGCATCGACCAGCTGAACGACTCCGCGCGTACCGAGCTGAGGCGGCGTTCGTTCGGCTTCGTCTTCCAGTTCGGGCAGCTCGTTCCGGAGCTGACCGCGGAAGAGAACGTTGCCCTGCCGCTGCTGCTCGATGGTCGACGCCGGGCGGGGGCTGTGAAGGTCGCTCGAGATTGGCTGGGCCGCCTCGGGTTAGACGGGTTGGGGGAGCGTCGCTCGGGGGAGCTTTCGGGTGGCCAGGCGCAGCGTGTGGCGCTGGCTCGAGGGCTGGTCACCGAGCCGCAGGTGCTGTTCGCCGACGAACCCACCGGTTCGCTGGACTCGCTGACCGGTGAACACGTCATGGGACTGCTCGTCGACACAGCCCGATCAGGGGGCACCACCGTGGTACTGGTGACCCACGAGCCCCGAGTGGCCGCCTACGCCGACCGCGAGGTGATGGTGCGGGACGGGCGGGTCAGCGCCGCACAACCGGATCTGGTCACCCCGTGATCTTCCTCGCGCTGCGGCTGGCGGTCCGCGGGGGCAGGGACGCAGCGGCCAGGCTCGCGTTCATCGCAGCCGGCGTAGCAGTCGGCGTGACGTTGCTGCTGGCCGCCCTCGCGAGCTACAACGGTCTGCGAGCCCAAGACACCCGCTCAGGATGGCTAGCGACCTCCGCGCACAACCTCGAGCCCAGTATTGGAGAGCCAACCTCGGACCCGATCCTGTGGCGCAGGACCCAGGACGAGTTCCAGGGCCAGTCCCTCAACCGAATTGACCTGGCCGCTACAGGAACACNGAGCCCACACCCACCTGGGATCCCAGCGCTGCCACGCACCGGCGAGTACTACGCCTCCCCAGCCCTGGTCCGACTTCTCACTCGTATACCCGCAAACCAACTTGGCGACCGCTACCCCGGACACCTGATCGGCACCATCGGCCAGGGGGCACTGGCCTCACCCAACGTCTTGATCATCATCATCGGCCGTGACAGGACAGCACTCGAAGGGCAATCTGGCACCACTTTGGTTCGCAGCATCGAAACGGCACCCATTCAGCACGCGTACACGACATTCCAAGAAGTCGCCCTCGGCATCGGCGCAGCCGGTCTCCTCTTTCCCATCCTGACCTTCGTCGCCATGGCGACCCGCCTCGACGCAGCCCGCCGCGAACAACGGCTCGCCGCCATGCGCCTGGTCGGCGCGACCAACGCACAGGTCGCACTCATCGGCGCGACCGAAGCAGCCGTTGCTGCACTGGCCGGCGCACTGAGCGGAACTGTCCTCTTCTACCTTCTACGACCCGGCCTCGCCCATGTCAGCGTCACCGGCGACACCTGGTTCACCAACGACCTGTCGCCAGGGCCGCTGGCGCTGGCCATGGTTTGGGCAGGGGTGCCCCTGGCCGCCGGGGTCACGGCCGTTGCCGCCCTACGCCGGGTCCGGCTCTCACCGCTGGGCGTCACCCGCCGAGTCACACCACCGCCACCCAAACCGAGTCGGCTGGTCCCACTCGGTCTCGGCCTTCTCATCCTGGCCCTCTTTGCCCTCGCCGGACACACCTACTCCCGTGGAGCCAGTAGCACTTACGCCCCCACCATCGTCGCGGGCTTCGTGCTCACGATGGCAGGCCTGCTCGTGGCCGGGCCGTGGCTGACCATGGCCTGCACGCGCCTGCTCGCGGCCCGGTCCGCCCGCCCCGCGACCTTGATCGCCAGCCGACGACTGGCCGACGACCCCGCAGCGGCGTTCCGCAGCGTCAGCGGACTCATCCTCGCTGTCTTCGTCGGGAGCGTCTTCGTCGCAGGCACCGCCACCGCGAGCAGCAGCGGCGCGCTCGGAGACGACCCCGCTGCCTCGACCACCGTCATCACCCGACCCACCGGCGCCCCGCTGCCCGCCAGCACAGCCGCCGCCCTGGACTCGAGGCTGCGATCCCTGCAGGGCGTGGACGCGGTCACCCTCGTTCGCGCCTACCCCAAAGGCGAGATCAACGGCTTCCCACAAGGGCTGCTCTCCTGCAGCGACCTCGCCGCAACACCCGAGATCGGGCGATGCGACACCACCACACAGGTCGCCATCATGCCGCTGTACTCCCTGGACGCGGGACACACCGAACCCCAAACCCGCTGGCCCGCCGCACAAAAAGCACCCGCCAACCTCGCCCTGCTGCCGGTGCAAGCAGTAGTCATCGCCACCGACGGGTCACCAACCACCATCGAAGCCGTCCGTACCACCGTCGAAACCACCGCCCTTCAGAGGCTCACTCTCCCCGAAACACTCGGCCAGCTATCGGCGGCCACACTCCGAGACGTCACCCAGCTCCAGCACCTCGCCGACCTCGCCATCCTGCTCAGCGTCCTCATCGCCGGTTGCAGCCTGGCCNTCGCCGTAGCCGGAAGCCTCATCGAACGCAAACGCCCGTTCGCCCTACTACGCCTCAGCGGCATGCCCCTGGGCTCCCTACGCCGCATCGTTCTACTAGAGGCCGCAGTACCTCTCATCAGCCTCACGACAGTCTCCGCCGGCGGGGGACTACTCGCCGCAACACTCCTGCTGCGGGCCGTGCGTGCAACCACCATCCACCTACCCGGAACCGCGTACTACCTCACACTGCTCGCCGGCGTACTCGGCGCACTCAGCCTGGTCGCAGCCACCCTGCCCCTTCTTAGACGAATCAGCGCGCCGGAGAACGCCCGCAACGAGTGAGACGGTGTTCCCGAGGACCTACCAGCTCGCTCCTGTCTTCGCCCGCTTCGCAGCAATCCCGCAACCGGGCTGAACGGGTTGAACCCGATGTCCGGCCCCCGTTTTCGGGTTCGAGTTGGGTTCGGACGAACGGCAAGCCTCCGCCACGAGCTAACGACCGGAAACCTCAGACTCGTTGAGCAGCAACACATTCCGCTTCTACCGAGGCGAGTCTGGCACATCGTAGAATGGCGCTGAGCCGTCTAATAATTCGCGGGTTCTGGGTTCGATCCCCAGGCGGCCCACCCCCTCTGGCCGGGCAGAGGGGGTAAGGGCCCCAAAGACCAACCACAAGGCGAACAAGCCACCTGGAAGGACCACAGACCCCAACCCCCAAGCCCCAGGAGGAGGCAGCAGCTGGGCACTGCTCGAGCGGGCCACGCACGGGCACGCCCGCGACTCGCCGTCCAGCTCAGCGGTTATCCACAGCACAAGAACCGGCAGTATGTGCGGGGATCTTGTTGGATGGGTAAGACCGTCGTCAACGCTGAGAATTGGCGTTCGCGCCCGCAGTGTCCGCCACACCGAGCACCCGCATCCGAGGGGAACGACATGCCCGCTACCTACACCTTCGACGTCTTTTCCAGCCTCGACGGCTACGGCTCCTACGGTCCCCCTGGCGACTGGGGCGGCTACTGGGGTAAGCAAGGCCCCGAGCTGCTGGCGCACCGCCTGGCCTCATTCGGCCCCGAGCAGCGGATGGTGTTCGGCGCCACCACGTTCCGGCAGTTCGTGCAGATGCTGGCCGAGGGCACCGAGGAGTCCGACGTGCGCGACCCCTGGGTCACGCGAATGAGAAACCTGCCCGCCATCGTGGTGTCCTCGACCCTTGAAGGAAACCTCGACTGGCCGGACGCGACTGTCGTCAGCGGTGACGCCGTCGACGTCGTCAGGCGGCTGAAAGAGGAGTCCGAGGTACCGTTGCGCTCGCACGGCAGCCTGTCGATGAACTGGGCGCTGATGGCCGCCGGCCTGGTCGACCGCGTGCAGGTGACGATCTTCCCCGTCATCACTGGCAACTCCGGAACAGACCCGATCTTCGGGGGGGCGGCCGACTTCGACCTGGAGCTGGTGGAGAGTACGAGGCTCGACGGTCACACCCAAGAGCTCATCTACCGCCCCACCCTCCACTGACCCGGCCGTCTTGCCCCGGCCTGGGTTGAGTCGCGTCCTAGCCACCGCCGTCCTGCCGATGGCGAACCCTCCCTCGCGGGGAACAACTCGATCTTGCCGGGCCCCTCAGCTATGTGCCGATCGGTGCGCTGGACGCGGCCGCGGCAAGGGTCCTTGAAGCATGATCGCGGCATGCGCACGCGGCCACCGACTCAGGATGAGTCCCACTTCATCGCAGAAGTTCAGCGCCTCGTTCCGGGCGTTCAAGACTGGTATCACGAAGATGCCGACGGGACGCCTTGGGTGATCGTTTCCTACGACGTCATGGGACCCAATGGAATGGCCGACACGCTGCGGGTTGACTACGACGGCACGGCAATCCGGGGCGGCGTGAGTCCGGCCAACCTCAACTGGGACGACGGTGTACGCGCCGATGCGACCGGGATGGACCTGGCTCCCCCGGAAGGCATCCAGGTCGCCGACCTGAGTCCGATCGAGGCCGCCCAGGCCGCGTCGGAATGGCTTCGAAGGCGCATCGAGGCCAGCCGAGCCTGAGTCGGGGTCCCCACGGGTTGACGAACCTATGTGCCGATAGCGGGTGGGCCACCGGCGGGGGTAGAGGTGTCATCATCGGCGGTGGCTGGAGGTGGCGCGGTTGCCAACGTGGCTCGTGACTCTTGAGTACAGATTCCCCGACATGTCCGGGGCCGAGGCAGTGGCGCGCTCCCTGCCGGTCGATCTGGGACCCAACGGCCCTGAGCCGATGAGCCTGGACTTCAGCCTGAAGGTGCCTGCCGACGATCCCGAGCATGCGGGAGCCATCGGTCGAGAGCGACTGATGCAGCAATGCCGCGAGAGCGGACTGCCCCAACCACTGGTGATCCACGCGATGGCATGGCCGACGGGTCCGGGTCGTGCCCGTGGGCGGCAGCGTCCGGTACGTCTGGGCGGATCGGGCGGCGGCGGCGCGGGGGGTGTGCGCGAACCCAGGCGCACGGGGCCGCCTGGCCCTCCACCGGCAACCGCGTACGCGGAGGAGCCCACCGACACCGAGAGCTGACATGCGATGTACCCGCGTGCCGCACCGAGGTGCCGTTCTGGTGCGCATTCTGCGGACGAGCCGGTGGGCTCGCTCAGGGTCAACGGGCCTTCGGTCCTCGCCTGGACGCGATGCTGGCGGCTGCGGTCGCAAGGAGCACTCCTACGAGCAAGCCGATGGCAGTCCAGAGGAGTCTTTGTCCGCCAAGATTCGCCGGGTAGAAGCACTGCGGACCGTTGACTGGGCAACTGTGCGACGGGCCAGTCGGCCACGGCATCGCGACAGCAACGGCGTACCCAATCAGCCCACCGATGACAGGGAGCAACCACAAGAGCGGGGATCGTCGATGACTCACGGTGGATCTGCCTCCTCCAGTGGCCTCTTCCCCACCGCGACGGTACGCCGACCGGGGTCCCAAGGTCACTGGTCTGGCCCTGGTGAATCCGCACCGAGGTGCGGTGTGGTGCGCATCGTTGGGTAGCTCGATCCTTTGCGGGCAATCCTGAGCCAGCGCGTGTTGCGGGTCGCCTCGGAGGACTGGCCAGCCTTCGCACGCGCGTGTGGGAGCGGACGTACCAATGTCCGACCTGCCGCAACAGTTTCTTCACCCCAGCGCACCTGCGTATGCACCAGCGCTTCCACTAGACCAAGGCCCGAGACAAGAAGATCCCCCCACCGACCAGTGTCAGTGAGGGGACTCTTGTGTGTCGCCGAGCCTAGTGGCCGGCTGCGCGGTACCTCTCGACCACGTCAGCCGGGACGCGGCCCCGAGGGCTNACCTTGATCTTGTTAGAGGCTGCCCAGGCACGCACCGCACTCGCGTCCACGCCAGAGGCTGACGAGGAGCGGCGGCCACGGCCACGGATGGAGGTCACGTTGCCCCGGCCAGTCTTACGGGAGGCAGCCACGTACTTCTCGAAGGACTTGCGGAGCGCTGCGGCGTTCTTGGTGTTGAGGTCGATCTCGTAGCGATGCCCGTCGAGCGAGAAGCTGACGGTCTCGGTGGCAGTCGAACCGTCGATGTCGTCCGTGAGGCTGATGTTGACCTTCTGGGCCATAGATGTCTCCGATGTCGAAGTGCGGGAATGGTTCAATGTTGGACCACAATCATGCGACAAGTCAATCAGGGGCCACAACCGAACAGTCGTGTCGCACCTTGTGCTGGCGTGGCCATGACGCGGCTAAGCCACGTCTCAGACGACCCCATTGGGCTGTCGAGCAGCGCGCCGNTGTGCCGTTCGCGGGCTGACCGAATCCGGCTGTAGGTCCGTGCTAGATGAGCCCANGTTCGCGGTATCGCTGGCCCCGCTGTTCCCAATGCTGAGCCACGATCCGACGCGTGTTGAAGAGATCAAGTTGGGGGTCGTCCATGAGGATCCCGGAGGCTGCTGCTGCTGCCAGGTTCCATCGAGTGCCACGGATGTCCGGCGGGAAGTCTCCAGGCTCCACTGCAGCCATGAGGGTCTTCTCCAGCGTCAACACGCTGAGGTTCGACATGACCGGAGACCTGCTCAACAGTGCGTGGTACCGGGGGTACAGGGTCGCAGCCTGACTTTCGAGCTCCCCGGTGGTGGAAATCCGATCAAAGGTGAGCACCACTCGAGTCTGCAGGATCACGTACAGGTAGACCCCGAAGCCACTGCCAGGCGTGTGCAGCGCTGTGGCCTCACGCCGCCTCATTGCGTCGAGGAAGGCGGGCGCGTCTCCGCGATGGGCTGCCACGACCGCGCGAGCTATGTCGTTCCAATAGCCTTGGTTGACGCCGAGGAACGTTACGTCGTAATCCACCGGCGGGGGCGTAACGGCGGCCGAGGAATCCAACGCACCTGTGCGACGGACGAACGGGTTCCGCATCGGCGGATCCTAGCAGCGGCCCGCAGAGGCGATTTGGCACGAACGGTTCAAGTCGATCTTCGAAACTGACCCCAGCCAGAGACGGTAAAGGATCATCATCCTGCCGCGCCGATGTGCCGATCTGTGCGCCAGAGTCTACGAACCCCCAACCGACAACACCACGGCCGAAAACTCCTGAACCAGCAACACTTCCGTGACCGAAACACGACAAGACACGAAGTAGACAACCTTCGCCGGTCTTGTCGTCTCAGCGAGGAGGACCTGCGCAGCTTGCTCGCAGGTCCTCCCGGCCGTGCGGAACGCTGGCGTGATAGTCAGCGTTGCCGCGTGGGAACTACTTCAGGTTGACGGTGACACCGTTGCTGAACATCGAGTCGTGCAGCACGATCGAGGTGGGGACCATCGTCTTGGGCACGTCGTAGATCAGAACCCCGCTCATTGCGTTGCCGGGGTTGATATCGGTGACGAAGAAGTTGCTTGACGGGTTGGCATAGAGCTCAGCCGTGGTGGATGGGTCGAACTTGGCACCAGCCGCCGACAGGACCGTCTGGTTAGAGTCGATCATGGTCTGCGGAGCGTTGCCGATGTTCTTCACCGAGAGCGTGACGAGGCAGAACTGGCCCTGTGCAGTCGCACCCAGGCTCGCGTCGCCGACAGTCGGGACACCGCACTTCAGCGACTTGACGACGAACTCGAAGTTGCCGTCTCGAACCGCAGTGCCGATACCAGCCGGGGCCGTGACGGTTCCATTGCCGGCAGTCGTCCCGCCGTTCGGTGTGGTCGACGTCGACGAACCGCCGGACATGGCTGTTGCGATGGCGATCACCATGCCGATGACGACGATCGCCCCGCCCCACTTCAGGAGCCGGTGCCTCGGCTTCGGCTTCTCGACGAACGGCGGCGCAAAGCCCTGGCCCGAGGTCAGCGCGGCGTGCTGGTCCGTCCAAGCCTGGCCGTCCCAGTAGCGCTGCTGCCCGGGGCTCTCAGGGTCGGTGTACCAGCCTGCGGGTGTGACTGTGGGTGTGCTCATGATCCCTCCAAGGGATCAAATCCATTGGTCGCCACAGTCTCAGCCGCAACGATGGAGCGCACGCGAAGCGTTCAGCGGCTCCTGTCGGCATGGTCCCGGTGGGCCGCAGCTGCGGACAGGGCCAGATGTCCCAGCGGATGGGTGAGCCTTGTCACACACACACGGACTCAACTTTGACGGGTCGTCCGATCGCGCTGGGCCGCGCGGCGGGTGGACCGATCGGACACCCTCCGTCCGCAGGCTGCAAGGGCCTTACCCGACGGGATTGTGCCGGGGGCCCGGCACGAGGGGAACGTGGGTGGCGCCGCTGTTGGCCGAGACCTGCAGCGACGAGACGTTCACCGCTTGGAACGCGCTGGCCGGGATCGACTTGAGCTGGCTGATCACGACATCCGGCCAGGAGTTGTCCGCGGTGCCCTGGAAGAACCAGGGCGAACCGTTGTCGGCGAGGATCATGCCGTGCTTCTTCATCGCGTTGATGATCACGATGGTCTGGGTCGAGAGCCCCGTCGTCGGGTAGTCGGCACGCAGCCGGAACCAGGCTCCCATCGGCGGGTACGAGGGATCGCTGACCGAGCCGGCCTCGTGCCGGGCCGGCCACACGTACGACGTGTCGGTGATGTTGGTGGTGAAGCGGATCGCGTGGTCGACGTTGCCGGCGAGGACCTCGTCCCAGCGCAGCAGGCCGGGCAGGATCGGTAGGCCGGCCGCGTCAGCAGAGGTCCAGCCGGCCGGGCGCAGGGCGTCGCTCCCGAGGCTCCAGATCGCGCCCGATCCGGCCAGCCAGCTCGAGCCGGACTGCCGGGTGTCCCACGTCTCGTACAGCGTGCAGGTNGAGGAGTCGACCACGAGCGCGTGCATGTCGCCGCCGGAGTTGGCGCCGCCCTCGATCAGNGTGTCGGACCCAAGCGGGTACGGGCCGGGGTCGCTCTCGTCGCTGTAGTCGAACGTGACGGCCACCTTGGCGTGGCTGCCGGCGACGACGGTGTACGGGATGCCGTACGGGAACCCCCCGGACGGCCCGAAGTCGGGGTGCAGGTTGCGGGTCGATGCCTGCATGTGGCTCAGCCACGCCGCGCTGTGCGGATCGATGGGCAGCTTGCTCACGTCGGCGTGCCAGATGTTGTCGGCGGGGAAGACCGGGCAGCTGGTGCCGGGCAGGTTCGCGGAGGTGCCGGGACTGCCGTGCCGGGCCGGAAGCACGTTATGGCGGGGCACGGGAAGGGCCGAGGCCGAGGGGGTGACGGCGAGAGCGGCACCTAGTGCGCTAGCGGTCACCACCCCGGCCGCGGCGGTCCGCAAGCGCAGGGAGGGGCTCACGTGGTCTTGTGTCGGCGCAGGGCTGGCCGGGCTGCTGCGCCAACCGGGTGCTTGTCCTAGAA
>JGI24140J50213_10001461_pt1 | contig 10266 bp, 9 predicted proteins | sample BarGraIncu00222A_FD_50213 | JGI IMG/M metagenome (IMG submission 50213) | reverse complement strand
GTTTTTAGTTTTCAACACCCCCCAGACCCACCATTACAAACAATAACGAAAATTAATAAATTTCATTAATGAGAACAAAGGTTCCGTGAGAGGCTTGGGCTAAAATGCCCTTGCCTACTCGACCCAAAAACAAAAAATAATTCCTGACCCCATTTTTCCCTGATCCCATTTTTCCCAATCATTTTTTCGAAATAAATATGAAGATGATTAAAAAATTATACAGATTCTTATCTCCTGAATTTCAATCATTATTTTTAGATTACAAGGTTAATTTTAGACCCAGATTTGGACATGGGAAACCACCGCATGATTTACTTTATGAAAGTATTAATGCCAATCGTGACTTATATGTAGATTTGTTAAATGAAGTCTTAAATTACAAAGCAGTATTTCAAAGTATTCCCAAAGCCGGGCAAGGAACCAATATTTATGAACCGGTTTACAACAATGGTTTTTTACCGGGGCTGGATATTTTTGGCATATATACGATCCTCGCGAAATATAAGCCACAAACTTATGTTGAAATCGGATCGGGTAATTCAACAAAAGTTGCTTTTAAATCAATAAGAGATAACCATTTAAATACTAAAATTATTTCAATAGATTCCAAGCCCCGTGCTGAGATTGATGAATTGTCAGACAAAATTATTCGTGAACCCTTTGAAAATATTAATTTAGATTTTATCTTTTCGCTGAAAGAAAATGATATTCTTTTTATAGATGGCTCACATCGTATTTTGCCAAATTCGGACTCGATGGTGTTTTTCCTTGCGGTTTTACCAAAGATTCCAAAAGGTGTAATTGTTCACCTGCACGATATCTATCTACCCTATGACTATCCGCAATTTATGTGTGACAGGTTTTATTCTGAACAATATGGTTTAGCAATGTATCTATTGGCGAATATTCAAAAGTATCAGCCACTTTTACCTAATTATTTTATTAGTCAAGATAAAGCGTTGAGTTCAATTATTGATTCAATTTGGGCTCACCCTAACCTGGAAGATTTAGAAAGACATGGAGGCTCATTTTGGTTTACGATCAATAACTAAGTTCAGGAGATAAATGGGTCAGTGATAAATGGACAGTTCCCATTATCCTTCATTCACTAAATGGTTTTCATAAAAAACAACACCCACTCTTATGATATGTTCCGTTAATTCCTTGTTTTCAATCTTATGATAAATAGACAGATCGATTTTATATGGCAATAAGAGATCGTCCAGTTCGTTTTCAATTTTAAAAAGAGTTGCCAAATCAAGGTTTTCGCCTACCAATGTAAGGTCAATGTCTGAACCTGTACGGTAATTGCCTTTTGCCCTTGAACCATAGAGAATCGCTTTTTCAATATTCCCATATTGGGCAAATACCGACTGAATCTTATGAATATGTGTATCTTTTAATCCGTACATTATTTTGCAAATAATTCCAATTGCTCTCCACTTCTTTTCTCTTCCATTTTAGACTGAAAGGTAATGAATGCCTGATAAAATTCTCCTATAATTTTATTATAGATTTCCTCTGCTGTTTCTTCATTGTAGGTATGTGATGTTAAATTACGACTTTTTATCATTTCCATCCATGTATCTCCATCATCAATAAGTTCTGCTCGTAGTGCTTCTCTGGTTGCATCTTTGGAACCAATAGTATTAATTCCCCCCCACTTCTGACAAATAATCTTTCATTACGTTCCATGCCAGTTCATGAGTGTATTCAAATCGTTGTATGAGTCCTTCTTTGATAATATCTCCCAGCGTATCTTCGGTTATATCTAATTCAGGTTCATTTTCAATAAACTCAACAGCTTTGATTAGTTTCTGTAATGCTTTGTTGAAATTACTAAACCTTTGTTGCCATCTGATATCTTCTACAGTCATACTAAATTTTGATTTTATTTAAGTTCAGTTTTAATAATGCATTAAGTCTTTCCTCTTCTTTCAATTATTCTTCCAGTTCAGTTTTCAGAGCAGCAAAAGGCTCTTTAAAATCAACGTCGTCTTCATCAGGGGAAATTAAGGGTCAGATTCTACTCTTCTCCGTTTAATTTTTAACAAATTTAATCATAAAAGAGACCGTCTACAGTATTTTGCATTAATTTAAAACCCATCTTTTTGAAAAGAAAACCAGATGATTGGAAGAATTAATCATAATATCCCAGTAAGGAAAAGCAAACAAAAGGGGATCATTCGGAATAGTTGGGAGTGAAAAATAAAGCGTTTGCATTATGCAACAAGTTTTAAATATGCTTCGACCATTCCCGGATGACTTCAAATCCATTTACAGATCATTTGTAGATACTTTCCCCCTTACGCCTGCCCTACGCGTACCCTTCGCCTACCCTTCGCGTTGTCCTTAGAACGCGAAGGGTAGGCGAAGGGTACGCGTAGGGTAGGCGAAATGTACGCGAAACCCCTAAATAATATTCAAAGAGTAGAGTAGAATTCTTTCTTTTGTACCTTCATCATCTCTTCAGGTTCTTTTACTGAATGGGATGATATATTATTCAAAAGATTTCAGTGTTGTAATCACTTCCTCCATCATTGCGTCGGTGAAGTCAAGATGTGTGACAAAACGGATGGTTTGGGGGCTAAATATAACGGCATGAATATTTTTTCCCAATAGCTTGTCGATGAAGAGGGTGTCTTGCATATTGTCGCTAAGTTTGAAGATGAGGATGTTGGACTCTACCGGAAATACTTCATCCACATAAGAGAGCTTTTTGAGTCCTTCTCCAATGGTACGGGCACGTTTGTGGTCTTCATTCAGCCTTTCAATATGGTTGTCGAGCGCATAGATCCCGGCAGCTGCCAGATATCCTGACTGACGCATGCCGCCACCCATTACTTTTCTTATTCTTGTAGCCTGTTTGATGAAAGGCGTTGATCCCAGCAAAAGTGAACCTACCGGAGCTCCCAATCCCTTTGAAAGACAAATTGAAATTGAATCAAACAATTCGCCGTAATGTTTTGGATCTTCATTGGTTTCGACCAGTGCATTGAAAATGCGGGCGCCATCCAGATGGTATCCAAGTCCATATTCTTTGCAAACTGCTCCGATCTTTCTGAGTTCATTGAAATCATAAATGGCTCCACCACCCTTGTTCATTGTGTTTTCAACACTGACTAACCTTGAAACTGGACGATGAATATCGTCAGGATTGATGTGTGCCTGGACATCTTCAGCAGTAATCCGGCCATGATCGCCTTCGAGCAAACAAACAGAAGAGCCCGAATTAAAGGCTATTCCACCACCCTCGTAATAATAAACGTGCGAAAGTTTATGACAAATGACCTCATCACCCGGGCGGGTATGGACCTTGATGGCAATTTGGTTGGTCATTGTTCCTGAAGGACAAAAGAGCGCTGCTTCAGTTCCAAAGAGCGCTGCTGCCTTAGCTTCCAGTGCGTTAACGGTTGGATCATCTTTGAATACATCGTCACCAACTTTTGCTGAAAACATTGCTTTTAGCATTTCCGGAGTGGGGCGGGTTACTGTGTCACTGCGTAAATCAATCATTTTTTGGGTCTTTTATAATTGTGTAAATGTAGTTAGTTTATTTAGTTAATGCATTTTCCAGTCGGTGTAAACCTTCTAAAAGCATTGATCGAGGGCATCCTATATTGATGCGCATAAAACCAATGCCGTCGGTACCAAAGGCTGTTCCATCGTTTAAGCCAAGTCCTGCTTTGTGAATCAATAGTTTTACGAGGTCGGGTTGTGGAATGCCCAAAGCCCTGAAATCAAGCCATAAAAGATAGGTAGCTTCAGGTTCGATGAGTTTGATTTCAGGTAGTTTTTCAGATAAAAATGAACGAATTAGTTCGACGTTGGCCTCCAGATATTCAATCAGTTGTTTGTGCCATTCAGAACCGTGGGTATAAGCAGCTTCTGAAGCGACAGCACCGAAGAGATTTCCTGCATCGATGTGTACACTTTGAATGGTTTTGTCAAGCCGGGCTCTTAAAATGGGATTTGAAACGACAACATTTGATGTCGAAAGTCCTGCTGTATTGAAGGTTTTACTGGATGCCAGGCAGGTAAGGGTATTGTTTGCTATCTCGGGACTGAGACTTGCTGTAGGGATGTGTTTAAAGGCGCTCAGTACCAGGTCGCAATGAATTTCATCCGAAATGAGCAGTACTTTGTGTTTCAGGCACAACCTGCCAATTTCAAACAGTTCGTCTTTCGTCCAGACTCTGCCTACAGGATTATGCGGATTGGAGATAATCATCATTTTACATTCTGCCAGCTTCAGGTCGAGATCCATGAAGTCGATTTCGTACCTGTTTCCCTTTAGTATTAAAGGGTTGAAGACAAGTTGACGGTTATTTTTTTGAACTGCATCAAAGAAAGGAGGGTAAACAGGGGTCTGAATGAGTATTTTATCTCCGGGTTCTGTGAAAGCCAGCGTGGCCATATATAACAAAGGAACGACTCCGGGGGTATGGACAATCCAGTCACGTTCTATTGTCCAATTGTGATGCGACTGCATCCAGTTGATGATAGAATTGTAATATCCATCTGTGCGATAAGAATAACCATATACAGCATGATTGGCACGTTCAATGACAGCATCGGTGATAAATCCGGGTGTCTTAAAATCCATATCAGCCACCCACATAGGCAGTACATCAGCTTTGCCGAAGACATTTTCGCGCAGATCCCATTTTACACATGCTGTGCCTTCACGGTCAATGATTTCATCAAAAGAATAATTCATATATAAATCTTAAGTAGTTTATAAGTTGTAATGGTTAATGCGTATGCAAAGATCAATAAAAAAATACGATCTTTGAAGTGAAAAATAATGTACAATGGGCAGTAAACCATATTCACTATTATCCAGGCTGTTTTATTTCAGTGATTCGGATTTCACTAAGTTGATGAGGAAACGGATTTATAATGTTTTACTCATCGCCAGTGATTATGATTCGTTCATACTGCAGATGGATGGCCGTATTGATGAACTTATCTTTAACGAATATACCTCTCTGAATCTTCGTTTTCCGCCAATGTTTATCCATGTCTCTACTGAAGAGGACGCATTCAGGGTTTTGAGTGAAGGGGGAGTGGATTTGATCATCACCATGTTTAATCCCGGTGAGTACAATGTCTTTGAACAGGCCAAAAGGATCAAAGCGCTGTATCTGGCAATTCCGATCGTAGTGCTAACGCCACTCTCAAGAGAGGTGAGTCAGCATGTCTATCAGGGTGACCTGAGTGCAATCGATTATGTCTTCAGTTGGTTGGGAAACAGCGATATATTGTTGGCTATCATTAAATTGATTGAAGACAAGATGAATGTTGAAAACGATGTGATGGAGGTAGGGGTGCAGGTCATATTGCTTGTCGAAGACTCTATTCGTTTTTATTCAAGCTACTTACCCAATATTTACAAGATCATTTTCAATCAATCAAAGGCTTTCCAGGGCGAGGGACTCAATGAACATCAGCAGATGCTGCGGATGAGAGGCCGGCCAAAGATATTGCTTGCCACAAGTTATGAAGAGGCAGTAACGCTTTATGATAAATACAAAAACAACCTGCTCGGCATCATTTCAGATATCAGTTATAAAAGGGGTGGGGTACAGGATAAATTTGCCGGGATAAGGCTCGTTGAACATGTGAAGTCGGAGGATGAGTTCATGCCAATTCTGATCCAATCCTCGGCAAAGGATCAGGAGTCGATGATGAACGAGCTTAAAGTCGGATTCATTTATAAACACTCCAAAAGCCTGTTGATTGAATTGCGTAACTTTATTATGGAGTTTTTTGCATTTGGGGACTTTGTCTTTATTGATCCTGAGACAAAAAGAGAAATCATGCGAGCTGCAGATCTGAAGACATTGCAGGACCGCATGTTTGAAGTGCCGGCGGCTTCTTTGGAATATCATGTATACAGAAATCATCTTTCCAAGTGGTTGCGTGCAAGGGCATTGTTTCCTTTGGCTGAATTGCTGAAAGACCTGCGTCCTGCCGATTTTAAAGATCTGGAAGAGATTCGCAATTTTGTTGTGGATGCTATTGCTATGTTCAGAATGAACAAGTCGAGAGGAGTCATCGCACAGTTTAATAATGAATCATATGATGAGTATCTTGGTTTTTCGCGCATTGGCAATGGTTCAGTAGGAGGTAAAGCCCGTGGATTGGCATTTATAGATTCACTGGTCAAACGCAACAAGATCCTTGATCGCTGGCCCAATGTCATGGTTACGATACCCAGGACAGTTGTGATCTCTACAGATATATTCGACCAGTTTATGGAGGAAAATGATCTGTACAAAATTGCACTGTCGGATGCCGGTGATGATGAAGTGTTTAATCATTTTATCCAGGCACGACTACCTGTCAGTCTGATGGAAGATCTTCATGCATTTATTAGGGTTGTCAAGACTCCATTGGCAGTTCGTTCTTCAAGTCTTCTAGAGGATTCACATTATCAGCCTTTTGCCGGTATTTATGCCACATTTATGGTCCCTTATGTTGAAAAAGAACGTACGATGATCGAAATGCTTGGGAATGCGATAAAGAGTGTTTATGCTTCGGTTTATTACAAAGCCAGCAAGAGTTATATGGCTGCAACCATGAATGTGATCGATGAAGAGAAGATGGCCGTTGTGTTGCAGGAACTTTGTGGAACACAATTTGGTGATCGTTTTTATCCAACATTTTCAGGAACAGCACGTTCTATTAATTTCTACCCTATTGAACCCGAGCGTTCGGAACAAGGGATTGCAGTAATTGCCATGGGATTGGGAAAATATATAGTTGAAGGGGGACGAGGTTTGCGCTTCTCTCCGAGCTATCCCAAGAAGGTGTTACAACTCAGTTCGCCGGATATGGCGTTGCGTGAGACACAGAAAAACTTTTTTGCGCTTAATCTTTCGCCCGATGCCTATCAGCCAAGTAGCGATGACAGTGTCAACCTGATGAATCTTTCCGTTGATGATGCCGAAAATGATGGTTCTCTGACACAGATTGCTTCAACATTTGATTTCGAAAACAATGTTATTCGTGATGGTACCGGATTGAGGGGGAAAAAAGTGATTACATTTTCAAATATCCTGAATCACAATACATTTCCATTGGCTGATATTTTGAAGGTTTGCCTGGAGACAGGTCAACGCGAAATGAAAAAGCCTATAGAAATCGAGTTTGCTGTTAATTTAAACCGCCCTAAGGGAGAACCTATGTTGTTTAATTTGCTCCAGATCCGACCGATTATGGATAACAGGGAGGATGCCTTTATCAATATTGAAGAGGCCCCTGGGGACAAAGCAATTATCTTTTCAAATGCAGCTTTAGGGAATGGAAATATTAAGGATTTATGTGACTTTGTTTATGTAAAACCTGAAAAATTTCATGCTGCGAATAATCCCGAAACAGCAATTATTATCGGGCATCTTAACGATAGAATGCTTCAGGAGAAGCGAAATTATGTTCTTGTTGGGCCCGGTCGGTGGGGGTCATCTGATCCATGGCTTGGTATTCCTGTTAAATGGACACAGATCTCAGCAGCACGATTAATTATTGAATCGGGACTTGAAAACTATCGGATAGAACCTAGTCAGGGTACTCACTTCTTTCAAAATCTGACTTCATTCCGTGTAGGCTATTTTACCATAAATCCTTTTATCAACGACGGGATCTACGATTTGAATTATTTGAACGCATTACCAGCGGTTTATGAAGATGACACGATAAGGCATATAAGGTTCGAACACCCTCTTGTTGTGAAAATTGATGGAAAAAATAATCGGGGAGTGGTATATAAAATGGGAATAGAATAGATTTTTGTTTAATTTTGCACTCTCTAAATGTTCTGTTGAAGAATGCTTAGAAAGAAAAAACTTTTTGATATTAAAACTGTTGTTGGTTATAATAACTAATTTTAATATTCGTAAAGTCTTCCGGTAGTATGTATGTGTCGTGGCAACAAAGGAAAATTGTGGTTGGTGTAAGGGTTGACAAGTTTATCACAGTTTATCCCGAATGATTGCGGTGATGTTGGTTGGGTTCACGACCGTCTACTACCGGATTTTTTTATTGCTTTTTCTCATCAGATTTCGAAGGACTCTCAGATCCTTTATCCCAAAGATCTTTAAATATCATCCACATCCTTTCTTTTGGTGGCATCGCCTCCACGATCATTGGTGTTTGCTTTACCGGATGTAAAAACGATACTTTTCGGGCATGAAGATGAATAGATCCATCAGGATTTGAACGGGCAGAGCCATATTTAAGATCACCTTTGATGATAAGACCGATCGCAGATAACTGTACACGGATCTGATGATGTCTACCTGTCATCAGGTTAACTTCGAGCAAAGAATAATCTTTCCCTTTTGCCAGTAATGTATATTCCAGTTCAGCCCTTAAAGCCCCTTTGCGCGTTTCAGGGACGATATATGATTTATTCTGCGTTTCATTTTTCCAGAGATAATTTACCAGATGTCCATGAGGTTCTGAAGGTGCTCCTTTAACGATTGCCCAATAAGTTTTTTGGACCTCACGTGAACTGATCAGGGAATTCATCCTTGCCAGCGCCTTGCTGGTTCTGGCAAACACTACAATTCCACTGACAGGTCGGTCAAGACGATGTACTACACCCAGAAAGACCTCGCCGGGTTTGTTGTACTTCGATTTGACATATTCTTTTAAGATCTCACTAAGTGGTTTGTCGCCTGTTTTGTCACCCTGGACTATTTCGCCAGGTGCCTTATTGACGATAATGAGATGATTGTCTTCGTAGATGACTTTCATTAATATTGTTCTCTTTCATTTGGAAAATCAACAGACTTGACATCACTGATATAGGCCTTGACAGATCCCATGATCTCTTCGCTCAGATTATGATAGCGACGCAGGAAACGTGGGGAGAATTCTGTCGTGATACCTAACATGTCGTGCAATACCAGTACCTGGCCATCGCAGCCACTACCAGCTCCAATACCAATGATCGGAATACGGAGTTCTGACGCAACCAGTCCTGCAAGTTTAGCGGGGATCTTTTCGAGCACGATACTGTAACAACCTGCGTTTTGCAACAACAGGGCATCTTCCATCAGTTTATCGGCCTCACGGGGATCGGTAGCACGCACTACATATGTTCCGAATTTATTGATCGATTGGGGTGTCAATCCCAGATGTCCCATAACAGGGATTCCTGCTGAGAGGATCCGGTCACATGACTCCAGTATTTCTTTGCCGCCTTCCATCTTAACAGACTCGGCTCCGGATTCTTTCATTATGCGGATAGATGACTCAAGTGCAATCCTTGAATTACCCTGATATGTTCCAAAGGGTAAATCAACGACAACCAATGCCCTCTGAACTCCTCTGACAACACCTGAAGCGTGATAGATCATCTCGTTTAGTGTGATCGGAAGGGTAGAAGAGTAACCGGCCATGACATTGGAAGCGGAATCACCTACAAGGATGATATCAATTCCTGCACGGTCGAGAAGGCGTGCCATTGAAAAATCGTATGCTGTTAGCATCGCGATTTTTTCTCCCTTGACTTTCATGTCCTGTAACTTGTGAACAGTTACCTTTGGTATTCTTTGTGGACTGATTGTGCTCATAACTAATTAAAAATAAACAACACCAATAAATCATAATTTCCGGCAGCGCCGGTCCAAATATTATACAAAGCTATAACATTTTTTTCGTGTTTGAGTTTTTCATATTCATGCTTAATGTCATGTTATTAAAATGAATAGAACAAATCCTATGTAAATTATGTCGTTTTGTCACTTAAAATCTGCACCTATAGTCATCCAAATTAAGCGGAGATATAAGTTTTTAAATCATATAAAGTAATTCATAATCAATATTATATGTTTAAATTATGATGCGGCGACTATTGATATTCAATCTGACACATCATGTTGTAAAATGACATTTTGTGGGTATGGCACAATCATTGAAGGAAGGATGGGGAAATCATTCTGTTTAATAACTAAAGATTAAAATATTTATAACAATGGGAAAAATCATTGGAATTGACTTGGGGACCACAAATTCGTGTGTGGCAGTAATGGAAGGTAATGAACCTATCGTAATTCCGAATAGCGAAGGACGTAGAACAACCCCTTCAATTGTTGCATTTACTGAAAACGGAGAACGTAAGGTTGGAGATCCAGCCAAACGCCAGGCCATTACAAACCCCCATAAGACTATTTCGTCGATAAAGCGTTTTATGGGCGAAACCTATGATAGGGTTGGAAAAGAAATTAAACGCGTACCATTTGTTGTCGAAAGAGG
>JGI24140J50213_10001459_pt1 | contig 10276 bp, 7 predicted proteins | sample BarGraIncu00222A_FD_50213 | JGI IMG/M metagenome (IMG submission 50213) | reverse complement strand
TCTTCCGCATCAACAGTAATCATTGGAATTTTGCGTAGCATATCCAATGTATTGAAAGTATTTGCATCGGGGTCGGATTCAACACTATACGTCAACTTGTCTACATCCACTTTTACAAGAGACTTTTGTGCCACTACTGACACTTCCTTCATCTCTACGCCTTCGACCAGAGTAATTCTACCAAGGTCTGCCTTTGTATCATCAACTGAAATTTTTACTCTTTTCTCCTGATATCCCATAACGGAAAGAACTAGTATATATTTACGTTTGTCTTTTACATTAAATGAAAACTTACCATTCGCGTCACTACTAATCTTTTTCAAGACTTTAGAACTGTCGTTTTGAAGTGTAATGGTTGTGTAGGGAATACCTTTTCCTTTTGAGGTTTCTACTGCTTGACCGATAATCTGGTAAATATGATTTTTGTTCTGAGCCTGCAACATGATTGCTCCAAAGAGTAGGAAAATGAAAGTAATTTGTTTATACATAGCTTATTTTTATGGTTTTATGTGAATTGATTGATCAATAACTGCGAAATAAAAACTGAACATCAAACATCATCTTATATTCTGTAAAGGAGGAGTTTGAAAAAGAAAAGTAGTTGGGATTAATTTTGGGAAATATCGTAAATGCACTAAATGCACAATGAATTTTTAACTTGTTGTATGAAACAATCTATTCCATTGAAAACCGTCTACTCCATCCGAAAACAAAACCATTATGGTTTTGCCAATAACATTACTCTCAGGAACAAATCCCCAATAGCGAGAATCCATAGAGCCATAAAAATTATCACCTTTCATAAAATAGTAATTGTTTTTGAATGTATAGTTGGGTACATATTTTTTGTTATGGAATACTGAGTCTCCTTGAATAGAAAGTTTAACTCCTTCATAAGCAAGGATATCTTTATAAAGGCGAATATTTTTATTAGTCAACTGAATACTGAGTCCTTTTCCGGGAACAAATAATGGTCCATAGTTATTAATTGTCCATTTGAAAGTAGAATCATGTGGAAAGAGTTCATCCTTTTGTTGCTGCTTGGGATTACCTTCGATACTCGTGCCGTCATCTTTAATCATTACCGTATCTCCCGGAATACCGCAACACCTCTTTACAATAACAATTCCAAACATATCCTGAGTAGAATCATTTACATAGTTATAATTAGGCCAATTGAATACAACAAGATCGCCCCTCTTAATTGGATTGAATCCTTTGACACGTATATATTCATTTTTCCCATTTTTAAAAAATTGCCGAACCTTCAACAACCTAGTACCATAATTTAGTTTACTTACCAATATGAAATCTCCCGGTATTAGGGTAGGTGTCATAGAAGTTGAAGGTATTTTATAGGTATCAAAACACAACAATCGTAAAAGAATGGCCATAAGCAATGGTAATCCTATAATCAATAGTCCTTTTCTAATTGAAATCCAATGCCTTCTCATTCTATTTATTCAATTTTATTTTACTTAGATACTTTGAGGTTATACATGCTAAACTCAAAATTAGCTGTACACAACAGAGCCTCCCCCATTTAAATCCTCACAAAGAATTAACCCCACCGCAAATAGCGGGGCTAATCATTTTATTTCTTCAGCACACCTATCATTCCCTCTGGTGTAATAGTCTCGGCACTGATGCTAAAACTATTGCAACTGCTGTTATTATAAAACTGAATCAGGGCTTTGCCCTCTTTATCTGTTGGAACAGCAGGATTCCAATACAGTGTACGACGATAATCCTGCTCAACAGGAAGTCTGCTGTAGTTCGGGCTGTAAAACTCCTTTACCTTGCTGTACCCATCCAACCAGGTTTTCCGTACTCCCTTGCCGGCTTCGACAGGCATTTTCCAGTCGGGAAAAATCTCGATAAAAACTACACAACTAAATTTTGCTAAAGCTGCATCTGGACTCCAAGATGGGGGCAAGATGAAATAATCTAATATAGCACCTGAACTCTCGCTTATATAAATGGACTTAATATAATTCATCCGTATATAAAGTGGAATAATCCGGTTTTGATCCAGAGTGGTTCTTTTATAATCTACTACAAATAACACTTCTCCGGTTTTGTACATTAGCAAACCGCCCAAATAATCTGCCTCGCCTGACAATCGGGCAGCCTCATTTGATTCGCTAGCCATTCGGAAATCCTTATTTGTCCTTATCAAAAAGTCATTTAGGTACGTATCCGCTATATTGTTTTCATCTCTTGCTTTATCCAGCTCGGCATAAACATCGTAGTAAGCCATCGATTTGGTTCGATTTTCGAGAATATCCTCTTCCTTGCTGCCTTTCTTGGCTTTCACCACCACTTCTTTCAGACTCAGCACTTTTCCCTGTAATCCTTTCTTGCCATTCGGGGTGTAATTGATTTTTGAGACTATTGCGGTGTCTTTTGCTGAGTGTAGCGTGAGCGTGTCTTCTCTGTTCGTCTTGTTTTCTTCCGGATCAGGAATATTGGCAAACAAATCGGTGTAGCAATATCGTCTGGGTTCTGGACTGAAAAGTTTGTCCAACACCGTGCGGTGATCCTTCTTTTTGCCCTTTTCCGTTACGGCAAAAACCATATCCCATTTCCCCTCCACATCAGCCGTGAAACTAAACCTACCCAGGCTGTCGGTAACAAAACACTCCATAAAACTGTTATTCAGCTTGGTACTGTCATTCTTCTGGGAAATAAGTGTCGATACATTTACGTTAGGTTTGGGAGTCGATTTCACAAACGAAACCACTTGTCCGTTTATCTCAATTCCTTTTTCGAGTTGGTGTTTCAGCTCAAAAGGTTTGTTGCCATCTACCCATGTCCACGAGTAGCGATGCCACCCTTGTACCATCAGCAGTAAGTCGAGTGCCTGTTGGTGTATCGGGTCATTGGATTCAAAATAGTAATCGGGATGATGCACGTAGCCTTTAATCTCCGACATAAGCAGCAGGTTCGATTGAATGTCCTGATCGGGTTTTATGTCATTCTGTCCATCCTTTATCGATACGGAGAAAGTAGTTTCTACGGGAATCGTATCTTTCTCGGAGATGGCAAATTGCATATTTACCTGTTCGTAGGGTTTGTATGATTCTTTGTCTGCTTTTTCCTGAATACTCAGTTTTTTATCACTGTGGATAAATAGTAAACGGTCGCCCACAATCTGTCCTTGTGAATTGAAAAGTATAATTCTGGAAACTCCTGCAGGAAGGTTTTGTTTGTCTATTTTGAAATCGATGGGTTTACCTTCCGAAGTATCTATTATCAGGTATTTCTGCAAGGTACTTCCACTCATAAGTACCAACCCGAATATCCCCTTTGGAGTATCGCTGTTGGATTGCACCGAAATCCCAATACTATCCGGCGAGGAAAGATTATCTACTTTTAGTACGATTCCTTTGGAAAGAACTATAGGAAGATCGAAGTTGTATTTTTTACCGTTATAATCAACTATTATCTTAGGTGCTTTGTCGTCGGGCAGTAGTTTGTCACTCGGAGTAAATGAGAAAACACCTCGTCCGTCGTATACGGATTTAAAATGAACCAGGGCTTCTTTATTATTATCATTTACAACCACTCCTGATACCTCAATAGGATTTCCATAGGTATCCGTAGCTTCGAAAGCGATACGGGAAGGTACTCCTTTTATCAGATTTCCACCTTCGGGAAAGAATTTCAGGCTTACCGATTTCTCTTTAATGGGTTTCGGACGAAGTATTGGGTATAACCCTCGTCCGTACTTCATCAGGCTTTTTTCTTCGTAAGCGCCCGGTTTCGTGGGTTTGTCATAAACGGCAAAGGTTCTTGAAAAGATTACCTCTTCCCCAAAGTTGAGCATGAATTTGGTATATGCACGTACTTCGTAGAAGCCGGAATAAAACGGCAGTTTATTCAACGTAAAATTGCCATGGCACTTTCCATTCTCTACTTTGAGTATTTGCTTGTTGATGACTTCGCCTCCGGGGTTGAGCAGTTCCACATACAGTGTTTTACTAAGTGTACTTGCCTCATGCTGAGCGGAAGTAACCAGATAGCAGTTGAACCAAATATCATCGCCTTGATAATAGATGGAATTATCAAAATGCAGATAGACTTTTTCCTGTGGTAAGTTTTTGGAAAACTGGTCAACAATGCCTACATATTGTGTAAGCTTGTTGATGATGCTATCGTTGTTTTGTGCGTTAACTTGCACCATGACACATAGTATCAAAAACGAAAGACCTACGATTCTTTTATTGGTGCTCATACTAAAATACTGATTTCTTTTTTATCTCATTTAGATAATTTGGGGTTATATACGCTAAACTCAAAACTATGCGTACCCAGCAGACCTTCTCCATTTAACCCTTCTATGTTGCCTATAAAATGGGTATTAATATCGGAGCAGAAAAACTCCAGAGAAGCTTCTCCTTTTTCATCCGTTACTATCATTGGTCTCCACAGTAGCGTATTACGATAATCGGGTAAGGGATCGTTTAGTGAATCAGCATTATCGTACTTTGGCTCATAAAATTCACGACGCACATCATAAGCTTTAATACGTGAGAGATTGTATTTTTCTAATAGCTCTTGCTCAGTGAATTTGGGATAAGAATATTGTTCAAATATATCAGCTGAAAAAGTATACCCAATCCCGTTGGCATAACGTTCCAACCATTTAAATCCGACATAATGATGATACCATCTTCCGTCAATAGGTTTGGTGTTTCTCTTATCATTTTCGTGAATTGGACAATTCAAGTAATTTGAAACACAAACATAATCTGTGCAAATATCAAGTTTAGCCAAACTATCCAAATATCCTATGTATTTATCCCTGAAGGTTGCAATTCCGTGTCCTTTCACCGTAACTTCGGCAAGCTTTATAGAACCATGCCCTTCAACCGGAGGATCGATAGTGTTGTTCGTTTTTTCAATGACAAGAGCCGGTAGTGGATAGTTTATCTCTTTTGTCTTAGCAATTTCACTGATTGCCACAAAAGGTTCTGCAATACTAATGCGAGGCTTAAACTCATCTTGAGTCATGGGTTTGAGGTAAACATATTCTCTGGAAAACAGTCTCAAATGCTCCGGTGCAACTATAAATTGACCAGTAGAATCTGCCATAATCAAATCTTTGTTGGCATTTTTACTGGGGTTAAATGCCAACACAAACTGTTGCATTCCCTTTATCTGTTTCGTGTGTTTTGTAGCATGAACCTCTCCCCGGATGCCGTCAAAAACTACCGATTGGTTTTTATTTCTATTTGCCTGTAAAGCTTCCTCTCCCCATACATACCGTCGCCAGCCCTGTGTGAGCAAGAGCAAATCGAGTGCCTCTTCCCTGTCCGGGTTTTTGGTGTCGAAGTAAAATGCTGGATCGTATATCTTCCCTTTCAACTGGGAACTAAGGAAACAATGGGTGAGAATGTTCTCTGGGTCATCAGTATTCCTATAGAGCTTATCATAGACATTTACCCCAAGGTTGGCTACTACCGGTTGCCCCTTATCGTCAGTCACCTTTATCTTCAGAAGAACTTTTCCCCGTGTCTGGTACCGGTCTTTATCCAATTGCGCTTCAATGGTGAGTTTCTTTTCAGTACTCACATACACTAACCGCTCGGCAAGGGGAAGAAGACTATCGTTGAAAAGAGTGAATTCGGCAATGCCCTGATAAGGGAATTCTTTCAACGGAATTTTTATTTTCAGTTCCTTCTTTAAAATTCCGGTTGCCATGCAACAAACATCAGTTCTTACTTGTGCCCGAAGGTAAATAGTTTGTTGAGGCAGCGATGGACTTTGAGACACTCTGAATTCAAGGTATTCTTTATCTCTTTTGGTGAGTTGCAGGGTTATTCCCTGTGACATAACCATTGGCAGGGAAAAAACAGTATTCGCAACTGTTTCGGAAAGGCGGATATGGTATTTTTTTCCTGCAAGCGGGGTAAAAGTAAGGCTCCCCATACCGGCATGGCTGCTCTTAAACTTAACTACAGGAAGGGAATCTTCCAACAACATACCCTCTACTTCTACGGGTAAGCCATCGAATCCCAGGGCTTTAAAGGCCAGTTTGCTTTGTATTCCAACAATCAGGTTACCGCTTTCAGGAAAAGTAGTGAATTGGATCGTGGGCTTTGTGTCTGTTTTCAGGTTTGTATTCATTATAGTTGTCCGCTGTGGCTTCACTTCCTTTCTGACCGTTATCCGGCGAACTGATTTAAACTCTTCATTATTAGCAAAGAAAGAGCGTTGAGTACATGCCGTCAGTAGGTAATTACCATCGGGGAGAGAGTCTTGCAGAAAAATGTGACCGTCGGAGAAACCGTTTTGTATTTCGTACTTTGCCTGCCAAACCATCTTTTGTGTGGATTCATTCATTAGTTGCACATACAGGGTCTTGCTTAAAAGAGACGGTGTATAATACTGTGCATCCAGCAGGTAAGTTTTGAACCACACATCTTCGCTAGTCTCGTATATGCCTTTGCTGGTTTGGATGTAAATCAATTCCGGTGCATTGTTTTTGGCAAAGGTTTTCATCTTTTCTGCCTGCTTTTCATAAACCTGATTTGTAGTTTGGGAAAAGAGGGTGCAAACGCCTGTCAGAATAAATCCTGACAGTACGAAAGATTTGCTGTACCGTTTTATAACGGAAATAATTCTCAATGGCTGCACTATACTCGGTTAACTTTTGTGTGTTGTCTATTTTGTGAGACATTCTTTCTCTCGTTTACTATGAGAAGAGAAGAATTATTTTGAAGGCAACTCTTTTTCCATTATAATTTTACTCCTAAAGTTATAGAAAGCAGCTCCGTTTTTAGGCGACTGAAACTCATGTTCTATAACCTTGCCATCTTCAATTCGGGCAATACAGGGATAAATACTATTATCGGTATGCACATTAAATAAGCCATCATGGTCCACGTAAACATTAGAATAATCCTTTACTTGTACTCCTATTTTTTGTTGTAATATCTTAAGAGAAGAAACTTTTGTTAACACAAAGAAAATATTCGGATTTTGAACGTATTTTTTCATAAAGGCTTCCCCTTCCTGAATGCACCCATGACAGCCCAACCCCGGCAATACTACAATCCATTTAATTTTTTGGTTGACATGAATCTTCGTTATTGACGATGTCAAATTATCGGTTTCAATATCCTGCATACTTTTTTTGCATGAACCTACAACCAATACAATTACAACTAATGCAACTATCTGCACATATTTTATGAATTTCATACGATTATTTTTTTGTTTTTTTTAGTATAGACACATGGAACTCGCCTTACTTTAGGTTTAAATGCTCGTTTCATACTATATTTTTTTTATAGTAAATATTTTTAATACCAGGTATTTCTCACTGCTATCTTTTTCGGTGTATTCAATGTTTAATCCCTCTTTGGTAACAAAAGAATTTGACCAGTTCCAATCTTTTATTTTGCCAATAACTGTTTCGCCTAAGTATTTAAAATTCTCATCCATTATTATAATAGCAACAGGCTTTTCTTTCCAATCAGTATTTATAGAGGCTTCTGGAATTGCTTTCAAAAGAAACCGATAATATACCTTCCTAAATTTATCGTATTTAATCGCTGTATATTCATCATTTTTAATAGTGTGGAGCACTACTTCTTCTTTTGATGTTTTCTTTGGTGGTTTATTTATGGAACATATAGTTCCGGCAAAATTACTCCCTCCATACACTTTTTTATATTCTCCGGTTTTTAAATTTGCCAAGTACAAATCGTGGGAAATAGGAAAGCTTAACACCAACTTATCACCATCCGGGTGAAGATCTGAAAACACTTCCTTAAAAAACGCCTCGTTCCAATTGTAATTATGACCGTAAAGTACAGTTGGATAGGCATTACTGAATTTTACTTTATTTGTTTTTAAATCAATTCTGGCTGTAAATTTAAAATCCGATATGATGGATTCAGGTATATTCCCCGGGTGAAAGCCGGTAAATATAATTTCATGAGCAGTTAGTATAATAGGCTTAACCGCTTGCGGAAAATACTGCGGATAATGCATAAAATAATTAAAATCATTTTTATCTCCTCTCAAAGAAATCCGGTTCAATATACTGTCTTTGTCATTTGCAAGTATAATTTTGGTTTTGGAATTATTAAAAAGATAGATCGAGTCCATTGATTTCAAGTGGTAAGCAGTTAAGCCGAAGATGCCTTTCTTTCTATCATTCTTCCATGTGATTCTTTTCTCAAAAGCAAGTGTATTATAATCATAAAAATAGATGGAGTTATTAAAGCTATTTAGAAATGTAAAATATGTCTTATCATTCAAAGTATTAAACATTTCTGCATATTCAGGTTTTTGGGCTGAGTTGCTATCCAATTCAAATTTTTTCTCATTAATAATTACCAATTTTACAGATGCTTTCATTTTCCCTTGATTTTCATTTGTAATTCTAACTGTATTGGTATTAGTACATGCCGTGAACAATAGCAGTACGAAAAAGTAGATCTTAGATTGTTTTATATTCATATCAATTTATCATAAAGGTGAGAAAGATAGGACTAATAAACGCTTATCAATCCTATCTTAAATTTAATTAGTACCAATCTTAATTTTAATATTAATTAAGATATGAATCACATTCAGCATGGTCTGGATAATCCCAATAGCAATGACCCGAAAGTTCGTAGCATATTCCATTATTACCAAAAGAATCTTGTATACACTCTGCACTTGCTTCAGGAGCTACCGAAATACTAGCCAGATTTACATTACCTGTTTTACTGTCTTTACTTAGAGATATATTCAATGTTAATACTGCTGCTACAGCCACAGCACTGGTAAAAATAAAAACTTTTTTCATATTGTTTTAATTTAATTGATTAGTAAATAATGTCTGGAAATTTGGCTTTATATATCGTTTCACAAGCCCGAAACTATGTTTCGTTAGGTATTAAATTGTATCTTTGCGCCCTCCTTTCTTTTTTTAAAGAAAGGTCCGGGGCAGAATGCTGAAGACTCCAACACCTTGATGCAAACTGCCCCTCCTTTCCGTTTATTTTGTTGTATTCTTTTTCGGTGTATTTATTTGATTGATTAAGTTTGTCATGGCCAGCGCCATTTCAGCCGTAGCGGTAGATTCTACTTTCATTTTTCTATTTATGATGGTTTTAGCCATAGCCAATGCTTTTGCTTTTTGTCCCGTCAGGTAATAATAATTTGCCAGTTTATAGCGAGGGTATAGTTTGTTAGGAGCCATAAACAGGGCTTGCTTATACGCTCTTTCTGTTTCGGCATACGCTTTTAGCCCGCTATAACTGTCGCCCATAGTGGTAAACAATACATCGTCGGAAGTCAATACCTTGGCTTTGTGGAGTATTTGAATGCTTTGTTTAAACTTCATGTCCTGATTCAGTGCTTTGCCATAGTATTGCAGGAAACTACCTGAATATTGCAGTGGTATATAGATGGTTGACAAACAACTGTCTGCCCTCGAATAATCTTCCATTTGATACGAGTACGAAGCATCATGCCAAATACGGTACGCTTTATATTGATTTTCTGCAATTAAAAACAGGTAAACAGCTACCGGTATCAATGCAACTACTACCGCGCCTGTGAGTAGTTTGCGGGTAAAAAACTCTTTTGGCTGTATATAGGCTACTGGCTTTTCCCTGATTTGGGAGGAAAGTACAGCCAACAGAATGAAAAACAGGATGAATGAGGGTAGAGAATAAAACGGAAACGAGATGAAAGCACATATCAACATTGATATAAATGCAGGCATGACCGTTTTTGACAGCCTGTTCTCTTTTTGGAAACTTCTTAATGTCGCGACAATAAGGATGGTAAATATAATTAATCCCGAAATACCCTGCTCAGCCAGAATTTCAAGATATTCATTAAACGCATACCTTGTATTTCCCGCAGCCATTCCTTTTATTTTATCGATTTGTTCGGGGTTATACTTGAAATAATCTGCCTGCCAGTTGTTATATTCGGCCTCGAACCGACCGACACCGTAGCCAAACAATGGTTTGTCGATTGCTTTATTCAGCGTAACTTCCCAGATAAACAGTTTTCCATTGGCTGAATCCTTTTTCAGATAAAATAAGCCGGAGATGGTTACTGTTATTATGGCTATTGCTGCAACGAATACTAAAACTTTTTGAGTGCGGGTGTTCAGAATTTGCTTTGTGGCTTCAATGAACCTGTACTTATAATTCAGCACAACGATACTACCTATAAAAGCTCCTGTCCAGGCTGCACGAATCATGGTAGCCGGCAGAACAACAAGTATTGCCGTTAGTGTTATGATAGAGAAATAGTA
>JGI24140J50213_10001457_pt1 | contig 10286 bp, 10 predicted proteins | sample BarGraIncu00222A_FD_50213 | JGI IMG/M metagenome (IMG submission 50213) | reverse complement strand
GGTGAACCCTTGCCGGAGAACCGCCAATCAGCCGTCCTGTTCGCAGACGGCAGTGCTTTCAGCCAGCACTTCTGGTGGTTCGGGTACGTCCACGCGGTCAAGACCGTCGAACTCGCTTCCCATGCCATGACAGGCTCGTTGGGTCTCGACCCGCTGGACGACGCTGAGTTCACACCAGGCGCGTTCGAAAAAATGCTGGAACAGAGGAAACGGAGCGCAATCAAGACGGTTCTCATGGACCAGAAGACTATTGCGGGCATCGGCAACGTCTACATCCAGGACATCCTGTTCGCCGCCGGACTGCATCCCCTGCGCAAGACCGCTGACGTCACTGCGTCCGAGCGTCGCGCACTCTATGCCGCGATCCGCTCACAGCTTGGGCATGCACTGGAGCTGGGTGGGCTGGCCTTCGAGAAAGACCTGTACGGTCAGTCTGGACGCTTCACGGATTTCCTGGTCGGGTACCGCGAAGCCAAGCCCTGCCCCGTGTGTGGCACACTCATCCAGAAGATCCGGACCGGCAGCACGGCGTCGTTCATCTGCCCGCACTGCCAGACGTAGCGTGGCGCATCACGAGGCGGGAAGAGAAGGCTCTTGTCTGGCCCTTCCAAGTGTCTGGTGCCCGTCAGATTGTTCCTGGATCGACCCGATAACGACGATGATTTCCAGGAGTTTCCTTTGCATGATACGCCTTCTATTCATAGCGCAGGGCTTCGACGGGTCTGAGCCGTGCAGCCTTGCGGGCGGGGTACACCCCGAAGAAGATGCCAACGGCGATGGAGAAACCAACGGCAAGCAGGACCGAGGACGTGGTAACGTAGGTCGGAACGAAGCGCTGGATGATCAAGTCTGCGACCAGAACGCTGAACACGACCCCGATAATACCGCCGATCCCACTCAACAGGGACGACTCAATGAGGAACTGTGCCAGGATGTCCCGTTCGCGTGCTCCCAGTGCCTTTCGGATGCCGATCTCCCTGGTGCGCTCGGTCACCGATACGAGCATGATGTTCATGATGCCGATGCCCCCAACGATCAGCGAAAGTCCCCCAATTGCAGCAAGAAGCGTCGTGAAGATGCTCAGTGTCGAAGAGAAGAGACTGGTGAGTGCCTTCTGGTCGAGGACACTGAAGTCGACCTTGCCGTGTTTCCGCTCCAGGATGCTCGTGATCTGGTTCACAATGGCACCGCTGTCGTCCGGGTTGACACTCTTGATGGTCGTCATGCTGATGCGGTCATGCTGCATGCCAAATGACTTCTCTCCAACTGTGATGGGCAGGATGACGGCGTTGTCCGAGTTCCCGAAGAGGCTCTGCCCTTTCGTGGCAGTCACACCCACGACCTTGAAACTCATCCCATTGATGCGGATGAGCTGGCCCACAGGTGACACGTCCGGGAACAGTGTCGAACTCACGTTTGCCCCAATGACTACGTTGCGCGTCCGGTTGCTGACATCACTGCCGACGATGGGGCGTCCGCTCTCAATGGTCAAGTTGTTGACCTCGAAGTAGGTCTCCGTACCGAAGATACCGCTCCCCGCCATCGTGGTATTGCCACGCTTGACCGTGATGCCCATCGTATTTGCGGGCGACACGACGATTGGATATGTCACCTTTGCCTCGATCGCCTTGAGGTCGTCCATGGTAATCTTGGCACCCGTGTCTCGTGTGGTCCGGTTGCGGCCGGATGAGAGGATGCCCGACTGCGCTCCCGGGGTCAGGTACAGGTTCCCCGAGCCGCTACCCTGGATCTGCGCAAGTATGTTGCGTTTCGACCCTTCGCCCACAGCCATGAGCAGGATGACGGCCGCGATGCCGATAATGATACCCAGCATCGTCAGGAACGAACGCATCCTGGCGCCGGCAATGGAGCGGGTTGCATTCTTGTAACTGTCTCGCAGGTCCATGTCAGTCCCCCTCGTCCACCACGACGAGACCGTCACGGATACGGATGACCCGCTCGGCCTGCGCCCCGATATTGTCGTCGTGCGTCACGTAGATGATGGTCTTCCCCTCCTCGTGAAGCGCCTTGAGGAGGTCGATGACCTCACGTGCTCCCTTGGAGTTCAGGTTTCCGGTGGGCTCGTCTGCCATGATGATGGACGGGTCCATCATGAGTGACCGGGCAATGGCGACGCGCTGCTGCTCACCACCGGACATCTCGACAGGCCGGTTCTTCATGCGGTCCTTGAGCCCCACGTGCTCCAGCAGTTCCTCTGCCTTGTGCCGCCCATCACGGACGGGCTTCGTAGCGTAGGACAGCGGGAGCATGACGTTCTCGAGCGCAGACATCTGCGGAAGCAGGTTGTACGCCTGAAACACGAAGCCCATATCCTGGTTGCGCACTGCAGCGAGTTCGTCAGAGCGGAGACCGGACACGTCCCTGCCCTTAAACATATACCGCCCGCTGGTGGGACTATCGAGGCAGCCCAGGATGTGCATCAGCGTGGATTTCCCGGATCCCGAGGGACCCATGATCGCCACGAATTCTTGCGCCCCGATGTCTAGTGAAACGCCTGCAAGAGCCTCGATAGTCACACCGCCGATCATATAGATCTTGCGGATATCCGTCAGCTGGATCAGTTCCATGAGACCATTCTCTACTAACCGCCCATGAAAGGGGAACCCGAGGACGTCTGGGTGACCACCGGCTGACGCAGGATCGTGTCGCCAGCCTTGAGGCCGGACGTCACCTGAACGTACTCATCACCTTCGAGCCCCGTGGATAACTCGGTCTTCGTCGTGACGGCCTTGCCCCTTGCATTCTTCGCAACAAGCATGACGTATTTTTTGCCGCTCTCATTCAGGAGAGACTCAACCGGTATGGCAAGAACGGACTTAGCCGTCGACAGGATAACCGTTGCATCGCCGGACATGCCGTCCACAAGCGTGGCTGGCGCTGTCGTAAGTCGGATTTTCAGAGCGTAGGCATTCAGGCCCTCGGGTGTCCTCACTAGCGTCTTTCCAAGATAGGAGACCGTACCCACAAACTCCTTGTCGGGATACGGGTCGATGGCGACCTGCGCTTCCTGTCCTTCCTTGATGTTGAGGATGTCGACCTCATCTACATATGCTTCGACGTTCCAAGCCGACGTCTGGGCGATCTTGACCAAGCTCGTCTGCGGGGTGGCCATGTCGCCGACGCCCACGCTGACAGCCAGCACGGTCCCGTCCCATGGCGCCTTCACGACGTAGTTGTCCAGAAGCAGCTTCTGCGCACTCAGTGCCAGAGCGGCCTGATTCTCCTGCTCCTGTGCAGACTGCAGCTGCGCTTTCTGCACTTTCGTCTGGGCAACCCCGGAGAGCTCTGTCACAGTGCGCGATGCCACCGCCGCACGGTATCTGGACTCCGCCTGGGCAACCTGGTTCTGTTGGCTGCGAGCGTCGATGCGCAGCAGGACATCACCGTCCTTGACGGCGTCTCCTTCCGCAACATAGACCGCCGTGACCTCTCCCTGTGCCTGGACTGTCAGCGTCGCTGACCGCACCGGCCGGATGGTCCCCGAGACCGACGTGCCCGCGGAGACATCACGTGCCGCCACAACATACTCAGTGTCGGCTGTCCCACTGACACTCCCTGTCACCTGCCTTCGCGCAGCGCATCCCGTCAGTCCGATGGCAACCGCCGCCAGTAGTGCAACGCCTGTCACGATCCTTCTCGTTCCTTTGTTCATTGTTCCTCCATTTGCTATGGCTCCGTAACGTGCAGTCCGTCGCACCCGCCTGCGTACAGACTCCTGGTCATGGTAACGGCGGTATCCTAAGAACAGGTTAAGGTGTACTCCCTCGCGCAGGGGAGGATGTGAACTCCACCACGAACTCCGTGCCCGCTTCTGCGCTGCTGGACGCCTTCAGCCGCCAGCCGTGCAGCCCCACGGTCTTCTTCACAATCGCCAGCCCCAATCCAAAACCACGCTGCGCATGAGACGTGTCCGCCTGGTAGAAGGGCTCGAATACATGCAGCAAATCGTCAGGACTGATAACACCACCAGAGTTTCTGACGGTGAGCGCCTTGTTCGTGAGGGTTACCCCTACGGTCCCTCCAGGCACATTGAACTTCACAGCGTTCTCGATGAGGTTGCTGACCAGCTGATGCAGGAGCACTCCGTCGCCTTCTACCACAATGTCTTCTTCGATGGACGTCCACATCGTCACCTCATGTTCCTTGCAGGATTCAGCGTTCTGACTTGCCACGGCACAGACCAGCGCCGTCATGTCGACCGGCCCGAGATCGACCGTCGCCCTGTCCAGTTGAGCCACCTCGAGCAGTCGCTCCACCAGAAGTGAGGCATGCTTGACCTGTAGCTTGGCTGCCATGATGCCCTGTTCATATTCACCCGTCTTCATGGCAACATCGAGGGATGACGAAATGCTGGCGAGCGGCGTGCGCAGCTCGTGGCTGGCATCCTGTGTGAACTGCTCCAGGCGCTCCTGCGACTCGTGGATGGGGCGCAACGTGTGGCGGGAGAACGAAAGACCGAACACATAAGCCAGGATTCCCATGATAAGAGTTGTCAATAGCAGGTTCAACAGTTTCCATGCTGCCTCGTGGGGCCCGCGGCCTGTCGGTCCTGCGAACTGCACGTACCCGACGATGCGGCCATTGCTCCGGATCGCCCTGGTCATGACAAGGTACCGCCCACCGTCAAGAGAAAGAGGCACAAACGGGTCGACGATGCCCCCTGCGGTGCCCGCAAACAAGCCTCCCGCATACAGCACCGTGCCGTCCGGAGCAAGGATGCGGGTATAGGCCCGCACCGTCGCTGTCATCACCGAACCCGCGTCAGCGATATCGGAAGCCACAGCGCCACCCTCCAGTACCTTGTCGATTTGCAAATTCAGATCCTGGCGCACCCGATAAGCGAAGAATGCGACGTCCGCAGCTGTGAACATGACGCCACTGACGAGCACGAAGACACAGACCAGGCGGGTGAACTTCATTGCCAGCCGCTGTTCCACACTGAACCTCGCGTTGAGCCTCTCTTTGAGATTGCGATGCCGTTCTCTAAGCGATTGCCACATGGCTAGTCACCCATCATGTACCCTTTGCCAGGCACCGTCACGATAATCTCCCTGCCAAGCTTGCGTCTCAGATAAGCAACGTGGACATCCACGGTCTGAGAAAACATGAGTTCATCATACTCACCCCAGACCAACTCAATGATCTCGAGACGTGACTTGGCGATGCCCCGGTTGAGCGCAAGGAACTCCAGCAGGGCATACTCCCGCGGGGCAAGCGACACAACCTGCCCGGCACGACGCACCGTGTGGCTGTTCGTGTCGATGCCGACCTCGCCGATCGTGATGACGGGGCTCCGGCTCTCGCCGCCACGGCGGAGGAGCGCGCGCATGCGAGCCAGCAACTCCTCAAGGTCGAACGGCTTGGTGAGATAGTCGTCGGCCCCGCTATCCAGGCCGGCCACGGCATTCTTGTGTCCAATCCTGGCAGTCAGCATGAGAATGGGCATGGACCGTCCTGCCTGCCGCAGCTGCCGGCAGACTTCCAGTCCATCCATATGGGGGAGGTTGAGGTCGAGAACGACGAGAGCGTACTCCTCGGCCAGCCCCTGGCGCAGCCCGGTCTCGCCGTCAAAGGCAAGGTCGACGCTGTAGGACTCTGTCTCCAGGTACCGCTTGATGTTCTGGGCAAAGTCCTGCTGGTCCTCAACGACAAGAATATGCATCCATCTCTCCTCTCACGCCTGTCATTGTACCAGCATGCCCTAAGAACGGATTAAGACGGTGCCTCGACGGTCGGAGTCATGTCAGGCCGCGTGCCCTACTCTTGGTCCGTCAGGCGCCAGCGGCCAGGAGCCTTCGTTGAAAATAGACAAGCATTCTGTAACTAGTTCTTTTCCCCTACATATACAAGCATTTCTGTAAAGAATTCTCGAAAAGGTGTTTTTAATAGAAATCCAACCTGGTTTTTAAGAGGGATAAGTTTGTAAAGAATTGCCTTAAACTGATTTTGATTGCCTATAATCTCCTCAAAACGAGCGATCGTCATTTTATTGATATATGTGATTTGTTCTCTATTATCCACTATACCAAAACGAAGATTGATTCTCTTTTCAGCTGATTTTGTTTCTAAAGTAAGTTTCTTATAAGCATTGATGAGAACGGGCTCAGGAAAAAGAAGGTGAACATACGGAATCCCGATAAGATCGGTGAGGTGGGCCCCATATGGATGAAAATAGGGTGGAGAATTGATAAATACTTTACTATGTGGCTTCAGTACTCTATTTACTTCTTGTAAGACGACTTCAGGCTTTGAAAGGTGTTCAAAGACATCGTTCATTACACACATATCAAAAGAAGCATTCTGAAAAGGCATCACTTCTGCATTAGCAACTATGAAATCTGTATTCTTTGCATTTTTGGAAGACGCAAAATCTCTTGCTTGTATTATGAACCTTTCTTCCGTATCTATCCCTGTCAGTCTCTTCGCGCCATTGAGCGCATAAAATGTGGTTTTCCCGCCACTACCAGCTCCGATATCCAGAATGGTTTTGCCCTGTATCTCTTTAAGTAAATCTATTTCAGGAAGGTAATAGTTGTTTAACCTTTTTGACTGCTCAAATTCCCATTCTGCAAATGTCTTCTTCCCTTCATCTTCGAGATTGAATGGATGAATTGGCCTCTTGAAACACCTATTCAGCGCAATGAGAGCTTCTACGCCTATGCTATGCCTGTATTCCATCTTCACTTCATATCCATCCTCTTGTCAATTTACGTTCATCGATTGCCATATTCATTGTACCGCCTTCATCAGTTCTACACCATCCCCGCACGTGCGAAGCTGAAGTAGTCCTGCCGTGCACGGCCTACAATAATGTGATCGAGGACCCGTACACCGACGTACTTGAGGGCCTGGGTGATCTTGTTTGTGGTGTCGATGTCTTCCTTGGAAGAGTCGCACTTTTATCTGGAGTGAGATGCCTACAAATACCAGCGGGGCTGCACGTCTTCGTGCAGCCCCGTCTTCTTCTCTCTGGCGACGGACAGTTATGGCTGGTATGTGATCGTTATCGTCTTGGTCGCATCTGCCCAGCCGACTGAGCATCCGAGATTCTCGGAGACGAATCTCAAGGGAAGCATCGTTCTGCCATTGATGATCTNCGGGAAGACTTTGGGGTTCGTCGAGTCGATAAGCGTAGTGGCACCATTCACCCTAGCCGCTGCATTGCCGATCCAGAGTTCGATGGTCGCGCTTCCAAGGGTCACTGTCGCCTTCCTAGCGGTCCCATCTTATCCGACGGTTCCTCCAAGTGCTTCGATGATTGTACGTATCGGGACGGGGGTCCTTCCATTCTTGATGACGGGTGGAGGGTCAAGAGTCCTGGAGGTGCTGTTGACCGTGAACAAGGACTACCCTATCTGAAGGACGATGACGGTCTGCTTCTTCTCTTCCTCAAATGTTGCCCGAATGGCATGGTTTGAAATCACGTTGATAAGGGTGTAGGAAGAAATGATCCCCTGTGACAGTCAATCAACCGCGACGTTAGCGATGTGGTAGCCAGCATTCGGAGCAATAGTGAAAGACTTGCTCCCTCCCCGAAGGACGGTCTGTGGGGTGTTGGTCCCCCCGATCCCGGCTGAGGGCGTCAACGTGTACATGGCTGGCGCTGCGGACGCAGAGATGCTGGCACTGTTGTTGCTCTCGTCGCCCTCGGTGATACCGTTGTTGAGATCGACCACTACCATGAACGTATGGGACGCAGTGTCGGAGGGCCACGTCGTATCCCAGTACCATATGTCCGATGTGCCACTTGCGAGTCTGTCGGTATCAGTACCTTCCACAGTAGACACTCCGTCGACATAGAGGCCATGATCGCAGTCTGCCGATACCGATGCTGATCCTTGATTCCGAATGGTAAAGTAGAACCTCACCGAACCGTCCGCTTGTGTTATGAGCCGATCCAGGCTTCATCTAGATAATGTAACCACGGACCCAATCAAAAAAAGACAGAATGCTCTATCCGCCACATAGCGCATATCTTCCTCGGTATAGTGCTGATCGCAGTGAATCATCAGATTGTGTGCCGACAGACACTTTGCATCTTCGCCCGGCTCATAGTACTCGAGCGGGACCACCCACTGGATCTCACCGATAATACCCCCTCTCGACCATATAGTTATAGAAAACATCCCTGTTCTCTACCAGCAGGAACAATCCGAAGGGTACATAATCACCTGCTTCATCCAGCGGCTTGCTACCAATAGTGATGTCAGGATCTATACCCCGGGCTGGAAAAATGGAAAGCGAAGTTTAGCAACCAAGTACCTCGACGTCCCCATTGCCACAGTGAAGCAGGGCGATCCCTATGCACATATCCCCCGTTACATGTTCGAAGTCATGCTTGGGGAAGTACGGGCAAAGCNGCTGACCCATGCTGACGTCGTCGTATGGCTGATATTGTCATATAAATACTGGCGATGGAGAGGCAAGCAAGAGGGATAGCCTTTTTCGATCGCCAAGAAAGAACTTATAAATCTCTCGGGTGTCTCGAACGCGACAGCATGTGTCCAACGTCTCTCCGAGCAGCTCACGGTCGGAGATGAGGGCACTCTTCTGTTTGAGTACTTTAAATTGCAAATTATCCTCAGAAATGAGTCCTTAGAACTCATTTCTGAGGATAATACTACTTCAAAATGTAAAACAACAACGGTCCTAACTTAGAAACCCTTTAAACACTTCTCCCTTCTCTATCTTGACGCCCATTCCTTCGAGTACTTCGACAATTTTCTTGACGGCAACCATGAGTTCATCTTCTGTTATGCTACCCATGTGGCCGATTCTGAAAGCCTTACCTTGGAGTTCTGCCAGTGCACCTGCAACGACAATGCCCTTTTCATAAAGTTTGCTTCTAAAATCTGTATCTGAAATTCCCTGAGGATACTTGAATACGGAGAGCGTGGGCGCAGGATTTTTACTTACAAGCTCAAATCCCGTTATACTCATTGCATTTCTAACACGCCTTGCAAGTGTTATGTGCTTTTCAAAATAGTTTTCCAATCCGAAAGAGAAAATATCGTTTAGCGATTTATTTAGTGCATAGACCATATTAACTGCTGGTGTTGCAAAATATCTGTGNGGGTCNTCCATTACGGGTATCCAACGCAAAATGTCTCCGTAATAAGTACGAGTTATCTTCATTGACTTTCTCTTAGCAATGGCTCGCTCGGAAAAAGCAAGCATTGTTAACCCAGGCGGCACTGCAATAGCCTTCTGAGAACCTGTAAAAATAACATCTATCCCCCAATCATCGAACAGTTCTTTTACTCCCCCTGCTGCACAGACTCCGTCAACAATGATTAGAGTGGAAGGTGAGACGTTGTGTACGACTTTTGCGATAGCCTCAACATCGGAAAGGGTGCCAGTTGAAGTATCCACATGCGTAATGGTAATAGCATCAAAATGTTTATCCTTAACTGTCCTTTCAATAATTTCTATAGGCACTGTTTCGCCAGTTGGTGCCCTTAGAACATCTACGTTTACGTTTAGAGCGTGCCCTATCTCAATAAACCTGTCTCCAAAATACCCGTGAGAAATAACGAGCAGATTCTCCTTATCGTTAAGAATATTTGTTAACGACATCTCCATACCAAGAGTGCCTGAGCCAGCTATAACAAAGGGGTGCCCTTTATCCGCACCAAAGAGCGCTTTAACTTTCACAAGCGTTTCAGACGTAATCTTAACAAATCTCTCATCGGTATGTGCCATCGTCTCCTGAGAGAGTGCTTCGAGCACTTCATCGCTTACAAGCGTTGGGCCTGGAATCAAAAGCAACTGTTTCATACCTACCTCCTATCAAAAAATGGATTTTTGCCTGAAATGCTCAATGGTATTCCATAGGCAATTTTTACATCTTCTCCTAACAATTTAATGTTGACTCCCGCTCTTCCTACTGAATATACCACTCTATTATCAACGAGCAAACCTGCTGCAACAGATATTGTCGAGCCAATTGCTTTAGATCAGTTTATTTACTATTAAACCTCATAATTCCTCCGTAGCTCGAGAAACTTATTCATTCCTTTGCCCAACTCAAGATCGTATCCGAGATCTCTCAATGTACATTCCAAAGCTCCAATAGTTACAAGAAGATCATTCGAGTTAATGAATCCCATGTGACCGATCCTGAATGCCCGACCTTTGAGTTGCCCTTGACCTGAAGCAATTTCGACATTGTACCTCTCTCTCATGTGCTCTACTATTTGGTCTGCGTCAATACCATCTGGTGCATAAACTCCCGTAACGCAGGGAGAAGCGTCGTTATCATTTGC
>JGI24140J50213_10001455_pt1 | contig 10294 bp, 10 predicted proteins | sample BarGraIncu00222A_FD_50213 | JGI IMG/M metagenome (IMG submission 50213) | reverse complement strand
GACGATTTCGATATCTTGCCACTTGCCCTCCGGTCATCGCTTTGAGACCATGCGCCGACAACAACAAGCAAGACCCGCTCGCGCGCGGGCGTTGAAAGAGGAAACCCCATGGCGATCGTGCAGGCCGACCGTCTCACACGCATCGGCGCAGCACTGCTCAAGGCCGCCGGCGCGTCGGACGAGGAAGCCAATGCCGTCGCGGTCGGCTGCGTCAACGCCAACCTCGCGGGCCATGATTCCCACGGGGTGATCGCGATCCCGACCTATATCGACCGCATCAAGGTCGGACATATCGTTCCCGGCGCGAAGTGGACGATCGTGCAGGAATCGCCGACCACGACCGTCATCGACGGCCATTGGGGCTTCGGCTTTCATGTCAATGCCAAGGCGATGGCGCTGACGATCGAAAAAGCGAAAACGGCCAATGTCGCGGCCTGCACGGTGTTTCGTCAGAGTCATGTCGGACGGCTGGCGGCCTATCCGATGATGGCGATGCGCGAAGGCATGATCGGGCTGGCCACCGCCGATTCCGGCCGCTCGCCCAAAGCCGTCGCACCGTTCGGCGGCCGCGAGGCGCGGCTTGGCACCAATCCGATTTCGATCGCCGTGCCGTCGGATCTCGACGCGCCGTTCTATCTCGATATGGCGACATCGGCAGTCGCGGCCGGAAAGATCCAGCTTGCCGCTGCGCGCGGCGAGGAAATCCCAACCGGCTGGATCGTCGATAGCGAAGGGCGTCAAACCACCGACCCGCTGCAATTCCGCAAAGGCGGCGCGCTGCTGCCGCTCGGCGGCAGCGAAGGCTACAAGGGCAGCGGCCTGGCGGCGATGGTCGAGGTGCTGTGCGGGCTGCTCACCGGCCTGGGCTTCGGGGTCGAGCCGACCGGCCGGCATAATGACGGATGCTTCATGGCGGTGTTCAACGTCGCGGCGTTTCGTCCGCTCAAGGATTTCAAGAAAGAGGTCGCCGAGTTCGCGCACTATCTCAAGGCGACGCCACCGTCCGAGGGCTCTACCGGTGTGTTCTATCCGGGCGAGGTCGAATATATCCGCGAGCAGCAGCGCAAGGTCGCCGGCATCGACGTCGAAGACGCCACCTGGGACAGGTTGCGCGCGCTGGCCGGCGAATACAAATTGACCGCCGAACTCGATCTATGATTGCGAAATTCATGCTGCGTTCGGCGCAACCGGGAGTTTCTAGATGACACGGCAAATGGCGTTGGTCGGTTTCCTGCAGGCGCAGAACTGCACCAACCTTCCGAGTTCGTGGCGCCATCCGGAGTCACGCGACGACTCGATGTCGTCCGACTACTATCAGGAGATCGGCCGGATTCTCGAATCCGGAAAATTCCACATGGCGTTTTTCGACGATCGCCTGGCCATGCCGGATCGCTACGGCAACGATCACGCCCACACCGTCGAATACGGCATCCGCTGCGTCAAGATGGATCCCATCGTCGTGCTGACCGCGATGGGCATGGCCACCGAAAAACTCGGCCTCGCATCGACCTGCTCCACAACCTATTACGAACCGTTCGATGTTGCCCGCAGATTCGCCACCCTCGATCTGATGACCGGAGGCCGCGCCGCCTGGAATGTGGTCACCTCGGTCAATGACGGCGAAGCCCACAATATGGGAAAGGACGCGCATCTCGATCACGATTTCCGTTACGACCGCGCCGACGAATTCATGGAAGTGGTGCTCGGTCATTGGGATTCCTGGGAAGACGGTTCACTGCTGATCGACAAGGCCAGCGGCCGCTTTGCCGATCCCAACAAGGTCAAGCGCCTCGATCACAACGGGCGGTTCTTCAAGTCGCGCGGGCCGTTCACGGTGCCGCGCTCGCAGCAAGGCCATCCGGTGATTATTCAAGCCGGCGCCAGCGGCCGTGGTCAGCGTTTCGCCGGGCGCTGGGGCGAAGTGATATTCACCGCGGCGCGTAACCTGGCAAGCGCCAAGCAGGGCTATGACGCGATCAGGGGCGAGGCCGCCAAGGCCGGCCGCGATCCCGACCAGATGTTTCTCTGCAACCTCATCACGCCGGTGCCGGGTGCCACCAAATCCGAAGCCGAAGACAAGATGGCGCTGATCGAAAAGCTGCCGCTTGAAATCGACGCGCTGTCGCTGCTGTCGGAGGGGCTGAACTACGATTTCGCGTCCAAGGGCATCGACGAACCGCTGACTACCGAAGAGCTGCAGGGCATGCAGGGCATGCTTGGTATCCGCGACGGCGTGCTCAAGACCAGCGGCAAGAGCAATCCCAGCACGCGCGATTTCATCACCTTCAGCGGCCGCGGCCAGACCCAGGACGCGATCGTCGGCGGCCCCAAGGAAATCGCCGATCGGCTGGAGGAAATGTTCGTCGGCCGCGGCTGCGACGGTTTTGTGATCGCAGCGACCTATGTGCCGGGCTCGTATACCGACTTCGTTCGTCACATCGTTCCGGAGTTGCAGCGGCGCGGTCTGTTTCACCAGGATTATGCCGGCAAGACCCTGCGCGAGAATCTCGGTCTGCCGCGCCCGGCAGCCGGCGCGTGGAAAACGTCGCCGCGGGCCGCTGCGGAATAAAAGGGATAGCAGATGCGCTGGCTGAAGTTCACCGCGGACGGAACGACCTCCTGGGGTATTGTCGAAAGTGACCGCGTCACCGCGGTCAGCGGTGAGCCGTTCGGCGAATGGCAGCGCACACCGCGCTCGCATTCCCTGGCGGAGGTCAAGATCGAACTGCCGCTGATGCCGCGCACTTTCTATTGCGTCGGCCTGAACTACCTCAAGCATCTCAAGGAGGCGGCGGACAAGCGCGGCGAAGTGCCCAGTGTTCCCGACCGGCCCGAGATCGGCTATCGCGCGCAGAACGCGTTGATCGCGCACGACGAAGATGTCGTGATTCCGGCAACCGCCACCGAAAAGATTCACTATGAGGGCGAGTTGGTCGTCGTGATCGGCAAGAAGGCAAAACACCTTACCGAAGACGACGCGATGTCCTGCGTATTCGGCTACACCATCGGCAATGATGTCAGCGAGCGCAACTGGCAGAAGGCCGATCGAGGGCTGTGGCGGGCGAAGAATGCCGATACTTTCAAGCCGATGGGACCTTGGATCGAAACCGAGGTCGATCTCGACGGCATGGAAACCATCGTGAAGGTGAACGGCAAGGAGAGCAACCGCTTCCGCACCAACGANATGATCTTCGGCATCAAGCCGTTCATCGTCGAACTGACGAAGTATTTCACGCTGTGGCCGGGTGACGTGATCTGGATGGGAACCGACGGCGCGTCGCCCAACCTCAAAGCTGGTGATGTCGTCGAGATCGAGATCGGCGGTATCGGCACCTTGCGTAACCGGTTTGTCGCGGAAATACCGCCGGCAAATCGCAGGGCATGAGCCGCCACTGGCACCATCAAGACACGGCAACCGCGCGGCGCGGCGAGATTCGCGCGACGATGACGGTCGCTATCGTTGCGACGACGACATTGAGAATCAGCGCGCCGAGCCCGACATAAAACACATAGCTGGCGCCGCCGAGATTGATGCTGGCGAGCGGCTTCAGCCCGTTGCTCCATGCCGTCCACGATCCCCAAAGAATTCCGACCGCCCAGCCGAGCAGCAGGCCTTCGGCGCGGAACCAGCGCGTGAACAGCCCGAATACCAGCGCCGGAAAGGTCTGCAATATCCACAAGCCGCCGAGCAATTGCAGGTCGAGCGCGTATTGCGTCGGCAGGAACAGAATGAAGGTGAGAGCCCCGACCTTGACCACCAGCGACGCGATCTTCGCAACCGACGCTTCGCCGGCATGGCTGATGTCGGGGTTGACGTAGGATTTCCAGACATTGCGGGTGAACAGATTGGCCGCCCCGATGCTCATCACCGCCGCCGGCACCAGCGCGCCGATCGCGATCGCCGAAAACGCAAAACCGGCGAACCATGACGGGAATAGCACCTTGAACAACATCGGCACCACGTCGTTGTTCGACGTCACCTTGATGTTGGCGGCATAGGCCATGTAGCCGAGCAGCGCGATCAGGCCCAGCAGCAGCGTATAGGCCGGCAGCAGGATCGCATTCTTGCGGATGGTGTCGGCGGATTTGGACGCGAAAATCCCGGTCAGGGTGTGCGGATACATGAACGCCGCCAGCGCCGACCCCAGCGCCAGCGTCGCGTAAGGCAGCATCTGAGCCGGCTTCAATGTCAGGCCGGTGGCGCCACCCTTGGCCGCGAACGCGTCACTGGCCGCGGTGAACACCGCGCCATATCCGCCGAGCTTCGCCGGCACGACGACGACCGCAACCAGCACCACGATGTAGATCATGATGTCCTTGACAAACGCGATCAGCGCCGGCGCGCGCAACCCGGAGCTATAAGTGTACAACGCCAGAATGATGAAGGCGGCGACGAGCGGCAATTCGCCGGTCAGGCCCATCGCCTTGATCACGACACCCATGCCGATCAACTGTAGGGCGATATAGGGCATGGTGGCGACCATGCCGGTGATCGCAACGGCAAGCTCGAGACCGCGCGAACCGTGGGAGCCGAGCACCACGTCGGCGGCGGTGACATGGCCGTTGGCATGCGCCACCTTCCACAAAATCGGCATCACTGCGAACACGAAGGGATAGACGATGATGGTGTAAGGCAGTGCAAAGAAGCCATAGGCGCCGACCGCGTAGACCAGTGCCGGCACCGCAATCACGGTGTAGGCGGTATAGAAATCGCCGCCGACCAGAAACCAGGTGATCCAGGTGCCGAACTGCCGTCCGCCCAGTCCCCATTCGTCGAGATGCTGGTTGACCGGGCCGGATTTCCAGCGCGCGGCGAAGAATCCCATNACGGTGACAAGGATAAAGAAAAAGAGAAAGACCGCGAGAGCAATCCAGTCAATCTGATCGGCCATAACACTGCTTTCCGGGAACTTGTCTTGTAACGAACTCGTCTTGTAAGATCTTAAGGGGCTTCGTCGGGCGTGCGCCTGCGGTAGACCAGCCAGATCAGCAAGGAGCTGATCGGCACCCAGGCGAGCTGGTACCAATAGAAAAACGGAAAGCCGAACAACGACGGTTCCTGAAAATTATAGAACGGCACCCACAACAGGCCAACAAAGGGCAGCAGCAACAGGACCCACATCAGCGAACTCCAGTTTAAGGCCGATCGCTTGCGGCCGATGTTTTATTTGCGTACCGCGCTAATGGCTGCGCTACGCCGCGTACGGGACACATGTATGGCGGGGTTACTTCACGACCTCAGCGCCGACCTTGCAAATGACGGCGTCCTGATCGCCGGTGCCACCGCTGCAACCCACCGCGCCAATCAGTTTGCCGCCTTCGACCAGCGGAAATCCACCGGGACTTGCCACCAGGGTGGGATCGATCGCGCCGATATAGGAATGGCCGCCCTCAAAAGCGTTGTAGAACACACGGGTCTCGCGGCGAAAACGCGCCGCGGTACGCGCCTTGCCCTGCGAAATCCCGACGGACGCAATCATCGCGCCTTCCATCCGCGAGAAATGGACCAGTTCACCGTTGGTGTCGACCACGGCGATGTTCATTTTCCAGTTGCGCCTTTTGGCTTCCGCCTCGGCAGCAGCCATCACCTCCTTGGCGCGCTCAAGCCCAATCGATACACCGTACGGAATATCGAATGGAATCGCATCGGGGGTGCCGCCGGCAGGCGACGGCGATGGCGGTGCTGCGGGCGCAGGCGGTTCTGCAAGTGTCGGCGAACTCACGATCGCCATCACGCAAGCTGCCAGTATCATCTGAACGATCGAACGCATTTTGTCCTCCTGATTGAAGTTTGTTTTCGTTGCAGAGATTATCGATCGCGCCGCACTTACATCGGCGGCGTCAACCCATCCTTGCCATAGGTGATACGCGGGGTCTGCACGGTTCCGTCCGGCTGTTTTTTCGCGGCACCGACAAAAATCTTGATCCCCGGCTTGAGATCATTCCTGTCGCCGGCGACATAGGTGACGACCGCGGTCTCGGGCGTCACCAGCACCTTCTTCTCGCCATCCTTGTATTTGACGGACAGCATCTGACCGTCAACGCCGGCGACCGTCTGCTCGACATTGGCATTGGTCATCTTGGTTTGCGGCTTGAGGTCCCAGTCGTAATGGCCTTCGCCGACACCACGCATCGATTCCGGGAAGATATGCACCTCGATGGCCTTTTGGCTGCCGTCCGGCTGCGTCACTCCGGTCGAGCCGACGAACATGCCGGGCTTGATGTCTGCCATCGTCGCTTTCACAATTGCAACGAACAGCGGTTTGTCGGTGACCGTCAATTTCAGCTCGGTACCGTCGCGGTTCTTGACCACGAAAACCGGGCCATCGATGCTTTCGATCGTGCCACGAATGCGGACGGTCTCCTGCGCCGAGGCTGGCAAGGCGATGCAGACCAACGCGAAGCTGGCGGCAGCAAGGGTGCGCGATATAAGGGTGCGCGATATCATGCCGGACATTATATTTCTCCTGGGTTCGGATTGACGGCTGACGTTTTTCGTGGGGCCGGCCGAAGGCCGTTTCGGCTGGATGGATCAAGACGCCTCCTCTGCAACCCCCTGCACTGCGAATATTCCTGAAATGCAACGATGATAGCAAACCCTGGATCGCGGTTGCACCGCAACCGGCGCTATCTTTATTCGATCTTGATCCCTGCGTCTCGGACCAACGTTTGCCGGCGTTCCTCCACGGTTTACTTATTTTAATATAACAGCAACACGAACTTGTGTTCCGCCGCGCCATGCGCCGGACGATAGACCGATATGATGCGGGACGCGCCCGCAGCGATGGACGCCGGCACTTGCAATGAATTAGCATTTGTAAGTGAAAATAGACGCTGTCGGGAGATTTCATGAAGCACTGGCTGGTCGGATTGTTGCTGTTGATCGGGCCGCCGGCTTTCGCGCAGCAGGCGGTGCCCTCGATCGCCTTCGACTCGGTCCCCAATCCGCTTCACCTGCCGCCCAACATGTACTTCGGCGAAGTGCCCGGGGTCTCGGTCAATTCCAAGGGTCACGTTTTCGTGCTTTCGCGCGGCAACACCAGCGGTCCCGCTTACGCCGCGGCGGCGACCCAGTTGCTGGAATTCGATGCCAAAGGCCAGTTCGTCCGCGAAATCGGCAAGAACCTCTATGCCTGGTCGTTCGCTCATACCGTCAAGATCGATCCTGCCGACAATATCTGGGTCACCGACAAGGGCTCCGACATGGTGATCAAGTTCGATCCCGAGGGCCGCGTCGTCATGGTGTTCGGCCGCAAGCAGGAGGCCTCCGATGAAGAAACCGGCCCGTTGAAGCATCCCAAACCGCCGCTGGCCGCCGAGGATGGCCGGTTTCGTCAGGTCACCGACGTGGCCTGGGACAAGGCCGGCAACACTTTCATCAGCGACGGCTATATCAATTCGCGCATCGCCAAGGTGGACAAGGACGGCAACTGGCTGAAGTCGTGGGGCGAACGCGGCAAGGAACCCGGCCAGTTCAACACCCCGCACTCGATCGCGACCGACGCGGAGGGCAATGTCTATGTCGCCGATCGCGGCAACCGGCGGATTCAAGTGTTCGACGGCGAGGGAAAATTCCTGCGCCAGTTTACGATCGACGTGCCGGTGCCGCCGGACGCCAAACCTGCGATCGGCAAAATTCCCGACGAGGCGATGATCGCCGCCGGAACGTTTGCGCCGGGCGCGCCATGGGCGATCTGCATCACGCCGCCGCCCCGTCAGGTGCTGTACAGTTCGGACGGATGGCCCGGCCGCATCTACAAGCTCAGCCTCGAGGGCAAGGTGCTCGGCATGCTCGGCCGGTCCGGCAAACAGTTGAAACAATTCGGCTGGATCCACGCGCTGGCCTGTCCGTCGGAGAATGTGGTCTACGCGGCCGAATTGTTGAACTGGCGAGTCCAGAAGCTGATCCTGAAGCCGTGACACCGCGGGAGGATCACGTCGCGGTGGCGCGGGCGAAATCCAGATAGATTTCGCGCAAACGATTGGTCATCGGTCCAGGCTTGCCGTCGCCGACGGCCTTGCCGTCGATCGTCACCACCGCCTGTACGAACAGGGTAGCGCTGGTGGCAAAGGCTTCCTTCGCCGCCAGCGCCTCCGACACCGAAAACGGCCGCTCCTCCACCCGAAGCTGACGTTCTTCGGCCAGCGCCACTACCGCCCTGCGGGTGCAGCCCGGCAGAATCGCGTTGGAATTCTGCCGCGTCACCAGCACGTCGTCCTGCGTCAGGATAAAGGCCGATGACGATCCGCCTTCGGTCACCATGCCGTCCTCGATCATCCAGGCTTCGGCAGCGCCCGCTTCTGCCGCNGCCTGCTTGGCGAGCACNTGCGCCANCAGCGCNACGCTCTTGATGTCGCGCCGGGCCCAGCGGATATCCGGCACGGTGATCACGGCAATGCCGGTCTTGGCCGAAGGCGCGTCGACGATGTCCTTGACTGAGGTGAACATCACCAGGGTCGGCTTGACGTCTTTTGGAAACGCAAAGTCGCGCCCGGTGTGAGTGCCGCGCGTCACCTGCAGATAGACCAGGCCGCTGACCAGATGGTTGCGCGCGATCAGCTCTTTCTGGATCTCCTGAATTCGCGGCAACGTCTCCGGCAAAACCAGCGCGATTTCGCCCACCGAGCGTTCCAGCCGCGCCAGATGCGACGCATTGTCGATCAGTCTGCCGTCCAGCACCGCCGCGACCTCATAAATGCCGTCCGCGAACAGAAAGCCGCGGTCGAGCACCGAGACCCTGGCCTCTGCCAGGGGCACGAACGAACCATTGATATAGGCAATTCGATCCAACCGGGTTCTCCTGTCATCGCGATGCAACTGCGATGTCTATCATACGCGAATTGCCAAAACTTGACCCACGAATCGCAGGCCGGGCTTGCGGCAAAATCTATTCTCCTTTCCGCCATAGCGAGCGCATAAACCGTCTTCGGCCGGTCGCTGATACGCAGGAATTTTATCTTGCCAAAACCGGCCGGAATGCAACAATTTCCGGCCGTAGCCCGGCGTTCGACCGGACAAAGATCCGAAAGAGGACATCATGAAATCGATCCTGCGGGCGTCCATGATCTGCGTGCTGCTGGCAGGTTCCGCGATGGCGCTGACCGGCGAACGCATGGCGGAAATTCCGCTCGATCAGATGTCGCCTGCCCAGCGCAGCGTGGCCGATGCGATTCTGAGCGGACCGCGGAAATCGATCGGAGGCCCGTTCAACGCCTGGCTGCGCAGCCCTGAGCTGGCCGACCGGCTGCAGAAGGTCGGCGAATATGTCAGGTTCAACAGCTCGCTCGACAAGCGCATCAACGAGATGGCGATCCTCATGACCGCACAGGCCTGGGGCTCGCAATACGAGTGGTACGCCCACGCGCCGCTGGCGATCAAGGCCGGTCTCGATCCGGCCATCGTCGCCGCCATCGGCGCCGGGCGAAAGCCTGACAACATGAAGGACGACGAAGCCATCGTCTGGGAGTTTTCGACACAGCTGCGGCGCGATCACGGGGTCGATGACGCGATCTACGCCAGGGCGCTCGAGAAATTCGGCGAACAGGGCATCATGGATCTGGTCGCGGTCAACGGATATTATGACGTGGTCTCGATGACGCTCAATGTGGCGCGCGTCGCTCCGCCGCCGGGCGAGGAAATACCCTTCAAGCAGGCCGGCCGTTAGTCTCTTGCTCTTCATCTTCTGACGCGGCAGCCATGCCGCGCGCGCTGAAAGTCGCCGATCATGAAAAAGGAAATCCGGCTCAACGCGTTCGCCATGAACTGCGTCGCGCATCAATCGCCGGGGCTGTGGACCCATCCCCGCGACCGCACCGCCGACTATAACCGGTTGCCGTACTGGATCGATCTGGCGCGGACGCTGGAGCGCGGGCGGTTCGATGGTCTTTTCCTGGCGGATGTGCTCGGCGTCTACGACGTGTTCGGCGGCAGCCCGGACGCAGCATTGCGGAACGCCACCCAAACCCCGGTGAACGATCCGCTGATGCTGATCTCGGCGATGGCCGCCGTCACCGAAAATCTCGGCTTCGGCGTGACCTGCACCTTGTCCTACGAACCGCCCTACCCGTTCGCGCGGCGGATGTCGACGCTCGACCATCTCACCGAAGGACGGATCGGCTGGAACGTGGTGACCGGCTATCTCGACAGCGCCGCGCGCGGCGCCGGCAAGGACAAGCAGACCGCGCATGACGACCGCTACGATGTCGCCGACGAATATATGGAAGTGGTCTACAAGCTCTGGGAAGGAAGCTGGGAGGACGATGCCGCACTGCGCGATCGCGCGCGGGGGATCTT
>JGI24140J50213_10001452_pt1 | contig 10302 bp, 8 predicted proteins | sample BarGraIncu00222A_FD_50213 | JGI IMG/M metagenome (IMG submission 50213) | reverse complement strand
CTTCATATGGATTACGTTATTATCTTTGTGAAAATTAATATTAACTTCGTTCATTAACCTTTAATAATATAGAATGAAGCTACTCCCTGATAAAACAGTTGAACGCCTCAGTCAATACCGAAGAGCAATGTTGAAAACCCTTGCAAGTGGCAAGCATCACATTTACTCTCATGAAATTGCCAGTATGCTACATATCACCCCTGTACAAGTCAGGCGTGATATAATGCTGATTGGATATACCGGAACCCTGAGACATGGATATGATGTAAAAGAACTGATTGATATTATCGGTACAATCATAGATATCGACGAAGGTACACGAGTTGCAGTTGTTGGTGCAGGAGCATTAGGAAGTGCCATTATCCGTTATTTTAATGGCAAAAGGGCTAAGCTTTCTATCGTAGCTGCATTTGATGTAAACCCTGACAAATTGAATAAAATTTACGCAGGGGTTTATTGTTATCCATTTGAAAAATTACAAGAGGTAATCCGTAACGAGAATATTCAGATAGCAGTCATTGCTACGCCTGCATCTGAAACAGCAAAAGTTGCTGAATCACTGGTAAATGCAGGAGTGAAAGGAATTCTTAACTTTACTACTTCACCAATTAACGTTTCTCCTCAGGTATATCTTGAAGAATATGATATTATAACTTCTCTTGAAAAAATTGCATACTTTGCAAAGCAAGGCAAGGGAAGATGAGTTTTTTCATAAGGTCTGATTCAACATCAAACTATATTTGGTGAAAAGTAATAAATAAGAACTCATGCGTGTTTTCTATGGCCTTGATGAAATTCATTCTATACCTAATCCTGTAATTACTACAGGATCTTTCGATGGTGTTCATATTGGCCACAGGACTATTATAAATCGCATTAATGATCTCGCTCGTAAATGCAATGGCGAATCAATGTTGATTACTTTTGATCCTCATCCCCGGAAAGTACTTTATCCGCAAACGGTTGGCAAAGAACTAAGACTCATCACTACTTTAAAGGAGAAAATTGAACTATTAAGCAGAGTCGGTTTGCAAAACCTTGTCATCATTCATTTTACTCCGGAATTCTCAAATATGAGTTCTGTGGATTTTATCCGAGATATACTCGTTTCAAGACTTCATGTCCATAAAGTAGTAGTTGGTTTTAATCATCAGTTTGGTCATAACCGGGAAGGTAATTTTGATTATCTCTATGAGTTAGGTCAGTTTTATGGTTTTGGTGTCGAAGAGATCCCCGAGCAGGATATTGACAATGAAACAGTGAGTTCAACTAAGATCCGGGAGGCCCTTTCATTTGGAAGGATTCAAAGGGCAAATGCATATCTCGATCATTTTTATTTTATCAATGCAATATTGAGCAAAGGCAATGAAGTGATGAAGCAAATGACTTTTCCTTCTTACCGTTTGGGCATAGATGATGAAACTAAACTTGTTCCACCTTTGGGCGTTTATGCAATATCAATTCAACTTCGTGATCACCAGTTAAAAGGGATGCTTAACGTCAGAAAAGGTATTGATTCAGTGCTTCCCAGAGTTGATGTTCATCTTTTTAGTGAACCCGAAACACTTCATAACAAGGAGGTAAATGTCTGCTTTCACAAGAGAATTCGCGATGAAATGGATTTCAGTTCACAGGCAGCTCTTCGCAAACAGTTGAAACGTGACCGTGAAGAAATCGGAGATTTGATTTATTGATATATATAAGTGATTTTATAATTGTTATTTAAAAGAAAAAAAAATAATGATTGACAAGCGAATTCGGGTTACATTTCTTGGTACGGGTACCTCTATTGGTGTTCCTGTCATTGCTTGTAATTGTAAGGTTTGTACTTCTGTTGATCCTCATGATAAACGTTTCAGAACATCTGCAATTGTCGAAGTAGAAGGGCGTCGAATTGTCATAGACTGTGGCCCTGATTTCAGATTTCAAATGTTAAAAAACAAAGTAGATGATATTGATGCCATTATATTTACACACGAACATCGTGACCATATTGCAGGGCTTGATGACGTAAGAGCTTTTAATTATATCCTGAATAAGGTGATAGATATATACGGAAGTCGTCAGGTAATGGATGCTATCCGTATAGAATTTCCATACATTTTTTCTGAAAATCGCTACTTTGGAGCACCTCAGGTAAAAATAAATATCACGGATGGTCGTCCCTATATGATCGGGACTACCGAGATTCATCCAATAGAAGTACAACACAATAAACTTCAGATCTTTGGCTACCGAATTGGTGATTTTACTTATATCACAGATGCCAGTAGCATATCTGCTGCTTCACTTGAAAAAATGAAAGGAACAAAAGTGTTGGTGTTAAATGCATTGCGAAATTCAAAACATGTATCTCATTTCTCTCTCTCCGAAGCACTAGAAGTCATTGAAATGATAAATCCTGAACGGGCTTATTTGACACATATCAGCCATTTCCTAGGTTTGCATGATGAAGTTGAGGCTAATTTACCTGCTAATGTCAGGTTGGCTTACGATAATCTGGTCATCGAAATCTGACATTATTTTTCTGATTGTAATAATTAATCAATTAATGCATTGATGATTTGTATTGCACTTCTAATACATTTTTCACAAACCTTCTCATGCAAATTATTTTCTTGAAGATAACGTAAACCCTCCTCGGTAGTCAGATCGCAATTCAATAATGCCCGGCAATTTGTAGTCTTGTGTCGGGCTAGGAATTTACTGTTGAAATCCTGTATCATAGAATATGTCATAATTTTTTTGACCCCGTTTTCAGTATATTTCTGGCCGTTAAAAATGCTTATTACCATAAATGCACCTGTAACTGCACCACAAGTTTCTTGCAGTCTTCCCATTCCACCACCGAATCCACATGAAATATTAAGTGCCAATGTATTATCGAAATTCAGTTTCTCAGAATATGCGGTTGTTACAGACTGTGCACAATTTAAACCGGAAGTAAATAATGTTATTGCCTTTTCTTCTGTTTGACTCATGACCTAAAAATATTAAATATATTACAAATAATTCCTTGTATAAAAGAACATCTTCAATAATGATAAGGTTGTAAATGTATAATAAAATCACGAATTCAAAATATATTTATTTAAGTTTGTTTTTCTATTCAGAAGAATCCGTCTTGGGTTAAAACTTTGGAAATATTAAGAAACTCTCTTTTCCGGAATTCAATTCTTTTAGAAATAAGATTTATCTAAAAGAGGATGATTTAAAATTCATAATTTATTGTTAATAGATTATTAAATTCCAAAAATGCTTAAAATAATCAGATCAATCATTACGTTTTTAAAAAAAGCGTTACAATGTTGTGATGTTATAATTTCAATAAAATGGTAAAGCTCACAAGGGCTGACCAACTTAAGCTGGAAGCCGATAAAAAGAAGGGGAAATCTGTTCCGGTTGGAATTGTTTCAGTAGATTTTTATGACACTGACATATTAGGGAAGACTCCTCAGAAATTACCTTCAGATGGGAATAAACTGAAACAGGAAAACAAATACATTGCTGACGAGCAAAAACTTGAACTTGAATTTCACGAGCAATTTTTCTCCTGAGATTTATGTACAAGCTATATTCCACATATTTTTTATTGCATAAAGATCAGTTATTTGTAAATGCTTTCTGTTCTTTTTTGCAGATGAGTTGGATAGCCCATTTGCCTGATTGTGCAGAAGGTGGTAATCCCCCACCCGGAAATAACCATTGGCCACACATGTAAAAGTTATTCAGTTTGGGCAAAGTCATATTGATAGTTTTGCTGATGTTTTTATTTGTCGGCAAAAATCCTTCATATGCACCCTTCCAAACTCCAGTATATCTGATAGTCGTGTTGGGTGTTGCAATGTCGATTACCTCAAGGTACACATCAATATCCGGGAAATGTTTTCGTAGAATGGCCAGAGCGTCTTTTTCTATTTGTTTTTTCTCATATAAATATTCATCCTTCGTAAGATCTTTCCACTGGTCCCATGGACTTTCAAATCTCAACACAATTACAGTCTTTCCAATTGGTGCCATTGTTGAATCAAATGAATAGTTCATTAATGAATAACCAGTTTCCAGTTTTGTATGACCAATATGCACATCTTTAGAAATAAAAGTCTGATTTGGAATAGTACTCCTTATTTTCTTATTTATCCCGAACGAAACCTGTACTATTGGAGTAAAAACAGGCCAGTTGGCATAAGCATCTTTAATTTGATCGGTTTGATATTTTCCATCTAACATCTTGAAAATAGTAGAATATCCATCAGCAGCACTGATTACATAATCGGCATCAATATGTATTCCACTCGAAAGTACCACTCCTGTTGCTTTGTCATCTAATACCAGAATCTTCTCAACTTTATTAGCCAGAGTAAGTTTACCCCCCAATGCTTTGAATTTTTCAGCCATCCTGATTGTCATTGGTAGGGAACCACCCAGTAAATAACCTGCATTATTTTGATTAAACCAACTGAGAATCATTAAAAAAGCAATTGCAGAAAAGTCTTTTTGTCCGTATAATGTATCCAGAAAATAGATTAGTTTTTCATTCTTAAAATGTAGTGTCTCAAAATATTCTTTGAGTGATTTAGTCCTGTATTTCATCATTAAAAACAGGGCAGGTGACATCCTTATCAAGGAATTGATGATATCTGACCACGATCTCATCCCTGGAGGATTAGAGAATGGCTCCAGTTTTGAAATCTTCTTCATTTCTTCGCACATCTGAGTAATAGATGTTGCATCTTCTGGGGCTAATTCAATCAGATATTTCTTCCATCGATCAATATTTGTATAAACGATAAACTCTTCTCCATTATCATCAACTATCTTTGTATGGATCTCATGATTTATTATTTTCACATTGTCGGTAATAACATGGGTGTTTTTCCATATTTCGTTAAATGGTCCTTTTGAGGTTCCCACTAACCAATGAAGACAATAATCAAACCGATATCCTTTTCTATCCCACGCTGTACATTGCCCACCGGGCAGATTATTCATTTCAATAATTTCAGTTTCAAATCCATTTTGTTGACTATATATCCCTGCTGAAAGCCCAGCCATTCCGCCACCAATAATAACTATTTTCTTACTCATAGTTCCTTGCCTTTTAGAATTTTCTTATAGTTTTTCAGATATAGATCTTCAACCTTTGCCCTTGCCCAGGGTGTTTTACGTAAAAATTTGAGACTGGAGGAAATACTGGGATTGGTTCTGAAACAACGTATTGGTATGAGATCACCTAATTTATCCCATCCAATAAGTGTGACAAGATCATTCAGTATTGCTTCCAATGTCACTCCATGAAGTGGATTATTGGGTTGTTCTGCTTCCATACAAACAAAGTAAATCAATTAATAGACTAAAATTAGTGCTATTTTTTGAGTATTCATTTTAAATTAAAAACAATATAAATTGAAAATAAATTATTCATTTATCGTAAACTGATAATTACCTGCATCTAGTTTCAACATAAACGACTGAATTTCATTATCTTTTTTGCTGTTTACTACTCTTTGGTTATTCTTGAATACAGATTTGGCAGTCAAAAATAAAGAAGCTGTACTATTTGCAGGTACAATAACAGTATAAATGATTTTATTGTCTTCTNTTTTCCAGGAAGAGACAATTTCTCCAAAGGGTCCCATATGTTTTGCTTCAAAAGAATCAAGTCCTTTAACAAAGTAAGGTTGCAGCAAAATGTTTTTGAACCCAGGGTTTTGAGGATCAGGTTTGATCCCACCTGGTGCTTTGAAGAACCATGCTCCGATTTCACCAAACATGATATGGTTTTGAGAAATATCAGATTTGGCATCAATCGGCCAGTTTTCAAGAAGTGTTGTTGCTCCGTTTTTAATCCACCATCCCCATGAGGGATATGTTTCCTGTGTGGCAACCACATATGCCAGATCAGCATAACCATTCTCACTAAGGGCATTCAAAACGGTTTTAGTGCCCAATAAACCAACATCAATATGATTGTTATCTGCATTCACACGGTTTGCAAGATTCTCTGCAACTTTCTTCTTTAGATTTTCAGGAACGATCCCCCAGAAGAGTGGTGCACTTAGCTCTGTCTGAAAACCTTCACCATATATTCCGTTCTTTTCATTCAGGTATTTTGAATTAATAGCATCCTTTATTTTATTTGATAATGTCATGTATTTCTCAAAGTCTCCCTGCTTTTTAAGTATTCCGGCAGTTTTGGCCAGTATCAAAGCATCAACATAATAATAAATTGAAGAGGTGAATTCTTTTGGCGTAACAGATTTAACCGGGACCCAATCTCCAAGACCCCAGTTGGTAAGTCCTGAAGGACTAATTTCTGTAATATGGTCAACATATCGTTTTATATTATCATAACAATCTGTTAATAATTTTGAATCACCATAAAACTGGTAGATGTTCCATGGAATAATTGCAATTGTGCTTGTCCAGTCTGGCCCGTTGCCCCATGAGTATCCCCATCCATCAGAAGGGATGATTGATGGAAGGACACCATTGGGTTGTTGTTCATCCCTATGGTCAGCAAGCCATTTTTCATAAATGGTAATACCATCAAAGTTGTACAATCCCGTCTCACTGGCAATGTGAGCATCACCGGTCCAACCGTTTTTCTCCCTTTGAGGGCAATCTGTTGGATAACCAAAAAGATTGGACAGATAAGAATTATTGGTCGCTTTCCAGATTTTGTTTAAAATTGGATTTGAACTGTTGATCTCTCCGGCTACAGGTACATCACTATGCATGAAGATCCCTGTTAAACTCTCTTTGGTAAGCTCTATGGGTTTGTCGCTTACAACTTCAACATATTGAAATCCTTTGTAATTGAAATGAGGCATAAAGATTTCATCCCCATCACCTGCTAAAGTGTAAATGTCGGTTTGAAAAGGATCAGTATCATCGGTAGGTCGGTAATGAACAATGATGTTTGATTGGTCAAGATTGCCATCTTTGTCCAACAATTCGGCGTGTTTTAATCTTATGACTGTCCCCGGTTCACCATGCAATCTGATTTTGCTTACACCAGCTATATTCCTACCCAGATCAAATATATAACGCTGATCATTTATTTTACGCATACTCCTTGGCGTGATTTCTTCCACATCCCGAATAGGATGTAAGACCTGTGCAACGATATTTTGAGAAGGGGTACTCACTATATTCACACTTTTCCATTTCTTTTGATCGGCAGCACTCAGGTCGGAAGTTTTTAACTTTATTCGTGCATCCTGATGTTCTCCGGTATAAATACTGTTGAAAGTAACAGAACTTAAAGCGGTTTTCCACGATTCATCGGTTTTGATAGTTTCAACTTCCCCATTGTCATAGGTTACCCTTAAATCCATACAGAACCTGGGTCTGGAACGCCAGGGGGCCTTTTCGAAATTCCAGACAGCTGTAGACTGATGATTGTACCAACCATTCCCAAGTAAGACGCCAATTGTTATGTTTTCGGCTGTATTAATTAATGAGGTAACATCATGCGTCACATATAGATTGCGACGATCAAATCTGGTGTACATTGGATCCATCCTGTGGTTTCCAACTTTGGCACCATTGATATAGACTTCAAATAAACCTGCAGCTGCGATATACATTCGTGCTGACTTGACTTTGCCGGTTGGTTTAAACTCTTTCCTGAAATAGGGGGCAGGTTTTAAATTAATATCCTGGTTGTCAGAAATCCATGCTCCCGTCCAGTTATTCATTTGCATCATTCCTGTCTCAAAACTTGCAACATGAGAGCGCTGACTCATTTTACCCTCTTTATCCCAAACCTGAACAGCCCAATAATATTTTGTAAATGGAGTAAGCGATTTCCCATTATAAATAACAAGCATCCCGCTACCTGCTTTCTTTTGTGTATTCCATATATTTCCCTCTCCCCGTATTACACCAAGCGAATCAGTCCCAACAAAGATCTGGTAAGCCTGTTGCAAAGCACTTTGTCTATTGTCTTCTAAAACCCACTTTAAACGGGGTGAAGCAGCATCAATACCAATGGGATTTGACATGTATTCACAAAGAAGGTTCGTGGGTTGACACTGTTGTGCATTGACATTAAATGTTAAAACTGCGATAAGCAGTGTTAACATAATAAGAGGATATTTTATCATTGGTAAAATTGAATAAAAAGAAGGATATGAAATACCAAATATATTAAAACAATTAAGATGTTTGGTATGTGATTTACAAACTCATTTTGAAAGTATAACTGCCCGATCCTACTGTGAAATAGCATCGTTCAGTATCAGTCTTTTCAAATTTAAACGCTTTGTTCGTTTGCAGTGCTTTACCATTTTCAGTGATAGAAGCAACTTTTAATGTCGGGAATCCAATCGAAGCTGTTGTATTAGTTGGAATCTCCACTTTCATAGTTAGTCCTTCACCCTCTTTTTTCCATTCGCTCACAATTAATCCATGAGGTGATAAAAAGGCACCATTAACAAATTTTAAATCACCGGTTACCAATGGATTCATGATGATATGTTTAAAGCCCGGCTGATCAGGATCTCCCTTGATACCTGCCAGATTTTCATAATACCAAATGATCAGGTCACCCAATAGCATGACATGGTTGCCTGAGTTCATTGACGGATCTGCTGTGTTGCCATTCCAGAGCTCCCAGATTGTAGTTGCTCCCTGCGAAGCCATATAGCCCCAGCTTGGGTAGTCTGTATTCGTGACAAGCTTATAAGCGATGTCAGGGCGTCCATATTGCGTCAGCAACCGCATAGTCCATTGCGCTCCTACCAGGCCGGTACTGATATGTCCATTGAAGTCCTTTTCAGTTTTGTTTACAATACTTTGAAAAACACCTTGTTTGTTTTCTTCAGGAACCAACCCATAAGCAAGTGAAAGCAGATTAGCTGTCGCAGTATTATTGGCATAATTTTTTGCAGCAACGTTATAGAATTTATCATTGTATGCTTTGTAAACGATGGTAGCAAGGTCATGATACTCCTTTGCATCATCAGATTTATTAAGCAAGCCTGCAAAGCGTTCCATGAGTGTTAACATATTGTAATAATATGTGGTACTCAACACTTCTCCACTAGTTTTGCGCGTTGGATCTTCTGANTGAATCAATTTAGGCGATTCGGGAGGCATACACCAGTCACCATACGTATCTTTAATNAGGATCCCGTTTTTCAGATACTTCCCCTTCATATACAGTACCCATTTTCTGAACGAATCATAATGTTTACNGATGGGTTCGATATTTGCATANTGATCATACAACATATTGGAAATAATCAAATAAGCCCCTGGCCAGGTTATATTATCAGAATAGATCGACCAGTAAGTAGGNGCTACATCTGGTACTGAACCATCGCTNCGTTGTGCATCATCAATATCCTGCATCCATTTTGAATAGAGGTTNCCATTATTGAATACAAAACTTTCACCTTTAGATCCCATNGCACGGTCGCCCAGCCATCCCTGCCGTTCATCACGTTGGGGACAATCTGTTGGAATGCTTCTNTAGTTACCCCTTATACCCCAATAGGCATTTTTGTAGATCGTATTGATGGTTTTATCTGATGACATAAATGCTCCGGTNGTTTGCATATCGTCATANACGACCCTTCCATCTAAAACAGAAAGATCGGGTTTGCCGGGATATCCTATCATCTCAACAAAACGAAAACCGTGATAAGTAAACCTGGGTTCAAAAACTTCGTTGCCCGATCCTTTTAATGTGTATTTATCGTTAACTTTTGCACTTCTGAGATTGTCGAGATAGAGTTGACCATCTGACTTGAGTATTTCAGCAAACCTGAGAGAAACAGTAGTCCCTTTTGGACCTTTAACCCTGAGTCTTGTCCAGCCAACCATATTTTGTCCCATATCGAAAATGAAGACTCCGGGAGTTACCTCTTTAACCGATATTGGTTTGATCGTCTCTTTAACCTTGATGGGTTCCTGCATTTGTGCACACAACTTTGGNGNTCCGGGTGCTACCAATTCGGCATTGATCCATTGTGAATCATTAAATCCCGGTTTATCCCAACCCTGCATTTCCTTAGTGGCATCATATTCTTCGCCATCATATTCATTGTTAGCAATGATGGGTCCATTTGCAGATACTTTCCATGTTTCATCACTCGAAATAGTTGAAGTTGTTCCATCTTCAAACTCCAACGAAAGTTGTACGATGGCTTTTGGAAAACTAAAGTTTGTAGTTTTTGCCGGTACATTCGCCCTGGGAGCAAAAAATCTCCCATTTCCCAACAGGATGCCCACAGCATTTTTACCGGCTTTGATTTGTCCGGTAACATCAAACGTCATGTAATAAGCGCGTTT
>JGI24140J50213_10001450_pt1 | contig 10316 bp, 7 predicted proteins | sample BarGraIncu00222A_FD_50213 | JGI IMG/M metagenome (IMG submission 50213) | reverse complement strand
GCGACCCAGTCGCGCAATTCCTTGGCGATCTTTTTCGCCTCCTCGCCGGTCGGGCGCGCCCGCTTGAGAACGACAAAGGCGCAGATCGCCTCGCCGGTGGTGTCGTCGGGTCGACCGACGACCGCAGCCTCTGCGACCAACGCCGTGTTCGACACCAGCGCCGATTCGATCTCCATCGTGCCCATGCGGTGGCCGCTGACGTTGAGGACGTCGTCGATGCGGCCGGTGATGGTGAAATAGCCGGTCTTCTCGTCGCGGCTGGCACCGTCGCCGGCGAGGTAGTACTTGCCGTGGAACTCTTCCGGGTAGTAGCTCCTCCTGTAGCGCTCCGGATCGCCGTAGATGGTGCGGATCATGCCCGGCCACGGCTTCTTGATGACGAGAATGCCGCCCTTGCCGTTCGGCACGTCGTGGCCCTGCTCGTCGACGATGGCCGCATCGATGCCCGGAAAAGGCAGCGTGCACGAGCCGGGAACGAGCGGCGTCGCGCCGGGCAGCGGCGTGATCATGTGGCCGCCTGTTTCGGTCTGCCACCAGGTGTCGACGATCGGGCAGCGGCCGCCGCCGATGTGCTCGTGGTACCACTCCCACGCAGCCGGGTTGATCGGCTCGCCGACCGAGCCGAGGATGCGCAGGCTGCTCAGGTCATAGTGCTTCGGATGCGCCGCGTCGTTCACCGAGGCCGCCTTGATGAGGGCGCGGATCGCCGTCGGCGCGGTGTAGAAGATCGAGACCTTGTGCTTCTGGATCATCTTCCAGAAGCGTCCGGCATCGGGATAGGTCGGGATGCCCTCGAAGACGATCTCGGTGCCGCCGAGCGCCAGCGGCCCGTAGGTGATGTAGGTGTGGCCCGTCACCCAGCCGATGTCGGCCGTGCACCAGAAAATGTCGTCTGGCTTCAGGTCGAAGGTCCACTTCGTCGTCACCGCCGCATGCAGCAGATAGCCGCCGGTCGAGTGCTGCACGCCCTTGGGCTTGCCCGTCGATCCCGAGGTGTAGAGCAGGAACAGCGGATGCTCGGCGCCGACCCATTCCGGCTCGCAGCTCGACGGCTCCTTCTCGGTCAGCTCGTGCAGCCATTTGTCGCGCGGCGCTTCGAACACGACCTTGCCGCCAGTACGGCGATAGACGATCACGTCGCGCACGGAATGGCCGGGGCCGGTCAGCGCCTCGTCGACGATCGCCTTCAGCGGCAGCGCCTTGCCGCCGCGCATCTGCTCGTCGGCGGTGATGACGAGCACCGCGCCGGTGTCGGCAATGCGGTCACGCAGGCTCTGCGCCGAAAAGCCGCCAAAGACCACCGAATGCGTCGCGCCGATGCGCGCGCAGGCCTGCATCGCGACCACGCCCTCGACCGACATCGGCATGTAGATGATGACCCGGTCGCCCTTGACCAGGCCGCGCGCCTTCATCGCATTCGCCAGCCGGCAGGTGCGCTCGAGCAGATCCTTGTACGAGACGCGCGCGACGCTGCCGTCGTCGGCCTCGAAGATGAGGGCCGTCTTGTCGCCGAGCCCGGCCTCGACGTTGCGGTCGAGGCAGTTGTACGACGCGTTCAGCGTGCCGTCCTCGAACCACTTGAAGAACGGCGCGTTGTCGGCGTCGAGCACCTTCCTGAACGGCGTCTTCCAGCTGATCAGCTCGCGGGCGAGCCTGGCCCAGTAGGCTTCATGGTCACGGCCAGCTTCGTCGCAGAGCTTGCGATAGGCATCCATGCCCGACACCCAGGCGTTCTTCACGNCGCTCTCGGGCGGCTCGTAGACATGTACTTCTGCGCTCATCGCTGTCTCCTCGGGTCGTGGTATTCGCCTCTTTTACCTCATATGCCGCCACTACAATTTCCGGGCCGCAATGAAGGCGCCCGCCAGACGCCGGCACCACCCCATGACCACGACACTTCGCCACGCCGACCTCGTCGACAGCATCGCCGGTGCGCTGCAGTACATCAGCTACTACCACCCCGCCGACTTCATCGCCTCGCTGTCGCGTGCCTATGCGATCGAGCAGGCGCCGGCGGCCAGGGATGCGCTGGCGCAGATCCTCACCAACTCGAGGATGTGCGCCGAGGGCCGGCGCCCGATCTGCCAGGACACCGGCATCGTCAACGTCTTTCTCAAGATCGGCATGGACGTGCGCTTCGAAGGCTTCGCCGGAAGCATCGAGGATGCGGTCAACGACGGGGTGAGAAAGGGCTACCTCGATCCAGAGAATCCGTTGCGCGCCTCGATCGTCGGCGACCCGCATTTCGAGCGCAAGAACACGCAAGACAACACGCCCGCCGTCGTCCACATGACGCTGGTGCCGGGCGCGACGGTCGACGTGATCGTCGCAGCCAAGGGCGGCGGCAGCGAGAACAAGTCGAAGTTCATCATGATGAATCCGAGCGACAGCCTGGTCGACTGGGTGCTGAAGACGGTGCCGACGATGGGCGCCGGCTGGTGCCCGCCCGGCATGCTGGGGATCGGCATCGGCGGCACCGCCGAGCACGCGATGTTCATGGCCAAGCAAAGCCTGATGGAAGACATCGACATGGCCGAGCTGAAGCTGCGCGGGCCGAGCAACAAGACCGAGGCACTGCGCATCGAGCTCTGCGACAAGGTCAACGCGCTCGGCATCGGCGCCCAGGGCCTGGGCGGCCTGACCACGGTGCTCGACGTCAAGATCGCGATGGCCCCGACGCACGCGGCATCGAAGCCCGTCGCCATGATTCCGAACTGCGCAGCGACGCGACACGTCCACTTCGTGCTCGACGGCTCCGGGCCGGCCTATCTCGATCCGCCGAGTCTCGATCTCTGGCCCGACGTGAACTGGGCACCGGACTACAACAAGTCGAAGAAGGTCGATCTCGACCGGCTCACGAAGGACGAGATCGCGCGCTGGAAGCCAGGCGACACGCTGCTGCTCTCGGGAAAGATGCTGACCGGCCGCGACGCCGCGCACCAGCGCATCCAGGACATGCTGGCCAGGGGCGAGACGCTGCCGGTGGATTTCGCCGGCCGCGTCATCTACTACGTCGGCCCGGTCGATCCGGTGCGCGACGAGGCGGTCGGTCCGGCTGGCCCGACCACGTCGACGCGCATGGACAAGTTCACCGAGATGATGCTGGCCGAGACGGGGCTGTTCGCGATGATCGGCAAGGCCGAGCGCGGCCCGGCGGCGATCGAGGCGATCAGGAAGCACAAGAGCGCGTACCTGATGGGCGTCGGCGGCGCCGCTTACCTGGTCTCGAAGGCGATCAAGAAGGCGCGCGTCGTGGGTTTTGCCGATCTCGGCATGGAAGCCATCTACGAGTTCGAGGTCCGCGACATGCCGGTGACGGTCGCGGTCGACGCCAAGGGCACGTCCGTGCACGACACCGGGCCTGCCGAATGGAAGGCACGGATCGCTGGCATTCCGGTCGCGATCGCCTGAGCGTGATGCCGCCACGCTCCCTCCGTTCACTGCCCCCCGCAGGGGCCTCAGCGCCCTTGGGGCGGCCCGGCGGGCGCTGAGGCCCTCGCGTGAGCGCGAAGGCTCCCTGGTGGCTCGAGCGCATCGCCGCCGACGGCTCGTCGCTGGCTTTTGCGATCCATGACCTGCCGTTCGGCATCGGCCGTGACGACGACAACACGCTGTCGCTGATCGCCACCGGCGTCAGTCGCCACCACGCGCGCCTCACGCTCGACACCCGCAGCGGGCGCCTCGTCCTCGTCGATCTCGGCAGCACCAACGGCTGCTTCGTCAACCGGGTTCGGCTGACCGGCACGCGGCTGCTCGACGCGAACGACATCGTCCACATCGGCAGCGTCGAGTTTCGCGTTCGCCATGATGACGAATCGCTGGACAGCATCCCCGCCGCCGAGGAGCGCACCGTCATCGCCGCGCCCGACCTCGCGCTCAGCGAGCACTTCGTCGCCAACGAGGCGCCGTTTCGCGCCTTTCTTTCCGGAGTCGGCCTGTCGGTCGCGGTGCAACCGATCGTCGATGCCGGCGACGGCCGGCTGTTTGGCTACGAGCTGCTGGGCCGCAGCACCCATCCCGACTTGCCGCGCTCACCCACCCATCTCTTTCATCTCGCCGGCCGCCTGAAACGCGAGGGCGAGCTGAGCCGGGCCTTTCGCCGCTTCGGAATCGCCGCGGTCGCAACACGCCTGCGCGGCGCCGTGCTGTTCGCCAACGCCCACCCGAGCGAGACCTTCGAGCCCGGTTTCGTCGAAGGCATCGCCGCGCTCGTCGCACAGCATCCCGGGCTCGACCTGGTGCTCGAGATCCACGAGACGGCCGTGCTCGATCCGGCGCGCATGCGCGAGCTGGGCGCGGCCCTGGCCGCAATCGGCGTCCGCTTCGCCTACGACGACTTCGGCGCCGGCCAGGCCCGTCTCAACGAGCTCAGCGAGGTGCCGCCGCACTTCGTCAAGTTCGACATCGCCCTGGTGAACGGCCTGGCCACGGCCGGCGCCCGCAAGCAGCGCGTCGTTTCGGATCTCGTTCGCCTCGTCGCCGATGTCGGCTCGGTGTCGCTCGCCGAGGGCATCGAGCAGGCGGCCGACGCCGAGGTCTGCCGGCAAATGGGCTTCGGCCTGATGCAGGGCTATCTGTTCGGCAAGCCGATCGCAGTCGACACGCTTTGAAAGACACCATGCCGCCCACTCCCACGTACGACGACGTCGCCGCCGCCGCCGAACGGATCGCACCCGCCGCCCATCGCACGCCCGTGCTCAGCTCGCGCACCGCCGACGACGCGCTCGGTGCCGAGATCTTCTTCAAGTGCGAGAACTTCCAGCGCATGGGCGCCTTCAAGTTTCGCGGCGCCTACAACGCGTTGTCGTGCTTCGATGCGGCGCAGAAAAAGGGCGGCGTGGTCGCCTTCTCCTCCGGCAACCATGCCCAGGCGATCGCGCTCGCGGCGCGCCTGCTCGGCATGCCGGCCGTCATCGTCATGCCGCACGACGCGCCGGCCTCCAAGGTCGCAGCGACACGCGGCTACGGCGGCGAGATCGTGCTCTACGACCGCTACAGCGAAGACCGCGAGGCGATCGGCCGGCGCCTGGCCGAAGAGCGCGGCATGACGCTGATCCCACCCTTCGATCATCCCGACGTCATCGCCGGCCAGGGCACGGCAGCCAAGGAGCTGATCGACGAGGTCGGCTCGCTCGATGCTCTCTTCGTCTGCCTCGGCGGCGGCGGCCTGCTGTCCGGCTCGGCGCTCGCTGCACGCGCGCTCGCGCCGGGCTGCAAGGTCTACGGTGTCGAACCCGAGGCGGGCAACGACGGCCAGCAGGCGTTTCGCGCCGGCCACATCGTGCGCATCGAGACGCCGAAGACGATCGCCGACGGCGCGCAGACGCAGGCGCTCGGCACGATCACGTTCGAGATCATCCGCCGCGACGTCGACGACGTGTTCACCGCCACCGACCCCGAGCTGGTCGACTGCATGCGCTTCTTCGCCGAGCGCATGAAGATGCTGGTCGAACCGACCGGCTGCCTGGGCTATGCCGCGGCGCGGCGCATGGCGGCGCAGCTGAAGGGCCAGCGCATCGGCGTGATCATCAGCGGCGGCAACGTCGACCTCTCCCGCTTCTGCGCGCTGGTCGGTGCCTGAAGGTCGGGATGCGAGCGCCGCGACGGCTCCGGGTCTCTTCCTTTCGCGGGCTGCGCGGATGTCTGCTGCCGAGGGCGTCGGGCGACCGGCGCAGTGAAGTCAAGGAGGAGGCGTCGGCCGCAGGCCGACGCCGGGGGACATGAACGGAGCCGGTCGCCCGACGCCCTCGGCAGCCGCACCACGGCACGGCACGACACGACACGGCGAGTTCGATACGTTGCAATCCGGATTGGTGTGAGCCGCGCTCAGCCGCGCGGATGGTGCTTCGCGTGCAGCGCCTTCAGCCGCTCTCGCGCGACGTGCGTGTAGATGGTCGTGGTCGAGATGTCGGCGTGGCCGAGCAGCATCTGCACGGCACGCAGGTCGGCGCCGTGGTTGAGCAAATGGGTCGCGAACGCGTGGCGCAGCGTGTGCGGCGAGATCGGCACGCCGACNCCCGCAGCGACAGCGCGCGCCTTGACCAGCTTCCAGAACATCTGCCGCGTCATCGGGCCGCCGCGCGCGGTCACGAACAGCGCATCGCTCGAGCGCCGGCCGAGGATCGCGGCGCGTGCGTCGGCGAGATAGCGCTGCAGCCAGGCGTGGGCCTCCTCGCCGAAAGGCACCAGCCGCTCCTTCGCGCCCTTGCCGGTGACGCGCAGCGCGCCTTCGACCATGCTCACGTCGACCGTCTTCGATCCGACCAGCTCGCTGACGCGCAGGCCGCTCGCGTACATCAGCTCGAGCATGGCGCGGTCGCGCAGTCCGAGTGGCGTCTCGGTGGCGCCAGCGGCGAGCAGGCTCTCGACCTGCGCCTCCGAGAGCGACTTCGGAACGCGAAGCGGCTGCCGCGCTGTCAGGAACTTGAGGGTCGGGTCGGCCGTCGTCAGATGCTCGCGCAACGCCCACCGATAGAAGCGTTTGAAGACGGTGAGACGGCGATTCGTGCTCGTCGCCGCACTGCCGGCATGACGAGCCACCGCGTACTCGCGGAGATCGGCCTCGCTCGCGTCGGCGAGGCCGGGCTTGCCCATCGCGTCGAGCCAGTGCGCAAGCAGCGTCAGGTCACGCCGGTAGGCAGCGAGCGTGTTGGCGGCAAGGCCGTCCTCGATCCACAAGGCGTCGATGAAGCGGTCGATCGCAGCGCTGCTGGTGGCCATTCGCGTCGATCGGCGGCGGCCGCGAGCCGCCTATTCCAGCGTCAGCTTCTGCGCCGCGACGACTCGCTTGTAGACCTCGAATTCGGCGACGATCTGCGCCGCGAATTGCTCCGGCGTGTTGCCGATGATGAACGAGCCCGTGTCCTCGATGCGCTTCTTGACCGCCGGATCCTCGAGCGTCTTCCTGACCGCGGCATTGATCTTGTCGACGATGTCCTTCGGGATTCCCTTGGGCCCGTAGATGCCGTAGAAGGCCATGCGGTTCACCGGCTCGAGACCGACCTCCTTGAAGGTCGGAACATTCGGCAGCACCGCCAGGCGCTGCGGCGCCGCGACGACGATGGCGATCAGCCTGCCTTCCTTGATGAAGGGCAACGCCGAGGGCAGGTTGTCGAAGATCATCGGCACCTGGCCGGCGACCGTGTCGTTCAGCGCCGGCCCGGCGCCCCGATACGGAATGTGCGTGACGAAGGTGCCGGAGAGGTTCTTGAAGAGCTCCATCTGCAGATGGCCGATGCCGCCGGTGCCCGAGCTCGCGAAGGAATACTTTCCCGGATTCTTCTTCAGCTCGGCGAGAAAGGTCTTGTAGTCGCGCGCCGGAAAGCTCGGATGCACCGCGATCACGTTCGGCGTCGCGGCGACGTTGACGATCGGCGTGAAATCGGTGAGCGGATTGTAGGGAAGCTTCGGGTTGATCGCCGGGTTGGCGGCCACCGTCGAGACCGTTGCCATGCCGAGCGAATAGCCGTCCGGGGCCGAGCGCGCGGTGTCGATGGCGCCGACCGAGCCGCCGCCGCCCGACTTGTTCTCGATCACCATCTGCTGGCCGAGCGCCATGCCGACTTTCTCGCCGACGACGCGAGCGATGATGTCCGTGGTCCCGCCGGGAGCGAAGGGAACCACCAGATGCACCGGCTTGTTCGGATAGGTCGACTGGGCCAACGATGGCCCGGCGGTCGCAGCCAGGGCCGCGCCGGCGGCCCGGGTAAGAAGGGTACGGCGGTGCAGCATGTTCAAGCGTTCGTCCATGAAATGTTCCAGGCGCCAGTCTAGTTGCTGACGCCACGCGGATGTCTCGCAGTTTGCCTGTCGTCGCGCGCCGCGACGCCACTTGCGCCGGAGACGCGTCGGCATACTCGCCGGCATGGCGAACCCGCTGTTGCTGCTGCCGGACTTCCTGCTCATCCTGCTCGGCTTCGTCATCTGCAGGCGCACCGCGCTCGACCGGAGCGTGTGGGAAGCGGCCGAAAAGCTCGTCTACTTCCTGCTCTTTCCGGTCCTGCTCTTCAATTCGATCCTGAAGAGCCCCTTGCAGCCGGCCACGACCGCGCATCTCGCGCTCGCCGGCGTCGGCACCATCGCCATCGGCATCGTCGTGGCCCTGGCGATCGGTCGCTGGCCCGGCGTCGATCGGCGCCTGCATGCGTCGGGCGCGCAGATCGCTTACCGCTTCAACTCCTACATCGCACTGGCGCTCGCCGAGCGGATGCAAGGCGCGCAGGGCCTGGCATGGATGGCCTTGCTGATCGCGCTCAGCGTGCCGCTGTGCAACGTCGCGGCGGTCTGGCCGCTGGCCCGCCACGGCGGACACTCGTATTTTCGCGAGCTGGCACGCAACCCCTTGATCATCAGCACGGTGGCCGGGCTCGCGGCCAACGCCGCCGGCCTGCAGTTGCCCGTCGCCGTCGCGACGGTGCTGCAGCGCATCGGCGTCGCGGCGCTGCCGCTCGGGCTGATGGCGGTGGGCGCCGGCCTCACCTTCGGCGGGCTGAAGGCCGCGCCGGGCCTGGCTGCGTCGCTGCTGGCGATCCGCCACGCGCTGCTCGCCGTGGTCGCCATCGGCTTGTCGCTGGCCCTTCGCCTGGGCCCGGAGCAGCGCGGCATCGTCGTCATGTTCGCCGCCCTGCCCACGGCCTCGAGCGCCTACGTGCTGGCGGCGAGGATGGGCGGCGACGGGGGCTTCGTCGCCGGGCTCGTGACGGTCTCGACGGTACTCGGTGCGATCAGCATCCCCGTCTGGCTCGCCGTCCTGTCACTGCTGCCGTGAACGGCTGTGCACGGCGAGCACCCGCCAGGGCGGGTGGCGAGCAAGGAATCAGGCCCCGAGCGCAGCTTGTTGCAGGGCCCAGTCGATGTGCTCGCGGACAAGCGTGCCCGCGTGGTCTCGACCAGACTGCAACGCCGCGACGATGGCTGCCGACCTCGACGCGTCGTCGCTCGCTCGCAGCGCATTGCCGAGCGCGACCGCGACATTGCGTTGCCAGCGCTCGAAGCCGATACGCCGGATCGCGCTGCCTTCAGTCGCGCGCAGGAACTCGGCTTCGTCCCAGGCCCAGAGCACGAGCAANGGCGGACCGTCGACCTCGGCGCGCGCGTCGAAATCGACCAGCGGGCTCGTCTGCGCGTATTTGTTCCACGGGCAGATGAGCTGGCAGTCGTCGCAACCGTAGATGCGGTTGCCGATGGCCGCGCGGAACTCGACCGGAATCGCCCCCTTCAGCTCGATCGTCAGGTACGAGATGCAGCGTCGTGCGTCGACCTCGTAGGGCGCGACGATGGCGCGGGTCGGGCAGACGTCGATGCAGGCCTGGCAGGTGCCGCAGTGCGGCTCGACCGGCGGCGTCGTCGGCAACGCCAGGTCCACGTAGATCTCGCCGAGGAAAAACATCGAGCCGGCGCTGCGGTCGAGCGCAAGCGTGTGCTTGCCGCGCCAGCCGAGGCCGCTGCGGGTCGCGAGCTCGACCTCGAGCACCGGTGCCGAGTCGGTGAAGACGCGGTGCCCGAACGGGCCGATGACATCGGCCAGGCGATCGGCGAGCTGCTGCAATCGGGCGCGCGACACCTTGTGATAGTCGCGGCCGCGGGCATAGATCGAGACGGCCGCGCGCTCGGGCTCGGCCAGCCGTTGCCACTCGAGCGCCTGCCAGCCGGCTTCGGTCGCGCGCGGGAGATAGTCGAGCCGCGCCGTGACGACGCGAATCGTTCCCGGCACGAGCTCGGCTGGGCGCGATCGTTTAAGGCCGTGCGCAGCCATGTAGTCCATGGCACCGTGGAAACCGTTGTCGAGCCAGGCCCGCCAGCGGCCTTCGGCGGCCGAGAGGTTGATATCGGCAACGCCGATCTGGGAAAATCCGAGCTCGCCTCCCCAGGCTCTCAGCCGCTCGAGCAGGGCGCCGGGGTCGAGAGGCCGGATCTCGGCTGGTGGAGGAAAAGGTTGGGACACAGGATGCTTCGTTGCAATCGTCGATTCTAGAAACCCGGCTCGTGCGCTGGCCCGATGAAGCGGCATGCGCGGCGACGGCCAGGGCGCTCGCCGCGCGGCCCGGGCTCGCCGACGCATTCGTGGAGCTGCACGGCCCGCTCGGCGCCGGCAAGACAACCTTCGTTCGCCACCTGCTGCACGCGCTCGGCATCGCCGGCAACATCAAGAGCCCGACCTACGCCTTGATGGAGCCCTATGCAGCAACGATCGGTTCCGCGGCCTTCGACATCTCGCATTTCGACTTCTACCGCTTCGACGACCCGACCGAGTGGGAAGACGCCGGCTTTCGCGAGGTGTTCGCCAACGCCGGCCTGAAGCTGGTCGAGTGGCCGGA
>JGI24140J50213_10001449_pt1 | contig 10319 bp, 9 predicted proteins | sample BarGraIncu00222A_FD_50213 | JGI IMG/M metagenome (IMG submission 50213) | reverse complement strand
CAACACGTTGTTGAGCTTCGCCCGCGGTCATGGCTCAATGAACCATCTTACGGAGATGGGAGACCATCGCGTCGGTTCGGGCTCCAGTTCGCGACTGTCCCGATATGCAGCGGCTGCCGATCAGAATGCGGCCGGGAGATAGGCCCCCGGTGCAGAAGTTCTGAAATCGCCCGTCAATGTGGAGCTGCCGTGAGACAGGAAAGGCCGTCTGGGAAACCAGGCGGCCTTTTTCTGTGCGCGCGACGTCTTGAAGCGTTTCGCTACGCCATCTGCGCGGCGACGCGATGGATCGCCTCGCCTCGGCGCGCTTGCGCCGCCGCAATCTTCTCTTTCATGCGCGCGAGCAATTCCGCCGGCGCGGTGTCGGGCGAGCCGGCATTGAACGGCGGCGCCGGATTGTATTCGAGCCGTAATTGAATGGCCTCCGCGGTGGCGCGGTCGACCAGCATCGAGACCAGCGTCAGCGCAAAATCGATCCCCGCGGTCACGCCGCCGCCGGTGATGCGGTTGCGGTCGATGCAGACGCGCGTCTTGGTCGGCGTCGCTCCGAACGCACTGAGAAAATCCATCGCGGTCCAATGCGTCGCTGCCCGATAACCCCGGAGCAGGCCGGCTGCGCCGAGCACCAGCGATCCCGTGCAGACCGAGGTGATGTATTGGGCGCTCTTGGCCTGCTTGCGCAGGAAGTCCAGCATCTCCGCATCGTCGATCATGTCATCGGCGCCGACACCGCCGGGGACGCAGATCACATCGAGCTGCGGGCAATCGGCAAAGGTGGTGGTGGGCGTCAGCACCAGCACGGAATCGCTCGGCACCGGCTCTATCCGTTTCCAGATCAGATGCACCTGCGCGCCGGGCACGCTGGAAAACACTTGCAATGGACCGGTCAAATCAAGCTGCGTCAGCTTTGGAAAAACCAGAAGGCCAATCTGAAGCGGTGCCGGCATGATGAGAGCCTTTCGAAATTTTGGCTTGTGAAGTTTGGTTGGCGAGGTTTTGCTTGACCGCGACATCCTGGCATGATCGCCTCCTGTCCAAAATGCCATATTTCCCTCGTTTTAAGACATTGCGCATTTCCAGCCGCGGAGCCTGAACCATGATCGGCATTCTGGTATTTCCCGATTTCCAGCTGCTCGACGCCGCCGGCCCGATCTCGGTGTTCGAAATCGCGGCCCGCTATGCGGCCGTTGCTCCCTCGATCAAGGTGCTGGCGGTAACACCCGGTCCGGTTCGCAGTTCGTCAGGCGTCGAGTTGCTGGCGCGGGGCCTTAAGCCCTCGGGTGCTATCAGCACCTTGATCGTGGCCGGCGGCGAGGGCGTGCGCGCGGCAGCGGCCTGCGACAAGACGCTGGCGTTCGTGCGTGCGATGGCCAAACGCGGCGTCCGTGTCGCCAGCGTCTGTTCCGGCGCCTATATCCTCGCCGAAGCCGGACTGCTCGATGGCCGCCGCGCCACCACGCATTGGCAGCGCACCCGGCATTTTCTTGCCGCCTATCCCAGGGTGAAGCTGGAGCCGGACCGGATTTTCGTCCGCGAAGGCAACATCTGGAGCTCGGCGGGGATCAGCGCCGGCATCGATCTGGCGCTGGCGATGGCGGCGGAGGATTTCGGCGACGAGATCGCGCAGAAGACCGCGCGCCAGCTCGTGCTCTATCATCGCCGCAGCGGCGGCCAGTCGCAATTTTCGTCGCTACTGGAATTGAAGGCGGCGGGCGGTCGCTTCGGACCGCTGCTGGCCTGGGCACGCGAACATCTCGATGCGCCGCTGACGGTTGAAGATCTGGCCGACCAGGCCGGCATGAGTTCGCGGCATTTCGCGCGCGCGTTCATCGCCGAGACTGGCACCACACCGTCCAAGGCGGTGGAGCGGCTGCGGATCGAAGTGGCGCGGCAGCGCGTGCAATCCAGCGGCGAGGCGATCGAGCGCGTGGCGCAATCCACCGGCTTTCGCGATCCGGAGCGAATGCGCCGCGCCTTCATCCGCGCCTTCGGCCAGCCGCCGCAATCGCTGCGGCGCGCGGCAAGGGCGGGGTAGGGCTCTTCCGTCAGCGCCCGTTATACTGGTTTGCCTGGACGGCCCTGTCGAAATCACTGATCAGGTTCGGGTTACCGGGATCACCGGGAGCAACAAGTCCGGGACTAAGCCTGCTGCCGGATGGGTAAGNCGCATAACCGTCAATACCTGGAGTCGACCGAGGTCTTGGATAGACCCTGACATGCCTGGTCCTGATATGCTTGCCCCTGTGGTCTTCACTCAGGTGGTTGATGGTTATGATTTCACTGGAAACTTTGGCGACCGGCAAGGGCCCCGCGATTGGCGCAGCAAGTGCGNTAGCGGGGGTAACGAGCAACGCCACGCCAGCGACTGTAAACATTATCTTTCGCATCGAAGTCTCTCCACTCCAAGCTGGGACACCCGGCGATGCGCTGGGCGATGCCCAAGCGGTATTATTTCGAATCTACTCGTCGCTCCCGTAGAGGCGTACTAAAGAAATATTTAGTCCGGCCAACGGAATTGAAAGCCGCTGGCGGCCGCTTCGGACCGCTGCTTGCCTGGGCGCGCGAATATCTCGATACGCCGCTGACGGTGGAGGATGGAGCGGATGCGTCGAGCCTTCATCCGCGCCTTCGGCCAGTCCCCGCAATCGCTGCGCCGGCTGGCAAGGGCGGGTTAGCTAGCGGCCGGATGCAAACGCCAGGTTAAATGCACCGTAATTAATTCATCTTCTAGGCCACGCTGACCTCTGTCTTGACCGAATTGGCGATGAAGCAGACTTCGTGAGCTTCATGATGCATCTGGTCCAGCTTTGCCTGGTCCGGCGCCTCGCCGGTCCACTCGATTTGCGGATGGAGCACCACCTTTGTCACGGCCTGCCTCCCCGGCGCGATGTCTTCCATGACACCCTCCGCATGGTCGCTATAGACAGCGACGGTGAAGCCCGCCAGCCGGGCCACATGCAGGAAGGACAGCATATGACAGTTGGAGAGCGCGGCAACCAGCATCTCCTCCGGATCAACGGCCGCCACCACGGCCCACTTGCCGACAACGTGGGGCGAGGCGGACGCGGGGACGACTGTCCCGCCGTCAAAGCTTATCGTATGGCCGCGGCTGTAGCGGCCTTTCAGAAAGTCCTCACCGCTTTTGAGTCTCCAACTGACGTCCGCAGTATAGGTCGCCATCGATTCCCTCACTCTCTGCCCTGACCTCTGAAATGACGCAGGCAAGTTCACTTACTGACCACGAAAAAGAAGTCCTCCTTGCCCGGCAGCGAGCCATAAGTGTACGGCTCCTGACGGCCGGCGGTCGCTTCCATCACATCGTCGCGCACCAGCCGGAAGATCTTGTTGATTTCCACGCCCGGAGTGGCGATGCGTTGCACCAACGCGACCGCAAACGGCGAATTGCCGCCTTCGCCATCCAGTGCGGTCTCGCCGTGTTTGGCGGCAAACACCACCAGTGAGGCGCCTTGCACCTTCACTTCGCCAAGCCCGCGTCCGATGGAGCGCGTGCTGACGCTGCCTCCCGCGGTCGAGGCTGCCGCAACAGCGGCAGGAGCGGGAGCCACCGTCTTTCTCATTTGCGGCGCGAATGGATTATCGCGGCAGGCGTCGAGCAGTACCAGTTTGAGCTTTTTTGCGCCTTCCAGCGCCGCCATCACCTGATCGAGCGGGATGGCCTCAAATTGCACGTCGCGATCAGTGGCGAGTCTCGCGTCGGTCGGAATCAGATAATTCTGGCCGTTCACCTCGATGCCGTGCCCCGCGTAATACACGATCGCCCAGTCAGCCTTCTCGGATTCGTCGGCGAAAGCGCGCAGGCCATCAATCAGTTTCTCCCGCGTCGCGTCGACGGTGAGGGTCACGGTCTCGAAGCCGACGTTCCGCAGCGAGGTCGCAATGGCCGATGCGTCTTTCTGCGGATTGGTCAGCGCCGGCACGTTTTTGTAAGCGGAGTTGCCTATCACCAGCGCAATGCGGCGGCCTTGTTTCGCGGCGGCTTGCGAGGCCGGCGCCGCGACAGCTTTGGTCAGGATCGGTGCTGCGGCCACCGGCGTCGGAATCGATGTCTCCGACGTGACCCGCGTCGGCGCTGCGGGGATCGTGGGCTGGGCATCGCCTGAATCATAGGCGGCGAGACGGCTGCGCGCTGTTTCAAGCGCTGTTTTGTTGTTGTCCATCCTCAGCTGTTCGGAGGATGCCAGTGCCTTTTTGAAGTCTTCGCGGGCACGGACCAAATCGCCCGCTTTCTCATAGGCCAACCCACGGCCCGTGAAAGTGGAAATCGCATCAGGCTCTATCTTCAGAGCCTCATTGTAGTCGGCGATCGCGTGGTCCAGATCGCCTTTGTACCGATAGGTGTCGCCGCGCAGCAGATATCCGAAGGAATCCTTGGGATGCAGGCGGATCTGGATGTCGAGATCGGCAAGCGCGGGCTCCAGATCACCCTTCAGTCGCCACAGGTTTCCGCGGTTTCCATAGGCCTTCTCGTCCGCCGGGTTGAGACGGATGGCTTCATTCAAATCGGCAATCGCGCGATCATAGTCGCCGGCATCTTTCCAGGTGAGTGCACGGTTGTTGTAGGCCTGCGATTGTTTCGGATCGAGACGAATGGCTTCATTGAGATCGGCAATCGACTTGTCGAATTCTCTCAACTGCCGCCACAGGGCGCCACGGGCGGAAAAGGATGCCGGGTTTTTTGGATCGAGGCTGATGACGGCATCCAGATCGGCGATGGCCCTGGCTGGTTCGCCCCTGAGGAGCCACGTGGCCCCCCGGTTATTCAGGGCAACCAAATTCTTGGGGTTCAACCGCAGCGACTCGTCGAAATCAACAATAGCCCGCGCAAAGTCGTTCTTGGCAGCCCATCCGCTGCCGCGCGCGGCGTAGATCGTGGAGAGGGCCGCCGGAGGAAACCGCGGCTCCGTTAGCAATTTTGTGCAGCCCGCAATCTTGCGGTCCCAATCCGCACTCTGATCGCAATTTTTGATATCGCGTTGATCGAGGGCGTAGCAGGGGGCGACCAAAAACGTCGCGACGACGGCAAGCCATATCGCCCCAAATCGCATCGCATAAACCTTTCATGCGGTGGCTCCGAAATCATCCACCTTGCCCAAATGACAGTACCAATTTCAACCGGCGCGGATACACGGGTATGGCGCTTGGCCGCGACCGAAGTCGATACCAAACAAAAATGAATCATAATGAACTGGATCGCATAATTATATGCCGGCGGTATGAAAATCTGACTGACATTGCGGTGACGGTGCTGGACTGCACCGCATCCCGGCGATGCCGCGCCGTGAAGATTCATTTCGGTTCGTCCATTCCGGGAAATTTTACCTCGCGCGTAATCGTCCGACCCGGGTTCTTGCGGCATATAACCTGCCACCACAATGAAGCGAGGTCAGGATGGCAGTGGATCGAAGAACCGCGCTGAAGACCGTCAGCGTGCTGGCGTTAGGCCTTCAAGTCGAAGCCGAAGCGTTGCGGCCGGCAGAAGCAGAGAACATCGACGCAAACGAAATGATCGAAGCAAGGAGAACAGCCATGAGCAATGTGAATGAAATCGTCGTGCGTTATCTGTCGGTGTGGAACGAGCAGGACGCTACAAGGCGGCGAGACCTGGTGGCCAAGACATGGTCCGACGACGGGTCCTATGTCGACGGAGCGCGGCAAGGCGCGGGCCATGGCGGGATCGACGCCATGATCGCCAAGGCGCAAGAGACGCACCCCGGTTACCGCCTGGCGCTCGCCAGCGGCATCGAGACGCATCACCAGTATGTCCGCTTCTCCTGGGTCGCAGGCGGAACCGCGGAGGCGCCGCTTTATATCAAGGGAACCGACATCGGAATCATCGCAGATGACGGCCGGCTGAAGTCGGTGATCGGCTTTGTCGATGCGGCGCCAGCCAGGCCTTGAGCAGACGAAGCGCTTCGCATTAGCGGCGACGGGCGGATTGCGATTTGCCAATCCGCCCGTCACGCCGATTGAAATTGCCGAAAGATCGGTGCTCGGGCCAGGTGTCAGTTCTCTTCGTCCGTGTCCAAAAGTCCGAGCCGGCGTCCGAGCCATTGCGTGGTCGGCGCCTGGATCAGGATCGTCATCAGGATGGCGATGAAGGTGACCGAGGCGATCATCTGCGCGCCGGGAGCTTTGACGCCCAACAACAGCCCGGCAAGGGCGGCCGGAATGACGCCGGTCTCGCGCGTCCAGCACATGAACAGCAGTTCCTGGAGGCTCCAGCGCGCGCGGCGATCCGGCCAAGCACAGAGAAACACCGTCACCGGCCGTGCCACCAGCATCAGGATACTGACCACAGCGATGCCGCCGAGGCCGTACCGGCCTATCAGGGTGAAATCGACCTGGGCGCCGAGCAGGATGAAAATAAACAGCCGCATGATGAATGCCGTGGTCAGCACAAATTCGTCGAGCTTCTGCGCCTCGCCGGCCTCCATCCGGAAGCCGAACGATTGCTTGTTGCCGAGCATGATGCCGAACACAAAAACCGCCATGAAACCGCTGGCCTGCAGGCCGTCGGCGGCGAAATAGGCGCCGATCATCGCGACCAGCGTCACGACGGGCGCGTATTCGGCGAGGAAGGCCCATCTCTCGTGGGCGATGAGAAAGGCGGCGAGGTATCCGAGCGCGATGCCGGCGACAATCCCGATCACGGATTGCTTGAGCAGATCGGAGATCGCGCTCATCACCGAAAACTCGTCGCTTCCCATCGCCACCGCCAGCACGCTGAAGGTGAGGATCGCCGCCATCGGGTCGTTGAACGCGGACTCGCTGGTGACGGTTTGCGCCACCCGATCCCTGATCCGGACCTGACGAAAGATCGGCACCAGTGTCGCCGGATCGGTCGAGGCGATGGTCGCGCCCAACAGCAGCGCCACGATCGGCGGGGCACCCAGAATGGTGTGGGCGGCCAGCGCGATGATGCCGGCGGTGATCAATACGCCGACGGTGGCGATGACGACGATGGTAATCCAGACCTTCTTCAGGACCTCTATTCGCAGCGCAGCGCCGCCGTCGAACAGAATGTAGCTGGCGCCGAACAAAAGAATGATCTGGTTCAGCGCCGAATCCGCCTTGATCTGGACAAGGTCCAGCACCTGCGGTCCGATCGCCATGCCGGCGACCAGAAACACCGCGACATCGGGAACGCGGATCTTCTGCGCCAGCAGCGCCGCGACAGTGCCGATGGCCAGAATAAGACCGAACGCCAGCAGCGTATGCTTGGCGATCTCTATGGAGGCCGACGTTTCCAATGGGCTACTTCCTGCGGGTCGAGCGACAGCCTAGTTCAACGCCCTCAACCATGCACCGATGTCGCTCGCGGCGACATTGGCCTGCGGCAGCAACCGGCCCATGGTGAAGAAGCCGTGGAACTGGCCGGGAAAATGCCGGTAGGTCACGGCAACGCCGGCTTCTTTCAGGCGCTTGACATATTCGTCGCCTTCGTCGCGCAACGGATCGGCGCCGGCGGTCAGGACGTAGGACGGTGGCAACCCGGCCAGCGTCGTGGCGCGCGCCGGCGAGGCGCGCCAGTCGTTGCCGTCAGCCGCGCTGTTCAGATAATGACCGCTGAACCATTTGATGGCCGTATGCGTCAGCAAGACGCTGGTCTCGGGCTCGCTATGCGAGGGATGCTTCATGGCAAAGTCGACGGCCGGATAGATCAGCACCTGTCCCGCGATCGCCGGGCCGTTATCGCGCGCTGATATAGCGACCACCGCGGCCAGATTGCCGCCGGCGCTGTCGCCGCCGACCATCAGCCGCGAGGCATCAATGCCGAGCTGTTTGGCATGGTCGGCGATCCATTTCGTCGCGGCGACGACGTCGTTCACGGCGGCGGGAAACTTGTGCTCGGGCGCCAGCCGGTAATCGATCGAGATCACGATCAACTGGCCTTCGTCGGCCAGCTTGCGGCACACCACGTCATGGGAATCGAGGTTGCCGATCACCCAGCCGCCGCCGTGAAAGAAAACCAGGCACGGCGCGAGGTCGTTGGCCTTCCGGAGTTTGACCGGCGTGTAGACGCGCGCGGGGATCGACCCGGCGGGCGAGGGGATCGCGAGTGGCTCGATTGATTTGAGTTCCGGCGGCTCGGGATTGCTGACGAAGCGGGCCTGCAAATAGAACTCGCGCGCCTCGACCGGTGAAACCGTTTCGTAAGGCGGACGGCCGGCTTCCAGGAACGCCTTGAAAACGGCGGCGGCATCGGGATCGAGGGTCACGGGCATGATGGAAGTCCTGTAGTGATTGGAACGGTGATTCCGGGGCACGCGTGAGCGCGAACCCGGAATCTCGAGATTCCCCGATGTGCAATTACACATCTGCGGTCTGGTCCTACGGACCATCCCGGAATGACAATTGTTAGGCCGCGGTTCTGCCGCCGTCGACGGTGTAGGCCGAGCCTGAGACATAGCTCGCTTCATCGGAGGCGAGGAACGCGACGATGGAGGCGACTTCCGACGCAAGGCCGAGCCGGCGCGCCGGAATCCGCTCCACGATCCGCTCGTTGGGGACCGGCGCATGGCCGGGATTGCGGCCGTCGAGGATCGCGCTCAGCATCCGGCTGTCGATCAGGCCGGGGCATACGCAGTTCACGCGCACGCCGGTTTTGGCGCATTCCTGCGCAGCACTTTTGGTCAGCCCTATCACGGCGTGCTTGCTGGCGCTGTAGACCGCGATATCGGGCGAGCCGATCAGGCCGGCGATCGACGCGGTGTTGATGATGCTGCCCTTGTTCTGCTTGAGCATCACCGGCAGCACATGTTTCATGCCGAGGAAGACCCCGACCACGTTGACGTCGAGCACGCGGCGAAAACTCTCCAGCGAATATTTCGTGATCGGCGCGACGTCGCCCTCGATGCCGGCGTTGTTGTGGAACGCGTCGATGGTGCCGAACTTGTCGACGGCGGCGCGGACATATTCGGCGACCTCGTCCTCGACGGTGACATCGGCCGTGACCGCCAAAGCCTGCGCCGAGGCCGGCAAATCCTTGATCGCGGCCTTGAGGTCCTGCTGCTTGCGGTCGACCGCGACGATGCGCGCGCCGCGCTCGGCCAGCAGCCGCATGGTCGCGGTGCCGATGACGCCGGCAGCACCGGTGACGACGGCGACCTTGCCGTCCATACGAATTCGATCGGGCATGTGGGGTTTTCCCTTGGGCTGGTCCGGTTGTCCCGGATTTCATGGTTCGGCGCGCGAGGCGCGCCCTTGGAGCGGGCCGACTATTCCATTTGTGACGTGGGCTGGCTAGTGCGGAGGCAACCCGCCCTTTCCCCGCCGTATTCGGCGTGTTAACCGGGGGCCTGTGGGCGGCTCATAAAATGTACAATGGCGTCAGCCCGATTCGCCTTTTTAAAGCCGCGCGAGATGTTTCGAACCATTGTCCTGACTGGTTTTGCGGCCGTACTGGCCGCCACGACGATCGCGCTTGCGCCGCCCGCGCGCGCGCAGATCGGCAATATTTTTTCCGACCCCGCGCCGCGTCCGCCCAGCAACATTCCCCATGGCAATGCGCCATCCGACGACGAAGAAGAGGTGCCGGAACTGCCGCAGGGCCGGCTGTTGCCGACGCCCAATCGTCCGTTGCCGCCGGGGCAGGGCGCACCCCCGCCGGGAGCGGTGCAATCGCAGCCTTTGGCGCCGCCGCCCGGCACCACCGTCATTCCGCAGAATACGCCACCAGCCGCNGCGGGGGCGCCGCCGCCCAACCAGGGCGTCGCGGTCGCTCCGCCCGGTGCCAACGCGCTGCCGGGATTGCCGCCCGGGCAACGCCAGCCCAAGGGCGTGCCGCAATCGCCGCCGACGCTGCAGCCAGGCGACGAGGTTGTCTCCGAACCGCCGGCGCAGAAAATCGTCAACAAGAAGGCAAGCTTTTCCGGCCTCGACAAGATCACCGGACGCATCATCAACTTCGATGAGGATATCGGCGAGACCGTCCAGTTCGGCGCGCTGCGCGTCAAGACCGACGCCTGCTACACCCGTCCGGCAACCGAGGCCGCCAACACCGATGCCTTCGTCGAGGTCGACGAGATCACGCTGCAGGGCGAGGTAAAGCGGATCTTTTCGGGCTGGATGTACGCGGCGAGCCCCGGCCTGCACGGCGTCGAGCATCCGATTTACGACATCTGGCTGACCGACTGCAAAGGGCCCGATGCCACCGTGGTCAGCGCACAGCCCGATCCGCCGAAGCCTGCGCCGCCCCCGCCGCCGCAGGTCCAGAAGCGGCCGCCCCGGCAGGCCGCCCCACGCCCGCCGCCGCCCTTGCCGCAGCAGCAGACGCAACTGCCACCGCCGCCGCCGCC
>JGI24140J50213_10001447_pt1 | contig 10336 bp, 7 predicted proteins | sample BarGraIncu00222A_FD_50213 | JGI IMG/M metagenome (IMG submission 50213) | reverse complement strand
GGCGCCAGACGCTACGGGGTGGAGGCATGGCGCCGCACGGAACGAGGGAGGACGATGCCGAGTGAGCCAACGACGGCGAGACTCGAACCGCTAGTGAGGTTGCCTGATCATGGAGATGATCGGGGGACTGTCGCCGGACCGCCACTGCCCGGTCACTTCGAACCCGTGACGTTGGTAGAAGGCGACGTTCCTGGGGTTGGTGGAGTCGAGGTAGGCCGGTAGGTGTTCCTGGTCGACGATGTCCAGGCAGGGCCTCATGAGTCGGGATCCGAAGCCTTGTCCTTGAACATTGCAGTCGACGCCGAACCAGGGCAGATACCAGTGCGGCACCGTGGGGTGGTTCTCGTCCATCTGACCGAACACGCCGACCAGGTCCTCGAACTTCTGCGTGTCGACCGTGGCTTCGAACAGTGCCACGGTGGCCTCGCCGTCCGGTTCGACGCCGGGTGGCATCCGCAGAGCCACCGCGGCGAAGTCACCCATCTGCCAGACCCCACCTTCGTGAACGCATCCCGGCCAAAGGCCAGCAACGCCTCGGGGAAGTACGTCAGGTACCGGTCGGCCTCGGGGTAGATCCAGCGCACGAACGGGTCCGAGGTGAACGCAAGCACGAGAGTTCCGATGGCGCGACCGCGGTCGGCCTCTCCCACGGCCGCGACATCCACGCCTTTGTCGCGCACCGCGTCTGATGTCGCTGCCATACGCACATACTGGACCGTTCTGGGGCGGCACGCCTCGCCGACGCGGCCCAGAACCAGAGCGAGCCCGAACAGGGGCGACCGGCGGAGGGCCGATCCAGGGTGAGGCCCGGAGGGCGGCACCCCGGCACACGTATGCCCTGGTCGGACACGGTCCCCCTGGCAGGACTTGAACCTGCGACCCGCGGATTAGAAGTCCGCCGCTCTGTCCAGCTGAGCTACAGGGGGTACGCAGAGTCTAGAGATCAGCGTCGGCCGGGAAGCGAACGATCGCACCGGCCCGATAACCTCGGGGCATGACGAATGACACCCGCATGGTCTGGATCGACTGCGAGATGACCGGGCTCGATCTCGTACGCGACGCCCTGGTCGAGATCGCCGTGGTCGTGACCGACAGCGACCTCAACGTCCTCGGCGACGGGGTCGACATCGTCATCAAGCCTCCGGCCGAGTCCCTCGTCGACATGAACCAGGTCGTCATCGACATGCATACGTCCTCCGGGCTGCTGGACGAGCTGCTCAACGGGACCACGCTCGCGGAGGCGCAGGAGCGGGTGCTGGCCTACGTCACCGAGCACGTGCCCGAGCCGCGCAAGGCCCCGCTCGCCGGCAGCTCGGTCTACACCGACCGTGGCTTCCTCAGCCGGGACATGCCCGAGCTCGACGCCCACCTGCACTACCGGCTGGTCGACGTCTCGACGCTCAAGGAGCTGGCCCGTCGGTGGTACCCGAGGGCCTACTACAACGCGCCGGAGAAGCACGGCGGCCACCGCGCGCTGGCTGACATCCTCGACAGCATCGAGGAGCTGAAGTACTACCGCGAGGCCCTGTTCGTCCCGGCCCCGGGGCCAGACGGGTCGCAGTCCAAGGAGATCGCCAGCCGCTACGGCACCGCGCCCAGCGAGTAGCAAGGGCCGGTCGGGCAGCCGGTACACTTCTGCGAGTCCGCGTCCGCGCGGCATGGTGGGTGTAGCTCAGCTGGTAGAGCTCCTGGTTGTGGTCCAGGTGGCCGCGGGTTCAAGTCCCGTCACTCACCCCACGAGCGTCAGACCTGGTCGCGGAGGATCTTCGCAGCGGCGGCCATGCTAGCCATCTTCCCGTCCGCGGATCCGCGGGGTAGGTACTTCATCCCGCAGTCGGGGGCGAGCACCAGGTGCTCGGCGTCGACGTACGGCAGCGCCCAGCGCACGCGCTCGACGACGAGGTCTGCCGACTCGACCTCAGGCGTCGACAGGTCGATGACCCCGAGGATGATCGTCTTCCCGGGCAGCTGCGCGAGCACGGCCGGGTCGAGATGCGACTGAGCGGTCTCGATCGACACCTGGTCGCACGGGCAGTCGGCCAGCTCGGGAAGGAACGAGTAGCCCGAGGGCCGCTCGTGGATGATCGCCGCGTAGCCGAAGCAGATGTGCACGGCCGTCGTGCCCACCACGCCGTCGAGGGCCCGGTTCAGCGCCTCCAAGCCGTACGCCCGGGCCGGCTCCGGACGTGCCTGCATGTACGGCTCGTCGAGCTGCACGATGTCGGCCCCGGCCGCGAACAGGTCCTTGACCTCCTGGTTGCAGGCCTCCGCGTAGGCGAGCGCGACCGACCGCGGGTCGCCGTAGAAGTCGTCCTGCGCCTGCTGGGACATGGTGAACGGGCCGGGCACGGTGACCTTGATGACGTGGTCGGTATGGGCGCGGAGGAACTGCAGGTCAGGCAGCTGGATCGGCGCCGGGCGTCGGACCGGGCCGGTGACGCGGGGCACCGGGTTGGGATGACCGCTGCGGTCGAGCGCCTCACCCGGGTGGTCGATGTCGACCCCCTCCAGCGCGGTCGCGAAGTGATTGGAGTAGCTCTCGCGCCGGATCTCGCCGTCGGTGACGATGTCGAGCCCGGCCGCCTCCTGGGCGCGGATGGCCAGCAACGTCGCGTCCTCCTGCGCCTCGGCGAGGTGCTCCGCCGACGGGCGCCAGAGCTCCCGCGCGCGCACACGCGGTGGGAATCGGCCGGCCAGTCGCGCGCGGTCGATCAGCCACTCGGGCTGCGGGTAGCTGCCGACGAGGCTGGTCGGGAACAGCGGAAGGGTCGCCATCCGCGCATGCTAGCGACCCGCGGACCGGACGGCGCCTCCGACGGATCAGCCGTCCGAGCTCGCTGGCAGCAGGAGCGTGAAGACCGTCGACGGCGCCGTCCGGGCGAGCACCAGCCGACCCCCGCGGGCCTGCGCCAGGTCACGCGCGAGCGCCAGCCCGATGCCGTGCCCGTCCCCGGTCGAGTACCCGCGGTCGAACACGTCCCTGGTGCCGTCGACCAGCGCGCCGTCATCACGCACGTCGATCGCGAGGGCCGACGCGCTCTCCCGCGCGACCACCAGGACGGTGCCCGCGCCATGGCGCAGGGCGTTGTCCAGGAGGACGTCGAGGATCTCGCGGATGGCCGCCGGCGAGCAGCTCGTCCCCGGCGCCCCGGCCTCGACCGTGGCGCGGACCTCGCGATCGTGCCCGGCAGCGGCGGCCTGCCAGCGTCGTACCTCGTCGTCGAGCAGCGCGACCAGGGCCGACGCCGACGTCGCTGCGAACCCCTGTGCGGGGTCCGATCCGCGAGCCAGGCTGAGCAGCTCCTCGATCGTGCCCTCGAGCTCGTCGGCCGAGACGATCGCCTCCTGAGCCGCTGCCCGCACGTCGGCGTCGGTACCACCAAGTGCCGTCTCGAGCCCGAGCCGAAGTCCGGTCAACGGCGTGCGGAGCTGGTGCGACGCGTTGGCGGTGAACGTACGTTCCCGCTCGACGAGCTCACCGAGGCGTCCGGCGGTGACGTTGAGCGCCTCACCGGTCTGGTCGATCTCGGGTACGAGGCTGCTCGGCGTGCGCACCGAGAAGTCGCCCTCGCCCAACGTCCGTGCGGCGTCGGCGAGCGCCTCGAGCGGGCTGCTCAGCTGCCGGGCCTGCCGCCGCGCCACGACTACGGCGACGGCCACGGCGACCAGCGCGAGGCCGAGCATCACGCCCCACGTGAGTACGGTGCGGCCCCACACGTTGGCCTCGGGGGTGGCGGCACGTACGGCGCCGATGACGTGGTCGCCGGACGAGATCGGCACGACGGCGACGAGGAAGCCGCCGTAGTCCCCCTGGACGACCTGCCCGGTCAGCGCGAGCCGCACGGCTGCGTCACCCGCCGCCGGGCCCTTGCCGATCACCCGCTGCTCGCTGGTGTCGTAGAGCGCTACGACGACGTCGGTCTCGGTACGGGGCAGCTTGACGGGATCGCCGCTCTCGAACGACGGCTCGCCGGCGGCGACCGCCCGCAAGGCCGCCCGCTCGAGCTCCACCTGCTCGTTGGTGAAGTACAGCTGCCGTACGGCGACGGACAGCGGCAGGGCGAACAAGGCGATGGCGACCACCGCCGCCGTCACTGCCACGCCGAGGATGCGGCGCCTCATCCGCTCACCAGCCGCGCACCGACCTCAGCCACGTCAACCTCAGCCACGTCAACCTCAGCCACGTCAACCTCAGCGGTCGTCGAGGCGGTAACCATGGCCACGCAGCGTCGTGATCGTCGGCTCCGGCACGCCAGCCCGTTCGGCCGCCTCGGCGAGCTTGCGGCGCAGGGCCGCGATGTGCACGTCCAGCGTCTTGGTCGAGCCCCACCAGTTCTCGTCCCAGACATCGGCCATGAGCGACTCGCGGCTCACCGCGACGCCGGGTTCTTGCGCCAGCCGCGCGAGCAGGTCGTACTCCTTGCCGCGCAGGGCGACCTCCAGGTCACCGACCATGCAGGTGCGGGCCGCGAAGTGCACGTGCAGCGACCCGAGGTCGAGCGGGTCGACTCTCGCCCGACCAGTCCCTGGCTCGGAGCGACGCAGGTGGGCACGCAACCGCGCGAGGAGCTCGCGCATGCCGAACGGCTTGGTCAGGTAGTCGTCGGCNCCGCTCTCGAGCCCCGCGACGACGTCCATCTCGTCGCGCCGCGCGGTCAGGATGACGATGACCGTGCCTGGCTGCACGAGCCGGAGCTCGCGGCACACCTCGACGCCGTCCATGTCAGGCAGTCCCAGGTCGAGGACCACGAGGTCGAAGGCTCTGCTGCCCGCTGCCTCGGCCAGGGCACCACGTCCGGTGCGCTGGCGCTTCACCTCGTAGCCGTTGGACTGAAGGCTCGTCTCGAGCAGACGTCCGATCCGGTCGTCGTCCTCGACGACGAGAAGGTGGGCCACGGACCGAGCGTAAGCGGTCAACCGCCCCGCGGACGGCGGAAGGTGTCCGAGATCTCGTTCCGTAGCGAGGGATCGGCGAGCACCAGCACCTCGTCGCCGGCCTGCAGCACCGCATCGCCGCGTACCTGGAGGAGGGCTCGGTCGCGCACGACGAACGCGACCCACACCTCGCGGGGCAGACCGGCCAGCGCGTCGACGCTGTGCCCCTCGGCCGCGGAGCCCTCCTCGACGACGAGCCGGTGGACCCCGTCTGGTTCGTCGCGGAGCCGCACACCGAGCGCCCACGGCTCCGGCTCGACGGTACGCATCGGCAGCCGCAGCAGGCGCGCCACAGCGGGCACCAGGCTGCCCTGGACGACGACAGAGAACGCGACGACCACGACGATGATCCCGTACAGCCTCGGAGCGTCGGCGACGTGCGCGGCGAGGATGAAGCTGCCCAGCAGGATCGGTACAGCACCCTTGAGGCCGGCGAACAGGATGAAGCCGGTCTCGTTGCGGGCGAGCCGGGCCGGCAGGAGGCACAGCCCGACCAGGACCGGACGGATCACGAAAGCGAGGACCGCGGCCAGGACGAGCCCCGGTACCCACACGTTCGTCCGCCCGAGGACGCTCAGGTCGACGGTGAGGCCGAGCACGACGAAGGCGATGATCTCGCCGAGGCTGGCGAGCGCCGAGTGGAAGCGCTCGATCTCGCGCTTGAACGGCGCCGCAGCGTCGCTGATCAGGATGCCCGCGACGAAAACCGCGAGGAACCCCGACCCGTGGGCCACTGTGGTCAGTCCGAACAGCAGGAGCGCGCAGGCCAGGGTCCGTAGCGGGTAGAGCCCCTCGCTGGGCAGCGCCACCTCGCGCATGAACCACAGGACGGCGAGCCCGCCGAGGACGCCGAACGTCGCGCCGAGGCCCATCTCCAGGAGGAACTCGCCGGTGATGTGCACCGCTGCCCCCGCGCCGAGACCTCCGACCGCGAGCAGGCTGGCCATCAGGGCGATGCCGACAGGGTCGTTCGCGCCGGACTCGCCCTCCAGCACCGTCCCGCTCCGTCCGGCCACCTCGCGCTGGCCGAGTACGGAGAACACCACCGCTGGGTCCGTCGGCGCGACGGCTGTACCGACCAGGAGCGCGATGTACCAGCTCAGCCCGAAGGCGAGGTGGGCCAGGGCTGCCGCCGCGACCACGCACAGGAAGGTGCCGAGGACTCCGACCACGACGATGGCCCCGGCGGCGGCACGGAACCGCTTCCAGCCGATGTGCATCCCACCGTCGAACAGGATCAGCACGAGGGCCACGGTGACCAGCCGCTCGACCACCTGCTGCGGGGGTGCGTGCAGGTCGGGGATCAGGTGCGCGGCGATCGCTGCCGCAGCCAGGAAGATCGCCGGCGTTGGGATCTTGATCCGCTCGGTGAGCCGGTTGGACAAGATCGCCAGCAACCCGACCAGCCCCACCACGAGAACGACGGCGCCGAAGGTCTGCGTGTCGGTCACGACCGGTTCACCCTCTCCACGCTGCGGCAGGTGGCACCGAGAGGATCAGCCGGCTGAGAGCGGTGACGTGGTGATGGCCTGGTGCAGCGCCGATCCCGCGACCCACGCCGTCCACGTACCGTTCCAGTCCGACATCCCGGGGTCTCCCGAGGCGACGAGGTCCGAGGCGTTGCGGATCGTGTTCGTGACGGTGACCAGGTCGCCGTACTGCGCCAGATGATAGAAGTCGATGGCGTGTGCGGGGCTGAGGTTGATGCACCCGTGCGACACGTTGGAGACGCCCTGGTGGGCGACCGACCACGGCGCGGAGTGGATGAACGTCCCCGACCAGGTGAGCCGCGCGTCCCAGTTGACGACCAGGTCGTAGTAGTTCGGGTTCTTGGGGTCGCAGGTGATGCTGGCGCTGCAGCTGGTCATGCGCCGCGTGGGCTCTTTGAGCAGCACGATGTAGTTGCCGCTGCGCGTCGCGAACTGCGGGCGACCGAGGCTGGTCGGCCAGGAGCCGTACTTCCTGCCTGCGACGTAGACGGTCAGCATGTGGGTCTTGCCATCGACCTTCGTGACGTGGGCATCGCCGACCGAGAAGTTCAGCGTCGTGCTGTTCTGGCCGAACAGGGTGGGGCCGGCGCGCACGCCGTCGAGTGCAGCGACGAGCCGCACCCGGGAGTGCGGGACCCAGGCCGTCTGGGGCCGGAAGTGCAGCTCCTGCGAGCCGATCCAGTGCCAGGCGCCCACGATGGGTGTCGACGAGTACACGGTCAGCGCCCGCTCGACGGCCGCCTTGTCGTGGATGGGCTTGTAGAACCTGATCACGATGGGCGCGTTGACCCCGACGGTCCAGTCGCCCGACGGCGTCACGTTGTATCCGACGGTCGAGGTGTTGGACAGCCTCGTGACGCGTACTGAGGCACTGACGGTCTGGACCATGCCCTGCGCGTCGGTGACCAAGGCCGAGACGCCGTACGTGGCTCCGGGATAGGCCAGGTCGTCGCTGCCCCATGAGGTGCCGCTGGTGGCGACCTTGCCGGGCATGGGCTGCCCACCGGCCGAGCTGGTGACGACCACGGACGTCATCGTGCCGCCGGACACCGAGAAGGAGAGCGGCTTCAGCGGTGACTGGGGGCTGGCCGCCACGATGTGCGCCCCCGGGGAGGACGCGGACGCGCTGGCGGACGCCGAGGGTGAGCCGTCAGCGGAGGTCGAGGGTTGGCCGGCTGCCGATGCCTTCGGCATGCACCCGGAGAGGGCGAGGGACAGCAGCGCTGCCGCGGCGGTGAAGCCGAGCAGCGCAGGTGAGCGAGGGGTACGGGCTGAGAAGGACACGTCGGTCTCTCGATCGGCACAAGGGGTTCTACGGTAAGGCAAATCGCGCGTAGGCGCGCGCATTGGTTTCTCGGCAGTCAACGGCGTTTCCTGGACCGACCACTGCTGACCTTCCGTTAGGCTCCCGCCGGGTGGTACGGAAGGCGGGACATGCTGTCGACGCGGGGTCGGCGGGAGACGTCTCGGCTCGTGGCCGCTGCGGTGTTCATCGCCGCCGCGATCCCGGTCGTGAGTCTTGCTGCGATAGTGACTGCACCGGAGGCGGTGGCAGCCGGCGCTTGCGCGACCCCGGGCGGGTCGGGCGCAGGCGGAACCCTCAGCGGCGTCGTCAACACCTACTACCCCGGCGTGGGCACCGCGGCCGCAGGAGCCACCAGCATCTCGGTGGGCGCCTCCACCGGAGCCGCCACCCCGATCGCCAGCGGTGACCTCCTGCTCGTCGTGCAGATGCAGGCCGCCGACTTCAACAGCACCAACACCAACTCGTACGGGCACGGCGGGGCGGCGGCGGTGCCGGCGGCCGGCTACACAGCGCTGAACCAGAGCGGTTTGTACGAGTACGTCACGGCGACCTCCGCGGTCAGCGGGGGCGTGATGGGCATCAGCGGGCTCGGAGCGGGGGCCGGGCTGCTCAACTCGTACACGACTGCTGCGGCCACCGGCACGAACGGTCAACGGACGTTCCAGGTCGTCCGGGTGCCGCAGTACACGACCGCGACCACGAGCTCGGCCCTGACCGCTGCCGCGTGGAACGGCTCGACCGGTGGCGTCCTCGCGCTCGACACGACGTCAACTCTAACCCTCAACGGGACAGTGAGTGTTGACGGCCTCGGCTTCCGCGGCGGCGCCGCGATCCAGCGGTCCGGAGCCGCGAGCGGCCTGAACACCGACGTGGCCTTCAGCGCCACCCTCGGAGCCGACGGCAACAAGGCGGAGGGCATCGCGGGCACGCCCCTGGGCACGACGGCAGGCAACAGCTACCCCGGCGGGGACGCGGCTCGTGGCGCGCCCGGCAACGCCGGCGGTGGTGGGACCGACGGGCACCCGACGGCAAACGACGAGAACAGCGGTGGCGGGGGCGGCGGCAACGGCGGTGCTGGTGGGCAGGGCGGCAACTCCTGGAACAGCAACCTGGCGGTCGGTGGCTACGGCGGTGTGCTGCTGCCGGCCACGGCCGCGCGTGTGTTCCTCGGCGGCGGCGGCGGCGCTGGGACGTCCAACAACTTCGCTCCCCCGGCCTCCTCGGGCGCGGCCGGTGGCGGCATGGTGTTCGTCCGTGCCGCAGCCGTCGGCGGCGCCGGGACGATCACCGCGAACGGCGCGGACGCAGACAGCACGACGCAGAACGACGGCGGTGGCGGTGGCGGCGCCGGCGGCTCGATCGTCATGACCACCACGAGCGGCTCGCTGGCCGGTGCCACCCTGAACGCGAAAGGCGGCAAGGGCGGCGACACCTGGATCACCAAGGCCGGCGCGACCAACGCGCACGGCCCCGGAGGTGGCGGTGGCGGCGGGTGGATCCTCACCTCGAGCGCGCCCACCGCCCAGACCGTGACCGCGGGCGCCCACGGGGTCACCACCACCGGCCTCCTCACGTACGGGTCGTTCAGCGGCAGCGCCGGACAGACGGCCACCGTGACGCCGTCCAGCATCCCGGGCGTCTCGGGCGGCGCCGAGTGCGCCGACCTCTCGATCACCAAGACCGGCACCGCGACGGTCAGCGCCGGCGGGACCATCACGTACACGCTCGCGGTGGCCAACGCCGGTCCGGCCGACGCCGCCTCGCTGACCGTCGTCGACACCCTCCCCAGCGGGGTCACCTTCGGCTCCGCCTCTGGGACCGGCTGGACCTGCACCAACGCGGGGAACGTCTCGGTCACCTGCACGCGGCCGGCCCTCACCTCGGGGACCTCCGCCCCGACCATCACGGTCACCGTGACGGCGCCCGCGCAGGCCGGCTCGATCTCGAACACTGCGACCGTCACGGCCACGACCCCGGACCCTGTGCCCGCGAACAACACCTCGTCCGCCTCGACGGTCGTGAGCGCGCTGGCCGACGTCAACATCACGAAGTCCGGCCCGGCGACGGTGACGGCGGACGGCAACATCTCCTACTCCGTCATCGTCAACGACATCGGGCCGTCGGATGCGGCCGGGCTCACCGTGCTCGACACGTTGCCGGCCGGGGTCACCTTCGTCTCGGCCACCGGCACCGGCTGGACGTGCACGAACACCGGCAACGTGTCGGCCAGCTGCACCCGGCCGGCGCTCGCGACCGGTACGACCGCGCCGACGATCACCGTGGTCGTCACGGCCCCGGCCCAGGGCGCCTCGCTGACGAACACCGCCTCCGTCGCCACGACGACCACCGACCCGAACGCGGCCAACAACACGGCGACCGCCAGCACGACGGTCACGCCCTCGGCGGACCTGGCGATCGTGAAGACCGGCCCGGCGACGGTCGTGGCCGGCGGCTCCGTCTCGTACTCCCTGGTCGTCAACGACAACGGCCCGTCCGACGCGGCCTCGCTGTCCGTGGCCGACACCCTGCCGGCCGGAGTCACCTTCGTCTCGGCCACGGGAACCGGCTGGGTCTGCACCCACGTCGGCAACGTCTCGGTCACCTG
>JGI24140J50213_10001446_pt1 | contig 10339 bp, 8 predicted proteins | sample BarGraIncu00222A_FD_50213 | JGI IMG/M metagenome (IMG submission 50213) | reverse complement strand
GCCTGCACCGCCAGACCGTGCCCCAGCGCGACATTGTGAAAAACCTGATTCAACTCTGGCTGGGAGAGCTTGAGGCTTGGGGCGTCCATGCCGGTGCCATAACCGAAATAGGCAAGCCTGTAACATTCATTGATCGTGAAAATGTGCTTCACGCGATCGCTTAAGTGCTCTGCGATATAGCCCGCATAATCCGCAAACGCCTTTGAGGTGTCACGAGACATCCATCCGCCAAAGCGATCCTGAAGCGCCTGGGGTAAATCCCAATGATACAAGGTCGCAAACGGCTCGATGCCATTCGCAAGCAGTTCATCCACAAGTCGATTGTAGAAATCGAGGCCTTTTGGGTTTGGCGAACCTGTTCCCTCCGGGAAGACACGAGGCCACGCGATCGAAAAACGATAGGCCTTTATTCCCAGCGCCTTGATTAATTGAACGTCCTCTTTGTAACGGTGATAATGGTCGTTGGCGACGTCCGCATTGCTGTGATCCAGAATTTTCCCGGGCGTGTGCGCGTAACGATCCCAAATCGAAGGACCTCGCTGGTCTTCGTTGACGGCGCCTTCGACCTGATAGGCCGATGTAGCCGTTCCCCAGAGAAAGTCGTTCGGAAAGCTGGCGGGGAGGTTCGGATGCGGCTGACCGTCTCTCGGGCTCGCGCCGATTTGACTGGATTCGGCGGATTTCGTCGATAGTCCGAGAGCCGACCATCCTGCAATCCTGGCAAAATGGCGCCGCGAAAGTCTGTTGAACAACCTCACCTCACTTGTTGGGACCGAGGCAAATTTGCTATCAGAACACAGGCGCACACGGCCATGCCCCGCGTTCCGGTCAAACTGCGCGGACCGCTCACCATAATCGACAAGTTTCCCGGAGGACAGAACCAATTTTCTTTCGCGTGCCGGGGGTTCTTCTCCTGATATCGTTGGGTGTTATTGCCGCGGTCTGGTGGTGGTTGGCCACGCCGGTCACGCTGGCACGTGCGCCGATCGATCCTGCAGCGAAGCTGTATTGCGTGTCCTATGCGCCGTTCCGGGACGACCAGACTCCTTTAAACCCCGACTTGATCGTCAGTCCGGAACAGATCCAGGAAGATCTCATCGAGCTGGCCAAGATTTCCCAATGTGTCCGCACCTACTCCGTCGACAACGGATTGGACAAGGTGCCCGAACTCGCATCCAAGGTCGGACTGAAAGTCCTTCTCGGGGTTTGGATCGGAGACAATCGCCAAAAGAACGCACTTCTGTCCGACACCGCGATAGCGCTGGCCAGGGAATATCCCGACACGGTCAAAGCGATCATCGTCGGCAACGAGGTGATGCTGCGCGGAGAAATGACCCCTTCCGTGCTTCGGGAAACCATCCGCTCGGTCAAGACACGCGTGAATATTCCGGTGACCTACGCCGATGTCTGGGAATATTGGCTGCTCTACCGTGAGATCGCCGAGGATGTCGATTTCGTTACGATTCATGTTCTGCCTTACTGGGAGAACATGCCGGTCCGCGCCGAAGATGCGGCCGCGCATGTGATTGCTATCCAGAAGCAAGTGGCGCTTGCCTTTCCGGGCAAGGAAATCCTGATCGGCGAGACCGGCTGGCCCAGCAATGGACGGATGCGCGAGGGTGCCCTGCCGTCGCGCACCAACCAGGCCCGCATCGTCTCGGAGATGCTTGATCTGGCGAAGCGCGAGAACATTCGCGTCAACCTGATCGAGGCCTACGACTCGCTGTGGAAGCGCGAGTGGGAAGGAACGGTGGGGGGCAATTGGGGATTGTTCGACGGGGTGTATCGCAAGCTGAAATATCCGGCCGGCGTCGCCATCAGCAACTATCCGTTCTGGAAGCTGCAGATGGAAGGCGGCATGGTATTGGCTGTCCTGGTATTCGCCGCAGCCGGGCTGGCGTTGAGACGCAGCCTCTGGTCTCCCCGGCCCGCCTCATGGATCGCCGTCGCGATCTCCGCGACCACGGCTGGAATCCTGCTTGGGATGGCCGCCGACAAGATGTTTTATGAAAGTTACGGTTTGGGTCGTTTGCTCGGCTGGGGTTCGCTGCTGGCGGCCGCGATCGCATCACCGATGCTGTGCGCCAATGCCCTGATGTCGGGACGTTCGCTGCCGACATTTCTGGAATTGATCGGTCCGCGCGAAGCCAGAACCTTCTCAGTCCCAACGATGGTTCTGGGGTTCGTGTTGACCGTAACCACGCTGCTCGCGGCGGAAGCCGCGTTAGGCTTGCTGTTCGACCCGCGTTGGCGCGATTTCCCGTTCGCCAGTCTGACCATGGCGGTGGTACCGTTCGGCACATTGGCGCTGTTCAAGCGCCCGAAATCGGGTATCCGTCCGATCGCCGAGACTACGTTCGCGGCTTTGTTCGCAGCAACTGCAATCTTTGCCATGTTCAATGAGGGTTTCGACAACTGGCAGTCGTTGTGGACCTGCGCTGCGTATTTTCTGCTTGGCATGACGCTGTATCGGGCGCGAAGCGCTAGCATTGCCGAAACAACATCGACCATTCCAACTGCAGTTTCTGAGGCCGTTTTATCCCGCCGGGATAGCGGTGGCGTGGAGACCGATCGAAGCCGAAGTCATGCGGGCAAAGACGTCCTTGTTGCTCCTCCAGGCTAGACCGNGTGATGGCAGACCGCCTCGATCCGGTTGCCATCGGGATCCCTGAGGAACGCCGCATAATATGACGCNTGGTANTCCCGCANGCCGGGCGGACCGTCATCGCTGCCGCCGGCGGCGATCCCGGCATCCCAGAAAGCATCGACCTGGGTGCGCCACTTCGCCTTGAAGCACCAGTGGCACGCCGAGGCCGCGTCGGGTTTTGCGCCCTTCCGAATCGAGATGTAGATCCGCTCCGGGTATGCTGGCCGAGACCGTTCGCCATAACCGAGCCAGTCCGGGCGGCGGCCGACCTTGACGACATCGAGCACNTTCATGATCGCNTCGTAAAAGCGNTCNGCCGCGGCGATATCCGATACCGTGATGGAAACATGGTCCAGCATCGATCATTCCCGTTAGAGCGTTTTCGAGCGAAGTGGATACCGGTTCGCGTAAAGAAAACGCGTCAAAACAAAAGACTATAGCGTCGGTTCTGATCCTATCAGAACCGATCAAGCTCTAGGCGGCGTTTTTCAGCCGCTCCAGCGCCTCGAGAATTTTAGCCTTGCGCGCCGCCGCCGCCTCGCGTTTTTCCTTTTCTTCCTCGACGATCTCTTCCGGCGCATTGGCGACGAATTTCTCGTTGCCGAGCTTGGCATCGACGCGCTTGATGTCGGCTTCGGCCTTGGCCAGTTCCTTGTCGAGCCGCGCCTTCTCCGCCGAGAAGTCGATGACGCCTTTCAGCGGCAAGGCCGCGACCTCGCCGCGTACCAATAATTGCACTGCGCCTTCCGGCGCGCGATCGACAAAGGAGATGTCGGCGAGCCGGGCCATCCGCTTGACGACGTCGTTCCAGCGTTGCGCTCGCCCCCTTGTTTCAGCCGATGCGCCGGCCAGCACCAACGGCGTCAACGTCGCCGGTGGAATATTCATCTCAGCCCGCACCGAGCGAATGGCGGTTACCAGATCCACCACCCAGCCGATCTCGGCTTCGGCGACCGGGTCGCTAAAATCGGCGGCATCAGCCGTCAAAAGGACCGGCGGAATGGATATTTCGTTCGCGCTTATGGCCGACATCAAGGCCAGTGGATCCGGCGCAAGCTCGCCAACTTTGCGCGACCATGGGGTCAGTGCCAGAAGGTCGTCGCGCTTGGCCGTCACAGCCCACAGCTCTTCGGTGATGAAGGGCATGAACGGATGCAGCAATTTAAGGATTTCGTCACGCGCCCACGCCACTGCGGCGCGGGTTTCCAATCTGGCCGGTCCGTCCTCGCCCATCAGCACGGGCTTGGCAAGTTCGAGATACCAGTCGCAATAGACGTTCCAGACGAAGCGATAGATCGCGGCCGCGGCATCGTTGAAGCGGCAGCCTTCGATCGCCTCAGTAACCTCGCGGGTGGCACTCGCGGTCTCATGCGCAATCCAGCGATTCAGCGTCTCCGTTGCTTGTCCCGGGTCGAATCCCGGTGACAGCACACAACCGTTCATCTCGGCGAAGCGGCAGGCATTCCAGAGTTTTGTCGCGAAATTGCGATTGGTCTCGACATGCTGGGAGGACAGCTTGATGTCGTGTCCCTGGGCGGCCCCGCGCGCCAACGCAAAGCGAAGGGCGTCGGCGCCGTATTCGTCGATGACTCCGAGCGGATCGATGACGTTGCCTTTCGACTTCGACATCTTCGCGCCCTTCTCGTCGCGAACCAGGCGGTGGATATAGACCGTTGAAAACGGCGCCTCCTTCATGAAGTGGAGACCCATCATCATCATGCGGGCGACCCAGAAGAAGATGATGTCGAAGCCGGTGACGAGTACGTCGGTCGGATAATAGCGCTTCACATCGGTATCGTCGTCAGGCCAGCCCAGCGTCGAGAACGGCCAAAGTGCGGAGGAAAACCAGGTGTCGAGGACGTCCTCGTCGCGGGTGATGAAGCCCGCGCGCTTTGCGGGGTCGAGCGCCATCTCATGTCCCTGCTCCGGCGTGATGACTTCCTGCTCGGCGTAATAGCCAAGCGCGTTGCCGACCGCCTCCTCTTCGGTTTCGGCGACGAATACCTTGCCGTCCGGCCCGTACCAGGCCGGGATCTGATGGCCCCACCAGAGCTGGCGGGATATGCACCAGGGCTGGATATTCTCCATCCACTCGAAGTAGGTCTTTTCCCAATTTCTCGGCACGAACGAGGTCGCGCCGCTGCGCACCGCCGATATAGCCGGCTGCGCCAGGGTGTTGGCGTCGACGTACCATTGATCGGTCAGAAAGGGTTCGATGACGACGCCGGACCGATCGCCATGCGGCACCATGTGGGTGTTGGACTCGATCCTCTCCAGGAACCCGAAATCTTCCAGCCGCGCCACGATCCGCTTGCGCGCGGCGAACCGTTCAACGCCATGCAATTCTTCCGCAAGCTGGCTTGAGCCTTCCGGCAGTCCGCGCAGGTAATCTTCGTTGTCGACCAGAGCCAGCCGGCCCTCCTGGTTGAGCACGCTGATCTGCGGGAGATTGTGCCGCCGGCCAACCTCGAAATCGTTGAAGTCATGCGCCGGCGTGATCTTCACCGCGCCCGAGCCTTTTTCCGGATCGGCATAATCGTCGGCGATGATGGGAATGCGGCGGCCGACCAGCGGAAGAATGACATGCTGGCCAATCAGATGTTTGATCCGTTCGTTTTCCGGATGCACCGCGACCGCGCTGTCGCCGAGCATGGTCTCCGGGCGCGTCGTGGCGACGACGACGAAAGTCGACGGGTCCTCCGGATTGAAGGTTTTGCCTTGCAGGGGATAGCGCAGATACCACAGACTGCCCTTGACCTCGACCTGCTGCACCTCGAGGTCGGAAATCGCGGTAAGCAGTGCCGGATCCCAGTTCACCAGCCGCTTGTCCTTGTAGATCAGGCCCTCGCGGTGCAGCTCGACGAACACCTTGACGACGGCGCGCGACAGGCCCTCGTCCATGGTGAAGCGTTCGCGCGACCAGTCGCAGGAGGCGCCGAGCCGCTTGAGCTGATTGACGATGACGCCGCCGCTCTCGGCCTTCCATTGCCAGACGCGCTCGAGAAATTTGGCGCGACCCATGTCGCGCCGGCCCGGCTCCTGGCGCTCCATCAACTGCCGCTCGACCACCATCTGGGTCGCGATNCCGGCGTGATCGGTGCCCGGTTGCCACAGCACGTCGCGCCCGCGCATCCGCTCGAAGCGGCACAGAATGTCCTGCAACGTGTTGTTGAGGGCATGCCCCATATGCAGCGACCCCGTCACATTCGGCGGCGGGATCACGATGGTGAACGGCTTTGCCTCGCGGCGCTCCGGGCGTCCGGCTTTGAACGCGCCGCTTTCCTCCCAGAGACGGGACATGCGGCCTTCGATATCGGCGGGCTGGTAGTTCTTCTCGATCATGGCAATGCAATCGTGACTATGGAACGCGCTAGAAAGCCGCCGCAGCGCGCCAAGTCAACACGGCAGGTCAGGCCAAAAGCGGATTAAGCCCGATCCAGAGCGTTTTCCAGCGAAAGCCTGCCCCGCACTTGATGCGGGGTGGATACCGGTTCGCGTGAAGAAAACGCGTCAAATAAAGGAGCAGAGCCTCCGTTCCGATTCCATCGGAACGGAAAAGGCTAGTGGCTGAATCAGGGCCGATAAACACCTGGGCCAATAAACGTTCCGGGAACCGGACGTCAGCGGCCGCGCGAAACCCGCTCGATTTCCGCCTTCACGATGCGCTCCACCAATCCGGGCAAATTGTCATCGAGCCAGGACTTCAGCATCGGCCGCAGCATTTCCTTGACCAGGTCTTCCAGCGTCCGCGCGTTATTGCTGAGCACGGTGTTGGCAAGGGTGTTGAAGGCCGATTCGACGGCGGAAACGGTCGAGCGCGACAGAATCTGCGGCGGCGGAGCTGCGGGACTTTCGAAGGGCGGCGGCTCGAACGCGGGCTGCCGGTGCGCCGCCCGGGCCGCCGCGCTCTCGGTAAATTCGAGATCGTCTTCCGGATCGATCTTGTGGAACACGGATGGCGGCGCGTCCGGCAGCGCCATCTCGTCGGTGAGTTCGAACACCTCGCCGTCTGGCTGGGGCGGCCGGATCTCGGCCTCGGACGTCGCTTCGTCGAGACCTGCCAGCATCGCGTCAATATCGTCCTGGCTGTTGGAGGCGGCGGACGCGACTGCAGCTGGGGCGGGTGCTGCGGGTGCCGGCGGCGCCTTTGGGGCCGCCGCCTGGGCGGCGGCAATGGCCGACGGAGGAATGTCGTTCATGACGGGCGCCTTCGCTGCCGGCGCCGCTGCGCCCACTTTCTCCGGCTTTGCCGGCGCCGCGGAGCCAGCGGGCTTTTCGGTGATCGACGGCTTTGCTTCGTCGTCGGCGATGATGCGCCGGATGGACGCCAAAATCTCCTCCATGGAGGGTTCTTGGACCTTTGCAGGCTGCGTCATCTCCGACTCCACATCATCAACGNCTTCGCATGCGTTTTATACCAACCAAGACAGGATTTGCCGGTTCCAGATATGCAGGCTGGGATTTTCATCGCACAAGCCTGACTTGTCCCCAGATCAAGCGCCGCTCGACAGATCGCAAGGACCCCGCCCCCGCGCGGAGCACCGAAGCGTCGCGGCCAAAGGATGCCAGACGTGGCGCGAATCGCTCTGCTGCCCCAGGAAAGGTACGTCAGGGCAATTATTGATTGCAAGCAACGCGCTGACCAATGATCCGCCAACTACGCTATTCGGACGTCGCCCGTCTTCCGCTGCGAGCGATGACGACGGGTGATCAGCGGCCGTCAGGCGTGCGAACCCCATACCAGCTATCGCGCACCTGATGATAATGCACGCTCGGGTCGTAGACGCTGGTGGCAAGTCTGAGCACCTGCGGCGACAGCCGTCCCACCGCACTCAGTACGGCGTACGAGGCGACCACGCGATCATGCTGCGCCGTGACGAGCGCGACCCGCGCGTTGACCAGCGCCTGTTGGGCGTTGAGGATGTCGAGCGTGGTCCGCTGCCCAGCCTTGGCTTCCTCGCGCACGCCGTTCAGCGCGATCTCCGACGCGGTCACTTGCGATTGCGCGGAGGCCACTTGCGCCTTGCCAGCCACCAACTGCCCCCACGCCGTGACGGTGTTGGCGCGGGTCTGATCGCGGGTCAGCTCGAGATTCAGGCGCTGTTGCGACAGTGTTTCCTTGGATTGGCGGATCAGCGAGTATTCGGCGCCGCCCTGATACAACGGAACATTGAACTGGGCGATCGCCGAGGTCAGAAACTGCCTGGGCGTCGTGATCGCCGGCTGATAGGCCTCCTGGATCGAGGCTAGCGCCGTCACGGTTGGAAGCAGCGCGCCTTCGTTCACCTTGACTTGAAGATAGCTCACATCGATGCCGAACATCGCGGCAGTCACGTTCGGATTCTCGATCAAGCTGAGTTCGACCGCGGTGGGCAGCGTCTTCGGCAAGAAACGATCCACCGGAGAGCCTGGCGCGAGAGCTTCCGGCTCGTTGCCGATGATGCGGCGGAAGTTCGCCCGCGTCGTCGTCAGATTGGCTTCAGCGGTCAGTTGCTGCGTCTTGCCGGCGGCAAGTTGCGCCTCCGACTGCGCAACGTCCGTGCGCGTTACTTCGCCCACATTGAACCGGTCCTGGGTCTGTTTCAGGGTCTGCTCGAGCACGCGGGTGTTGCTGCGCTGAACCTCGAGGATGGCGGCATCGCGCAGGTAATCCATGTAGATCGTGGCCCCGGTGAGCAGAACGGTCTGCTCGAGAACCCGCAATCCCTCGCGCGCGCCCGAGACCTGACTCTCCGCCGCGCGGGTTTTATTGGCCGTTTGATTGCCGTTGTAGAGCGTCTGGCTGACGGTACCACCGGCGCTAGCCGTCACTTGCGCTCCGTGAAAATCAACGCTCGAGCCGAACGCTGAAGACTGCGCATCGGTGTATTGATATCCGGCGCTCGCGGTCACCGCCACCTTGGGGCGATAACCCGACAGCGCCTGCGGCACGTTTTCATCGGTGGATCTGACGATAGCGCGCTGCGCATTGAGCTGCGGATTGTTCTGGTAGGCGCGCACCAGCGCAGCTTCAATCGTATCGCCCAGGGCCGGCGCCAGACCCATATACGCAACCAGGAGGACCGCTGCTGCGGCCCCGGTAACGACCTTCACGCCAGTCATCCCAGATAATCCATCCATACATTCGCCGGTTCAAACACGCTTGAACCGGGGGACTACCCTGTTTCGAGCCCCGCATCCCGCCATACCTTATGCCCCGGGCAGGCGGGACGGAACCCCCGCGACGAAACCCCCAGTGGAAACTCTTCACGTGGGGCGTCTGGGCCACACTTTTGATTCAGAACAGGATTTATAGGGGCTTCCGAACAGAATTTGGGGTTGTCCGGGACTAGAAAACGAACGCGGGCAGCCGCTCAAGCCCCGGCAAGACCGGGACGGTCGCATCAAACAGCGCCCGGTGCCCGAAATCGTCATGGGAGTGCGTCACGATCGTGGCCCGCGGCGGCTGCGTCATGGCAAAAACCCCGACCAGCCGGCCGCCCTCCTTGAGCTGTCGGTACAGCCGATCGGGCGTGACCTCGGTCGCACCATTGAGGACGATCACGTCGAACGGCGCGCTCGCCGGATCACCTTCAGCGGCCGCGGCGGCCTTGACGGTCACATTTCCGAGCCCGATCTCAGCCAGAACGCTACGCGCCTTGGCGCTCAGCGACGGGTCGCTTTCAGTCGCCGTCACCTGCCCCGCCAGCTTGGCAGCCAGCGCAGCGGTATATCCGGTCGCACAACCGACCACCAAAACTCTGTCCGTGTTGGTGATTTCCGCCGCCTGCAGCATTTTAGCGGTCACTGCCGGCTTGATCAGATAGCGCTTCGCGGACGTTCCTTCGCTGACCTCGAGATCGAGGTCCAGATAGGCCAGGGCACGCTGGCTCTGGGGAGCAAATGCTTCACGCGGCACCTCCAGCATGGCATCGATAATTCTGATATCGGTGACGTCGCTGGGGCGAACCTGACCATCGACCATCTTCTGGCGCGCGGTCGAAAAACCGGACATTTACGGACCCTGAAGTCGAGCGGACACCGCCGCGGGAGGAACTCAAGACGGCATCATCTTTGGTACAAGGATCGCCAAAACGCAACATGGCGATTGCGCGGGGAAGCGCCTGCGCGCGCCCCGCCGTTCCTCGCGACAGTTTGGCGATGGAATGCGATTTATTCGATGGTAACAGCGAGCCGACCGATCAGCCTCGCGACCTCGTCCAAATATTCGGAATCGTGATTCTCGACCGCTTGCGCCAGCCGAACGAGGCATTCGTCGTCGCTCATCGCAGGTACGCTGCTCGGAACGATCGAAGGCACCGTCTTGATGAGATCGGTCTGGATATCTGACATGGAGCTAACCTCAATGGAATCCGGCGAGACCAAGAGTCGTCGGTGATTGAGTCGAATTAGCGGTCAATCCGCGACATGGTTGAGCCGCCGGATCGCAACGGCACCTGCCGGACCGCGATTCTCGCCTCGTAAAAAGAGACCGCAAATCGCGGTGGCACTGAGCTTTTTCGTCCCCGAGGGGCACAGCGTCGGCATAGCCCATTTCCTCCTTTGCAAGGCTCGGAGGCTTTGTTATACGCTGCCCGGCGCGAACCTTGTTTCGCTCTGTTCCTCGGTAGCTCAGCGGTAGAGCATTCGACTGTTAATCGAATGGTCGCTGGTTCGAATCCAGCCCGGGGAGCCAACCAAATCAATCACTTA
>JGI24140J50213_10001444_pt1 | contig 10341 bp, 6 predicted proteins | sample BarGraIncu00222A_FD_50213 | JGI IMG/M metagenome (IMG submission 50213) | reverse complement strand
GGACGCGGCTCAGGCGTTGGGCTTGCGGCCGTGGTTGGCGGCTCTGCCCTTGCGGGAGCGGCGCTTGCGGGCGCGCTTGCTCATGTGTGCTCCAAATGGGGGTTGTCAGTGACCCGAAACAGGGCCGCGATCGCCCTTAGTGTGTCATATTATCGGGAGAGGGGCAGACCTGGAAGTTCGTGATGGGGACGACCGCACCAGAAGACCGACCATGGCGTCGGTATGGCGGCGCGTGTTCGCACTTCCGGGCAGCGTTTCAAGGTAAATCAACGCAAATCGACTCAAGTCGATGCTGTCACCAGTAACGCGGGTCCCCCTTTCACCAATGGGTCGGCGCCACGGTCATGCGCAGGTCAAGGTTTGGTTCCCTGGGGGCTCGCGGTGCCACTCTGAGGGTGCATCGAAGAACGAATCTACCCGTTATCGAAGCCCACATCGGACAGGACGCTCGCAGCTGGCCCCCCCCGCACGCGGCCCCTGTACACATCAAGGAGTCACCATGAAGATCATTGCCAAGGTTATCGAGTCCATGCTCAGCAAAGACGCCACCCAGAAGTGGAATGGCCAGACCTCCGCGTTTGAGCCCAACAACGTGTGGCACTGGAACCCCTGATCAGGCAATGACCATCTGATACTTCCCGGGTTTTTTTGGTTGGCCCGCGGGTAGGTTGGGTCAAGTGAAGGACACCGGTCCGAAGGGACGCTCGCCGGACGCGAGCGTCCCTTCGGCTGCTGCGTGGGGCTACATCGCAGGGGTCGTGCTCCTGGCAGTCACCTTGGCGGTAGTGGCCTGGCGCATCCACCCCTTGACGGACAACGCCACCACCGGCAGTGGCATATTCACGCTGGCGGTGCTGTGCGTGCTGGGCATCCTGGGATCGGCCTCGCAGGAGCGTGATGTCGGCGGGCGCATCGGCTTCTCCTTCAGCAGCATCATCCTGCTTGCCGCCGTGGCCCTGACCGGTCCGTTCGGCGCGGCGGTCGTCGGCGCGGTGACCTGCCTGGTCGTCCTGGACAAGCAGCGGCTCCAGGTGCGGGTCTTCAACAGCGGGATGACCTCTGCCATCGGAAGTGCCGGAGGGTTCGTCTACCTGCTGACCGGCGGCACCACCGGGGTGGCCGACGTCGGCGGCGTCGGGCCGCTGTTGCTGCACGTTGGTTTTCCGCTGATGTTTGCCGACGTCGCGATCTGCCTTCTGAACGCAGTGATCCTCTCGGGGATCGTCCGGTTGACCCAGGGCACCCCGATGCGCCGGTTCATCCTGGGAATGCTGGGTACCTCCGGCCCGGCCTACATCGGTTATGGCCTCATCGGTTTCCTGTTCGTGATCCTCTGGGTGCCCGCAGGGGTCGGACCCGCCAGCGCCGTCCTGATTCTGGCGCCCCTGTTCGTGGCGCGGTGGGCCTTCGTGCAGTATGGCGACGAGCAGCGCGCCCACGAGCGCACCCTGTCCGCCCTGGCCGCAGCAGTGGAGACCAAGGACGTCTACACCCGTGGCCACAGCGAGCGGGTGGCCAGGCTCTGCGACCTGATTGCCGGGTCGCTGGTCCTGAGCCATCAGGACACCGAAGCCCTGCGCTTTGCCGGGATTCTGCATGACATCGGCAAGCTCGCCATCCCGACCCGGGTGCTGCGGGACACAGACCAGCCCTCGGGCGCTGATCTGGCTGCCATCGCCGATCACGCTGCGCGCGGGGTGGAGATGGTCCGCGGTATCGACTTCCTCGCAGGCTCGACCGAGGCGATCCTGCACCATCACGAACGGATGGACGGGCTCGGCTACCCTGACGGACTCGTAGGTGAGCAGATTCCGCTGCTCGCGCGGATCATCGCGGTGGCTGACGCGTTCGACTCCCTGACCACGTCGCGAGTGCACCGCCAGGCCCGCAGCGTCCAGGAGGCACTCACCCAGCTGCACGAACGCGCCGGGACCCAGCTCGACCCCTTGGTGGTGGCAGCCCTGGAACGAAGCCTGGTTCGCCACGGCTGGGAGTCCACCCACCTGCAGGGCACGCTGGAGGTCACGGCACGTCGCGCTTTCGACCACGACGACCCGAGTACCTCTGACCTCATGGCCGGGCTCCGCGGTACCGAGAAGCCGGCATGAGACACCGCGTCAGAAACCGGGTGAGGGCGCTCCCGCTCGACATCGTCAGCGGGGCCGTGGCCCTGACGCTGACCGCCGGCGCGATCTCGATGGTGCGAACCCGGTTCCGGGCGCCGCCGACGTTTGCGCTGGTCCCGCTCCTGCCGATGATCGCGATCTTCCTGGTCGCCATCATCGCCGGAGAGCTCTTCCGGGGAAGAGCTCCGGGCACCCGTCAGACGGCGCCCCTGTCAACAGCCGCAGCCCTGGCATTCGCGATGACAGTGGCATGCCCCAACGGCACCCGTGCGGGCTACGGGGCCCCGCTGGTGGTTGCCGTCACCGCGATCGCCATGGCGATCGGGCTGATTCCGAGTCTGCTCCGCCGGCGGCCGATCGTCATGCCGGACCTGGCCAACGCCCTGCTGGCCATCACGGTTGCGGCCGTGCTCTTTCGCGTGATTCCCGTCTCAGGCGGCCGCACGGTGCTCGAGCTGGCACCGAGCTGGCGCCCGGACGTCCTTGCCCTGGTGATGGTGGCCATCTCGGCATTCGCGCTCACGGTCGAAGTGCTCCTGCTGGCCCTGATGCGCGCTGCCAGCTCGCAGGCACCCTTCCGGCGGGCATTCCAGGACGAGTTCATCGCGGCGTTCGGCCTGACCGCCGCTCTGAGTGCCACCGGTGCCTTGGTCGCCCTGGCCGAGCGGCCGCTGGGCGTGCTGGCGATCCCGTTGTTCCTGTTCCCGCTGGGGCTGACGCAGTTCGCCGTGCAGCGTCAGAATGCGATCCGCCGGACCTATGGGCAGACGATCCGGACCCTGTCCCGGCTCACCGAGTTCGGGGGCTATACCGAGCCCGGTCACGCCGTGAGGGTGGCCGAGCTTGCCCGGGCCATCGGCCAGTACCTGGGCATGTCCGACCGTGAGGTACTCGATCTGGAGTATGCCGCGTTGCTGCACGACATCGGTCAGGTTTCGCTGGCCGAGCCGATCCCCGGCGGGGCAACCGTGTTGGCCGCGCCGGCCGACCAGCGCAGGATTGCTCACGACGGCGCGGAGATCGTCCGTCAGACCGGCGTGCTCGATAACGTGGCGGTCATCCTGGAGGCACAGACCACGTCCTACCGTCATGTGCGCGAACTCGGCGAGGACCTGCCGCTGGCGAGCCGGATCATCAAGGTCTGCAACGCCTTTGACGACATGGCCGGCCGCCGGCCCAGCCTGGCGCGACGCAGCACCGCGATGGAGCGGATCAACCTGGGGCTGGGTTATGAGTACGACCCTGCCGTGGTCGACGCCCTGGTCCGGGTCCTGGATCGAAGCGACCGGTACTTCGGGGCGTTCACCCGGTAGATGCCTGCCCGGCCGGCCTCGACTGGCCGCGCGGACTCACGGGTGCACGGTCATGATCACGGGAGCCTCGCACCGGTTCTCTCAGGCCGCGCTCGATGCAGCCCGACGGCCCAGCCCAGAGCGACCCGCAGCTCGGGTGCCCGGTGGTCTTGGCGCGACATCCCGGCGGAGATCGCCGGTGTTACCGGGGTTTGTGGGCCGGCGGGCGTGCCCGCGATGCGTAGGCCGCATCAGGTGAGATGAACCGGCACGACCCCGGGTGGCCGTGCGGCAACGTGCACATCCGACCAGTAGGCAGATGGACCTGTGCGCACTCACCTTGACTGGCCGCAAACTCGTCCACTGACGCGTTGTGCATCCAACGGTCGGTTCTGTGTGAGGCAGTGGCTTGCATGCTCTGGTGTTCTCGGCTTCCCATGATTGGCAACACCTCGCTTCTTCGCGTGCGAAGGGATCAGCCCAAACTGGTCTACCTTGACCTTACCGCTGCTGACCTCCGAGGTGAAGAGTGAAGAACAGGCTCTTCGCGCAGGAGTTGGCCGGTCACCGAACAGATCCGGGCGCCCCCCGGCCCCTGCTGACGGTCTGGGCCAGGCCCCGCGCGGTTGTCCGGGTGGGGCCGGCCGCACCAGCTCAGGGGTGGCCTTCGCAGGGCGCCGCGGCCCTGACGTCAGCGGCCCGCCCCAACACAAAAGACAGTCCTCCCGGCCCGATAGGGCCGGGAGGACTGTCCTACACCAATGCGGCGTGCCGTCAGCTCTTGGGCACCTCGGCTACCGCGCCACCGGGCTTGCCGGCGAGCGCGGGGACGGCTTCGTCCGGCGAGCTGTCCTCGGCCGGGGCCCCCTCGTGCGCCACCGTCCGCTCCATGCCGGCCATCTGGGAGTACAGACGCCACCGCTCGTCGGCGTCCGCCTGGGCGAGGGCGAGCAGATGATCGCTGCGCTCGCTGTCCTTGCGGGCCAGCATCGAGAACCGGGTCTCGGCGAGGGCGAAGTCGCGCAGAGGCGTCGTCGGCTTCTTGGAGTCCAGCTTGAACGGGTGGCCTTCGTTGTCCTGGCTCGGGCGGAACCGGTACAGCGGCCAGTAGCCGCTGGACACGGCTTCCTTCTGGTGGCTCATCGAGGTCGACATCTCGATCCCGTGGGCGATGCAGGTGCTGTAGGCGATGACCACCGACACGCCCGGGTGTGCCTGGGCCTCGAGCATGGCTCGAACCGCCTGCTGCTCGTTGGCACCGATCGCGACCTGCGCGACGTAGACGTCCCCGTAGACCTGGGCGATCGCGCCGAGGTCCTTCTTTGCGGTGGACTTGCCGGAGGCCGCGAACTTTGCGGACGCCCCACGCGGGGTCGACTTGGAAGCCTGGCCGCCGGTGTTGGAGTAGACCTCGGTGTCCAGGATCAGGATGTTGACGTTGCGCCCTGAGCCGAACACGTGGTCGAGTCCGCCGTACCCGATGTCATAGGCCCAGCCATCTCCGCCGACGATCCACACGGTCTTCTCGACGAGCTCGTCAGCCAGGCTGCGCAGGTGCCGGACGGCAGAGGCTTGCAGGCTGACGCTCGGGTCGCCCAGTGCGCCGTCCAGCGCGCTCTTGAGCAGCTCGACCCGGCCTCGCTGGGCCGCGATCCCGGCCTCGTCGCTCTGGTCGGCGTCCAACAGCTCGTCGGCCAGGCCGGCGCCGATCAGCTCGCTGAGCTCGCCGACGTAGCGGCGGGCCTCACTGTTCTGCTGCTCCCAGCCCAGGCGCAAGCCCAGGCCGAACTCCGCGTTGTCCTCGAACAACGAGTTCGCCCAGGCCGGGCCCCGGCCGTCGGCATTGACCGAGTACGGGGTGGTCGGCAGGTTGGCGCCGTAGATCGACGAGCACCCGGTCGCGTTGGCGATGAGCATCCGGTCGCCGAAGAGCTGGGTCAGTGTCTTGATGTACGGCGTCTCACCACAGCCGGCACAGGCACCGGAGAACTCGAACAGCGGCTGGAGCTGCGACACGCCCTTGACCGTGTCATGACGCACCTTGGTGCGGTCCATCTCCGGGATGGTCAGGAAGTGCTCGAAGTTCGTCCTCAGCTCATCGCGGTGATCCAGGGCGGAGACCAGGTCGAGCGACTTGTGGCTCGGGTCGGCCTTGGAGACCGCCGGGCACACGTCCACGCAGACCCCGCAGCCGGTGCAGTCATCGGCGGCGATGGCGATGCTCAGCTGGTGGTCGGGCAGGTCGCGCGACTTGAACGCCTTGGACTGGAAGCCGTCGGGCGCGCCCTCCAGCTGCTCGTTCGGGAAGATCTTGATCCGCAGCGCGGTATGCGGGCACGTGACGGCGCACTTGCCGCAGTCGGTGCACAGGTCCGGGTCCCAGATGGGCAGGTCCTGGGCGATCGCCCGCTTCTCCCACTGGGCCGTACCGGTGGGCCAAGTGCCGTCGGCCGGCATGGCGCTGACCGGCAGCAGGTCACCCTCACCGCGAAGAAGAGGCGAGGTGACCTCACGGACGAAGGCGGGGGCGTCGGCGGGCATCGGCGGCATCCGGTGCAGGGTGCTCGACGCCTCGGCCGGGATCTTCACCTCGCTCAGCTCGGACAGCGCCCGGTCGACCGCGGCGAAGTTCTTCTCCACGACCTTGCGACCGCGCTTGCCATACTCCTTCTCGATGGACGCCTTGATCCGCGGGATGACCTCATCGGCGGGCAGCACGCCCGAGACGTGGAAGAAGCACGGCTGCATGATCGTGTTGATCCGCGCGCCGAGGCCGACATCCCTGGCGACCTGGTGGGCGTCGATCACGAACAGCTTCAGGTCCTTGTCGATGAGCTGCTGCTGTACCTCCAGCGGCAGCTGGTCGAACACCTGGTCGGCCGGGTACGGCGAGTTCAGCAGGAGCGTGCCGCCCTGCTTGGCCAGCTCCAGGACCTTGACCGTGCGCAGCAGCGAGAACTGGTGGACACCGATCACGTCGGCCGACTCGATCAGGTAGGTCGAGCGGATCTGCTCGTCGCCGAACCTCAGGTGAGAGACGGTGCCGCCACCTGACTTCTTCGAGTCGAGCACGAAGTAGCCCTGGACGTACTGGTCCGTGCCTTCGCCGATGATCTTGATCGAGTTCTTGTTCGCGCCCACGGTGCCGTCCGAGCCGAGGCCGAAGAACACGGCGGTGACCGCGTTGTGCGGCACGGCGAAGTCAGGGTCGGGATCGAGCGAGAGGTGGGTGACGTCGTCCACGATGCCGACGGTGAAACGGCGCTTCGGCTTGTCGCGGCCCAGCTCGGTGAAGATCGAAGCCACCATGGACGGGGTGAACTCCTTGCTGGACAGCCCGTAGCGACCGCCGATGACGGTCGGCAGGGCGCCGCCCCCGACACCGTTGAACATCACGGAGTCGATCAGGGCGGTGGACACGTCCAGGTGCAGCGGCTCGGCCGGCGCGCCCGGCTCCTTGCAGCGGTCCAGGACGGCCAGGTGCTTGGCGCTGGCCGGGATCGCGGCCAGGAAGGCCTCGACCGGGAACGGCCGGTAGAGGCGGACGGTGATGAAGCCGACCTTCTCACCGCGGGCGACCAGGGTGTCCACGGTCTCGCGGACCGCTCCGGCCCCTGAGCCCATGATGACGATGACCCGCTCGGCGTCCGGGGCGCCGTGGTACTCCACGAGGTCGTATCGCCGTCCAGTGTGCTCGGCGAACTCCTCCATCGTGGTCGCCACGATCGCGGGTACCGCGTCGTGGTAGGAGTTGCTGGCCTCGCGGCCCTGGAAGAAGGCGTCTGGGTTCTGGGCGGTGCCGCGCACGGTCGGTGCATCGGGGGTGAGCCCGCGAAGGCGGTTCTCCAGCACCAGCTCGTCAGGCATCATGGCGGCCATGACCCGCTCGTCCAGCACGTTGATCTTGTTGATCTCGTGGGAGGTGCGGAACCCGTCGAAGAAGTGCAGGAACGGGATGCGCGAGCGCAAGGTGGCGGCGTGGGCGATGAGGGCGAAGTCCTGGGCCTCCTGCACGGAGGATGAGCAGAGCATCGCCCAGCCGGTCATCCGGGCACTCATCACGTCGGAGTGATCGCCGAAGATCGACAGCGCGTGGGTGGCCAGGGTGCGGGCGGCGACGTGGATCACGCACGGCGACAGCTCGCCCGCGATCTTGTACATGTTGGGCAGCATCAGCAGCAGGCCCTGGGATGACGTGAAGGTCGTACCGAGGGCTCCCTTCTGGACGGCGCCGTGCAGCGCGCCGGCGGCACCGGCCTCCGACTGCATCTCCACGACCTGCGGAACCGAGCCCCAGAGGTTGGTCCGTCCGGCCGCGCTCCAGGCATCGGCGTGCTCGCCCATGGTCGAAGCAGGGGTGATCGGGTAGATCGAGATCACTTCGCTGCAGGCATGCGCGACCCGCGCGGCCGCCTCGTTGCCATCGACACATGCCCAAGTCACGTCTGTTGCAACGTCCGCCACGTCATCCTCCGGGGATGCTAGAACTGCACAAAACTACTGAAAGTTACCCAAACTTGATGGTCTTGCCGTACCAGTTGAAACTTACGGCGGTCTAAGTATGCGGCCAAGGGCCCAAGGTCCCGTCAATGCCCGGCCAGCACGTCAGGCTGGTTCATCCGCGGTGAGGGAGGCGGGGCCGGCCCAGCGCTCCTAGCCTCCCGTTGTTATGACGGCTGACCAGAGGCTCGGGGCGGGGCAGCAGTTGAGCCGTGCCCAACGGCGCCGCCTGCTCCTGCGGGTGCTGTTTCGCTCGCTGGCCGGCGCGGTCATCCTGGTCGCGCTGTACTACGTGGTGCCGCTGCAGGACCTGAAAGGAGTTCATCTCGGGGTGTCGCTGACGGTCGGGCTGGCTATCGTCGCGGTCGTGATCGTGTTGCAGGTGCGGGCGATCACCGCAAGCCGGTACCCGGCAGTGCGTGCGGTCGAGGCGCTGGCACTGACCGCGCCCTTCTTCCTGCTGATGTACGCCACGGCCTACGTCGTCTTGTCCCAGGACAACGCGGCGAACTTCAGCACCCACCCGCTCTCGCGGACCGACGCGCTCTACTTCACCGTGACGGTCTTCTCCACGGTCGGCTTCGGCGACATCACCGCGACCAGCCAGAGCGCCCGGGTGATCGTCACCCTTCAGATGGTCCTGGACCTGGTGATTATCGGCCTCGGCGTCCAGGCCTTCCGGGCGGCCGTGAGCATGGGGCGTCAGCGATCGGGAGCGGGCAGCCCGCCGCAGCCGCCGCCGGAGGATCCGACACCACCAACGGAGGGCATCGCGCCATGACCGAATCCTCGGGGACTCCCGCTGCCGGGGCGCCCGCGCCCCCTACCGACCTCACCAGCGTGCTACGCAGTCGCGGCTACCACGCCCTGCTGCTGGCCGCCGCACTGATCGGCCTGCCGATCGCGGTGGTCGCCTTCGGTTTCCTAGCGGCGGTCACGGCGATGGAGAAGTGGCTCTGGCAGAGTCTGCCGACCAGCTTCGGCTGGGATCAGCCGAAGTGGTGGTACGTCGTCCTGGTGCTCACCCTGGCCGGGGCGCTGGTCGGGCTGGTCGTGGTCGCGCTTCCCGGCCGCGGCGGCCACATCCCGGCAGGCGGCATGGGAGGGGGCATGACCCAGCCCATCGACCTGGGCGGGGCGCTGCTGGCAGCAGCACTGGCCCTGGTGATGGGCGCAGTCATCGGCCCGGAGGCGCCGCTGATTGCCTTGGGCGGTGGCCTGGCGATTCTGGCCGCCAACCGGACCCGGCTGCGCGACTCGGGCCAGGGGGTGGCGCTGATCGCCGCCGCCGGCTCGGCGGCTGCCATCGCCACCATCTTCGGCAACCCCCTGGTTGCGGTGGTGCTCATGCTCGAGGTCGTGGGTTTCGCTGGGAGCCAGGTCCTGCTGGTCGTGCTGCCCGCCATGGTGTCCAGCGGGATCGGGGCGCTGATCTTCACCGGGATGGGGAACTGGACCGGGATCACGGTGCCGTCCCTGGCGGTTCCCGGCCTTCCGGCCGCCACGGTGGTCGGGGGCGACTTGCTGTGGGTGATCCCCATCGCAGTCCTTGCCGCTGTTGGTGCTGCCCTCTGCCGGCGTCTGGGGCTGTGGGTCGCCCACCGGGCTGAAACCAACACGGTCATGGTCACCACGGTCGGGGGTCTGCTCGTGGGCGCCTGCGGCGCGGCCTACACGCTGATCACCGGGCGCACAGCCCTGGACGTGCTCCAGTCTGGGGAGGCTGCGCTGCCGGCGCTGGTGAGCTCGCCGGCGAGCTGGTCGATTGCCACCCTGTTGCTGGTACTGGTCTTCAAGGGTGTGGCCTACGGACTCTCGCTCGGGTCCTTCCGCGGAGGCCCGACCTTCCCCGCGGTGTTCCTCGGTGCCGTCATCGGAGTGCTCGTCGGGCCCCTGCCAGGGCTGGGGACCACGGCCGGTATCGCGATCGGGATGACCGCGGCAACCACCGCCGTCCTTCGACTACCGGTGACCTCCACCGTGCTGGTCGTCCTCCTGCTCGGGCCGGAGGGCTCGAGCCAGCTGCCGATCATCCTGGTGGCCGCCGCCGCCGCGATGGTCACCGCTGTCGCGCTCGACGCGCGCCGCGCCCGTCGCGCGCCACGGCCGGCGGCGCCCACGCCCCCAGCACCGCGCCCTGGCGACCGCGAGCCGAACACCTAGCCCGCCTCGATCACCTTCGCGGGCTCGCGGCGCGCCGTCACGGCCCTGCCGGTGACCCGCACAGACCCATGCCGGGCAACGCCTCGGCCCTAGGTTCTTGCTGGCCGGCTCGGCTCTGTTGCTGGATGTGGTGTTGGCCGCCTGCGCGCCCATGCAGCAAGGGTGAGGGAGCTGCCGCATCGGCGAAGAGCCGGTGAGGCACGCCTGGGCGCCATTGTTGCGTGCAAGGGCCGTCGCGGCGGCTCACATGGTTGCGTCCC
>JGI24140J50213_10001443_pt1 | contig 10342 bp, 9 predicted proteins | sample BarGraIncu00222A_FD_50213 | JGI IMG/M metagenome (IMG submission 50213) | reverse complement strand
CATTGTGCCCTCGGCGTCGCTCCGCGCAGCCCGAAGGGCCGGCAATGTCAATGCGTCGTCGTCTCGGCGGGGCTCTGCGCAGCGGCGATCGGAGCCTCGGACGGCCACTCGACACGGCGCGCGCCGTTGAAGCGCTTGGCCCAGTAGGCGAAGCCGAGGTTGTCGGTGCGTACGTCCTTGCCGTGGCTCGGCGCGTGGATGAAGCGGTTGTCGCCGATGTAGATGCCGACGTGCGAGAAGGTCCGCCGCATCGTGTTGAAGAAGACGAGGTCGCCGGGCTTCAGGTCCTCGCGGCTGACCTTGACGAGGCCCGGCGCCGCCGCCTGCTCGTCGGCGCGGCGCGGCAGGACGAGGCCCAGGCTCATCTCGAAGACGTGGCGCGTGAAGCCGCTGCAATCGAAGCCGGTCTCGGCCGAGGTTCCGCCGCGCCGGTAGCGGACGCCGATGAAGTTCATCGCCGAGACGACCATGTCGGCGGCGCGATCGTGAACCTCGCGGATAAGACTGGGCTGAGTGCCTTCCCCGGCGGTGCTGTCGTCGCTCGTCGCGGGGATCGGCGCGGCGAGCAGCCCCTTGTCGGCGAGCAACTGCAGCATCGCGTCGGCCGGCTCGTCGGGCGCCGCCCAGGCCAGCCCCGTGGCCGCCGAGAGGAGCAACGCGGCCGCGATGACGCGGGCGGGTCGTCGGGTGGCGGGGGTGGCGATTCGCATCGGGGCGCAGCATAGGCGACGCCGTGGCGCCGAGTCAACCGTCGATACGTCGCGTTTCCGATGCCTTTTCCTCGGGCGAGCGGGCGGCTGCGCTATCGTCGGTCTCGTCATCGCACTTCGGAAATACGATGTTCAAGGCGATCTGGCTCGAAAAGGACGATGCGGGCTTCCGCGCCGCGCTGCGCTCGGTCGACGAAGCCCTGCTTCCAGAAGGCGACGTGCTGGTCGCGGTCGAGCACTCGACGCTCAATTTCAAGGACGGCCTGGCGATCACGAATCGCAGCCCGGTCGTTCGGAGCTGGCCGATGATCGCGGGAATCGACGGCGCGGGAACGGTGCTCGAGTCGAGCCACGCGGCGTGGAAGGCGGGCGACCGGGTCGTGCACAACGGCTGGGGTGTCGGCGAGACGCGCTGGGGGTGCCTCGCCGAACGCGCCAGCCTGAAGGGCGATTGGCTCGTGCGCCTGCCCGCAACCTTCACGACCCGGCAGGCGATGGCGATCGGAACGGCCGGCTACACGGCCATGCTGTGCGTCCTCGCGCTCGAGCGGCACGGCGCGAAGCCCGGCGATGGCGAGGTCCTCGTCACGGGAGCAACCGGTGGGGTCGGCAGCATCGCCGTCGCCTTGCTTGCGCGAGGGGGCCATCGCGTCATCGCGGCGACCGGCAGGTCGAGCGAGGCCGACTACCTGAAGCAGCTCGGTGCTGCGGGCGTGATCGACCGCGCCGAGCTCGCCGCGCCAGGCAAGCCCTTGCAGAAGGAGCGCTGGGCGGCGGCGATCGACGCGGTCGGCAGCCACACGCTCGTCAACGTTCTGGCGCAGACGCGCTACGGTGGCGTCGTCGCCGCCTGCGGCCTGGCGCAGGGCCACGACCTGCCGGGCACCGTGATGCCTTTCATCCTGCGCGGCGTGACGCTTTCCGGCATCGACAGCGTGATGGCACCGATCGCGCGCCGCCGCGAAGCGTGGGACCGGCTCGCCACCGACCTCGACGCCAGGGCGCTCGACCTGATCAGCATAGACGTTCCGCTCGAGGACGCGATCGCGAAGGCCGAAGCGCTCATGTCCGGGCAGGTGCGCGGCCGGATCGTCGTGTCGATCAGCGGATCAGCTGGGCGAGCTTCCTGAACTTCGGGTGCTCGCTCGTTCCGAGCCACTCGAAGATCACCATCTCGGTCGTGACGATGTCGGCGCCGATGCTGCGGGCCCGCTCCGTCGCGGCGAGGCGGTTGTGCGGATGCCGCGAGCCGACCGCGTCGGCGACCCATTTCACGATGTGACCGGTCTCGACCAGGCCGACCACGGTCTGCATGACGCAGACGTGCGCCTCGCAGCCGGCGACGACAAAGGTATTGCGGCCATGCGGCAGGCGCGACAGGAAGCCTTCCTCGGCGCTCGCCGAGAAATGGAACTTCGAAAACGTGGTGTCGCAGAGCCCGCCGATCTCGGCAACGAGCGGACCGAGTCCCTCGGGATTCTGCTCGGTGCCGATGACATGGATTCCCAGCTCGCGTGCCGCGGTGGCGAGCTGGACGCAACGGCGGATCACGTTCTCGGCGTCGTGGATCGCCGGCATGAGGCGGACCTGCGGGTCGATGACGAGCAAGGTGCAGTCGGCGGGATCGCAAAGCGTGCGCATCGGTTTGTTCCTTCGCAAGAGACGGCGCGATTTTCCGCCAAGGGGCACGGCGTGGACACGACAATCGTTGGGGCCGCCCGCCGGAGGAATCGCCGATGCTGATGAACGCCGCCGAATACAGGGAATCGCTGCGCCGCTACCGGCCGCGCGTCTGGGTCGACGGGCAACGGGTCGATAGCGTCGCCGACGCGCCCCAGCTGCGCCCGGGAATCAACGCTCTCGGCGTGAGCTACGACTTCGCCCTGCGTGAGGAGCTCGCGCCTCTGATGCTGGCGGTGCAGGGATCGAGCGGCAAGACCGTGAACCGGATGCTGCACGTCGACGCGAGCAGCGCCGACCTGCTGAACAAGCTCGAAGCGGTTCGCATCCTGTGCCAGGAGACGGGGTGCGCGCAACGCTACCTCGCGCACGACGCCTTCAGCGCGCTGGCGCAGGCGACGGCGCGCGTCGATGCCGATACCGGCACGCGCTACAGCGAGCGTTTCGCCGCGTACCTGCACGACTTCCAGGACCGCGACCTGGCGGTCGGCATCGCCATGACCGACGCCAAGGGCGATCGGAGCAAGCGACCGCACGAGCAGGCCAACGCCGACAGCTATGTCCACGTCGTCGAGCGCAGCGCCTTGGGGCTGGTCATCTCCGGGACGAAGGCGATCGTCACCGCGGCGCCGTACGTGCACGAATTCCTCGTCATGCCGAGCCGCAACATGGGCGAGGCCGACGCCGACTTCGCCGTCTGCTGCGCCGTTCCCTGCGACGCCGACGGCCTCACGATCGTCGCGCGGCCGGCTGGCCGTCCGGGCGAGAAGGCAGCGCTGTTCTCGGGCAGGTACGGGCAGTCGACCGGTGTCGTCGTCTTCGACCGCGTCTTCGTTCCGTGGGAGCGCGTCTTCCTCGGCGGCGAATGGCAGCATTCGGCGCACCTGACCTACAGCTACGCGACCCACCATCGCCACACTTGCATCGCCGCGCGCGCCGGCTTCGGCGACCTGCTGATCGGCGCCGGTGCCCTGATGTGCGAGGCGAACGGCTTCGACCCCGGTAAGGAGGGGCACCTGCGCGAGCAGATGGTGCAGCTCATCGGCATCGTCGAGGGCTTCTACGCCTGCGGCGTCGCGGCGAGCGTCTACGCGACCGAGGATGCGCCTTCGGGCGTGGTGATGCCCGATCCGGTCTTCTCCAACATCGGCAAGCTCCTGCTCGCGAACCAGATCTACGAGATGCATCGGATCGCCCACTATGTCTCGGGCGGGCTCGTCGTCACCTTGCCGGGCCCGGACGAAGACCACAACCCGCAGACCGCGGCGAGCCTCGCCGACGTGCTGCGCGCAAATCCCGACGTTCCCTACGACAAGCGCATCGAGGCGGCGCGCTTCGTCGAGGACCTGACCGCTTCGTACCAGGGCGGCTGGTATTCGGTGATCAGCCTGCACGGCGGCGGCTCGCCGGCCGCCATGAAGCAGGAGATCTGGCGCAACTACCCGGTCGGCAACAAGGTCGACCTCGTCGAGCGGCTGCTCGAGCGCGGCGTGCTGAGCGATGCGACGCGCCCGATCACCGCGAACCGACAGCCGGGGCGCTGCTGCGCCAGCGGCTGCACGCCGCCCGCAAAGACAACCATGACCGCGCTGCCGGCGCAGCATTCCGGGAGAGCACGATGAACAGTCCGATCGGCGCGGCGTACCGCGAATTCCACCGTCGATCACTCGAGGATCGCGACGCGTTCTGGGCCGAGCAGGCACGGCTCGTCGACTGGCGGCGGCCTTTCGACAGCGTCTGCGATGCGAGCCGGCCTCCGTTCGTGCGCTGGTTCGTCGGGGGAACGACCAACCTGTGCCACAACGCCGTCGATCGCCACCTCGCGACGCGACCGCAGCAGCCGGCGCTGATCCACGTCTCGACCGAGACGGAAAGCGAGAAGATCTACAGCTTCGCCGAGCTGCACGCCGAAGTCCAGCGCATGGCGGCGGTGCTGGTCGAACTCGGCGTGGGCAGCGGCGACCGGGTGCTCATCTACATGCCGATGATTCCCGAAGCGGCGTTCGCGATGCTCGCCTGCGCGCGCATCGGCGCGATCCACTCGGTCGTGTTCGGCGGCTTCGCGAGCGTCAGCCTGGCGAGCCGGATCGACGACGCCGAGCCGAAAGTGGTCGTCAGTGCTGACGCGGGCAGCCGCGCCGGCAAAGTCATGGCCTACAAGCCTTTGCTCGACGAGGCGATCGTGCGTGCCGCGCACAAGCCGGCCAAGGTGCTGCTCGTCGATCGCGGCCTCGCGCCGATGCCGCTCACTGCGGGCCGCGACGAGCTCTATGCGCCGCTGCGCGAGCGCCACCTCGAGACCATCGTGCCGTGCACCTGGGTCGACGCGACGCACCCCAGCTACACGCTCTACACGAGCGGCACGACGGGCCGCCCGAAAGGCGTGCAGCGCGACACCGGCGGCTACGCGGTCGCGCTCGCCGCGAGCATGAAGCACATCTTCTGCGGCAACGCAGGAGAGACCTATTTCTCGACCAGCGACATCGGCTGGGTCGTCGGGCACAGCTACATCGTCTACGGCCCGCTGATCGCCGGGATGGCGACCATCATGTACGAGGGCCTGCCGATCCGGCCCGACGCTGGAATCTGGTGGAGCCTGGTCGAGAAGTACAAGGTCACGGCGATGTTCACGGCGCCGACGGCGATCCGCGTGCTCAAGAAGCAGGACCCGAAATACCTGCACGAGCACGACCTGTCGAGTCTGCGCGCGCTCTTTCTCGCCGGCGAGCCGCTCGACGAGCCGACCGCATCGTGGATCTCCGAGGCCCTGGGCCGGCCCATCATCGACAACTACTGGCAGACCGAAAGCGGCTGGCCGATCCTGTGCATCGCCAACGGCGTCGAGAAGGCGCCGAGCAAGTTCGGCAGCCCGGGCGTTCCGACCTACGGCTTCGACGTGAAGATCATTGACGAGGCGACGGGCAAGGACATCGTGACGCCGAACACCAAGGGCGTCGTCGTCATCGAGGGCCCAACGCCGCCGGGCTTCATGCAGACGGTCTGGCGCGACGATGCGCGCTTCGTCGAGACCTATTGGAAAACGATCCCGGGCCGCGACGTCTACAACACCTTCGACTGGGGCATCCGCGATNCCGACGGCTACTTCTTCATCCTCGGCCGCACCGACGACGTCATCAACGTCGCCGGGCATCGCCTCGGCACGCGCGAGATCGAGGAGAGCATCTCGAGCCACCCGAACGTCGCCGAGGTCGCCGTGGTCGGCGTCGCCGACGCGTTGAAAGGCCAGGTCGCGATGGCCTTCGTCGTCGCCAAGGATGCGACCGCCCTGGGCGAAGCGAACGAGCGCCTGAAGCTCGAAGGCGACATCATGAAGACCGTCGACAAGCAGCTCGGCTCGGTCGCCCGGCCGTCGCGCGTGCACTTCGTGAGCGCCTTGCCCAAGACTCGCTCCGGGAAGCTCCTGCGCCGCGCGATCCAGGCGATCTGCGAGCGCCGCGATCCCGGCGACCTGACGACGATCGAGGACGCCTCGGCACTCGAGCAGGTGCGCCAGGCGGTCGGGCCGGGAGGCTGAGGTCGCGCTGAACGGCCGCCGGCCTAGAGCACTTCCGAAGCGAAGTCCGCGAGCCGCGACCGTTCGCCGCGAGCCAGCGTCACGTGCCCCGAGTGGGTCCAACCCTTGAAGCGGTCGACGGCATAGGTCAGGCCCGACGAGCCTTCGGTGAGATAAGGCGTGTCGATCTGTGCCAGGTTGCCGAGGCAGACGATTTTCGTTCCCGGCCCGGCCCGCGTGATNAGCGTCTTCAGCTGCTTGGGCGTCAGGTTCTGCGCCTCGTCGATGATGACGAACTTGNTCAGGAAAGTACGGCCGCGCATGAAGTTGAGNCTCTTGATCTTGATCTTCGAGCGCACCAGGTCGTTGGTCGCGGCGCGGCCCCATTCGCCCGCACCGCTGTCGGTCTTAGAGAGCACCTCGAGGTTGTCGTCGAGCGCGCCCATCCACGGGCCCATCTTCTCTTCTTCGGTGCCGGGAAGAAAGCCGATGTCCTCACCGACCGGAACCGTCACCCGCGTGACGATGATCTCTGTGTAGCGCCGGTCGTCCATCACCTGGCTCAGCCCCGAGGCGAGCGACATCAGCGTCTTTCCCGAGCCGGCCGTGCCGGTGAGGGTGATGAAATCGCACTCCGGGTCCATCAGCAGGTTGAAGGCGAAGTTCTGGTCGCGGTTTCGCGCCGTTACGCCCCAGACCGAGTTCTTCTGGTGCGTGTAGTCCTTGAGCGTGCGCAGGACCGCGTTCTTGCCGGTGATCTCGATCACCTTGGCGTAGAGCGAGGCGGCGCCCGGCGCCTCGAGGTAGACGAACTGGTTGATCAGCAGCTGCGGAACGATCGGCCCGCTGATGCGGTAGTAGGTCAGGCCGCTCTGCTGCCAGCTCTCGACGGTCTTGCCGTGCTTGTCCCAGAAGTCGGCCGGCAGCTGCAGCACACCGGTGTAGAGCAGGTCGCCGTCTTCGAGCGTCTTGTCGTTGAAGTAGTCTTCCGCAGGCAGGCCGAGCGCACGCGCCTTGATGCGCATGTTGATGTCCTTCGACACCAGGACGACGTCGCGCCCAGGGTGCTGCTCGCAAAGCGCCTTGACGACGCCGAGGATCTGGTTGTCGGCCTTGCCCTGCGGCAATCCCTGCGGCAGGCTGACGTGGATCAGGTCGGTCTGGAAGAACAGCTTGCCGCCGGCTTCGCGATGGCCGGTGCGGCCGAGCGCGATGCCTTGAGCGCGCCCGGCCGAGTCGCGCGCCGGCAGCGTCGCGGCCAGCGCGTCGAGGTCGCGGCTCACCTGGCGCGCGTTGCGCGCAACCTCGGTCATGCCGCGCTTGTGCCCGTCGAGCTCCTCGAGCGTGATCATGGGCAGGTAGATGTCGTGCTCTTCGAAGCGGAACAGCGACGTCGGGTCGTGCATCAGCACGTTCGTGTCGAGCACGAACAGCGTCGTCGGTCCGTTGCCGCGGGGCTTTCTCTCGCGCTCCGGCCGCGTCGCGTGGTGGTGGCCGACCGGCGGCGCCGGCGCCGGCGCCTTTGCGACCGCAGGCAGCGCCGGCGCCGCGGGCAGTGCGGCTTCGTTCCTCAGCTCGAGGAGGGCCGGCGCGACCGGCTCCGCCGCGGGGCGCTCGCGGCGCGCTCGTCTGCCGGCGGCGCCTTGCGACTCGAAGTCTTCTCGGCTCAGGAAATCGGCGCGCTTGGCCGGAGGCTTGGGCAGGGGCATGGGAGGCTCGGTTCGCTAGCGGTCGCGCGACGCCTGTCGAGTGCGCTGCGTGCCGTTGCCAGGCGGCCGGCACGACGCGCGCCGCAGCGCGCGCGTCAGCCCGTCTTCTTGATCGCCTTGACGGCCTTCAGGACTTCCTCGACGTGGCCGGCGACGGTGAGGCCGCGCCACTCGGCGCGCAGGATGCCCGTGCCGTCGATCAGGAAGGTGCTGCGCTCGATGCCCTTCACCTTCTTGCCGTACATGATCTTGTTCTTGACGACGCCGAACATGTGGCAGAGCTTCTCTTCGGTGTCGGCGATGAGCTCGAAGGGCAGCCCGAGGTTCTGCTTGAAGCGATCGTGCGACGTCATGTTGTCGCGCGAGACGCCGAACAGCACGGCACCGGCCTTCACGAATTCCTTGTAGTGATCGCGGAACTGCATCGCCTCGGTCGTGCAACCGGGGGTGTTGTCTTTCGGGTAGAAATACAGGACGACGATCTTGCCGGCGTAGGCCTGTGGTGTGAACTTCACTCCTCCCGTTGCGAGCGCTTCAAATTCCGGTACGGGTTTGTTGAGGGCAGGCGTCATGAAGCTCTTGTCGTCAGCCCATCGCGGGGCGTAGCCTTCGATTATAGGGCTTGACCCGAGCCGGCCCGCCCTGCGCGACTGGTCTCAAGCGCGCGAGCCGGCAGCGTCGAAGAGAAGCGCAGCGACCACGGATCGGCCTTCCGCGAGCAGCACGTTGTAGGTGCGGCACGCGGCGGGCGTATCCATCGTCTCGATGCCGATCCGCGCGTCGATCAGGGGCGAAAGGACCCGGGTGGGAGGAAAGCGCAGGCGGCCGCCGCTGCCGAAGATGACGAGCTCCGGACCGAGCGCGGCGAGACTTGCGAAGTGCTCGGCTTCGAGCGACTCGAAGCTCGTCGCGTCCCAGGGCCGGACTTCGCCCAGCCAGGGCACGACGACGCTGTGCCGGTGCTCGACGCCGTTGACGGCGACTCCTTCGGTGCCATGCCGGGCGATCGCGTTCTGCCCCTCGATACGGTCGGCGCGCATCTTCATGCATCGATTATCGGCGGGCCGTCGCGGCGCAGGCNCTGTGGTCAAATATCCGGCCCCCCACGCCCCGCCGGAGCCTCCTGTCGTGCAGCCCTTCCTGAAGTCGAGCAAGCTCGCCAACGTCTGCTACGACATCCGCGGGCCGGTGCTGGAAAAGGCCCGGCAGATGGAGGAAGAAGGCCAGCACATCATCAAGCTCAACATCGGCAACCTGGCCTCCTTCGGGCTCGAGCCGCCCGACGAGATCGTGCAGGACATGATCCGCAACCTTCCGCACACGGCAGGCTACACGGATTCGAAAGGCCTGTTCGCGCCGCGCCGCGCCGTCGTCCACTACACGCAGCAAAAGCATGTCAAGGGCGTGACCGTCGACGACGTCTTCCTCGGCAACGGCGCCTCCGAGCTGATCACGATGAGCATGAACGCGCTGCTCAACGACGGCGACGAGGTGCTCATCCCGGCGCCCGACTACCCGCTCTGGACGGCGTCGGTCGCGCTCTCGGGCGGAACGCCCGTGCACTACCTGTGCGACGAAGCGCGCGACTGGCTTCCCGACCTCGACTACATGGCGGCGAAGGTCACGCCGCGCACGCGCGCCGTCGTCGTCATCAACCCGAACAACCCGACCGGGGCGCTCTATCCGGTCGAGCTGCTGCAGCAGATCGTCGAGCTGGCGCGCCGGCACGGGCTCATCGTTTTCGCCGACGAGATCTACGACAAGACGCTCTACGACGGCGAGACGCACACCTCGATCGCCGCGCTCGCCGACGACGTGCTGTTCCTGACCTTCAACGGCCTGTCGAAGAACTACCGCTCGTGCGGCTATCGCGCCGGCTGGATGGTCGTCTCCGGCGAGAAGAGGCACGCCGGCGACTACATCGAGGGCCTGGGCATGCTCGCCTCGATGCGCCTGTGCTCGAACACGCCGGGGCAGCTCGCGATCCAGACCGCGCTCGGCGGCTACCAGAGCATCGACGACCTGGTCGCCCCGGGCGGGCGCCTGTGCCGGCAGCGCGATCTCGCCTACAAGCTGCTGACCGCGATTCCCGGCGTCAGCTGCGTCAAGCCGAAGGCGGCGCTCTACATGTTCCCGAAGCTCGATCCGAAGATCTACCCGATCGAGGACGACCAGCAGTTCGCCTACGAGCTGCTCGCCGAGCAGAAGGTCCTGATCGTCCAGGGGACGGGCTTCAACTGGCCGCGGCCCGACCACTTCCGGATCGTCTTCCTGCCGAACTCGGACGACCTCACCGAGGCGATCGGCCGCATCGCCGCGTTCCTCGACCNCTACCGGACGCGGCATTCGCAGTGACGACTCGCAGCGCCTTCTCATGTCGATGAAGCCGATCCGGGTCGGGCTGCTCGGCGCCGGCGTTGTCGGCGGCGGCACCTTCAGCGTCCTGCAGCGCAACCAGGAAGAGATCCGGAGACGCGCCGGACGCGAGATCCGCATCACCCACATCGCCGATCTCGACACGGCGCGTGCCACGGCGTTGGCCGCGGGCGCTGCCGAAGTCGTCGCCGATGCGCGCGCGGTCATCGCCCGGCCGGAGATCGACATCATCGTCGAGCTGATCGGCGGCACCGGTATCGCGAAGGCGCTGGTCCTCGAGGCAATCGCCGCCGGCAAGCACGTCGTCACGGCGAACAAGGCGCTGCTCGCCGTGCACGGCACCGAGATCTTCG
>JGI24140J50213_10001442_pt1 | contig 10345 bp, 11 predicted proteins | sample BarGraIncu00222A_FD_50213 | JGI IMG/M metagenome (IMG submission 50213) | reverse complement strand
GCATCGGCGAAGACTGCACGGTCGTCATCAACGGCGACGTCAGCCAGTGCGACCTCGACAGAGACAGCGGCCTGCGCACCGTCATTGCCATGATCGAGGCGCAAAAACTTCCGGTTCCGGTGATCGAATTCACCCGCGCCGACATCGTGCGCTCCGGCATCTGCGCCATGTGGGTGAACGCCTTCGCGGAGGCCCAGATCTAACCGGCCGGCGGCTTACAGCTTTTCGTCTTGCGGCCGGCGCGGTTCTGGCACACATAGTCCTGCGCCCACGGGTCCGCTTCGATGACCGCCCTGCAACGCTGGCTGCTCGCTTTGCTGCTCACCGCTTTGGCGGTGGTTGCCTGTTATCTGTGGCTCGACCGGCCGCTCGCGTTGCTGGTGCACGCCCACAGCACGCAGCGCGAGAGCTTCGCGCGCCTCACCCACCTCCCCGACCCGCTCCTTCCACTCGCCGCCGCCGCTTTCGTGGCGTTCGGACTATGCGCGCTGGCCGGGCGGCCACTGTCCAACCTTATGGCGGCCGGCGTCCTTTGCAGCATCAGCCTCATCGTGGGCGAGACCACCAAGAGCCTGCTCAAACTCGTTTTCGGGCGGCTGTGGCCGGATACCTGGGTGCAGAACAACCCGTCGTTCCTCCACGACGGCGCCTATGGTTTAAATTTTTTTCACGGCGGCCCCGGCTATGCCTCGTTCCCGTCCGGGCATACCGCGGCGACCTGCGCCGTCATCTCGGTGCTTTGGATGCTTTATCCGAAGCTGCGGCCGCTCTATGTGCTGGCCGTGCTGGCGGTCGCCGTCGGGCTTATCGGCGCCAACTATCACTTTCTCAGCGATGTGATCGCCGGCGGTTTCGTCGGTACCTCGACCGGCTGGATGACGGTCGCGCTGTGGCAGGCGCGCAGGCGCGCGCCTGCCACAGGATAAGGCGTGCTAGGCCGTTATTTCCCGCACAGCTTGTCGAGCGCGTCGAGCGCGGCACCGATGTCTTTGCCGTCTTTGGAATTCGCGTCCATGGTCTGCAGGCCCTCGCTCAGCGCAATATATTCGGGACCGAGTTTCTGGCTCATGTCGTCCATCTTCTCGGACAGATCGTCCACCTTTTTGGTGTCTTTCTTCTGGTCGGCCTGTTCGATCTGGTCGCCGAGCTTGGCAATATCGCAATAGATCTGGGTCTTCGCCTTGTCGGCGCTGATAATCGCGACGACCTTTTGCGCATCCGCCTTGGTGACTTTCTTGGCGGGCGGATTTTGCGCCTGCGCACAAAGCGGAATGGCGATAAATGCCAGTACGACAGCGATCAATTTCAGTTTCATGGAGGCCCCCTGTGTTACCCGCGGTATAAGAACATACGGGTGCGAATGATAGGCTGCAATAACGCCGGCGCGAAGGGGTTTTGCTCTCCGTCCCGCCATTGCCGATGACGGGATTATGCCATCCGCCAGGTCACGGCGCCGGCGCCGCACAGGGGCAGCCCGAAGGCGACGACCAGAATAACATCGGCCGGATTGCGGTGAACTGCCGCAAACAGGAATATCGCGGCACCGAGCGCGAGCATAACGGCCCCATGTCTGCGGCCTTTGATCTTTTGGACTTCGCGCGGCACCCTCGCCGCCGGCGTCAGCATCGCGCCACAGGCCGCGCAGAAGCGATCGCCCGCGGCAATGCCGACCCGGCATGACCAGCACGCCGGTCCGCGCCGTCCGTCCGCTTTGCTTGTCGTCGTACCGGTAACGGCCATGCAATCCTTGCTCTACGCTGAAGGCTTGGTCGAGATGTGATAGGACATCACGCCGGTGAGGAAGCTGCGGCTCTCGATGTCGACGAAGCCGACGCCCTTGAGCAGCTCGTCGAGCTCGCGCGGCTTGTAAAAATGCCGGATGGCCTTCGCGAAATAGCCGACGCAACGCATGCTTTCGGCCGAGCTGCCGAACAGCTTGGCGGTGAACCAGACCGAAAAACGCAGATAGGCAAGATACGGCAGTTCGACGATGCGCGAGGCCGGGCGCAGCATGTCGTCATGGCAGAAGATGCCACCCGGCTTGAGTACTCGGTGGATTTCCTTGAATGCGCGGATGATCTCGAGATGGCGCGAGGCGAATTGCAGCGTCACCGCGTCGAACGAGTTGTCGGGAAACGGCAGCACATGGGCGTCGCAGACGCGGGCGTGGATGGTCAGATTACGCTCGTGCGCGCGCCGCTGGCCTTCGGCCGTCATGTGCGGGCTGCCATCCACGGCATGAATCTCGAGCGTCGGATCGAGCGCCAGCAGCTTGAGTGGCACTTCGTGGATGCCCGAGCATACGTCGAGCACCTTGGCGCCCCGCCGTAGACGGCGGTGCACCGCCTCCGCGAAGATGCCGCTCCAGCACGCACAAGTCCCGAGCGAAGCGACGGCATTGCCTTTGTCGTAATAGGTCGGCACGTCCCGGAACACTTCCGGGATCAACGTCCGCCACGTCTCGCCAAAAAGCTGCGAACGAAGATCTTCCTTCTTCAAGAAATCTTCTGAGATACTCATCCGGCTGCCCCGCCCTTTGTCGGTCGATATTCTAGACGAAGCGCGAGCCCGACCCAAATAAGCCCCGCGCTTGCCCTACCGCGGGAACCTCGAGCAAACCCCGGCGGATCGAGAACTGATTGTTTTAATAGATCGATTTACGTTCACCGATACTGATCTTAATCAAAACCGCCGGGACCCGGCCGCGGCGGGGTAGCGCCGCCGTTTTGACAAAACGCAAAGCCGCCCGAGAGGCAAAATGCTACGTGCGGAATTTATTCCGCCACCCAATCTATAGCGGCGGGCATGCGGCGCCTGCCGATGCCGCGGCATTTCGCGATGACCGTTAACGCGCCGGTCACGATAAACGCCGCGCGCCGATTTTAACCAGCATCCCGCTGCGCCAGTTAGCCTTAACGCACGACGTTTATTGGTCGAGGTTGGCAAACTGATAAGAATTCAGAACCAATTTGCGCCGTCTGCCATCCGTTCGAGACGCAGGGAAAGTGCCCATGAATATCGCCGTCGATCCCGCCCACGTCAGAGACAATTCCGCCGTCGCTATCATCGGCGCCGGCCCCTACGGCCTCGCCGCCGCCGCGCATCTGCGCGCCGCCAACGTGCCGATCCGAATCTTCGGCGACGCCTTGTCGTTCTGGCGCGGCAACATGCCGGCCGGCATGAAGCTGCGCTCTCCCTGGGTAGCGACGCATATCGCCGATCCGCGCGGCCGCCGCACGCTCGACGATTATTACCGGCAAGCCAAGATGGAAATTCCGATGCTGCTGCCGGTCGAAAATTTTATCGGCTACGGAATGTGGTTTCAGCATCAAGTAGCGCCCGACCTCGACACGCGCGCGGTTGTTCGCGTGGAGGCGCTCGACGATTGTTTCCGGCTGGTGCTGGAAGACGGCGATACGTTCATCGCGCAACGCGTGGTGATGGCGACCGGCCTGCTCGGCCACGAATACCGTCCGGCGCAATTCGACGGTTTGCCGCGCGCGCTGGTCAGTCATTCCTGCGAGCACACCGATTCCGAACGCTACCGAGGAAAACGCGTCGCGGTGATCGGCCGCGGCCAGAGCGCCTGCGAGTCGGCCGCCCTGCTGCATGAGGCCGGCGCCGACGTCGAGATCGTCTGCCGCGGCAATCTGGTCTGGAATGCCGACCCCGGCCAGCGCAGCTCGTTGCGCAAGGCGGTGCGCGGCATGCTCGGCAATATGCTGATCCCGCCGTCGCAGGTCGGGCCGTTCCCCCACAACTGGATCAACGAGACTCCGGGCATCATCCAGCACTTCTCGCAGCAGACCCGCGACCGTTGGAACGAACTGAACCTGCGCGCGACCGCGATCCTGTGGCTGCGTCCGCGCCTGCAACACGTGCCGGTAGATCAGGGCCGCACCATTTTGGCCGCGCGCAAGGACGGCGAAGGCGTTTCTCTGACGCTCGACAACGCCACCAAGCGTTTCGACCACGTGCTGCTCGCGACCGGCTACCGGATCGATGTCGACAAGATGAGCCTGCTGGCGCCGAACGTGCGGGCCAAGATCGTTCGGCACGGCGGCTTGCCGGTCCTTAACGGCGGATTTGAATCGAGCGTGCGCGGGTTACATTTTGCCGGCGCTTCCGCGGTCGCGAGCTTCGGCCCGCTGTTGCGTTTTATCGCCGGCGCGGGATTTGCCGCTCGGCGCCTCACCCGTGCGGCGCTGCGGGGAGCGCCACGTTCCGCCGACCGCCGGCCCCAGGCCTTTGCCGAACCAGCGGTATCGATTGCCGCGAAGCGTGAGTACCCATGAACTTTATGCATACAAGGGCGCCGGAAACCCCGGCGCTAAATCGCTTTGACACGCGGACGGCGCCGGGCGCGCTGATTATCGGCGGCGCCCACGTCAGCATCGCTGTCGCGCGCAGCCTGGGCCGGCATGGGGTTCCGGTCTGGCTCATGGCCAATCATCCGATCCCGACTTATTCGCGTTACGTCACGCGCAGCTTTCCCTGGCCCGGCGCCGACCACGCCGAGGGCGTGTCGTCGATTATCGATCTCGTGACGCGGCACGGCCTGCACGGCTGGGTGCTGATCGCGACTGGCGACCAGGACATGCGCATGATCGCAAAAAATCACGCGCTGCTGTCGCAGTACTTTCTTGTCGCCACGCCCGATTGGGACACGATCCAGTGGGCCTATGACAAGCGCCTCACTTATAAACGCGCTGCCGCGCTCGGCATCGATTTTCCCGCCAGCTTTCAGCCGCACAGCCTGGAAGAGATCAAGCGGCTCGACTGCCGCTTTCCGGTCATTCTCAAGCCGGCCTTCCGCAAAGGCGTGGACGAATTTACCCAGGCCAAAGCCTGGAAAGCGGACACCCGTGAACAACTCTTAGATTTATACCAACGCGCGGCGGCGCTGGTCGGCAACGACGCGATCATCGTGCAGGAGTGGATCCCCGGGGCCGGCGAGTCGCAGTTTTCCTACGCCGCGCTATGCGAGCGCGGCGAGCCGATCGTCTCGCTGACGGCGCGGCGCTCGCGCCAGCATCCGATCGATTTTGGCCGTTCGAGCACTTTTGTGGAGAGCATCGAGCAAAGCGAGGTCGAGGAGCTGGGCCGCCGCTTCCTGAAGTCGCTCAACTACACCGGCGTCGCCGAAGTTGAATTCAAGCACGACGCGCGCGACGGCCATTACAAACTGCTCGACGTCAATGGCCGGTTCTGGACCTGGAACGGGCTCGGCGAGGCGGCGGGCGTCGATTTCCCCTATCTCGCCTGGCGGCAAGCCCTTGGCAAAACGATTGCACCGGCGCGCGGCCGGCCGGGCGTCGCGTGGATGCATTCCAGCCGCGATGTCATGGCAGCCTATGGAGAGTACCGGAACGGCACCCTGACCGTGCGCGACTATCTCGCCAGTTTCAAGAAGCGGCTGGCCTTCGCCAACTTTGCGCTCGACGATCCGATGCCCGCGATTGTCGAACTGCCGGTAGCCGCGTGGAACCGGTTCGCCTTCAAGTTCACCGACAGCCCCCAGCAAACGCTGGCGCAAAAGATTGCGCGCAAAGTCGGTATTGCTCCGCGCCGGGTCGCTAAATAGAGCCGCTCTATCCGCGCGCCGCTTCTGCCAACAGGCCGAATACCGCGAACACCAGCGGCTTGCGTTCGAGATTGTAGATCTCGACATCGCGGGCAGCGCGGTTGACCTTTTCCCAGACTTCGGCGGTGCGCGCCATTTGCCGCGCCGGGCGGGCTTGTTCGAGCCGCGCCGACAGCCAGCCATTGACCATGTCCATGAAGGCTGCCAGCGTTTGCGGTTCACTGCCCCCGAGCGCGTCGCCGAGCGCATGCAGCGCGCGCGGGTCGGGATCGGGCAGTTGCGCGAACAGGTCGAGTACGCGCTGGCGCAATGCCACCGCGGGGCCGTCGAGCAGGCTGATAGCCCGCGCAACACTGCCCTCGGCCGCGGCGGAAGCCTGCTGCACCTCCGCATCGTCGGCGGTACGGCCGGTGGCAGCCGCGACCGCGCGTGCCACGTCGGCCGGCTCGAGCGGGCGCAGCAGCAGTCGGCGGCAGCGCGAGCGAAGGGTCGGCAATTCGCGGCCGGGTGCGTTGTTCACCAGCAACAGCAAGGCGCGCGCCGGAGGTTCCTCCAGCACCTTGAGCAATGTATTGGCACCGGCCGCGTTGAGCTCGTCGACAGAATCGACGATGGCGACGCGCCAGCCGCCCTCGCCGGCGGTCGAGCCGAAGAACGGGACGCTGCGCCGGACGTCTTCGACGCGAATTTCGGTGAATAGCTTGCCGGTCTTCTCGTTGATGACGCGCTCGAGCACCAGCAGGCCACCTTGCCCTTGGGCGGCGATGCGGCGCGCAACCGGATGGTCGGGCTCGACAGCGAGCGAGGCCGCGTTCTGCACCGCCGGCGCTTGCGGGTCGGGATGTGCCAGCACGAAGCGCGCCAGCCGAAAAGCCAGGGTCGCCTTGCCGATGCCGGGCGGGCCGCCGATCAGCCAGGCATGCGGAATGCGCCCGCTTTGATAGGCCTCGAGCAGCATGCGCTCGGCCTCGGCGTGCCCGAACAACGCGCCGGTTTCCCGCGGGCGCAAAACCTCAGTATCGGTTTCGTCGCTCACGGCACCGCCGTCTCTGCCGCCAGGCGCTCCAGCCCCGGATGCAGGCGTTGCTCGACGGTCGTCCAAATGCGATCTGCCACGACCTCGCGCGGGGCACGCCCATCGATGATGACGCAGCGCTTGGGTTCCGATTCGACGATGGCAANGTAGGCCTTGCGCAATTCTTGGTGATACTCGATCGACTCCGCCTCGAAACGGTCGGTTGCGGCCTTGCCGCGCCGGCGCGTGACGCGCGCCAGGCCGACCGTCGCCGGAACGTCGAGGACGAAGGTAAGGTCTGGCATATCGTCGCCGACCGTGACGCGTTCGAGACTGCGGATCAGCTTGGCGTCGACGTTGCCGAGCGCGCCCTGATAGACGCGGGTGGAATCGATAAAGCGGTCGCAGATGACCCATTTGCCGGCCGCCAGCGCGGGCCGAACGGTCGCGCGCATGTGATCGTCACGCGCGGCTGCGAACAGGATCGCCTCGGTCTCGGCACCGAGTGGCTTGGCGATGCCGGAGAGCAGAATATGGCGAATGATCTCGGCACCGGCCGAGCCGCCCGGCTCGCGCGTGAGCACGACGTCGATGTTCAGCGAATTGAGTCGGTCCGCCAGCAAACGGGCATGCGTGGATTTTCCGCTGCCCTCACCGCCCTCGAAGGTAATGAAACGTCCCTGCATTCATTCTCCGGTCATTGCGGGGCGCGAGCCACGCAACGGTTAACATCATAGCCGCTCGGCCCCGGCGCGGAACAGCGCGATCACCATCTCGGTCACCGCATCGAAGGCGCGCCCGGAGATGTTACCCTGGTCGACACTCTCGGCAGCCTTGAGTGGCGCCTGCAAGACCAGCTTATCGTCGCGCCAGACCTTGAGCTGGCCGATCGGTTGGCCCTGCACGACCGGCGCCGGTACCGGGCCCTGATAGGCAATGCGCGCGATCAGCTTTTCGCCGCCGGCTTTTGGCACCATGAGTTTCACCGGGCCCGTCGCCTTTAGCGGCACCGAGCCGCTGGCGCCGCCAAATACCTTGGCGGAGCCGAGAATCTGGCCTTCCGCGAACAGATTACGCGGCTCGAAATTGCGGAAACCCCATTCCAGCAATTTCTTGGATTCGTCGGCGCGCTCCTTGGCGCTTTTTTCCCCGTTTACGACCACGATCAGCCGTACGCCGTTCTGAACCGCCGAGCCGACGATGCCGTAGCCGGCCTCTTTGGTGAACCCAGTCTTCAGGCCATCGGCGCCCTCGACCAGGGCGAGCAACGGATTGCGGTTCGCCTGGTGAATCTTGTTCCAGGTAAAATCTGGCTGGCCGAAGATCTTATAGAACTCCGGATAGTTGAGAATGATGTGACGCGCCAGCAAGGCGAGGTCGCGCGTGGTGACGAACTCGTTGGGGTCGGGCAGTCCGTTCGAATTGGTGAACACCGATTTGGCAAGGCCGATCTCGCGCGCGCGCTGGGTCAGCTTGGCGGCGAAGTCCGCCTCGTTGCCCACGAGCCCCTCGGCCAGCACGATGCAGGCGTCGTTGCCGGACTGAATGATCATGCCGTGCAACAGGTCGTCGACCGGAACCTTGCTGTGGATCGCCGCGAACATGGTGGAACCGTGCGAAGGCGCGCCGCCCTTGCGCCAGGCGTTCTCGCTTACCGTGTATTCGTCGGTGAGCTTGATGCGGCCTTCCTTCAACTCGTGGAACACGTATTCGGCGGTCATCAACTTGGCGAGGCTGGCCGGGAAGATCAGTTTGTCGGCATCGCGCTCGTACAGCACGGCGCCGTTTTCGGCGTCCACCAGGATGGCGTGCGGCGCGCTGATGCCGGCCTCATCCTTCTTGGGCGCTTCCTTTTTCGGCGCTACCGCGGCGGCCGGCTTGGCCGGCTTGTGTTCGGCCTTCGGGGCGGCGAAAGCGAGCGCACCGAAGCCGACGAGCAATACCGCCGCCGTCAGCAGCCGTCCGATCGCGCTGGGCCGCAGTGCCATCATCGATATGCTCTCGCCGGCGCGCGAAGGCGCCCGTCGTGGCGGCATAGAAGACGATGATGTGGCGTAAATTTGCGGCTCAGTAAAGTCCGCGGCCGCTCAACAATCCCGCTCGGCCGTCAGAACCCACAGCGGCGTAGGCCGAAACCGGCGAGGCCTGAGGTTCGGGGGCAGTCGCCTCCGCGTAGGCCGGCCCTGCGTCCGGTCGGGCGGCGGCGGCAAGTTCGACGGTTTGCGCCCGGACGGCCGGTACCTCGCGGGCGCCCTCGCCCAGCCGGTATGGCCGGTCGGGTGGCGCCGGAACGCGGGCTTGCGTCATCGGCCGGCTATCGAAAAAAGTCGGCGCGTAAGTCTTATTGGCCGCCACCAGAACCGGCGGTGCCGAGCCGGGCACGCCTTCGCGTAACGTCGCCTCCAGCTTGCGGTCGTCGGAGCCTTCCAGCGGCGCGCGGCCGACATAGTCGACCTTCACTTTCGTCACCCCGTCGCCGTAGAAATGCAAAAGCTTGGCGGCCCGCACCGACAAATCGATGACGCGGTTGCCGACATAGGGCCCGCGGTCGTTCACCCGCACCACGATCGAGCGGTGATTGGCGAGATTGGTGACCCGCGCATAGGACGGCAGCGGCATGGTCGGATGCGCCGCCGAGATCGAGTTCATGTCGAAGATTTCGCCATTGGCGGTATAGCGGCCGTGGAAATCGTCGCCGTACCAGGAGGCGAGCCCGACCGCGCTGTAATGCGCATCCTCGCGCGGCACGTATTCGCGGCCACCCATGACGTAGGGCTTGCCGACCCGATAGACGCCGCCGCCTTTCGGCACCGGCTCGCCCATGGCAACCACGCGCGCGCTGGAGGAGACGCCGTATTTCGGATCGACCCGGCCGGATAGGCCGCCGGAGCAGTTGGCGAGCGCCACGCAAGCGGCAATAAGCCCGGCCAGGCGCGCAATCAGGCAAACCCCACCTTTGCCCCCCGATTCGCCCATGCTGCTTCAAGTCCCCGGTGCGAAGCGGTCAGTGTATCCTGCCGCGCCGATTTCTGGAACCACCTCTATGAACGGTGGTAAATACTTGGTTCCACTGCCACATTTGCCTGTCAGCGAGCCTAGCGGAATAGCCCAAGCGGCTACCGACTTGCAAGGGCGAAACGCTTAGACCCGTGCAGGAGGCATAGCGGGAGAGTGTTACCGAAGGGTGGCCAAGCGGCGACCGCGGGATTTGGGCTACTTATCGGCCGGCGAGATTGTTCGGCAAGCGAGATGTTGTGGTGCGGCGAGCGTTCGGTGCTGCAAATTCAGAGGCAGCCGCAGCCAGCAGCGCGAATGTCAGTCGCCCCGGATTTCGCGCGTGTAATGGCCGGCGATCAACCTAATCGTAGCGAGGCCCACCACGACGAAGCCGACAATAAAAGCCACGATATCGATCCACCAAGGCATTATGAGATTGCTCCCGTGCCAGTGACGCCCATGCCCACCCACCTGGAAGCAACGACGCCCAGTTCGAATGGTTCCTCGGCCCTTTCGGCGTAAAATCCGAATCGAGGCGCTACCACCGGAGTGGTAGACTGGTTCGAAAAAACGTCTGTCCAAAGGTGGACACCCTCGAAAGCGGACGCCCCTAACCATTGGCGTGGAAAAGGGTTCGAAGACCCGCTATTCGTTCGCAAGTTTCGACCGAAAAGTTCAATAAAGCCTTATGGAAGGGTGGCCGAGTGGTTTAAGGCACCGGTCTTGAAAACCGGCGTACCCGCAAGGGT